>Ga0100401_1003973_pt1 | contig 11080 bp, 10 predicted proteins | sample CryGeymeta201525_FD_80421 | JGI IMG/M metagenome (GOLD analysis project Ga0100401, IMG submission 80421) | Groundwater microbial communities from Crystal Geyser aquifers in Utah, USA - Crystal Geyser metaG 2015-25 | ecosystem: Environmental > Aquatic > Deep subsurface > Groundwater | place: USA...
TATTGAATTACAACATGTTGCGTCACACCTTTTCAAGGTATTTATTTTATTTTCAATGAATGATTCATACGCAGGCTGCGACGTGTTTTCGGTCGGTCAGCGGCTTTTCGAATAGGGTCTAGTCAGCAACATCGTTGTCAGTTCGGTTTGGCAGAAAACAATGAGACTGGGGAGCGTCAATTGCTGTCGCCAGCCAACGATGGTTTTCCTGCATGCCGCTATCGATCACGCACAGCCGGGGTGCCTCCTGAGCCGGAGCAAGTAGTTCGAAATCGTCATCGCCGCTATCTCCGCCGATTTCAGCCGCCACCGGCCAACTAAACTCATCCGGCACGCAAACCTCAAAGAGGTTTGGAAATATCGTGATGAGATCGACAAAACCCGCGCCGCTCATCTGAATCCGCATTGCGAAGCTGTCCGGAAACTCAACACTGGAGTCATCGGTGATCTGAAGGATCTCACCCCCATAGTGGCTAACGAGTTGCTGGAGGTCGGCCTCCCGCTCCATTCGCTTGTCGTCCCATTCCTGCTGGAATGCGTTCAGTAGCTCTGCATGTTCGGCCAGCTTTTTAGCTTTGACCTCCGCACGAGTCCGAGAAGTGATACCCTTAGGTTTTCTCGGAGGATCGAAGGAAGCGACCTCAATCGACACGTCCAAGATCATATCCAGGGCTGCCGGAAAGGGCCAATGGGCCATCAAATCATCTCCAAGAATCCGCCGGATGCGATTGACCGAGGCATGGTCGCCGTCCACATCCAGAATACTGGCCATGCTGCCGGAACCGTGTGCTTCCCGGGCAAAATCATCTGCGAGATCAAGCACATGCTGGAGGTCGAGATCCTCGGTGGAGACGATCAGGAATCCGTCATCATACTCCGCCACGATCTCGAGCTTCAGCTTCCGGGCGACAAAATCCATGATTCGGTCGTCTTGGTCAGGGATTTGGAGGACAAAAGGCACCCCACCGCTGATGACCGGAAGATTCGCCGCTTCCCGAGCTGCAACACTTTGCTTTGCGCTAGCGGAGAAGCCTTGGAATTTTTGTTTGAGATCGGATGCGTGCTGAGTCCGATTGTTCCTGTTGCGAAGAACCGCGGCGTTCGAGTTGGGTCCAGGCGGCAAAACCGCCCTGCCTCGATTCGTTTCGATCAGCGTGACATGGGGGAACTGTGGTGCCGGCATCGTCTTTAACTGTGTCGTCGCACCTCGGTTGCGGCATTAACCAGGTCGTCTTCGTTGACCATCTTTCGATTCTCCAGAATGCAGTGTTTGGCAGCATTCTGGGCGATTTTCTCGACCTCACTGAAGCTGAAGCCGTCGAGACTTCCGGCGAATTGCTCGAAATTCACGGCGGGGTCGACTTTCAGCGCGGCAAGCGTGGCCTTGAGCAGCCTGGCAATCTCGGTAATGCCGGGCGTGGGAACCTCCACCGCTTCGTCAAAGCGACGATAAAAGGCCTTGTCGAGAGCCTCGTAGTAGTTGGTTGCGGCAATCACCAACCCATCTCCTTTGAAATCTTCCAGCAACTGCAAAAGCATGTTCACCACCCGGGAAACCTCTCCAACGTCGTTTCGGTCTCCCCGGGATCGGGCAATCGTATCGCACTCATCGAGGAACAAGGCACAGGGTTGCTTTTCCGCCGCCTCGAATACCTTGCCGAGATTCGTCGCCGTTTCCCCGAAAAACGATGAGATCAGCGTATCAAAACGCACACGGTGAAGCGGAAGCCCGGTCGCCCACGCGAGTCGTTCGGCGCCCAAGCTCTTTCCACAACCAGGCGGGCCGTAGAGCAAGATTCGCTTTCTGGCGTTCAATCCATAGGTTGCCAACCGGGAGCGGGCTGCAAACTCCTTCTCGATCCGGGTGAACCTCGCCTCGACTTCCGGAGGGAGAACCATGTGGTGTCGCAGCGCCTCGTGTTCAATGACTTGGATCAACGGAGCCGAATCCCGTTTGTTTGATGGAAGAGCGCTCAGCAAAGAAGAGCTACTTGCCGAGTTTCCTTGGGCCTTCCGTTGACGCTTCGCGGCTTCCAGCGTTTTTTCCAAGTCGGCAGCCAACTTCGAATGCCCCAAACCACGTTCAGCCTCAACGATCCGGTCGCAAACTGCGACCACATCCTTGTCTGTTCCATTTCGCACTGCAGAGAACAGGCGTTTGAGGAGCGCGGCGTTCATCGGTATGTAGTGTGACGATCAGAGACTCCGTGACAAGAGCCGAATCCGCACCAAAAAGCATGATCATTTGACCCCATCGGCTAGTACGCTTGAAACGCGAAACAACATGATTTTGGTGCTTCCCCTGCATATCACAAAGCTACTTTAGCGCGACCGGACTTCGACATGGATGGACCGTGGTGACGAACAACACACGCGATTTTTCAAGGATCGAGGGTCTTTGCCTGGAGAACTGGCGGTGATGGGGCCTCACATCTTAAACAAACCACCCTTCTTCCCGCCGATCCCCGCCGCACCCGCAATCGCGATCCCAAGGAAAACCATCGCCCAGACACCAAGCGCTGCAGCGAGCTCGTGGCCATTCCCCAGTGTGCTCAGCAAGGTATAAATCGCCTTGGTAATCGGATAGTGCTGCGCCTGCTGCGCCAGAATCAAACTGTCGCTGACCTCCAGCATCGAAAAGGCAAAGGCAAGGATCGCACCTGCAGCAACATTCGCTCCGATCAGCGGAATCGAAATCCGCCACAAGGTTTTCCAAGGCCCCGCCCCGAGCGACCGAGCCGCCTCCTCCATCGCAGGATTGCTTTGCTGAAGCCCCGCCACCGCGGCACGCACGACATACGGCAAACGTCTTACCGCATAAGCCACAATCAGCAACATCGCCGGACTCCCCCCCGCACCGATCAGGAAATTCAATGGCTGGCCTTCGCGTGAAAGCGCCAGATAACCGAAGGCGAGGACCAAGCCTGGAACCGCCAGTGGCAACATCACCAAGGCATCCAGCACACTTCGGCCTTTGATGTCACTGCGCACCACCACCCAGGCAATTGCCAGTCCGACGACTACCGAGATCGCCGTCGCTACGGAGGCATAAATAAGACTATTCTCAATCGACGGCACGACCAATGGATCACCAAGCGCCTCAGCGAAATGGCTCAGGGTCAAATGCAGCGGAGCGACGGTATCATACCAGTCTTCCGAAAGCGAAAGCAGCACCACCCCGAGATGGGGAATCGAAGCCACGATGAACACAAAAGTGAAAACCATCGCCGCGCCAAGCGATTTTAACCCGTGCAGCTGGATCTCGGAATCCCGCCCTTTTGGCCTCGGCTGAGCTCCTGATTTGCCACGACCGAAAACAAATTTCGTCACCCCGAAAACCAACGCTGAAATCAGCAAGATCACCGCCACCAGCGCATAAGGCACCGGATTCCCACCAAGGTCCTTGATCCCATCAAAAACCTGCACCGGAGCGACACGACTGTAATTGAAAACCAGCGGTACCCCGAGTTCGGTGAAGGACCAGATGAAAACAATCGATCCCCCCGCAAAAATCCCCGGCATCGCCAACGGCAAAGTAATCCGGAACAAACGTCGATGCGGCGAACAGCCAAGATTCTCCGCCGCCTGCTCCATCGCCGGATCAAGATTCGCCAGCGACGCGGCGATGTTCATGTAAAGGATCGGATAAAGGTGCAGCGCGTTCATCGCCACAATCCCCCAGAAGCGACCATTCGCCAGCCAGTCGATTCGACTCGTGGTTTCCATCAACCCCCAATCGATCAACAAGGCATTAAGTGATCCGGTGACCCCGAGGATATGCACCACCCCAATCGCTCCCACAAATGGAGGCAGCACCAAGGGAATCAAAATGAGAATTCCAAACGCCTTCCTCCCCATGAAGTCATAGCGGTGCGAAATCAGCGCCAGAGGAAAGGCAATCACGAAGGTCGCCAAAGTGCTAACCATCCCCAGCATCAGTGCATTCTTCAAGCCCTCGACATAGACCGGATTCCGAAACACCTCGCGCACGAAGTCCAAGGTCAGCCCGTCCTTACTCTGGAACGCTTCTTGCACCACCGACAGCGCCGGGTAGACAAAGAAAAATGCAAAGAGAAGACTGACACCGATCGTCACCAGAATCGCGTGACTCCGCTTCATGACCGCCCCCCCTTCCCTTCGGCGGCCCGCTGATAGTTCTCACGGAACTGCTTTGAAATCTCGTTCATCGTCCTCGTCAATTCAATCGGATCACCACCCTTCACCAGCGGCACCAGTTCATTCATCACCCGCTCGTAGTTCACAGCCGAGACGTCATGGAAGACCGCCAAATCACCATGACCCTCGACCGCTAACTTTTTCCACGCCTCTTTCATCTCCTCATGAGGGTCCATGCACATCGCGCGAAAGATCACCCGCAGCGTGTTGAAGGCTGCCCCGGTCAGTTCCGGCTGATAGACAAACTGACCGGTCCGCTCGTAAGGCAGCGCCTCGGCATCGGTGAAATCCTCCATCAGTTTCGCCGTGTACATATCACGCCTCACCGGAAGACGCCGCAATGCCCGCGACTTCGGTCCGCCCGGCGAACCCGGCTTCCGATTCCATAACAACTGCCCTTTCTCGCTCAGAAGAAAGGTCACGAATTCCTGCGCGATTTCCATCTGTGGCGCTCCACGAAAAATCGCCACCGAGTCAACATTCAAGGATGTCCCCCCCTGCGGGGAAACCCAGCGCACCCGGCTCCGCCCTGATCGGTCCCGCACCGCATCTTCAAATGAGCGTCCATAGAAATCAATGCACGTCCCCGCCGCCGCATCACCCATCGCCACATCATGCGGAATCTTGCTCGCGGAGTCGGTGAAGTAGCGCGCATTCGCCGCAAACTTCTGCAGCATGTTCATCCCCAGCGCCCATCCTTCCGCACGTGACTCAGGCGAATCCCCCTTCTCGCGGATCACCTTCTGCATCTGCTCCTGCACCAGCATCTCGAAGGCCTGCGTCACCGAGCTGCTTTTCGTCGGATCCGCGAGCGCCAGTTTTCCAAAATAAAGCGGATTCGCAAGATCGCCCCACTCCTGCGGAGGAGAAACTCTCATCCACTTGATCACATCACGGTTATACACGATGCCGAACTGCGAAACACAGGCACCCACCCAGCGATGATCGGAATCATAATAGGTCTCGCCCGAAAATCCCGCCGGTAACTTATCCTCTCCAAACCACTCAGGATGCGTATCGAAGACTTCGATCTTCGCCAAATGACCGAGCGAGGCCTGCTTGATGAAATCCTTCGTTCCCCCGCCGAAAAACACATCCAAGTCCGTGCCCTCCTTCCCAAGCGCCTCCGCCGCAGCAAACGAGCCATCGATGATCCGTAAAATATCACCGCCCCCACCCGGTGCCCGCCAATCCATGTAAATGCTACGCCCCGTCTTTTCCCTCCAGTGCTCGGCAAAGGCCTCACCGAACTCATTGCGGATCGAATCATTGTGAGGCGTGATGATCACCAGCCGATCCTGGCTGTCACCCGCTTCACCCACTTCTGTATCCCGACGCAGCACCAGCGGTGCCGCCACCACGATGACTAACAGAATGATGACCGGTAGAACACGCTTCAACATGGCTCAGTTTTTTAGAACAACGACGTCCGCATGCCTCGCCGTCAGGCGCACCGAGGTCTCACCGACTTCATGAATCCGTAGCGGATTCAGCTCCACCACATGCTGATTCCCCGCCGGGGTACCAATCACGTATTGAATGCACTGACCCAAATAACTTCGCTCGATCACCTGGCCTTCGATTCCGTTTTCGCCGCCCGTCCCCCCGATATTCCAGGCCTCCGGCCGCACCGATAGAATCACCTCCTCGCCAGCTTTCGGCGTCCATTCACGATCGCTCGTCCGTCCGACCAAAGCCCCTACCGGGGTCTCGGCCATCACGTAAGCATCCCTCACTTCAACCACCTGGCCTTTGATCAAATTGGTTTCACCAATGAAGCCCGCGACATACGACGACTGCGGCTCACGGTAAACTTCCTCAGGGCGACCAAGCTGCTCGATCCGCCCCCGATTCATGATCGCCATGCGGTCCGCCATCGCCAAAGCCTCTTCCTGATCGTGAGTCACGTAAATCCCTGTTAGACCACCCTCTTTCACGATCCGCCTGATCTCACGACGCATCTCGATCCGCAACTTCGCATCGAGGTTTGAAAGCGGTTCATCGAGCAACAAGCACTTCGGGCGAACCACCAGAGCCCGCGCCAAGGCCACCCGCTGCTGCTGCCCGCCGGACATCTGATCGATCCCCCGATCACCCATGCCTTGGAGATGCACGAGTTCCAGCGCTTCGCCGACCCGTCTTTTGATTTCCGCCTTCGGAACTTTCCGCTCCTCAAGACCAAAGGCCACATTCCGCTCCACATTCAAATGCGGCCACAGCGCGTAGCTTTGGAAAACCATCGCCGCTTCCCGCTTGTGCGGCGGCAAGTTGGTGACCTCCATTTCACCGAACAGGATCCGACCGGACGTCGGCGTTTCCAGACCCGCGATGCAGCGGAGCAAGGTCGTCTTCCCACAGCCCGATGCTCCGAGCAGAAAAAACAGCTCACCGGAATCCACCTCCACGCTCACTCCATCGAGCGCCGTGACGGCTCCAAACTTCTTGATAACGGTGTCGGCGCGAATCGGTTCCATAGCAAGCGCGCCCATGCTCCAAGGGTTTTCCCATCTGGCAAGTCTCGATCACAAATGAAAGAATTCGATTTCCTTCAAAGATTCTCTTGCCAAGTCCCGGAACCCTCCCTAAATCCCCGCCCACCAACCACACAAAGCTCAGGTGGCGGAATTGGTAGACGCGCTAGACTAAGGATCTAGTGGCCGTTACGGCTGTGCAGGTTCGAGTCCTGTCCTGAGTATCTTTAAGAATCAATAGGTTACGAAGAGGGGCGAGTCGCAAGGCTCGCCCTTTCGATTGGAGGGTGTGCCCAATCCTGCGGTGCCCGCCCATCCACAAGAAAGCCCCGCCTGCACAGAGCAAACAGAGCTGTGGTGAAAGGTGCTAAGAATTCAGCATCTTCGATTTCGTCATCCCCTGCTTGAGCGGGCAGACCTGAGGTAGGATGAAGCAAATTTGCTGGGGCAAAGTCCCCCCTCGCGCACGATGGTGGCTCATCCCGGCAGCGTCGAGGCATCTCAGCGTGGCGAGAATATCAAGATTCCGCCCAAGCGCGACCTTCACGGCTCCCTTCCTCGGTGTCCCGGCCATGCCTAGCACCGCTTGAGCATCACCGACGATGACGGCGAAATCATCACCAGCACGGCGGGCGGTTTCAAGGTGGTAGGAGAGGAGACGCAAGCGGCGATTGGCAGCTCGCTTCCCGTTCAGCGTGTCCAGCTTGGCGGGGTCGATCAGCGGGGCGATAATCTGCACTACCTCAGCTCCGCAGTCACTTCTGCGCGTCCTGCGCGTCCTGCGCGGATTCCGGCATGATGTCGAGAGCGGGAGGGCGGCAGCGAGGAAAGCGGAATACGGGAGGATCCTAGTGGGCGAGGATCAATCAAGCTCAGCCAGCGTGCGCTCAGACGGCGCGCAAGTCAGCTAAAAGGGCATTCATTACTCTGAGCAGTTCGGGGGGCTCCAAACTTTGCTTGCCGTCTTTCGGGACGAGCCAGTGATAGTCAAATTCGGAGCTGTCACGGCCAAGAACGCGCATGCCTTCCAACACTGCCCAAGATTTTGAAACCTTCGCCCATTGCTTCCGATGGTGGACTTTGCCGAACTGGGGCTATTTCAGGATGCTTGGGATTTACTCCAAAAACCTCCCGGCGGAAGAGTGAGCCGCCCGGCGCTTTGCAGATTCGGCTCAATTACTACCCCATTCTTAGATCGTGGAACAATGGCGAGCATTTGGCAAAGCTACTTCGTGATTGGAAAGATGCAGGTCGGGAGGTTACAGCTAGGTTTCATAATGCATTTGCCATCAATCACGCCAAAGACGGCGCGTATCAGGGCAAGCAAAGAAATCCCTTTCACTTTGGAATGAATGTCGGAAAGGGAGCGCCGTGTGAAGCCCCTCATTCGCTCAACTCGACGGAGATCCGGCAGAACATCGATTTTCTTCCGTTCTTGTCGATCTGTCTGGTGATGGTGGAGCCGTTGCCGATTACCGAAAAGAGGGCAGGGTCGGACAAGTCGCTGAGGGTAGTGCCAACGTGCAGGTGGTAGGTCCTCCCCGGTAATGACGCCCATTTAATGGTCATCTTACCATTGGGAGCAGGCTCCACTGTCATGAAGTCGATCTTGAAAACCGATGAAGGATCAGAGGGGTCGAGGCCGGCGACGTATTCGTCCAGATTGTTCTGGCCGTCATGATCCAGATCGCCAAAGGCTGTCATGGCGGTCGGATTTCCAGCGTATTTCCGCTCCCACCAGTTTGGCATGCCGTCGCTGTCTCCGTCAAAGAACTCTCCGCCCGTATCCAGGAGGAAGAAGCCTCCTTCGCCATTGATCACGAATATGTAGTCGGACCTTTTTGGGTGGAGACCTCGCCGGTATTCCTCGACGTTCGAGTAAGAATCTCCATCCGGATTTGCAGTCCCGTCATTTATGAGACGGAGGAGTCCGTATTTTTCTTCCCACCAGTCGGGCATACCGTCGCTGTCGGTATCGTGGGTGAAGCCGAGCGGATAGGCTCCGGTGTCAAGAAGCATGGAGCCGGATGCGAGACGGTCGGGACCGGCCCATTCGTCCACTTGGGGATTGGTTCCGGCGTTGTATTCTTGGAGGTTGGTCCAGCCGTCGTGGTCGGGATCGGCGTTGGCATCGTTGATGAGAGGATTGAGTCCGTTGGCACTTTCCCAGACGTCGGGCATCAGGTCGCCATCGGTGTCAAGCTGGCGCCCGATGGTATCCGCTACGAATTCACCGGAAGCATCGAAGCCTTCGCCGAATTGGTCATGCACATTGGGAATGCGTCCGGCTTGGTATTCCTGGAGATTGGTGAGTTCATCGCCATCTGGATTGCCTGCGGAGTCGTTAATGGATGGATTGAGTCCATAACGGACCTCCCACCAGTCAGGCATGCCATCGCCCTCGGAGTCGGTTGAGAAACCGAGCGGGTAGGCTCCGGTATCGGTGAGGCTCAAGGTGCTCTCGGCCCAGAGCTGGGTGGCGTTGTCGAAAACGATCGGATTCCAGCCGCCGTTGAATTCTTCCAGGTTACTCAATCCGTCGTGGTCAGGGTCTTCGTTCGCATTGGGCACGCTGCCGTTGAGGCCGTATTGGGTTTCCCACCAATCGGGCAGGCCGTCTCGATCGCCATCCGGAACGAGATCGACCCCATTGTAGGTGAACTGGGAGGAGAGTCCGTCGGACTCACTGGCGTTGTCAGCGACTTGTGGATTGGTGCCTGCGTTGTATTCCTGAATGTTGCTGAATGGATCTCCGTCGGGATTCCCGGCGGCATCGTTGATGAGACAGTTGAGGCCGTTGGGCGTCTCCCAGGCGTCCGGCATTCCGTCGCTGTCGGTGTCGGTGACCTCTTTGTAGGAGTCGAATGTGAACGCGCCGGATTCCGCGAAGGGAAGGCTGCCTGCTAACGCGAGAGGACTCGCGAGCATGGCTGGGAGACAGAGCCGTGACAGCAGGTTCATGGGAGAGTCTGAGTGGATCGCTGTGGGAGGATTTCAGTTCTCGCGGCGAATAACGCGGAAGCCGTTTAAGTAGCCCTTGCTCTGATTTTGCTGATAGTAGAGGCTAAGTGTGCCCCTGTATGCCCCCGCGTCACCTCCACGGCAGATTCGTTGCCCGTCTCCGTTACTATGGCGATTAGCCAAATAGCTCAGACTTTCTTCCTGTGGATAGCTTTCTATGGAAGTTGGAGAAGTTCGTGTCCATTCGGAGACATTGCCGATCAGGTCATAGAGTCCGTAGTCATTGACTGTATCGGGCCCAAAAGGTGTCTGACCCCCGTTGAAATAGCCGACGGGACTTTTGGCTCCGAATTCACCGGAAAAGGGGGCTCCGCTGTTGATATAGTTCGCGTAACCTCCACTGAGGGAATTTCCCCAAGGATACACCAAATGCTCGTTCTCATCGTCGTGATCAGGGCCTCTTGCCGCCTTTTCCCATTCGGCGGTGGTCGGCAGGTCGTAGCCGTAGTGCAGGGCGAATGCTAGAGCTCCATACCAGGTGACGGATATCGGACGGTCTTCTCGGCCCGTGATGGGAGCTAGCTTGCTAACACTCCAGCGAATGTCGTAGCTGTCGCTAAGGCGAATTAGCAGGGCTTCCGCTGGAATATTCGGATACTTTCCGGACACTGCCCGCATCTCGGTCGTGCCGTAGCGGTAGACTTCTCCGGCTGAGGTGGCGATGTTGAGGTATTCGCAATACTGTTCGTTGGTGATTTCGTATTTCGAGAGCCAGTAGGACCAGGGAATGTTGACGTGCTGGGAAGGCCCGCCGCCTTCTACTCCGCCGTCCTGTCCCATGAGAAAACCTCCTGCAGGGACTTCGTTTCCCCACTCGAGCCCCGGAAGTCCTTTGGCATCGCTGGCGATCACCTTGACGCGCATTTCATCGGAGTATTCACCGTCCCAATCGGCCTCAGCATTCCAAGTGATGACTTTTCCCGTGCCTGGTGTGACAGCGTCGCCAATGGCTCCGGTCAGGGTGAAAGCGGGAACGGAATAGTTGACGCCGCCATCCGAAGAAATTTCCACCCGGATTTTCAGGGCGTCGCCATCGGCATCGGCCACATCGTAAGTAATGTCCACGAATTTGGTTCCCGCCCGCTGGGAGGAGGAGACATTGGAAACGACGGGAAGGGCTGCATGGGCGGCGAACATGCCGAGTATGCCGGCGGCGAGGATGTGAATCGTATGTTTCATGGCGGGAAGTGGTGGAGCTATTGGGTCATTTGGGCTGCGAGTTTGGCAAATGCGGGAGTGAGCCAGACGGTGGCGGCTTCCGTGGTAGAAAGTTGGGGTTTTTGTCCGCAGTCCCGCTCTCGCTTCATGCGGGCCAGCAGATTGATCTGCTCACGGAGTGGTTTGGGGGAAACGGCGTTCCATTTCATGCCCGTGTGTAGGGGTGTTGGGTCGGCCAGAGTCAACAAGGACGA
>Ga0100401_1003978_pt1 | contig 11077 bp, 9 predicted proteins | sample CryGeymeta201525_FD_80421 | JGI IMG/M metagenome (GOLD analysis project Ga0100401, IMG submission 80421) | Groundwater microbial communities from Crystal Geyser aquifers in Utah, USA - Crystal Geyser metaG 2015-25 | ecosystem: Environmental > Aquatic > Deep subsurface > Groundwater | place: USA...
CCCTGTGGGGCGTGACCGCAGGGCGCCGGTTTCTCTCGTCTCGAACCGGGGTGCGGGGACCGCATGCAACAGATCGGCGCGCGTCTGTGTGCGAAGATCTCCGGTCGTCCCGCGCCCGTCCATATGCATGGCCGGTGCCGCCGCCTGTTCGGCGGACTGCCACGCGATGGGCGCCGCGTCAGGTGACCGTCGCGTGCGCGCCCTTGATCCATTCCCGCGCGCCCTGCATCACCATGTACAGAAGCGGCACCAGCACGAGCCCGACCACCGTCGCCGCCAGCATGCCCCCGAACACCGCCGTTCCCAGCGCGCGCTGGCTGGCAGCCCCGGCGCCCGAGGCGATCAGCAGCGGCACGACGCCCAGCAGAAAGGACAGCGCCGTCATCATCACGGCGCGGAACCGCTGCGACGCGCCCTCAAGTCCCGCCGCGATCCGGTCGAGCCCCTCGGCGCGGCGCGCCATGGCGAACTCGACGATCAGGATCGCGTTCTTCGCACCAAGCCCGATCAGCATGATCATCCCGATCTGGGTATAGAGATTCAGGTCGCTGCCCGTGATCCAGACCGACACCACCGCGCCCAGAAGCGCCACGGTCACCGACATGAAGATCGCCAGCGGCATCGTCCAGCTTTCGTATTGCGCCACCAGGAAAAGGTAGCCGAACAGCACCGCCAGCCCGAGAATGACCTGCACCGCGCCCCCGGCTTCGATCTGTTGCAGCGCCGTGCCGGTCCATTCGAACGCGAAACCGGGGGGCAGGGCGGTTTGCACCTGCTCCTCCAGCACGCGGATTGCGTCGCCCGTCGCAAAGCCGGGTCCCGGCACCGCCGTTACGGTCGTGGCGCGGAACATGTTGTACCGGTTGAGCAGGACCGGCCCGAGCACCGTGTCGACGTCCACCAGCGTGCCAAGTGGCACCATCGCGCCGCTTGCGGACCGCACATGCAGCGCGCCGATATCGTCCATTGTGGTGCGGAAATCGCCATCGGCCTGCAGCATCACCCGGTAGACGCGTCCGAACAGATTGAAATCGTTGACATAGTAGGACCCCATATAGGCCTGCAAGGTGCGGAACACGTCGGCCACGGCCACGTCGAGGGTCTGGGCCTTGTCGCGGTCCAGATCGACGAAGTATTTCGGAACATTGGCGCGGAAGGTCGAATAGGCCTGCGCGATCTCGGGCTGCTGGTTGGCGGCATAGACAAGGCTGCCGACCGCCGCGGCCAGATCCTGCGCGGTGCCGCCGCCCGTCTGCTGCACCATCATGTCCACGCCCGCACCCATGCCAAGACCGGGGATGGGCGGCGGGTTGAACGCCAGCACGCTCGCCGCCGCTTCCTGCCCCGCGAGGGCGTAGATCTGGCGCAGGATCCCCGGCGCGCGGGTCTGCGGGGTGGTGCGGGTCTCCCAAGGGTCCAGCGTGACGATGATCATGGCGCCGTTGGACCCGGTCCCGCCCAGCAGGCTGAACCCGTTGACGAGTACCGTATCGGCCACGCCGGGGATCTCCAGCATCTGTGCTTCCAGCCGATGGGCCACGGTTTCCGTCCGGTTCAGCGATGCGGCGTCGGGCAATTGCACATCGACGAACAGCACGCCGCTATCCTCGGCTGGCAGGAACCCAGCGGGGACGCGGCCCGTGAGCACCACCAGCGCCACCACGATCCCGGCCACGGCGACCACGCTCAGCGCCGCCACCCGGGCGATGCGGCGCACAAGCGCCACATACCCCGCGCGCACGCCGTCGATGCCGCGTTCGAACGCGGCCAGCGGCCCGGTCAGCGCGCCCTTGCGCGTCCGCAGCAACAGCGCACAGAGCGCGGGCGACAGGGTCAGCGCGTTGATCGACGAGATGACCACCGCCGCCGAGATGGTGATGGCGAATTGCGAGAACATGCGCCCCGTGATGCCCGGCATGAACAGCACCGGCACGAAGACCGCCAGCAGCACCAGCGTCGTGGCGATGACCGGGCCGGTGATCTGCACCATGGCCTTGCGCGTCGCTTCGGCGGGCGGCAGGCCGTCGCGGGCCATGATGCTTTCGACGTTTTCGACCACGATGATCGCGTCGTCCACGACGATGCCGATCGCCAGCACCAGCGCGAAGAGCGAGATGGTGTTCAGCGACATGCCCAGCACCATCAGCACCGCGAAGGTGCCGATCAGCGACACCGGGATCGCCACCGCCGGGATGACTGTCGCGCGCCAGCTGCCGAGGAAGACAAACACCACCGAGATCACCAGAACGAAGGCGATGACCAGCGTTTCGATCACGTCGTTGAGCGACTGTTCGACAAACAGCGTACTGTCATAGGGCACGGAGTGGCGCACGTCGTCGGGGAAGGCTTGCGCCAGGCGGTCCAGTTCCGCCTTCACCCCCGCCGCCACCGACAGCGCGTTCGCCCCCGGGGCCTGGTAGATGGCGAGGATCGTGGCGGGGTTGCCGCTGAACCGCCCCGACGCGTTGTAATAGCTCGATCCCAGTTCGACCCGCGCCACGTCGCGGATGCGTACCAGCCCGCCTTCGGCCCCGTGGCGCAGGACGATGTTGCCGAATTCCGCGGCACTGGTCAGGCGGCCCTGCGCCGTAATTGTGTACTGGAACTGCTGGTCGCCCGGCACCGGCGGCGTTCCGATCTGGCCCGCCGACACCTCGAGGTTCTGGTCGCGGATCGCGGCCACCACGTCGGTCGGCGTCAGCCCGAGGCTCGCCATGCGCTGCGGGTCCAGCCAGATCCGCATGGCATAAGCAAAATCGGTGAGCACCGTCGCCTCGCCGACGCCATTCACGCGCGACAGCGCGTCGCGCAGGTTGATCGAGGCGTAATTGGACAGGAACACCTCGTCATGGGTGCCGCCGGGGCTGTCCAGCGCGATCACCAGCAGCATGTTGGTCGAAGCCTTGCGGGTGACCACGCCGCCATCGGTGACCTCTGTCGGCAGCCCGGCCACGGCCTGCGCCACGCGGTTCTGCACGTTGACGGCGGCGATATCCGGGTCGGTACCCACCGCGAAGGTGACGCTCAGCGAATAGCCGCCGCTGTCGTCGCTGTCCGACGACATGTAAATCATGCCGTCCACGCCGTTCACCTGCGCCTCGATGGGCGCGGCCACCGTCGCCTCCACCGTTTCGGCGTCGGCGCCGGGGTAGGTGGCCGTGACGGACACCACGGGGGGCGTGATCTCGGGGAACTGCGCCACCGGCAGAGAGACGTAGCCGATAGCCCCGAGCAGCACGAGCACAAGCGAGATGACCATGGCCATCTTCGGCTTGGAAATGAAGATCGACGAGACCACGAGCTCAGTTCCCGCTGCCGGCGAAGATGGCCTCGACCGGCACGCCGGGGCGGACCCGTTGCAGCCCCTCCACGATCACCGCCTCGCCCGCGCGCAGACCGTCCGTCACGACGACCGAGGTGCCGACCTGCTGGCCGGTGTCCACGTGGCGCTGCTCCACCGTCTGTTCGGACCCCACCACGAGCACGAACGGCCCGGTCTGGTCGCGCTGCACGGCCGCCTGGGGAATGGTCAGCATCGGCACGGGATCGCGCTGCGCCAGCCGCGCGGTGACGAACGCCCCGTCCACGAGTCGCCGGTCGGCATTGGCGAAGTCCGCCCGGATTGCCAGCGTGCCCGTGGTCGGATCGACACGGTTGTCGCCAAAGGCGATCCGGCCCGTTTCGTCGAAATCCCCGCCATTGGGCAGGCGCAGGGTCACGTCGATGCGCGCGGCGGTGGCGCCGATATCCTCGCCCTCCGCGGCGACCTGCGCCAGCGTGTCGTAGAATTGCCGTTCGTCCAGCGAGAAGCGCACGAAGACCGGGGCCTCGCGCACCAGCGTCATCAGCGCGCCGGTCCCGGGGCCCACCAATTCGCCAAGGCTGACCGCGATCCGCCCCAGCCGTCCGTCGAAGGGGGCCGTGATGCGGGTATAGCCGAGGTCCAGTTCCGCCATCTGCAATGCGGCCTGTGCCGCCTGCACCGCGGCCGCGGCCGCCTGGGCGTTGGCCTGCGCCACGTCGAGTTCGGACTGGGCCACCGCCTGCCGGGCCACAAGCTCGCGGCGGCGCGCCAGTTCGACTTCGGCCAGCGCGCGGTTGGCCTCGGCGCTCGACAACTCGGCGCGGCGCATGGCGACCGTCGCGGCATACTGGTCCGGTTCGACCTCGACCAGCAGGTCGCCCGCCTGCACCGCGGCCCCGTCGCGCACGGCGATGTTGCGCACGAAGCCCGACACGCGCGGCACGATGGCGGCACTGTCCACCGCCTCTACCCGGCCGATGAAGCTTGCGTCCTGCACCACGTCCTGCATCACGGCGGCGGCCACCATCACGCGGGGGGCAGCGGGCGGCGTGCCCTGCGCACGGGCCGTGGACGGCCACGGGGCCAAGGAAAGGACAAGGACAAGGACAAGGCCGAGGACAAGGCGACGGGGCATGCTGTTCCTTTCGGGCGGGGCGGTCCGGCGGGGTTTCGCGCGAACTATGCCCGCGAATGCCCGGCTTGGCACCCCGTATCGACTGGATTTTCGCGCGGCGCGCAAGCAGGTCGCAGGGGGGGCGGTCGACGCGGCGCATGCGATGCGGAGGCGATCCGACCGGGGCCGCGCGTCAGGCGGGGGGGCCGATCCGTAGCGTCACGTCGTCCTCCATCCGGGCGATGGCGCCCGCGGCGGGGGACTGCTCGATCACCACGTCGCTGTCCGCGGGTGTGTCGACGGCAACGCCATCGGCATCGACCAGCGTCGCGCCCAGCCCGAAGGCGCCCAGCGTCTCGGTCGCCGTCGCAGGGGCAAGGCCCAGCACCGCCGGGACGACGCGCAATTCGTCCGCGCCATCGGGCGGCGGCACGGGCACGATCCGGAAGGTCAGCTTGGCCGCGATATCGGCCTGGTAGCCATAGGCGTTGGCATAGCCCGCATCGACCGGTGCAGCATACATCTTGCCGGGCAGGGCGGACAGACCGGCGCGGGCCGGTCCCGCCCGCACCGTGCCGAGCGTGGTCACGGGCGCGGGCTTGACCGGGCGCGCGGTGCCCGCGCCTTGCGCCCCGCTGCCGATGCGCAGCGCCACGCGGACCTCGCCCGTGGTGTCGGGCAGCGTGTAGAATGTCGGCCGATAGCCGATGGACCGCAACAGCGCGAGCGCCGCGTCGTCCCCGTCGCCGTAGATTTCCAGCACCTTGGCCAGCGACGCCTCGTCCAGCGCCATTTGCGCGTCGGCCACGCCCTGGCCCACCTGCGCGATGACCTGTCCCAGCGGCGAGGCGACGATATCGCCGATCAGGTTCTTCAGCGTGCTCATGGCGTGCTCCTACGCGTCGGGGACATTGGCGAAGACCACCAGAACGGTGCCGCCATGGGGGGTGCGGCTGCCCGCCGCCGGGGTCTGGCGCAGCGCCGCGCCATGGGCGGCGGCGTCCGGTTTCATCGTCTGGCTCGCGGTGTCGAGCCGCAACCCCACCGACCGCAGCACCCGCCGCGCCGCCGACAGGGTCAGCCCGGTCACGTCGGGCACCGCCACCGTCGCGTCGCCGCGCGCGCTCGTGTCCGGGGCCATGTCCACGGACACGCCCGAGCCGTCGGGATCGGGCCGACCCAGCACGATCTTGCCGCTATCGTCGAGCGTGCCTTTCAGATCCACCCGGATATTGCCGATGCGGAACGGGGTCTTCGCAGCCGTCAGCGCGGCCTGCGTGTCGCCGAGCTTGGTGCCGATACTGGTGAACACGGTCTGGACATCGGCCGTCTTCACCGCAGGCGCGGCCGCCGCCGTCTTCAGCTTGTCCTCGGCCGCGACGGCGCGGGCCAGCGCCTCGGACAGCGCGGTGGTTTTCAGGGACAGTTCATGCTCGCGCGTGGCGATGATGCGGTCCCTGTCGGTCAGTTTCGCGGCGGCGTCGATGTTGATGGCGCGCATGGTTTCGATCTCGGCGGCGATGCCGGGGTCGAGCGTCGCGCGGGCCACCGGGTCGCGCACGGCCTCCACCGGTGCAGGCCGCGACACCGTGCTGCCCAACACCGTGCCGAGCCGCGGGTTCAGCGAGACGTTGCGCAGGATGCTTGTCTGCGGCACGCCCGCCTTGCGTGCCAGCCCCGCCACCGTGTCGCGCCTGGCCCCACCGCTGTCGAGCCGGTCGAACCCGGTCTCGCCCAGCCGCTCCACCTCGCCGAAATCGGCCAGGATATCGCGTGCGCGGCCGGTCACGCTCAGCATCGGGCCGGGCGACAGCACGCGGGCGGGGGTCCCCGGTTCCACCAGCCGCAGGGCCGGGCCCGGTTTGCCGATGCTCAGCCGGGCGAGGTCGAACCGGGTGTCGATCGCGCCCTTGTCGTCGGTACGCGCTTCCACGAAGGCGCGCCACGTGCCGGAGGACAGGTCGAACATCTCGACCGTGACGGCGTGGCGGGCGAGGGGCGTGTCGTCGTCGTCGAAAAGGCGGACGCGCAGGATCAGGCTGGGCATGTCACAGGTCCTTCCCGGTCAACACGCGCACGGTTTCACCGCCCAGTTCCGCCGTGACCACGACCACCGCGGCGCGTTGCAGCGACGCACCGAAGGTCAGCGTGGTCGTCGCGGTGCCGGTCTCGCCGGTGTCCACCACCGCGCGACCGAAGCCGACCTGCCCGTCGAGCCGGGGCGTCGCCACACCGGCGGCAGCGGACAAGGCGGTGCTTGCGCCCCGGTCCACGTTCAGTTCCACCTGCGCGCCGGCCAGCAGTTCGCCCGCCGAGGTCGCGGCGGTCACGGCGATATCGCGGGTGTTGCCGGTGCCGGTGATGTCCAGCGTCAGCACCGGCAGCGGCAGCCCCTCGCCCGGCGGAACGGCCACGAACCGGCCCGAGATCGTGGAGGTCACGTCGCGGGTCTTGTCCGTGGTCGGTGCGAAGATCACGCGCATGCCCCCGCCGGACTTGGAGTCGGTCACCAGCTTGAAGCCGATCTCGAAATCGAGATGGGGGATGCGGTATTGCGGCACGGGGCGCCCGTAAGCATCCAGCGGCGCGGCCTCGGACAACTCCTCCTGCGCTTCGCGCAGGCTTTCGGCCATGCCCACGAGGACGCTTTCCAGCGTGTCGGCGATGAATTTCCCGTCGTCGCTCATGGCCTGTCCATACCGTCCTTAACCTGTTCTTGTTCCCGGTCGAATGCCCGGTCGGATGCCCGTTCCGGTGGGCGGCTCATGCGTCCGCCTCCCGGCGTTCGGCGGCGCGGTCGTGCGCGCGGGCGCGGCGGCGTTCGTCCGCGCGCTCCTGCCTCTGCGCGGCCTGCCTGCGGCGCAGCGCCGACAGCCGGTTCGCCTGCATCCGTTCGAACAGGTCCCCCGATCCGCCGGTGTCCGTGGACAGCCGCCGGTCGCGGGTGGCGGCGTAGCGCGATACCTGGTCCATGGGGCCGGTGATCTCCCGCGTGCGCGCCTGCCATGCCCGGTCGACGCGGTCCACGGCCTTCCGGGGCGCGTCAAGGGCCGCGTTCGCGCGGTCGATGACGCCGGACACCTTCTTGATCTCGTCGCCCCCGACGGCGCGGCGGATGTCGTCCCGCTCGGTCTGGCTGATCCCTTCGGCGGCAAGCTTGCGGTCCATCCCGTCCAGTTGCCGCGTCTGGTCGGACAGCTGGTCGCCGATATCGCGCAGCGGCCGGCCGATGGCGTCCACCTGCGCGGCGGCGGCGCGCGGCCGGTCCAGAAGCCTGTCGTGCGCGCGGCGGGGCGGGTCGCGGAATGCCGCGGACCGGTCCGCCAGCCCGCGGCCAAGCCCGGTGGCCCCCAGCCCGGTGGCGGGGTCGGGCAGGGGCGGCGCGGGCGGGTCCGCGCCGGGATCGCCCCCGGGCGGAGCACCGATCCGGCTGCCCCAGCGCGCCTGCGCGTCCCGCGTCGCCTGCCCGGCGCGCGCTTGACGCTGCGCTTCCCACGCGCGGACCTGCGCCTGCCGTTCCGCGAAGCGCGGCACCTGGAAGCGCGCGTCACGGTGCGGATCGCCGCTGCCCTGCTGTCCCGGCAGGCCGGTCAGGTTGCGCAGCCGGTCCTCGAGCGCGCGGCGTTCCGCCAGAAGGACGTTCAGGCGGCTGTCGGGTGCAAGCGCTGCGGCGCGCGCCAGATCGCCCGCGTCCTGCGGGGGCAAGACACCCGGCGCGGCGGCGGGTGACGCGGGCGGCGCCGGTACGGCGGGGCGGTCGAGGTCTTTCCAGGAACGGCGGCGCATCGGTCAGGTCCTAGTCGTCGGCATCGTCGGTGGTGGTGGCGGTGATCATGGCCCGGATGCGTTCCTCGAGGATCGCGGGCGCCGGCACCGGCACCAGCTTGGTGCGCATCAGCGACGAGCCTTCGGCGGAATACTGGTACTTCGCCGAATAAGAGGCCGACACCACCGAACAGCGCATCTTGGCCGAAGCCGACAAGAACCCGACCTTGCCCGATACGGAGGCGTTCACCACCGTGGACGACCGTTTCGTTTCCGTCTCGCGCGTGGCCGAGATCGACAGCTTCAGCTCGATCAGCGTATCCACGAACTGGTAGAACGTCGGCACGAAGCCCAGTTCCAGCAGCGAGTATTCCTGCCCGTCGCCCAGCTTGACCAGCATCGTGCGTTCGGGCGGGCCCGGGGGTGCGGGCGGCGGGTCCTCGCCGGGTCGGGGTTCGGGGTCGGGCATGTAGCCCGCCATCATGCGCGCGATCTTCAGCGACACGAGGTCCAGTTCGTATTGCGCCTCGGCGATGCCGATCCCCATGGCGCGCACCATTTCGGGGAAGGGCGTGTTGACCATTTCCGTGCTGACGGACATCGCGGGTTCCTTTCGCGGGACGGGTTAGCGACCGGGGACGTGGATCAATCGCCCCCCGGCGCGTCTGCGGCCCTGCGTGCTTCAAGTGCGGCTTCGCGGCGGGCTTCTTCCGTCTGGATGAAGGACTGAATCCGGTCTTCCAGCGCGGTCGGCACCGGCACCGGCATGATCTTGGTCCGCAAGATCGACGCGCCCTCGGCGGAATAGCTGTAGCGGTTGGAATAGGTCGCATCGACCTGGGAGGTGGCGACGTTGCGCGCATAGCTCGACGACCGCTTGGTGCCGAAGAAGCTGCGCTTGCGCCGCGAACTGCTGTCCACCGAACTGTTCTTGTTCGTGCGGGTGCTTGTGTAGCTGCGGTCGCGGGTGATCTTGATGGCGATCTTCACCTCGATGATCGTGTCCACGAACTGGTAGAACGTGGGCGCGAAGCCCAGTTCCATCATCGACATGCGCGTGGGCATGCGGATTTCCAGATCCGGCGCCTTGACCTTGGTGCCGTCGGGCTTGGTCACGTCCGTGTTGGGGATCGTGGGCGCCCCGCGCGAGCCCCCGATGGTCACGCCGAAGGTGGTGGCAATCTTCTTGACCATGGCGAAAAGCGAATTGGCCTCGTCATCGTCGAGCGTGCCGGTCATCGCGTCGTCCATGATCGCATAGGACACGGCCTCGGCAAGGGACATGTATTCGTAGCCGAAGAACACGCGGCTGTCGTCGAAGCTGACATTGCCCTTCTCGTCATAGACCGTGGTCAGCCCGCCCATCATCTCGGCGGTGTTCATGGAGTTCTCGTCCAGCTTGGTCTGACCGTCCGCGATGGCGAAGGCCATCTGCCGGATCATGTCGCCCATGGGGACGTTGAGCAGTTCCTGTCCGATGCTCATGGTTCAACTCTCCTCTCGATGGCTTTCAGGTGCGCGGCGTCACGCCACGTCGGTTTCGAACTTGCGTTTCAGAAGGTCGGTAAAAATCTCGGGCGGCGGCAGGCTGACCAGACGCGCCGCGATCGACGACATGCCCTCGGCGCTGACGGAAAACTTGCGCGCATAGCCCACGTCCACGCTCGCCGCCGCCATGAAGAACGGCGTGCCGCCGCCCACCTGCACGCCGACATTGACCGAGGTCTCGGTGCTTTCGGTCATGGAGAAGCTGAGCTTCGCCTCCACCGTGGCCTCGGTGAAGCTGTAGAAGGATGGCACGAAGCCGAGGCTCAGCAGGTTGTATTCGTCGCCGCCGATCTCGACCTTGGTATCGGCCATTTCCGTGGCCATGGCGACCGAGTTGCGGTCGAGCGCGAACTGCGCCTGCGCGATGGCCAGCCCGAGCCGCTGGATGATGTCGGGCAGCGGCGCCGACAGCAGCGACCGCGCGACCTTGGGGGTCTCGGCCATGGCTCAGCCCCCGCTGCCCGAGGACAGGAAGTCCTTGATCGTTTCAAGGAACTGCGGCGGGGCGGGGATCGACACCAGCCGGGCCGAGATCGACGAATTGCCGGTCACGTTCATTTCGAACTGCCGCCCGTAGCGCACATCGATCGACGCGCCGATGGCCACCGTGCGGTTGCCGGTATTCTCGCGCGTGGCGGAGGCCGACGCGGTGCGGCTGAAGGCGGTGGTGACGGTGATGCCTTCGGTGCCCGACAGCGCGATATCGCGGTTGGACGAGGTCACGAGGATCATCCGGTAGCTGTCGCCCGCGTTGCACAGGGTGGTGACATTTCCTGCCGCGGATGCCTTGACCCCGACCGTGGCGTTCGCGTTGACCGCGGTGGCGAGATTGTGGGCAAAGGCTTCGGCGCTGTCGGCGGCATGCCCGCCCGCCGCGCTGCCAGACAGGGGAAAGGTCTGGCCCTTGATCGTGACGGTCTTGCCATTCAGGCCCGACAGGCCGAGCGCGTCGTAGAGATAGACCCAGCCGTTGTCGCCGCTGTCATTGGCCCCCAACTGGTCCGGTGTCACCCCGTCAAGCTGGTTCGACATGTCACCATCCACCCACACGAAATGGTCATCGGAATCGGGAATGATCTCGACGACCCGGTGCGGCTGGCTTTCGAATTCGTCGGGCACGTTCTCGGCGCGCCAGCGATCTTCGCCAAAGGCGTTGACCCGGATTTGCGCGGCTGGAACGCCGTGGGCCAGCAGCCGGTTGCGCACGGCCGCCGCCCGTTTTTCCGACAGTATCTGGTTGTGGTTGTCCGGTGCGGTGCGGCTGGCATACCCGTTAAGATCGGTCGTCAGACCGGTGGCTTTCAGGAACCCTGCATAGTTGCGCAGCCGGACATCGAATTCCGGCC
>Ga0100401_1003981_pt1 | contig 11072 bp, 9 predicted proteins | sample CryGeymeta201525_FD_80421 | JGI IMG/M metagenome (GOLD analysis project Ga0100401, IMG submission 80421) | Groundwater microbial communities from Crystal Geyser aquifers in Utah, USA - Crystal Geyser metaG 2015-25 | ecosystem: Environmental > Aquatic > Deep subsurface > Groundwater | place: USA...
CCACCTTTGCGGACATGGTGGAACGCCATGTGGCCATGGGACGGAAACGCGTCATGGATTTCAGTATTTAATTTTTTTAAATTTCGATATTTAGATATGAGGAGGAAATCAACATGGGCCAGCAAAATCAGGGAATCGACACATTGGCATTGCACGCGGGACAAGTTCCGGACCCGACCACGGGATCACGGGCCGTCCCGATTTACCAAACCAGCAGTTATGCGTTCAAAGACGCCGACCATGCAGCGGATTTATTCGCGCTCCGGGCCTTCGGCAACATCTACACCCGCCTGATGAACCCCACCACGGACGTTCTGGAAAAACGGCTGGCCGCTATTACAGGCGGCACGGGCGCCGTGGCGACGGCGACCGGCCAGGCGGCGATCTTCTATTCCATATGCGCCATCACCCAGGCGGGACAGAATATTGTCACGGGCGACAAGCTCTATGGCGGAACCTACACGCTCTTCACCGTGGATTTGAAACGGTTCGGCATCGAAGTGCGATTCGTGGACTCCTCCGACCCCGAAAATTTTGAAAAAGCGATTGACGGGAACACGCGCCTCGTCTTTTCAGAATCCATCGGAAATCCCAAATGCAATGTGGACGACATCGACGCGATCGCCGAGATTGCCCACCGGCACAAGATCCCGTTCATTCTGGACACCACGGTCTCCCCGCCGCCGCTTTTTTACCCCTTTGAACATGGGGTGGACATCGTGGTTTATTCGCTGACCAAGATCATTGGCGGCCATGGAACATCCATGGGAGGCGCCATTGTGGAGAAGGGCGACTTCGACTGGAAGGGTCCCGGAAAATTCCCGGAGATCACCGAACCGGACGCCGCCTACCATGGCGTCAATTTCTGGGATGCGTTTGGCAACCATGGAAAAGCCGTCGCGCCCGGACTCGCGTATGTGCTCAAGATCCGGACGGGTCTGCTCAGGGACACCGGGGCGACGATCTCTCCGTTCAACTCGTTTTTGCTCCTCCAGGGGCTCGAGACGCTGCCGCTCCGGGCCCGGCGTCATGTCGAAAACGCGCAGAAGGTGGCGGAGTATCTGGCCGATCATCCATTGGTCTCCCGGGTGGAGTATGCGGGGTTAAAAACCCACAAGGATTACGCGCGCGCCCGGAAGCTTTTGCCGTTGGGTCCGGGGGCGATTTTCACCTTTGGCTTAAAAGGTGGGTTCGAAGCCGCCAAGAGGTTCATCAACAACGTGAAGCTGGCCTCGCACCTGGCCAATGTCCTGGATGCCAAGACGCTCGTGATTCACTCGGCCAGCACGACGCATTCGCAACTGACGCCCGCTGAACTGAAGAAATCCGGGACTGAAATGGATGCCGTCCGCATTTCCGTAGGGCTGGAGGACATAAACGACATCACGGCTGATCTGGATCAGGCGCTCAAGGCGGCGCATGAGTAGTTTTATTGAAAGGAGAGGAATCATGGCAAAAATCTACGTGGATAACAGTCTGAGCATCGGCAATACGCCGCTGGTCCGCATCAACCATCTTGCGGGAGGATTTAAGGGAACGGTGCTTGCGAAAATCGAGGGGCGCAATCCGGCCTATTCGGTCAAGTGCCGCATCGGCGCCAACATGATCTGGGACGCCGAAAAGCGCGGCGTCCTGAAACCCGGCATGGAGATCATCGAGCCGACCAGCGGCAACACCGGCATCTCCCTGGCCTATGTCGCGGCCGCGCGGGGGTACAAACTGACCCTGACCATGCCCGAGACGATGAGCATCGAACGCCGGAAGATCGTGGCCGCCCTGGGCGCCAACCTGATCCTGACCCCCGGCCCCGAGGGGATGAAGGGGGCGATCAGCCGCGCCGAGGCGATTGCGGCCTCCGCTCCGCAGAGGTACTTCCTCCCCCAGCAGTTCAAGAACCCGGCCAACCCGGAGATCCATGAACGGACGACCGGCCCGGAAATCTGGGACGACACGGACGGCGCCATCGACGTCCTGATCGCCGGCGTCGGCACCGGCGGGACCATTACCGGGATCTCCCGTTACATCAAGAACACCCGGGGCAAGAAGATCATCTCCGTGGCCGTGGAGCCCAAGGAGAGTCCGGTAATCAGCCAGAAACTGGCCGGCCTGGAGCTCAAGCCAGGCCCCCACAAGATCCAGGGCATCGGCGCCGGCTTCATCCCCGACACGCTCGATCTGTCCATCGTGGACCGGGTGGAGCAGGTGGAAAGCGGCGAGGCCATCGAATTCGCCAGGCGTCTGGCCAAGGATGAAGGGCAGTTGGCGGGCATCTCCTCCGGCGCGGCCATGGCCGCGGCGATAAGACTCTCCAAGTTGGACGAGTTCACCGGCAAGATGATCGTGGTCATCCTGCCGGACGCCGCGGAACGGTACCTCTCCACAGCACTTTTCGAGGGGATCTGAGGATAGGATGTCACGACACGCGACGCTATTTGTCTGGGGCGTCTAAAAATGGCTGCCGCCTGACGATGCATACGCAGGGCGGATCATTTCGTCCTGGAGTGGATTCCGATTTCGGCCGGCTACGCCAAAATCCGGTGGCGCGCAAAACCACGAAAGCAAAGGCTCCCCGCCCACGGGCGGGAAGCCTTTAATGTCTTGCGGGCGTCTTCCCCAAGGGGATCGCCTGGACCGCGAACAATAAAACTATTCGATCTCCTCCAGCGACGCCTTCTTTTTTTTAATGAAGACGGTGTAGAGGTTCCACAGAACCGAGCCGACGGCGATCACCAGGATCGTACCGGAGATCGGCCGCATCAGGAATGGGTAGAGCTCGTAGTCCGTCATGAACATCCCTTTCCGCAGCGAGACTTCCGTCAGGGGCCCCAGGACGAGGCCGATGATCATCGGCGCGATCGGATACTTGAACTTCTTGAAGAAATAGCCCACGATCCCGCAGACGAACATGATCCAGAGGTCCGTCATGTCGTTGCGGATTCCGAAGGAACCGATCGCCGCGAAGATGAAGATGACGGGGCCGAGGATGGAGTAGCGGACCTTCCGGAAGTTGGCGAAGACCTTCGCCACCCCTAACCCAGCGAAGAGCATAAAGATGTTGGCCACGTACATCGCGATGAAGATCGAGTACATGAGCTTCGGCTGGTTCATGAAAAGCATCGGCCCGGGCTGGAGGCCGTGGACCAGAAAACCGCCGATCATCACGGCCGTCGTCGCGCTGCCGGGAATCCCCAAGGTCAGCAGCGGCACCATCGCCCCGCCGGTAGCGGCGTTGTTGGCCGTCTCGGGACCGCAGATCCCCTCGGGGACGCCCGTCCCGAACTTCTCCGGGTGCTTCGACCAGCGGACCGCCTCGGAGTAGCCGATGAAGGCCGCCGTTGTTGCGCCGACGCCGGGGAGAATCCCGATTGCGGTCCCGATCACGGCGGAGCGCAGCATCGTCCATTTCAGGCGCAGGAGCTCCTTGAGGCGCGGAAGTTTTGTGGAGACCTTCATGGTGAGGTGCTCCCCGCTCAACCCCGATCCCTCCTCCGCCTTGGCCAGGATCTCGCCGACGGCGAAGGCCCCGATGATCGCGGGGATGAAATTGATCCCCCCCATGAGCGCCTTGGTCCCGAAGGTGAACCGCGGATCGGCGGTCAGTTCGTCGATCCCCACGGTGGCCAGGAGAAGCCCGATCAGACCCGCGATGAACGCCTTCGCCATCCCGGCCCCGCCGAGCGAGGCGATCAGTGTCAGCGCCGCTACCGCCAGGGCGAAGTACTCCGGCTGCGAAAAGGTGAGCCCTACTTCGGCGAGTTGCGGGGCAACCAGATTCAGGACGAGGACGCTGAAGAGCCCCCCGAGGACGGAGGACATGATCGCATACCCGAGCGCCTCGCCCGCCTGCCCCTTCTGGGCCATCGGGTAGCCGTCGAATCCCGTCGCCGCCGCTTCGGGCGCCCCGGGGACATTAAAAAGGATCGCCGAGATGGACCCTCCGAAGGTTCCGCCGCAATAGACCGCGGCCAGCATGGCCAGGCCGTTGGCCGGTTCCATCGCGAATGTGAAGGGGATCAACAGGGCCGTTCCCATCGTGGAATTGAGCCCCGGAATCGCCCCCAGGATCGTTCCCAGAAGAACGCCGAAGGCGATGAAAAAAAGCGTCGTCGGTGAAAAGACCGTCTGCAGTGCGCTTAACCAGATATCCATTGCTCGTTCCCTCCCATCAATAGAAAAGCAGGCTGAATTCGCGGAACAGCCATACCCCCCTGGGGAGGGGAACATACATGGCCTTCGTGAACAGAACGACGATGATCCCTGTCATTGCGATCGAGACGCCAATAATCCATCCTTTGCTCTTTTCCCCGAGAAGCAGCATGAAAGCGATCATGAAGAGCGGGGTAACTGCGATAAAACCCAAGACCGGCAAAAGAGCCAAATACGCAACGCAGAGGCCGATTGCGGCGAAAAACCGGACCTTGCCCCGGTCCATCGTCAGGAGCGATTCGCCCCAGGCTTTCTCTTTTACGATCTTGTGGATCATTCCCACAGAGACGATCCCGCTCAGAAGGATGATCGACCCCAGGATAAACCTGGGCCAGAATGCAGGACCCATCTGGCCGCCTTGTAGGACGGATGCCGTCGCGAAGCTCCCTGTCACCCAGTAAAGCAGCAGGGAACCCACGAAGATCAGGAGACTGAATATCAATTCACCTTTCAGCACGGCTTTGCTCCTTCATTGTTTCTCCCATGGTCGGTCAAGGTTCACCCACCACAAGTGTCTCGAAAATGCCGGACATGTGGGAGACCATGCGTCTCCGGCCATGCCCGGCGTTGGAACTTTTAGATGCTCCAATGGCTATTTCTTCTTCGTGTAGCCCAGGTCATCCAGGATTTCCTTGTACGCCTTGAACTCCTCTTCCCAGAACTTCCCGTACTCAACCGGCCCCTTCCAGCCTGGACGGAGGTCCAGAAGGGACTTCTTGGCGATCTCACCATACGCCGGATCTTTCATCGCCTTCTCCAGGACGAAGGCGAGCCAGTTGACGATCTCCGGCGGTGTGCCCTTCTTCACGGCAAGACCCCGCCAGCGGCCCATGGTGATATCGTAGCCGAGTTCCCGTGCGGTGGGGACGTCGGCCCCCCAACTGACAGGCAGGCGCTTCTCGGTGAAGACGACCAGGGGGCGAAGCTTCTTGGCCTCGATGAGGGACATGATGACTCCCGGCTCCTCATGCAGGACGTCCATGTGGCCGCCCAGGACCGCCGCGTGGGATTCGGGGGCCTTGTCGAAGGGGATGTACTTGATTTTGATCCCCGCCATCTTGGCGAACTGCATGATGATGATCTCGTCGGGGCTCTGCGGCGTCGTCCCCGTGAACTGGACCTTGCCGGGATTCGCCTTGGCGTATTTGATCACATCCTGAATGGTCTTGAAGGGGCTTTCCGCCCGGACATAGAAGATGCTCTCGTCCATCTGCACGTTGGCAAGGGGGGCGAATGCCTTGTAGTCCTCGCGCCCCATGACCGTGTTGATCAACTGTTCGGGGCTGAAGTTGTAGATCGTGTAGCCGTCGGCAGGCTGGGCGAGAACGTAATTGGAGGCCTTCACACCCGCCGCGCCGGTCATGTTCGTCACGTTGACCGCCACGCCGATATCCTTGCGGGCCGCGTTGAAAAGACTCCGGACAAAGATGTCGCTACCGCCGCCCGCGCCATACTGGCAAACGACCTCGATGGGCCGCTCCGGGTATCCCTTGGGTTTCGGCGGCGCCGCCGTCCAGCCGGAAGCGGCAAAGCACAGCAACAAGATCGTCGCCAGTGAAACGATAAACATTCGATTCTTCTTCATAACATTCCCCTTTCTTTGTTGTTGAAATCCCTTTTTTTATTGCCTGATTCCACGGGACTTCCCTTCAGCCGGGGAGAGTCTGCCGTGCCGCTGACACATTCATACCACGGTTCTTCAATGGGCGGCAAGGTAATCCATCGCCGCCATGACGCCGCCATGTTTGCACGGGACGCCAGTCAGGGCAAACCCCATTTCCACGCCGCCGAGGGTTCCGACGAGCATCAGATCGTTCATGTCGCCCAGGTGCCCGATCCGGAACACCTGATCCTTCAGTTTTCCCAGACCGCTCCCCAGCGACATGTTGAACTTGTCGAGCACCGCCGCGCGATAGGCGTCGGCGCCCTTCCACCCCGGCATCACGACCGTCGTCAAAACCGGGCTGTACTCCTCCGGATCGAGGCAGAGGATCTCCAGCCCCCAGACCCGGACCGCCCGGCGCGTGGCCTCGGCAAGGCGCTTGTGGCGGGCGAAGACGTTGTCGAACCCCTCCGCCGCCAGCAGATGGAGGGATTCCCGCAGGCCGTAGAGCAGGTTGGTCGCCGGAGAACTGGGAAAGAAACCGCCCTGGTTCGCCTTCAGCATCTCCTCCCATCCCCAGTAGGACTTGGGAAGTTTCGCGGTTTTCGCCGCGGCCAGCGCCTTGGCGCTGATCGCGTTGAAGCCCAAGCCCGGGGGCAGCATCAACCCCTTCTGGGAACAGCCCACCGTCACATCGACCCCCCACTCGTCATGGCGGTAATCGATGGAGCCGAGGGAGGAGATCGTATCGACCATGAAGAGCGCCGGATGGCTGGTGCGGTCGATCGCCTTCCGGATCTCGGCCACGCGGCTGGTCACGCCGGTCGAGGTCTCGTTGTGGACGACCATGACCGACTTGATCCGCTGATCCTTATCCTCGGCCAGCTTCGCCTCGACCACGGCGGGATCGACGCCGTGACGCCAGTCCCCGGGGACGAAGTCGACCTCCAGCCCCAGGCGGACAGCCATGTTTTTCCAGAGGGTAGCAAAATGGCCGGTTTCGAACATCAGGACCTTATCCCCCGGAGAAAGTGTATTGACCAGCCCCGCCTCCCAGGCGCCGGTCCCCGAAGATGCAAAGATGACGACCGGTCCAGCCGTCTTGAAAACCGGCTTGAGACCGCCGAGCACCTCAAGCCCCAGCGCCTTGAATTCAGGCCCCCGGTGATCGATGGTGGGTTTCGCCATCGCCCGGAGCACCTGCTCGGGGACGTTGGTCGGCCCCGGAATCTGTAAAAAATGACGACCGCTTGGATAAGACATGATACCCCTCCTATTGTTAGGGTTAAGGGTTAAGGGGTTAGGGGATAGGAATTAACCCTATCCCCTTCACCCTATCCCCTATCCCCTTAACCCTGGGTTTTCCAGTCGGTCCAGGGATGATCCCTGAGGCTCGGGTCCTCCACGCGGTTGAAGACCTTCAGAATCATCCTCGCCTTCGCCAGCGGCTCCATCTTCTTGTCCGTATGGACGATCAGCTTCGCGCCGAACTTCTCGCCGCAGAGCTTTCCGAGGGCCTCCATCGTCTTCGGGCTCCCCGTCACCGGCAGGCTGGGCCAGAAGAAGGTCGAAACGCCCATCGCCACCAGACCGAGCGCCTCGGCAACCTCGGCGCTCCGGTTGGCCTCAGCGAAGCAGGCCAGCACCGGCAGCTCCTTCACGGCCTTCTTGGCGGCCGCGGAGAGCGCAAACAGAAACTCGGCCACGCCGCCGTTCTCCGCATACCCGAGGTCGAGAACGGCCGGGAGGTTCGATCCTGCGGCCTTGAGGAGTTTTGCCACACCATCACCGCAGTGCTTCCCGCACTGGCGGGGGTTCAGGAAACCGTATTTCGCGAGGCTGACGCTCGCATCGCCTTCGGAGATGCAGAGGATATCGTCCTTCAGGAACTCCTGCGCCATCGTCACGAAGGGCAGATCCTGCGTAAACTTCACGTTGTTGGTTCCCGCGAGGATCGCGATCCCCTTGATCTTCCCCTCGTTCAGCGCCACGGCGATCTTCTTCACGTCGAGATCCGCCGCGGAAAGCCCCATCAGGGCGGATTCCTTTGCCTCCGGGATATCCCGCGCGACGCTGCTTCGGAACTGAAATGCGTTCAGGGCCTTCTCCACGATCTCATTGGTGAAGGCCTCCGGATTCCGGCCCTTGAGGGTTTCCGTCGGGACCACCACCGTATTGTACTCCGCGGCAATCGCGGCAACCGACGGATGGACAAACTGGTCGCCGGTCACGATCAGGTCAACGGCGCCGGTCATCAGCGGCAGTTCCTGGGAGCCGTAGCTCGTCACCGGAGCAAACACATACGGCGAAAGGAGCGGATCCGTGCAAACGCCCGCCACATTCACCTTTTTCTTTGCCGCCGCGGCCGCGATCTTCGCCTTCAGGACCGGCGAGAACCGACCGTAAAGAAGGATCGTTGCAGTATCTTTCTTCAGAATGCCCATGTTGACTTCAATCTCGGCAGGGGCCGCACCGAAGACCGCCTTTTTCAGTCCGCCCTGGAGCCTCTGGGCAAACGCGCCCAACAGCGCTGCCTTGAAGGCCCAGAACAGCGTCTCCTCGACGCCGGCAACACCGCCTTCCACCTTCTGGGAGGCCTTGAAGAGATCCTTGGCCACCCCCTGCGGGTAAATCCCCGCTTCTTCCCAGGCGGCGAGCAGGTCCTTTGGAAACGCCTTCTTCATGCCGGCGCCGCCCTCTTTTAGCAGGGCTTCGATCCCGGCGACGATCCGATCCGCCTCCGCCTTGTCCTTCGGCTTTACCGCCCCGGAGGCGACCCCTTCCACAAAATCACTGACCTGGTCCAGGGAGGCCATCGTTCCCTTGAGGACCAGTTTCAAAAGTGTCTGCACGGCCAGGATATCCTTATCCTTTCCGCAAACACCCCGTTTGTTGACATCCCGGAAGGGGTGGCTGATGCACGGCCCCTGGAGGCAATCCCGGCAGCTCAGTCCCGATTCGCAGAACCCGCATTCGGGAAGCTGTCCCTCGAAACGGTCCCACGCCAATTTCGTACCCCTGTCTGCCGCTTTCGCCAGGAAATGCTCTGCTGCATTGTCGGCGGTCTTCTTCTGGATGAACTCCATCGTAAATCTCCTTTCTTAGAACTTCTTCTTCCGATAGTCCTTCCGCTCCACGAGGGAGAGGGCCCCGGTGGGACAGACCTCCGCACAGATCGGATAGCCCATGTTGCGGCAACGGTCGCACTTGATCGCCACCTTCATGGATGATGACGGGTTGATGATTCCGAACGGACAGACCATGACGCACATCCAGCAGGCGATGCAGGTCGGTTCGTTCACATAGATCAGCCCGGTTTCCGGATCGCGGCGCATGGTTCCGTTGGGACAGGCGTCCAGGCAGGGTGCGCTTTCGCAATGCCGGCACTGCAGTGCGAACGGCTTGCCCTCGACATACACCCTGGGCGCCGGATGGGGCTCCTCGTTGATCGCCCTGGCCAGCTCTCTGGATGTGGAGGCAATTTCCGTCCCGCACCAGAGCTCGCACTGATGGCATCCCGTACACTTTTCCTTGTCAACCATTAATACTTTCACGTTTTCCTCCTGGTGTGAATTACAGCCCGGTATCCATCAGTTCCTTGTATTCCGGCTCGCTGAAGCGGTCGGCGTTCCTCCGCAGGATCGGCAGCAGATCCATGAAATTCAGGCGGTCGCTCATCAAGAGCGGGATGGAATCGGCGACGTTGACCTGCTTCTTGAGCAGGATCGACATGAGCCCGGCCTTCTGGGTCTGGCCGACCAGGATCGCCCCGATGATCTTCCCGTTTCGAAGGACCAGTTTCTTATAGGAGTCCTTTGTTCGCACACGGATCTCCCGGAATTCATCCTCGTCGGAGGTCATCGCGCAGGATTCCGCATGGGTCACCCCCATCGAGATGGCGGGAATTCCGATGAAATTCCCAATGGAATTTCTCCGGTAGGAACCGGGATAGGCGCTCTTTTGGCCGGCCATGTTGAGACCAGCGAAGTGGCCCTGCTCGAAGGCGCACGGCCAGATCGCGTTCAGAAACCAGGCGTTCCGCGCGATGTCGTGGGTCTCCGCGACGTCGCCAGCGGCGTAAACATCCCTGGCGCTGGTCATCATGGTCTCATCGACCCGGATCCCCTTCATGTCGCCCAGCGTGAGTCCCGCCTGGACGGCGAGTTCGGTCTGCGGACGGACCCCGACCGACAGCACGACCATATCGCAGGGAAGCTCGCGGTTGTCGGTCACGACGCCCGTGACACGCTTGTCGCCGGTAAACTTCAGCGCCTTTTCGCCGGTGAGCACGTCGATCCCGAGATCCTCGATCCGTTTCCGGACGATCTCGGCCGCCTCCGCATCGAAGACGGTGGGCATCACCTGCCCCAACTGCTCCAACAGCGTGGCCTTGATCCCGCGTCTCGTCAGGCTGATGCACGCCTCAACGCCGATAGAGCCGGCGCCGATCACCACGGCGCGTTTCCCCTTCATGTTGTAGATCCTCTCGGCATCTGCCATCGTCTTCAGCGTGGAGATCCCCTCCTTGTCGATCCCCGGAATGGGCGGGACGATCGCCTTCCCGCCGGTGGCGAGCAGAAGTTTGTCAAAAGCGTACGTCTGCCCGTCCGTGGTTCGGATGGTCTTGGCGGCGGCATTCAGCGAGGTGACCTTCACCCCCATGTGGGAGGCAACCTTGTTTTCGTCAAAAAAATCCGCCGTTCGAAAATTGAGCAACGGTTTGGAAAGCTCCTCCGCAACGTAGTACGGCAGCAGAACTCTCGAAAAGAGGGGGGTCTCTTCATCGCTGAACAGATCGATCAAGGATTCGTGATCCTGCGACCGGATCGACTCTACGGCGCTGATCGCCGCCGCGCTCCCTCCGACAATGATGTATCGCATCTTATTTCTCCTTCCCATTCCATTTTCAGTACAGGCTGTGGAGCGTGTAGAGGGGGAGCAGCTCCTTGAACAACTGTTTTCCCCGGGTCACGTTGAAGTTGCCGCAGGAACAGCATTCCGCGATTTCGAGGCAGCAATCCTCGACCGTTCTCCGCCCCCGTTTGACGTCCCGGACCATCTTGCGAACCAGATCCGAGGCGATCATCCCGTGACCGCACATGGTCACCGTCTGGAGGATCTCGAAATCGGGCAGCCGTTCGGTGTTTCCCCAGGTGCCAAGGGAGTATTCGAGGGAGTGGATCCGCCCCATCCCCGCCTCCGTCATGCACTGCTGAACGATATCGGGAATGCCCGAGATGATGACCGAGATGCCGGGTCGGTC
>Ga0100401_1003998_pt1 | contig 11049 bp, 10 predicted proteins | sample CryGeymeta201525_FD_80421 | JGI IMG/M metagenome (GOLD analysis project Ga0100401, IMG submission 80421) | Groundwater microbial communities from Crystal Geyser aquifers in Utah, USA - Crystal Geyser metaG 2015-25 | ecosystem: Environmental > Aquatic > Deep subsurface > Groundwater | place: USA...
CAATCTTTTTAAAATATCTTCCGCTAGGTCGATGAAGCAAATAAACATATCGGGCGAAAGACCATCTTCAATTAATTCCCGGATAAAAAGTTCGTTGAAAACACGGTTCCACACATCCCGCCATATGAAAATAGTATGCAAATTAATTAAAACTGCGTCGTTTTCTTCCAAGTCTTTCTTAAGAGAAGAATGGATATCCCGCAAAACCGCCGCATGGATGATATCCACCGCCAAAGGGTTCACGTCCAAAATAGTATCGCGATTCAATTCTTCCCGGATGTTATACCAAGCCCAAGGAAATATCATGTCGCCAACATTATAAATCTTCACTTTTGTCCCGTTTTCCGCGCAATATTTTTCGAATCCCGGCAAAAATAATTCTTTCCTGCCGCAACGCGAACTGCCCGTTGTAATAACAAGCTTTCCGGCCATTTTTATCTTCTCCTCTAATTTTGAGAATTTTTTGTCAAAAAACCATCGTGGTGAGCGAAGTCGAACCATTTAGGACAAATCTAGCAAGGCTACACAAAAAAGCAAGAACCCGCTCTTTCGAACGGGTTTTATTTTATTTCTTCTTAAAAATTTTGATATATTTCGCCGCTTCCAATTTTTTTTGAAAGCATTTATCAATCCAAACGAGACTGTCCTTAAAAACTTTTTCCGGCGATTGCGTGGCATCAGTAACGGCAATGTGCATTTCGCTTTCGGGATAAATTTCCTGTATCAATCTCGGGAAAACGAGATAGCCGTCTCGAACCAATCTCAAAAATTCCAGTTTTTCAAAAAAATCCATTTTTTTTCCTGTTTTTTTAATTCTCTTTATTGCTTCTTCTGCCGGCAAATCAAGAATAATAACTAAGTCGGGGATAAAGAAATAATCGCCTAAGATTTTTTCATGCTTGCTCAAAATCCATTTAAATCCCAGATTCCCGTGACTGGCATAATAATAACTAAGAGTAGATGGATAATCCCTGTCAGTAAAAACAGAATACATTTCCAGAAATGCGGCTTCTGATTGCCGATGCTCCAAACGGTCCTTGATATATAACACTTGTAGACTTTCGGCGCTTACCTTATGCCCCTTATCGTCGCGGCCGTCATTATCCAAAATCATGCGAATCCTCTGACCGATCTCTCCGTCAGTCGGCTCCTTGGTAAAAATCCCGCCGATGCCGTTTTTTTCATCCCATTTTTGCAACATCTCAATCAGAGTTGACTTTCCGCAGCCGTCAATTCCCTCAATGACTATAAACGGATACTTATAAGGATTAATTTTCATATCTTCATTTTACCTCCTTATTATAACGCGTTTTTATTTCTTTTCATTGTCTATCTGAATATCATCGAAAATAATCGGGATCCGCTTCTGGAATTCTTTAAGCAACGGAATTGCGATTTCCCGCATTTGCGGATGAGATTTTTTTGAGCAGCGAAGTTTTAAAAAATGACGCCATTCCCTTAAATTGTAAGTACGGTTTTATGATTTTCATCTCTTATTCTCCTCTCAAAGAACGAGCTTTTCTAGTTTTAGCAAAAATCCCGCCTCGACGCAATACTCCAGGCGGGAATTTTTATCAAAACAAATTTTTATTCTACTATCTCAATCCCCATGCTTCTAGCAGTCCCCGCGATAATTTTTTCCGCCGCGTCAATATCGTTCGCGTTCAAATCTTCCATTTTTCTCTCTGCAATCTGTCTGATCTGCGCTTTCGTTATTTTTCCGACTTTGGAAGTCGAAGGATTAGCCGAACCTTTTTCAATTCCGATTGCTTTGCGAAGCAAGTCCGACGCAGGCGGAGTTTTCAGCTTGAAAGTATAAGTGCGATCTTCATAAACGGTAATTTCAACGGGAATAATGTCTTCACTCATTTCCTTTGTCGCTTCATTAAATTTACTCACGAATTCGCCGATATTGAGTCCGTGCTGGCCTAAAGCCGGTCCAACCGGAGGAGCAGGATTCGCTTTTCCCGCGGGTATCTGTAATTTAATTATTGTTTTTATTTTCTTTGCCATAATTCAAATCTTCTTCACTTGTAAAAAATCCAATTCTACGGGAGTTTCGCGGCCGAACATCGAAACAAGAATTTTAATCTTGCCCCTCTCTTCGTCAATGGCGTGCACTTTTCCTTCAAAATCTTTAAACGGACCATCTGTAATTCTTGCTGTATCGCCGATGCCGATATCGAATTTATATTTTGGCTCTTGCACTCCCATTCTCTGAAATAAAATATCAATCTCTTCTTTTTTTAAAGGCATAGGCGTGGTGCCGCTTCCGACAAAACCGGTCACACGAGGCGTATTGCGCACAATATACCATGAATCGTCGGCAACTATCATCTCCACTAAAACATAGCCGGGATAAATTTTTTCTTCCACCACTCTTCTTTTTCCGCCTTTAATACGTATTTTCTTTTCCACGGGAACCAAAACGTTAAAAATTTTGTCTTCTACCCCCAAAGACTCAATACGCTGTTTCAAATTGCGCGCCACCGCGTCTTCATAGCCGGCATAAGTATGCACAGCATACCAATTTTTTCCGAATTCTGATGTTTGTTTCGGCATAATTTATTTATTTAAACAACTACGCGCTCAACACAAAAGTGTTCAGTAAATAAGTGAATAACATATCAAAAAAACCCAAATATAAGGCAACGGCAAAAGAAATTCCTATCACCAGCATGGTAAAGCGCATCGTGACCTTCTTTGTCGGCCAATTAACATGTTTCAGCTCGATTCTTGTTTCCTTGAAATAATTGATTAATTTTCCTATAAGCGACATATTTGAATTTTGTCTTTAATTTAAAAAGCCCCTTCCCGGGTTTGATTTTTATATTCTAGCAAACCTCAAAAACAAGTCAAGGGGTTTTAGGTAATATTCGCATACCATTGACATTTTCAAGGTTTTACGTTATTTTGGCGGAAAGTACGCACATTGAAAAAGAAAGGGGGTGAGGTGAAATGATTAAAGCATTTTTCTGGAGCAAAAAGTGGTTTTGGTGGGCTTACGGCGGAATTTCTTTTATATTGTTATTATTATATTTTCAGGTACAAATGTCGGTACGACTGAACACCTGGTACGGAGATTTTTACGATCTTTTGCAGGAATCCGGCAAATTCGGCCTATCAGGCATACCGAAATTTTATGACGGCCTCATAAGATTCATGTGGATTGCAATCCCATATGTTTTACTTGCCACCGTCACAAGTTATTTTACCCGCCTCTATTCCCTGCGCTGGCGTGAATCGATTACTTTTAATTACATTCCGCGATGGCGAAATGTTAAGGAAGAAATTGAAGGCGCAAGCCAGCGAATCCAGGAAGATGCTTTCCGGTTCGCGCGGATAATTGAGTCACTGGGAATTCAGGTAGCCGAAGCAACTATGACCTTAATCGCTTTTATCCCCATTTTGTGGAAATTAAGCAGATTGGTTAATGTTTCAGCGATACCCGTTATCGGCAATAATCCGATTATATTGATACAGATAGCGCTGATGATAGGATTTATTCCGTTAGCGGCGGGGCTGAGCGGCTTTTCGAAATCTGCCCTGATGGTACACAAAATTTCCTGGATAAAAAAAATAACGGCGACACTGTTTTCGTACTTCAGAAAAATTCCGAAGATAGGAAGAGTTGCAAAACTAATCGCTTTAATTTTGCCGTTTGCCGTAATTCTTCCGGCAACATGGTGGCTAAGCAAGATGATATTTTTTATTCCGGCGGTCAAAGAAATTATCACCGCCCAATACATTCCGGGGTTTCTTGTGTGGATTGCCCTTATAGTAAGCGTAGGCGGAATGGTTATCTCGTGGTACGTCGGCTCTAAATTGCCCGGATTGGAATACAACAACCAGAAAGTTGAAGCGGCATTCCGCAAAGAACTTGTTTTAGGCGAAGACGACAAAATAAACTATTCTTCCGCTAAAACGCTTACAGAATTATTTACCGGTATCAAATTTAATTATCATCGCTTATTCTTGCATTATGGATATTTTGATGCGTGGCGAGGATTATTCAGCCAAACAATGGTGCTTACGCCCTATATCATAATGGGGCATGGCCTTTTTACCAGCCTTATCACGCTTGGCGTACTGCAAAAAGTAGCCAATTCATTTGACCAAGTGCGCGCATGTTTTTCCCTGTTCATTAATAATTGGACAACTATCACGGAATTGCGCAGTATTCACATGCGCCTTAAAGAATTCGAACAAAACTTGGATAAACATCGAATCAAAGAAGAAAAAAATGAAGGAGGCGAATAAATTTGAGCAAGAAAGAAAAAATTCTGATTTTGGCGACTTTTTTGGCAATGGTCGTTGTAATGCTGGTAATTATAGTAGGTATTACAAAAACTGCTTTGCCGCTGGAAAAAGTTAAAAACATAACGGGCACTGTTCATTATATAAACGAGGAAGGCGGATTTTGGGGAATTGTTGGCGACGACGGAAAGCGATACGAGCCGATGCATTTGCCGTCCGAACTCAAAAGGCCGGGATTGAAAACGGAATTTACATTAATCTTTCTCAAAGACTATATCAGTATTCGCGCGTGGGGAATACCGGTGGAAATTTTGGATTATAGAATAATCCATTAAAATCAATATGCGCAAAACGGGCTTTCAGAAGAAAGCCCGTTTTTTTAATTTCTGTTCGTTCTATTTTAATATTCCTTTTTTCCTTTTTTTCTCTTCGTTCTCATCGAGAATAACTTTCCGGATGCGGATATTTTTGGGAGTCACTTCAACCAGTTCGTCATCGCCGATATATTCAAGGGCGTCTTCGAGGCCCATTACGCGCGGCGTATCAAAGTGTTCGCTTACACCTTCGCCTTTCGAGCGCACATTGGAAAGTTTCTTTTCTTTGCAAACGTTAACGCGGAGATCCTGCGCCCGGCTGTTTTTTCCCACAACCTGCCCTTTGTAAACTAATTCGCCGGGTCCGACAAATAACACTCCTCTGCCTTGCGCGATAAGCAAACCGAATAAACGCGTGGTTCCCGATTCATGCGCCACGAGCGAACCGTGTTCGCGTTCTTTTTTTTTCCCGGCTTGCAAACGATAACCGTCAAATAAAGTATTGATTATTCCAAGACCCCGTGTATCGGTTAAAAATTCGCTGCGGAAACCGAAAAGCCCGGCAGTCGGCACCCTAAATTCAAGGCTGGTCGTGCCATTTTCCGTTCTCATATTTAAAAGCTGTCCCTGGCGGCTGCCTAATTTTTGAATAACAATGCCCGCGGATGCCTCGGGCACGTCGATAAAAACCAATTCATACGGCTCCATTTTCTGTCCGTTAATTTCTTTTTCAATAACTTGCGGACGGGAAACCTGGAATTCATAACCGTCCCTGCGCATCCGTTCGATAAAAATAGCCAAATGCAATTCTCCCCTGCCGGAAACAATCCATCCGGCCTGAATATCTAGAACGCGCAAAGCCATATCGGTTTCAAGCTCACGGGAAATCCTTTCGCGGATTTGTCGCGAAGTGCTGAACTCGCCTTCAGTCCCGGCAAACGGAGAAGAATTAATCGAAAAAACCATCTTAATCGTCGGCTCGTCGATTTTTAATAAAGGCAAAGCAACCGGATTTTCCGGATCGGCAATCGTTTCTCCGATATTGATATCCGCGATTCCGGCTACTGCCGCGATATCGCCGGCTGGCACTTCTTTAACTTCGACTCTTTCAAGTCCGAAAAAATTCATCAGGCCGGTCAAACGATATTTTTTTATTTCGCCTCTCGCATTGATATGCGCGACTTCCTGATTGGAACGCAAAACGCCATTCTCCACTCTGCCGACGGCAATGCGGCCGCGGAAATTATCCCCGGTAATGGAAGTCGCAAGCATCTGAAAAGGCGCGTCGGGATCTCCGCCCGGAGCCGGAATATATTTTTCAATCGCCTCAAAAACAGGCGTGATGTCTTTCATTATACTAAGGTCGGGCGTAATACCGGCTTTCCCCTGTTTGGACGAAGCGTAAATCACCGGAAAATCCGCCGTCGCATCGCTCGCGCCGAGCTCCAAAAACAGTTCAAAAGTTTTATCCAGAACAAAATGCGGGCGAGCATCCAGTTTATCTATTTTATTTATAACCACGATAATTTTGTGTCCCATCTCCAAAGCTTTTTTCAAAACAAATCTCGTTTGAGGCATCGGCCCTTCTTTGGCATCGACAAGCAATAAGCACCCGTCGGCCATTTTTAAAACTCGCTCCACTTCCCCGCCGAAATCCGCATGGCCGGGCGTGTCAATAATATTAATCTTTATACCTTTCCATTCAACCGAAACATTTTTGGAAAAAATAGTGATACCCCGTTCCTTTTCAAGTTCATCACTATCCATAATGCAAGTATTTTGAGCTATTTCTTTTTTCAAATAAGTTTTCGATTGGCGCAACAAAGCATCCACAAGGGTTGTTTTCCCGTGGTCAACATGGGCTATAATAGCAATATTTCTTATTTGTTTAGCCATATTTCTTCTAACAAAAAATCCGCCCCGAAGCGTTTTTTCAGATTTCAACAATATTTCTGTTCAAACCTAATAGTTCGTAAAATATTTGATGGTTGCCCCTGAACGCAAAGAAGTAATCAATGTCTCGGCTTCAGTGTTCAACTTTTGCTGTTTCAATTGAGCTATAATTTGCGTTCTATATGCTTCCTCCTGCCCTTGCGGAATTGCAACATTATTGTCCGTAATAAATTTTGTTATTTCATCTTCAGTAACCTGCAATTTATCGGCAAGAATTTTTTCCAACGTCTTTCTGGTAAGAATCTGCTGCTTCAAATCTTCCAACTTCATGTTTTTCGTCGCAAGCGCCTGTTCCAAAGTCTGGCCTTGCGCCTTGATCTGGTCTTCTATAGTCTTAATTTCCGCGTCCACTTCCTCGCTTGTAATCGAAATTCCTTTTTTTATCGCTTCGTTGTTAATAAGCTTTTTGGTGATAAGAGAATCCAATACCTGCTTGCCCGACGCTTTTTCAAGCTCCTTTATAACTGCGAGTCGGGTTATGGGAGAACCGTTTATCGTTGCCGCGATAAACAAACCTTTATAATAGTAAACGAGCGCCGCGAGTATAATGATTACCGCGATGATAATTGCGGTTTTTGTGCTGATAAATTGACGCTTTTTAAACGCTACTTCCGGATTGTTATCCATAATGCAATATTTTTAAAAATTAATTTATAATACGACTCTTTTTAGTATACCATATGTTTTATTTTAATACATCATATTTTTTGTTTATCCATATTTTCTTATTTTATACCAGAATTCTGCCGGGCTTGGATTCGAACCAAGATTAATGGATTCAGAGTCCATGGGCCTACCGTTAGCCGACCCGGCATTGCAAAAAAATCTTACCACAAAAATTACTTTTCGTCTATTTATTTAAAATGCGCCAATGGCATATAATAGAAAAAGGTCATATTAGAAATTGTAAATAATCTAACTTTATGCAAAAAATGAAAAATATCGGAAAATACGCGGGGGTCGTATGCGCAATCGCAGCTTTGTTTCTGTCAATTTCTTTCGTGTTTGCCGAAAATGCCGCAAGCACAAGCAAAATCTCAGACTTGAATGATAGAAAGCAAAAGTTTATGCAGGAAGCCAATCAAAGAGCGGCAAGCACAACAGAAAAGCTGAAAAATATCCGCGAAGAAGCGCAAAAAAGGATAGAGCAAAAACGCGAAGAAGCGCAGCAAAAGATCGCAAAAATTAAAGACGAGAAGAAAAAGAAACAGGCGGAACAAATCGAAAAACAGTTTGCGCATATCAACCAGGTATGGACAGACCATTTTACCAAATTATTGAACCACTATGACGCCGTATTGCAAAAAATAAAAACAAGAACCGATAAAGCGGCGGCGAACGGCCGGGACGTTTCAGCGGTAAAAACAGCGATACAAAACGCGGAAACAAAAATTGCGGCCGCCAGAACAGCTGTCGCCACCCAGGCCGGAAAAATATATACGATTGATGCAACGGCAATCACCAGCGGCGTGGCATCGTCAACAACGGCCACAGGTCAGAACCAAATAATGAAAAATTTCAGGGCTCAATTCAAGGCGATGAGAGAACAGCTTGTGAAAGATCTTTTTGCGCTTCGCGACGGAGCGATAAAAGATGCCAAAACCGCGGTTAAAAACGCGCTTCAGGCGCTGTCAAAAGTTCCCAAAGTCGACGAGGAACCAACTGCCACTTCCACGCCAACGGGCGAAAACGACTAATAACCAATAATCACTATGCAAAACAAATCAATTATAATATCCATTATCATCCTTGCGGTAGTTATCGCTCTTGCAGCCGTGTGGTATTTTTATTTCCGCACTCCTCCAGAGACGTTTGCTCCCGCTACCACGCCCCCGTTGCAACAGCCCGCGCAATCCGACAAAAACACTCTTAGCGCCGGAGATAAAACCGCTGATATCGCAAAAGATTTGGATCAAACATTAGACGAATCCGCCATGAATGACGAGTTGAATTCCTTAGACCAAAATCTCAAAAACTTTTAATTTTCGGCGATAGTGAAATAAAAAAACAAGGCCCGTCTGATAAGGCGGGCGCAAGCAATGAAGTTTTCTTTACTTATTTATACTTTAAGATATCTTCTGGTCGCTATCAAGCTTGACAGAGAACCCAGAAACGCGCCGACTAAAATCAGAATTCCGAAAAGCTGAAAAAAATTGGAAACGTAATACGCGAAAAGATTCGGTCCGCCGAAAAATTGTTCGGCCAACGGTCCAAGCCAGAGAAGCAAGGGATAAAAAATAATCATTGTAATGAATGCGGCGAATACGCCGTGCATAACTCCTTCCACAACAAAAGGTCCGCGGATATAACGGCTCGAAGCGCCGACAAGCCGCATCACCGTTATCTCGTCTTTGGAAGTAAAGATTGCCAGACGGATTGTGTTGAAAGCGACAAGAATCGCGATAAGGCTCAAAACAAGAGTTGTGCCGAATCCCGCGGTTCTCGCCGCTTTCAAAATGCCGGAAAGACGGTCGATGACAACTTTGTTCTGCCGGTAATTTATTTTATCTATCGAAGAAATCGCGCTCGCTTCCAAAAACCGCGAAATACTTTCGTATTGAGCGGGGTCTTTCGCTTTAATATTTAAACTCGCTCCCAAAGGATTTTCCGCCAACTCATCCAAAGATTGGGCTATCAAAGCGTTATTAAGATGCCTGTCTTTGAAATCGCTCAATGCTTTATCGGCAGAAATATAAATGATATCCTGCACTTCATTCAATTTTGCCAATTTATCTTTTATCGCGATAACTTCTTCTTCTTTCGCGTCGGTTTTAAAATACACCGTGATATCAACTTTATCCTGCAATTGCGCCAAAGTAGCATTCAAAAGCACTCTGCCGAGAATAAGCGAACCGAAAACAAAAAGGGTTATCACCATCACCAGAATAGTAGCCAAAGAAAGCCAGCCGTTCCGCCAGAAATTTATAAATCCTACTTTTATCACTCTCCTGATTTTAATTAAAAGCATAAGATTTGAGATTTAAGTTTTGGGATTTGAGATTAGATGACGTACCTTCCTCCTTTATCATCGCGGATAATCTTGCCTTTTTCAATAGTGATGACGCGTTTTCCCAGGGCGTTAACAACATCCTTGTTATGAGTGGCTAAAAGCACGGTTGTGCCGATTTCGTTTATTTTCTTCAAAACTTCAATAATTTCGCGGGTATTTAAAGGGTCAAGATTGCCGGTCGGCTCGTCGGCAACTATCAAATCCGGCTGGTTGACGATAGCCCTGGCAATTGCAACGCGCTGTTTTTCTCCTCCTGACAATTCGTGGGGAAAATGCCAGCTCTTGTCCACCAGTCCCACGACTTCGAGAACCTGGCTTACGCTGGAATTTATATCTTCATCCGTTCTTCCGGCCGCCTCCATGGCAAAAGCGATGTTTTCATAAGCGGTCTTACTGGAAAGCAGGCGAAAATCCTGGAAAACACAGCCGATCCTTCTGCGCAAAAAAGGTAATTCGCCTCTTGAAAGCGCGTGAACGTCCTGCGATTCGAAAAATATTTTTCCGCTGGTCGGTTTTTCTTCTACAAGTAAAAGTTTGAGCAGTGTTGTTTTTCCCGCGCCGGATTGCCCCACTAAAGAAAGGAACTCTTGCGGTTCAATGCTGAAACTGACATCATCTAAAGCGGTTGAAGTGGGCGAATATATTTTTGAAACTTTATCAAAATAAACCATAATTATTAAATCCGGATTTCGAATTTCGTTCTTCGAATTTCAGAAATTATCTTTATAATTTCTGCTCTGCTTCTATAAATTTATCAAGTTTACCTTCCAGCACTCCTTCCACATCGCCTGTTTCAATTCCCGTTCTGTGGTCTTTTACCATTTTATATGGGTGAAAAACATAAGACCTAATTTGATGCCCCCATTCCACCTCAACCTTTTTCCCTTTCCGCAATTCTTCCTTCTCTTTTTTCTGTTCCAATTTTTGATAAGCGTACAATTTGGAACGAAGAAGTTCAAGGCCGCGTTCTCTATTTTGCGGTTGCGACCGTTCGGATTCAATATGAACGACAATTCCTGTCGGGATATGCGTGATGCGCACAGCGGTTTCTCTCTTATTGACGTTTTGTCCGCCGGGACCCGAGGAGCGGGCAAAGTTCACGGCTAAATCCGCTTCATCGATTTTCACTTCGCCTATTTCGACAAATTTCGGAAGAACTTCAAGAAGGGCAAAAGACGTATGGCGGAGTTTTTTTGCGGAAAACGGAGATATTCTCACCAATCGGTGCACGCCTCCCTCTCCTTTCAAAATCCCGTAAGCGAATTTCCCCTCGACTTCAAAAGTGATATTTTTAATGCCTCCGCTTTCGTTTCCGTGCCTATGAAGAATTTTAATGGACCAACTCTTTTTTTCGGCGAATTTCTGATACATCCTGAAAAGAATCTCGTTCCAATCCTCGGCATCGTCGCCTCCCGCGCCCGCCATCAGCGTTAAAACCGCGTCGCCCTTATCGTACTTGCCAGCCGCGGTTCCTCCTTTTTGCCGTTCTTTTAAACCATCCAGCTCTTTCACAAG
>Ga0100401_1004002_pt1 | contig 11045 bp, 8 predicted proteins | sample CryGeymeta201525_FD_80421 | JGI IMG/M metagenome (GOLD analysis project Ga0100401, IMG submission 80421) | Groundwater microbial communities from Crystal Geyser aquifers in Utah, USA - Crystal Geyser metaG 2015-25 | ecosystem: Environmental > Aquatic > Deep subsurface > Groundwater | place: USA...
AGTTTAACACCTTTTTCGATATTTTATGAATACTAACGAGCCGCAATACATTGTTGTCAAGGGCGCCAAAGTCCATAATCTCAAAAATGTTACGCTTTCTATTCCGCGCAATAAACTGGTAGTTTTAACCGGTGTTTCAGGTTCCGGCAAATCGTCCATGGCTTTTGACACCATTTATGCCGAAGGCCAGCGAAGGTATGTCGAAAGCCTTTCTTCTTATGCTCGCCAATTTTTGGGCGTTATGGACAAGCCTGACGTAGAATCCATCGAAGGCCTTTCACCGGCTATTTCTATTGACCAAAAATCTACCTCACATAATCCGCGTTCAACCGTAGGTACGATCACCGAAATCTATGATTATTTAAGACTTTTATTCGCCAGAGTCGGGCATCCGCATTGTCCTTCCTGCGGGCGCGAAATTTCACAGCAAACCTTGCCGCAAATTGTAGATATGGTTTTAGGATTGATTACTAAATCCAAAGACAAACTCGTAAAGACAAAAGGTTTAAGAATTATTATCTTGGCACCCCTCATTAAAGATCGCAAAGGGGAATACAGTAAACTTTTTGAAAATCTTAAAAAAAAGGGTTACAGCAAAGTCCGTATCGACGGGGAAATTCATACCCTGGATGAAGATCTGGTGCTTATTAAAACCAACAAGCACACCATCGATGTCATCATTGACCGTGTTGTTCTGATGCCGAAAACCGATCCCGACGCCAACCGCCGTCTTTCCGGATCCTTGGAAACCGCGCTTAAACTCGGGGAGGGGAATGTGATTGTCGCCGCAGTTTCAGACAAAAGCTTTGACTTTCCCGAAAACCCCAAAATCACGGAAGATCATTTATTTTCCGAGCGTTTTGCCTGTCCTGTCTGTAACCTTTCCCTGCCTTTCTTGGAGCCGCGCAATTTTTCCTTTAACTCTCCGCACGGAGCTTGCCCGGCTTGTACCGGTTTGGGAACCACGCTTAAAATTGATCCGGATCTGATTTTGAGTCCCAACCTGTCGATTGCCGAAGGCGGAGTTTTGCCATGGAGCAGGCTTTTTGCGCACGATTCCTGGTCGGCGCGCATGATCGAGGTGGTAGCACGCGCGCATCATTTTTCGCTTGCTACTCCCATCAAAACTCTTTCACAGCAAGCGCTCAACATTGTTTTATACGGCACCGGAAACGAATTATTCGAAGTTAGCGGCGAAAATCGCTATGGCAGGCGCACCAGTTTTGATACTAAGTTTGAAGGAGTAGTCAATAATTTAGAACGCCGCTACAAGGAAACAGATTCGGATTTCATCCGTCACGAAATCGAACGTTTTATGCGGATCGAGCCTTGCATAGTTTGCCATGGCAAAAGGCTCAAACCCGAATCCTTGTCAGTGACCATTGAAGGACAATCAATAATCGACGTTTGCAGGCAGGCGATTACGGATTTTAAAAAGTGGGTTAGCCGTTTGACTCTGATTTTCAATGAAAGAGAGCAGCAGATTGCCGAACCGATCGTCAAAGAGCTTCAAGCGAGGATTAATTTTTTAATTGATGTGGGGCTGGATTATCTTACCATTGACCGCGCTGCCAACTCTCTGGCCGGAGGGGAGGCGCAGAGAATCAGGTTGGCTTCACAAATCGGATCAGGATTGGCCGGAGTCTTGTATGTTTTGGACGAGCCGACCATAGGACTTCATCCTCGTGACAATGCCAAACTCATCAAAACCTTAAAAGAACTGCGTGATTTAGGCAATACCGTCATCGTGGTCGAGCATGATGCCGAAATGATGGAAAATGCGGATTGGATTGTTGATTTTGGTCCGGGCGCCGGTGAAAAGGGAGGGCAGGTGGTTTTTGCAGGTACGCCGTCGGAGATTAAAAAAAGCCGGGAATCTTTGACCGGACAATATCTTTCCGGCCAGCGCCGCATAGAAATCCCGGCCAGGCCTACCGGTTCCAAAACAATGGAAAAACTCGGTCTTTACGGCTGCAGTCAGCACAACTTAAAACAGATAGAGGTTGAATTTCCCTTAAATAAACTGATCGCGGTTTCAGGCGTCTCTGGTTCGGGGAAATCAACTTTGATCAATGATACACTCTATTACGCTCTCAAACAGCATTTCGGCCAAAGCCTGATCAAACCCGGCGCATACCAAGAGATTTGCGGCTTGGAATATCTGGATAAGGTTGTCAATGTCGATCAATCGCCTATCGGTAGAACACCCCGCAGCAACCCGGCCACTTATACCGGAGTTTTCAGTTATATCCGCAATTTATATGCCAAAACTTTAGAAGCACAGATGAGAGGATATCTGCCGGGTAGGTTTTCCTTCAATGTTAAGGGAGGGCGGTGTGAGGCTTGCCAGGGAGACGGTTTTGTTAAAATTGAAATGCAGTTTTTACCGGATGTGTATGTGGAATGCGAAGTTTGTCACGGAAAACGCTATAATAACGAAACTTTAGAAATCAACTTCAAGGAGAAAAACATTGCAGAAGTTTTGGATTTGACAGTTGAGGACGCCTTGCATTTTTTTGAAAATATTCCTCAGATACGTAAAAAATTACAGGTTTTGGATGAAGTTGGACTGGGCTATATCCGCTTGGGCCAACCTGCTCCAACCCTTTCCGGCGGGGAAGCACAAAGGGTTAAATTATCGACAGAGCTTTCAAAACAGGGTACGGGCAGAACTCTTTACCTTCTGGATGAACCAACAACCGGTCTTCATTTTTACGATGTCGAAAAATTAATCCAAGTTTTACGCAGGCTGGTTTCCAAAGGCAACACCGTCATCATCATTGAACACAACCTGGAAGTTTTGAAAAATGCGGACTATATTCTTGACTTAGGTCCTGGCGGGGGAGATGATGGTGGAAGGGTGGTAACCTTTGGAACGCCTCTGGAAATTTCACGCCACCCGACTTCTTATACCGGACATTACTTGCAAAAATTGCACCTCGGAGGTGTAAACTGAGACATTTGCTCCAAAACATTGATTTGAAAGGATTTGTCGTTTTGCACCTCGGAGGTGCAGTCCTAAAATTGCTTTTTTGGCTGTTTTCTGTCTTCTGCTTTTTTCTTCTTGTAAAGTCAGACGCATTAGCAGCCGACTTTACCTCGCAGGGAACCACCACCTATACTGTTCAAGACAACGGAAATACTCTGATTGAACAACAATTGACTTTTAAAAATTTGACTGCCGGGATCGTTATTCCGGAATATGTTTTGACTTTAGATTTAACTGCAGTTGAAAATGTCAAGGCTGAAACGTCCAGCAAGGCCATTCCCGTGACGGTTGAGAGGCAAGATTCGAAAATCCTGCTGAAGCCTGATCTGGGAGATTATCCTTTAAAATCTAATCAAACCTTTTCCTGGAAGCTTACGTATGAGACAGCCGAAATTGCGCAAAAGAACGGGCAGATCTGGGAAGTCACTCTTCCTTATCATAGCAGCGAACAAAAAGACAGCCTGGTGATACTAAAAGTTCCTAAATCTTTGGGTGAAGAAAACTATATTTCCCCTCAACCAAGCCAAAAGAGCCAAGATCCGGCTACTTACGAATATCGCTATGAAAACTCAGCCGAGTTGAGTAACAAATCGGCAAACGCCTCTTTTGGGGGGGTACAGCTTTACAGATTCAAACTTAAATATCATCTCCAAAATGAGACGGAGGAGGAAGTTTATTCGGAGATCGCCCTGCCTGCAGACAAAATCAATCAAATGGTCTATTTGGAATCTCTGGATCCCAAGCCAATTTCCGTGACGGTCGATGGTGATCAAAATTATTTGGCTCGCTATAAACTGGCGCCGTCTCAAAAATTAGAGATTATCCTTTCCGGTCAATTAAAAGTCTTTCCGCAAAAATATGATTTTGAAAATTCCGGATTTAAAAATGACCTTCCCGGGAAGCTGGAAGTTTATCTAAAACCTCAAAAATTTTGGGAAGTTTATGACAATCACATTCTGGAAAAAGCCGGACAATTAACCGACGAGTCAAAAACCGTGGCCGAAAACGCCCGCTCCATTTTTAATTTTGTGACCGGGTTCTTAAAATACGCCACTGAGCCGGAAACACGCTCTCAAGACCGTTTTGGCGCCGCAAATGCACTTTTAAATCCTAACGAAGCCGTGTGTATGGAATTTTCTGACCTGACGATTGCCCTTTTGCGTGCCGCTGGAATTCCGGCGCGCGAAATTGATGGTGTCGCCTATGCGCCAACTGAAGACTTTAACATCGGCTTTTTTGGTTCCTTGCACACCTGGGTCGAATTTTATGTTCCGTTTCTGGGCTGGGTTCAGGTTGATCCGACCTGGAGCGCCCCGCCTTCGACCATCGAACTTTTTTCCCAATTTGATACCAAGCATTTAACTTTTGTTACCAAAGGTCTTGGCTCCGAATCGCCTTATCCGGCCGGTTCTTACAAAGCCGATGATCTGGAATCCGCTGACGTGGAAGTCGAACTGGGCGAGGAAACTTCTCTTTCGAAAACCAAACTTGAGACAAATCTAAGCTTTCAAAACGGGTTAGTTACTCTTTTTTGGAACGAAGGCCAACTTGCACTTTTTAATCCTGGCCCGCAGGTTCTATATAACCTTAAGATTACATTTGAAGGCGAAAATTTGCAATCACAAGGGGAAAATCGGCAAGTAAATATTTTTCCGCCTTTTTCCAGCTTAGAAATACCTCTAAAATTAAAAGCCCGCGGCATTTGGAAAGAGTCGGGGGGAAATTTGTCGGTTACTTTGCAGTACTCTGATCATTCAGCACAATCCGGCGAGCAAAAAGAGGTTCAGACTTGCAACTTTGTCCCCTTTTGGAAAAATTTCATTTTGCCCCTGGTGATTTTCGGCGGTGGATTCCTACTCTTTTGGTTAATTCTTCAAATGATTGAATATGTTGAAAAGTCAAAAAAATCCTAGCTTACCATCTCAAATCAAAAATCTACCCACCAAAATTGGAGTTTATCTTTTCCAAGATCATGTGGGCAAGATTTTGTATGTTGGCAAGGCCTTAAAGCTCAGACCGCGAGTTTCTTCCTATTTTACCGATCGTTCTCATCTGGGACCTCTTTTGCCTAAATTTCTCTCCGAAATTAAAAAAATTACCTATTTTGTGGTCGAGTCAGAAGTTGAAGCCTTGCTTTTAGAAGCCAATTTGATTAAAAAATACCAACCTTTCTATAATTCACAAAGCAAGGATGACAAATCTTTTCTCTACATCAAGATTACCAAAGAAGATTATTCTCATGTTGCGGTCGATCGCCTTCCCAAAAACCCGGTGCAAAGGAAGCAAAAAGAAAAGACAGCCTATTATTTTGGCCCGTATCCGTCCGCCAAAACGGTGAAACGTACTTTAAAGAGGCTACGGCGGATTTTTCCTTATTGTAGCGCCAGAAAAATACCGTCAAAACCCTGTTTTTATTACGGAATTGGTTTATGTCTGGGTCCCTGCGGCAATTTTGTCTCCAAAAATGAATACCGTACCATGATAAATCATTTAAAATTATTGCTTTCCGGCAAGAAAACCAAGTTGTTGCGCGAGCTTGAGCGCGATATGCAGGCCAAATCCAAAGAGAAACAATATGAGACCGCGGCTATGTTGCGGGATCAGATCAATCAAATTAAATTTTTGACTTCCGCTTACCATTTGCCTGAAGAATACCTAAAATTTCCTGAATTGGTTTTAGATCAGCATTTAAAAGAGTCGGGCGAACTCCGAGAAATTTTAAAACCTTATTTCCCGAAGCTTGACGAGGTAAAAAAAATCGAAGCTTTTGATATTTCCAACTTAGGCGGAAGGCTGGCTACCGGTTCCATGGTGGTCTTTGTGGACGGAGAGACGGAAAAAAATGCCTACAGACATTTTCGGATCAGACTAAAAAAAGACAAGCCCGATGACCCGGCGATGATGTATGAAGTCATTACCCGGCGTCTGAAACATACCGAGTGGGATTTTCCCCAGCTTATTTTGGTGGATGGAGGAAAATCCCAAGTTGCGGCAAGTTTGAAAGCGCTCAAAGGGGCCAAAACAGACATTCCTTTGGTTGGATTAGCCAAAAGAGAAGAACGGTTAATTCTGAAAGACTACCATCATTCATTCGTAACTGTAAAACTTCCGGCCGATTCCAAAGCCTTAAATTTACTTCTACGTCTGCGCGACGAATCTCACCGATTTGCCATCAGCTATCATAAAAAATTACGCTTGAGAGACTTTTTTGACAAGGTAAAGTGAGTATGTTACGTTAAAACGAGATGAAAAAATTAATCAGAATTATTCTCATTAATATGATTGCGGTGGGTGTTGCCGCTTATATCGTTCCCGGAATTTCGTATTCTGGCGGAGTGCAAACATTGGCTTTAATCGCGGTTGTTTTTGCTGTTATTAATCTTTTTATCAAGCCGATTATAAAACTCTTGGCTTTGCCGGTGGAATTTCTAACCTTGGGTCTTTTTAGCACCGCCATCAATGCAGCTATGTTTTATTTAACTACTCGTTTTGTGGCCGATCTCAAAATTTCTGGCTTTCAGTTTGCCGGATTGAGTATGCCTATTTTGACCCTGCAAGCCGCCTACATTCCTTTTTGGGGAACCGCCTTGATTGGATCAGTAATCATTGGTATAATTACCACTTTGTTATATTGGATTACAGATTAATTGTGGAGCAGAAAGATGATTTATCAAATTTCAGTCTATGGACAAATCGTGATTGCTATTCTTCTTATTATCTTGATTCTTCTTCAGGCCCGAGGAACCGGACTTTCAGTTACCTTTGGAGGACAAGGAGATGTTTGGCGATCACGGCGTGGAATTGAAAAAACCATCTTTATCGGAACAATCATTCTTTCCATCCTTTTTTTGGCAACCACCATAGCTCTGCTTTTTCTTTCAAGGTCAATTAGCGGATAAAATAGTTTTCATAATTTTTTAAAAAATTCTTCCCGTAATTTCTTAAAAAAATTGTTCCCGTAATTTATTTTTCCAAGCGATATGAATCAGCGAAGATTAAAACTATCGTTTTCAAGCGTTTCCCTAAGATTTTCCCCCTATATTAAAGAAGGCGTCAGAATACCGTTTATTCTACTTAGTTTAATTTTTATTTTAGTTGTTATTTTTGTCCTGATTTTTAATTTATCAGGCAGCATGCCTCTCTTTTTACAACGAAAAATTTTCCGTGAAGGAATCGTGGGACAACCGCAAAATTTAAATCCCCTCTTTTCTTCTGACAATGAGATTGATCAAACGATCTCCAATTTGATTTTTCGGGGATTGACTAAATTTAAGCCGGACGGACAATGGCAAGATGATTTGGCCGAAACAATAGACGTCAGCGAAGATGGACTAACTTATACTATTCAAATTAAAGATAATATTTATTGGCATGATGGCCAAAAATTAACCGTAGAAGACGTTATTTTTACTTACCAAAAAATACAGATGCCTGATTATTTGGGATTCTGGAGAGAAGCTTTCAAAGAGGTAAGCTTTGAAAAAATAGATGACTATCATCTTAAAATTACCCTTTCGCAACAATTGTCTTCCTTCCCGCAGAACCTGACCGTTGGAATCTTGCCCAGACACCTATTAGCCAATTTGAATATTAAACAGCTGGAAAATGCGTCTTTCTCGTTATCTCCAACCGGAGAAGGAGAATTTGCTTTCTCGCAAAAAAAATTCCAGAATAATCAAAAAGATAAAATTAGTCTTCTTGTTTTGAAAAGACAAAATGGCGATGGTAATATCAATAGATTGGAATTCTATTTTTATCCCGATAAAGAAGCTTTAATTAATGCCTATAAAGCTGGCGAGATTGATGCTTTTCGCGTTCCCGATGAAGAAGATTTAGAGTTTTTAAAAGACTGGGATAATTTTAACCTTTATCAGATTCCTATGCTCTTAAGATTTTACGGATTGTTTTTCAATACTATTTCAGAAAAACCCATCAATAAAGCAGAAGTTCGTCAGGCCTTAGCCTATGGATTGAATAAAGAAGAATTTGTACAAGATGTTTTCCGCACCCCTCCTCCGACTCTTTTTGGCTCGATCAATTCGCAGTCATGGGCTTTTTCAAGCGAAGGGGCAATCGTACGATTTGATTCGGAAAAAGCTAGGCAGATTCTCCAAGAAGCTCAGGCAGAGAATTTAGACTTGACTTTAACCATTCCTGATTTTCCGCTGGCTGAAAAAATAGGCGACAATCTGAAAAAACAATGGGAGAAAATAGGCGTTACTTTGCAAATCAAAATGGTTTCCTTAGATGATTTTGAACATGAAGTACTGAAAGACCGTAACTTTGAAGTACTTTTTTACGGTCAGGAAATCTCATCTGATCCAGATCAGTATCCCTTATGGCATTCTACGCGTAAAGACTATCCCGGCTTAAATTTAAGCCAAATTCAGTCGAAGAGAATTGATAAAGCATTGGAGGAGGGAAGACAGTTAGCTGATCTTTCCGAACGTAAAGACAAGTATGCGGATTTTCAAAAACAATTTCAAATTGAAATGCCGGCCATTTTGCTTTATCATCCTTTATATGCCTATATCGTGCAAAAAAGAGTCACCGGGATAAATTTTGACGAACTGGGAATTCCTGCCGATCGATTTGATACAATTGATAGCTGGAATATCGGTGAAAGTTTGAAAATTAAAATTTTCTAACGAGAAGCCGCGGTGGCGGAATGGTAGACGCGCTGTCTTCAGAGGACAGTCCTAATTTTTAGGGTGAGAGTTCAAATCTCTCCCGCGGCAGAATGATGAAGGGGCTGTGGATCAAATCTTGAAATTGACGGCACGGGTGCTCCATGCTATTATTTTGCGAGCGAAATACGCCGAACGCGAGCAAAAGAAGATGCGAGGAGTTTACTCCGCAAAGATTCATTGGTACTTCTCCATTGCGTCCGCCGAATCAGCGGACTCCAGTCGAAGAATATTTATTGTTCGACCACATGGAGAACTACAGCTTTGTTTTTTTGTCTCCAACTTTTTGTTTTGACTTTTGAGTTTTGACCTTTAACTTATTTTTGGGCGGGTGGCGGAATGGTAGACGCGCAACGTTGAGGTCGTTGTGGGATTTCCCGTGAAGGTTCAACTCCTTTCCCGCCCATATGTCATCCTGAGGACCCGCCGACTCCCTGCCTCGCCGGCAGGCGGGGGCGGGGACGTGAGGATCCCGTTGAGATCATTCTCCGCCGGCTGGCGGATCAGGATGACACCTGCTTTTTTGAATTTGAGATTTAAGATATTAGATATAAGTTGTAAGATATTTTATGGGCACTTAGCTCAGTTGGTTAGAGCGTTGCGTTTTAGACATAATCTGGTCGAGTAGCTCAGTTGGTTCAGAGCACCCGGCTTACATCCGGGAGGCCAGAGGTTCAAGTCCTCTCTCGACCACCAGATTATGGCGCTGAATTTAATGAAGTCCATCGCAAAGGCCGAAGGTTCGAATCCTCCAGTGCCCATTTTGTAAAACTAGCATGGATTTTATTTTTCCAAGCTTAAATCCGCCCCGCATGGCGGGGCGGATGAAGCTTACCCGACGAAGTCGGGCTCAAGCGAAGCGAAGAAAAAGAAGAAACCCCGACCGTAAGGTCGGGGGAGATTCATTTAAAAGTTCTAATATAATGCATGGCAAGCCGAGGTAGCTCAGAGGTAGAGCACTGCTCTGAAAAAGCAGGTGTCGACAGTTCGAGTCTGTCCCTCGGCATGTGTTTTCGCGAGGGTAGTTCAGCGGTAGAACGTCTCCTTGCCAAGGAGAAGGTCGCGGGTTCAAGTCCCGTCCCTCGCTCCATAATTCGCGAGTGAGAATCCGCCGATTCGGCGCGGTCGCGAAGTGAAATATATAGTACCACGGCGCAAGCCGTGGAAATCTATTTTTTGCCGGGTCGTCTAATGGTAGGACAGCGGCCTTTGGAGCCGTCAATCGTGGTTCAAATCCACGCCCGGCAACCAGCAAGGAGGTCTCACTCCTCAAAAATGGAATATTAAAACTGGCAGTTTCTCCTCTTTAAAATGGACTAAAATGCCCACAGTTAAAAATCAAACGCTAAAAGTCAGAGAAGTCTTGTGTAAGAATATAATCGGGAAATGTGGTTTTCCCGGCGGCGGTTGGGCTATAAATCCATACGTTGGCTGTGAACATGGATGCCTTTATTGTTATGCCAGATTTATATCGGAACCGTTACTGATCCTTACCAGCCTTTAGAACAAAAATATCAATTGACACGGGGAATGCTGGACATTCTCATGCATTATCCTGTTTCAGTCAGTATTTTAACCAAATCTTCTCTTGTGTTGCGGGATTGCGATCTGCTTTTGCAACTGCAGGATGTGGATGTCAACTTTACGATTAACACTCTGGACGAAGAGTGGAAAGCCAGAGTTGAACCCCATTCTTCCTCGATTCAAGAAAGATTAGAAACCGCCAAAATTTTAGCCAAGAACGGGATTAAAGTCAACGCAATGTTAGGTCCGTTTTGGCCGGTTTTTACTGACGTTGAGGCTTTATTCAAAAAATTCAAGGAAGCCGGAATGCAACATGTTTTTTCAGAAAGTTTTAATACCAGTAGCGGAAATTTTACGCAAGTTGAGGAAGTGTTGAAAAGATTTTATCCGAATCAAAAACAAAATTTCAAAAGCCTCCTTTTTGATAGACGAAAATTTGATCAATTTTATTTCAAGAGAGCGAAAACCGCCCCGCAGTGCGGGGTGGATGAAGCGATTACAACCCGTGCGAAGCACGCTACATGGGCGAATCAAAAAACCGCGAGCTTATGCTCGTCGGATTTTTATACGAAAGCTAGTCTGGCGATAGCAAATGCCTCTGAAAAATATCAAATCCCATCAACTGTCTATTTTTTGCGAGCGAAATACTCCGGACGCGAGCAAAAGAAGATACATGAACGGCAAGCTCATGGAGATTCATTTTGACACGGGCCATGCGGCTAAATTTGATCATTTACCATATATAGCAACCGCAAAACAAAATGACAGTTTCGTTGCAAACACCTTCGAGGTGGTGTTGCGCCTGCGGCTACACCTCGAAGGTGTAAATACGCTTGTTTGTCAAA
>Ga0100401_1004011_pt1 | contig 11025 bp, 10 predicted proteins | sample CryGeymeta201525_FD_80421 | JGI IMG/M metagenome (GOLD analysis project Ga0100401, IMG submission 80421) | Groundwater microbial communities from Crystal Geyser aquifers in Utah, USA - Crystal Geyser metaG 2015-25 | ecosystem: Environmental > Aquatic > Deep subsurface > Groundwater | place: USA...
GCAATATTTACTTTAACTCCAGAGCTAATGTCTGCTCTATAAAAAACACCGGCAGCGGAGAGTTAGTAATTATTTCCATTTCCTCCCCATCTTCAAGCCAACTGCTCCCCATCCTGCCAATCCTTCATTCCCCATAAACAATACCGCCGAGAGGGTATTGAATCAAAAGTAAAGGGCAAGCTCAAAAGCTTGCCCTTTTTTCATTGTGATGAAATAGAAGTTATTGTTTTATTTCAGTTGAAATGAATTTAAAATAGCGCTGTGAACATCGGCAAGCGCATCAGGTAACTTATATTTATCTTTCCCTGACAAGTCCTGCTTGAAAGAATTGAGCGATAAAACAAATATATTAGTGTCTTTTTTTACGACGGTTTTGACAGAGAGGATACCGCCTTTTTCTCCAGATTGGATGTAAACCAATTGTTCGCCTTCAAGCCCTGCGAGAGAAGTTTTATGTTTTACAAAATCAGCGTCATCGCGAAGAAGAAAAATAACTTTGCTTCTGACGAATTCGCTAAGTGTGGTTGAAGCATCCACCTTATAGACAGCGATTTTCACAGCCACTAAATCGGCTGGCGGATTTTTCGATTCTAATTGAGCTAAGGGGTTTTTGTAATTAGAAATTATCAGCTCGCTGCCAACGCCATTGACAAAATCTTTTTCGGCGTAAGTCGCATCAAGAGCCCATTTGCTGGGATAACGCAGAGAGTAACCGTATTTTGAGTTGCTATAAGTTGACCAGCCGAAGTTCTTTTGATATAAAAACCACGCTGTCAGCCCAACGGCGACTATAATCAAGACAATAATCAGCCAAATCAATAATTTTCTTTTTTTTGTAGAACTTTGAACAAATGTTGTTTCGTATGACATAATGTTTTGAAATTAATTACCAACCACCATCGCTATAATCGTAGGATTCGTTTCCGTAGTCTGTCTGACTGCCGTAATCTGAATAGTCGCTGTAATCATTATAATAATCGGTGTTCCCTGTGCTGTAATCATAATTTTCAGTATTTCCGCTATCATAAACGCTCTCGCAGTCCGGCCAACAATAATTGTAAACGTCTTCTTCTACTTGTTCAGGATAAGAAACTTCCCACTGCCCATTAATATCAGAGTAAATCGCGCCGGGCTGAACTTCTTCTACTATCGGCATCGTTACCGGCTTGCCTTCAACTTCAATTGTCCATTGCTCAGGGTTATAAAATGGCGAATACGGATCAAGCGAAAATTGTGCTTCAGGGTCAAGAATCTGCACATTCGGCATAATATCCGTGGTACCAGGCGCCGCATTATACCACGGATTTGTCACTTCTCCAGAATCGTCAATTGTACCCCAGAAGTCATCGTATACCTGATCTGCTGGAACCGAGTTGTTTATAGTGTTGGACATTTCCGATGAATTGATGACCTCTTGATATTCCGGCTCCATGGTTAAATCGTTAAATTCTGTCATCGCTCTATCAACCAAAGCTGGATCAGGAGTGCCATCGGCAGAGTTATGAGCGCTAATTTGGACTTCCTGTATCGCGTAAAGAACCTCCTGTCCTTGCGGAGTGTTTAACATATTCCCGTACGACCCACTGTTCATTAAGTTCTGGAATGCCGAAATGCTGTTCTGCATAAACCCTTGGCTACTGCCAGTCAAACTCGATATATCAATTGCTTCTCCTATTACTTGACTATACACAGAAGACAACGCGCTTGGAGAAGCAAATGAACCGCCAGCGGACTGGGACGCGATAAAATCCATGTTGCCCAGAATGATATTGTTATATAATGAAGACATCTGCGCCGCCGACATATTATGCATTTGGGCTGAATTTATAATTGATTGAGAAGGATTGGTTAAACCAATAAACATCGCGTCTTCAAAGCCCATTGCGGCTTGAAATAAGCTGTTAACATTTCCTTGGCTCAAAGAATATCCCGTACCGAAGAGATTTCTTATGTCGGATCTCTGTCCTGTAAGTGACGACATCGCGATAGTAATATTTGCGAAATTGCCGGCACTTATATTGCCGCTGAAATTTTGCGTTCCGTTGGCGGTCAAAAAAACACTGCCATCCTTGTTAAAACTTCCTGTTAAATTTTGAACATTGCCCAACTGATCAATAATGCTCATTTTGACCAGGTCTCCGGTGGCATTCGTAGCGCTAATAACCGTGACATTGTCTCGCGTCATGCTGACCGCCCTTAAGCCGTCAGCGGTTCTACCAGAGACAATCGTTGTTCCGTCTCCAGTCTGAGTCCTTTCGTCTATATCGGCAATTGAAACTTCAGGAGAAACCGAACTGCCCGAAGAAGAAAGCGGCACCCCCTGGTTTGCAGCAACTAAACCTCGGTTAAAATCAAGCGCATTGGCCAAATTAGACATAAATCCAATGTTGTTTTTTGCTGCTCCGCTGCTAAATTCCTGACTTTGCTGCATTCCAGACAACAATCTCTCTGAAGCGCTGCTTTGCCCTAAGCTATTAGAATCAATTCCATTGGCTTTATTGTAGATATCAGCCAGCTTTTCGCCAGAAAAAGAACCTGTCTTTGATAAATCAGCTGCGCCGGCCGATGAAGACGAATAAAGATCCGTTAAATCTCTTAGCTCTTCTTTACTTAATACGGATTTGCCAGGATTCGAAAAATAATCAGTATTGGCTTTAGCTAAAACGCTTTTAAGATCAGTCGTGTTTATCGTTCCAGTTTGTGATTGAGATTGAGAGGTCGTTGTCGGGCAATCTATTTTCCACCAGCCGGCTTTTAGCCCGGTCCAGTCAGTCACGCCAATCATCTGAAAAAAGAAGTTAACAATAAGCCAGGCCGCAAAGATGATCAAGAGACCGAATATGACTGAAATGATTAATTGTTTAGCTTGAGACAATAGGGCCGGTCCGCCGCTTCCGCCTCCTAAAGCTTGCGAAGGACTGAGATAGGCAAAAACATACATAAAGCCGCCAATGGCGAGCATTAATACAGCCAAAGGAGGAATAATCTTTGTTAAAAGAAAATCAACGACATTTTTGAACAATACAAAGAAATGGCAGAGTTGGCACCTTGGTTCTCCGTCGCCGCCACAGGGAACTAAACCCGCGGCCAGAGATGCTAAAGGAATAAGGATTAAAATTGTAGAAAAAATAATTAAGGGTATTCTTTTCATAGGTTTTAATTAATTTTACAACAACTTCATTTTTTCTTCAATTTCTGGTATGCTAAAAATATGGTAACTCCACTTATTGAGCTGGAATTAAGAAAATTAGAATTAACTGAAAAAGAGGTCAGGGTTTATTTGGCCGGTTTAGAATTGGGGCCGAGTTCGGTTAAAAAAATCGCCGAAATGGCGAAAATTACGAGACCCACCGCTTATGAAATTATTAAGGGCTTGGAGAGAAAAGGGTTATTTGCCGAAACCCCAAAAGGAAAAAAGCAAAAAGAAAAAAGATTATTTGCCGTTCAGTCTCCGGAGAGAATTTTAGGCATCTTAAGAATTCAAAAAAGAGAAGTTGAAGAAAAAGAAAGAGAGTTTATCAGAATAATTTCTACCCTGCGCTCAAAATATTATCTAAAGAATCAATCGGAAATCAGGGCATATGAAGACAAGGAAGGATTAAAGGCCTTGATTAATGATTTTTCCCAAAGCCAAACCAATGAAATTTTATTTGTAACCAACAGACCGCAATCTCTTAACCTGTGGCGAAAAAAACTCCCGGAAATTAAAAAAAGATTAGGCCGTTTAAAATTAAAAGAAATTAAAAACAAAAAAGATTTTCCCGGAGCCCTAATCATCTACGACAAACTTATCTATCTGCCCTTTTTTGGAAAACCCTTGGCGCTGGTAATTGAAAACAAAGAAATTGTAAAAATGGTGAAAGGTTTAATCAACTCGCTTTGATGGGCATCGCCACGTATAGGTAGCTCTGGTCTCCGACCGGCTTCAAAACTGCCGGGCCTTCTTCTTTACTCAGCTCAAAAATCACTTCCGAACTTTTGACGTTCAAAAGTCCGTCGGTTAAGAATCGATGGTTAAAAGAAATTTCCAAAGGTTCTCCTTTTACCTTCCCTGCCAAAAATGAACGATGTTCGCCGATGTCCGAATTCTGACTGAAAATTTCTATGCCTGATTTTTTAACATCAACCTTGAATTTTATTTCGCTTATTTTGCCGCTGAAAAGAGCAGCTATTTTTATTTGATTTAAAAACTCGCTCCGGCTGAGAATAATCTGCGTTTCGCATTTTTTGGGAATAATTTCCTGATAACCCGGGTATTCTCCTTCAATCAGCCGAGATACAAGCTGGACTTGAGGATGCTGAGTCTCTGTCATTTGACTCTCAAGAAGAATTTGGTTTGGCGAGAAATAAATTTTGATTTTCCCCTGTTTTTCGCCAAAAATGTTAATTATTTCTCTGGCCGTTTTTTGAGGAAGAATAAAAGAGATTTCTTTGTCAAAAACTTTTGGAGCACTGCCTATTTTTTCAAGAAAAAATGTTTTTTCTCCAAGCCTGAAAGAATCGGTGGCCGCTATTTTAATAACATTTTTAAAAAAACTAAAATATATCCCGGAAATTTCAGGGCGCGCCTGCGAAATTACGGCAATGTCTGTCACCTGTTCTAATCCCCGGCAAAAAACAGCAGAGTCCAGTTCAATATAGTCTTCTTTTGAGACCTCAGGAATAATAGGAAATTCTTCAGAGGAAATCCCTTTAATTTGAGTTTTGAAACCGTCACACTCAACCGTTAAAAAGCTGTCCTCTACTTGAAGACTTATTTGTTTTTTGGGCAAAAGAGAGGAAAGACCAGAAAGAAGGGAAACGGGAACGGCAATTTCTCCTTTTTTTTCAACCTTAGCCAGCGTCCACCAATTTATTCCTATTTCCAAGTTGGTCGCTACTAAATTAAGGAAATTTTTATCCGCCCTTATTAAAACATTATTTAAAACAGGCAAAGAAAGAGATTTTGACACAATTCTTTCGATTACGTTTAATCCTTCTTTTAGTTTTTCTTGTAAAACTAATAATTTCATAATTTAATTAATCTATTTATATATTTATTTATTGTTATTAAGGAGTGTAAGCTTGATTTTTTAAAAGGTAAAATAAGAGAAAAATGAAAATGGAAAAAGTTGAGGATTTTTTGTGGACAAAAAAGGTGTTTTTTTTGAGAAAAGATTGTTCTGTGTTCTCTCAACTCTTTGTCCCCTAAGGGCGAAGAGGATAAATCCTCTTCTTTCCCCTTCGCTTACCGAGCTTCCAAAGGAGGCGAAGGTGAAGATGAGGACGAAATCCTCATCGCCCGCTCTGGTAAATGAACAAGAAGCTAAGGGCTATAAATCCTTTGCTTTATTAAAACAATTTCTTCCCGCAACTTCTCGTTTACTTGTAGTTCTTTGGTAATCTTTTCACAGGAATGAATAGCGGTGGTATGGTCTTTTCCTTGAAATTTTCTACCAATGAAAGGGTAAGAACTTTTTAATTCTTCACGCAACAAATACATTGCTATCTGCCGGGGGTAGACTATTTCTTTTTTCCGAGAAGCAGTCAAGACCTCTCTTTCTTTCAGGTCATAAAATTCAGCCACGACCTGGATTATTTTTTTGGGACTTGTTACTTTTGGCGGAGAAAAGGTTATGGATTTGAGCAGATTTTTGGCCGTTTCCAGATCCGCCGGACGGCTGTCTATCTTTTGGTAAGCGACTAATCTGTTAAGCGCCCCTTCCAGCTCTCTGATATTCCTTTGGATATTAGAAGCAATATAATGAAGAATGTCGTCTGGGAACTCTATGTCTCTTTCTCTGGATTTGGTTTTCAAAATTGCTACTCTGGTTTCAAAATCCGGAGCACTGATATCGGCAATCATTCCTCCTTCAAACCTTGACCTCAGTCTTTCGGCGAGGGCAGGAATAGTTTTTGGCGGCCGATCGGAAGAAAGAATGATTTGTTTGTTTTTTTCGTAAAGAGCATTGAAGGTGTGAAAAAATTCTTCTTGAGTCTTCTCTTTGCCGGCTAAAAACTGGATGTCATCAATAATTAAAACATCAATCTGGCGATACTGAGACTTGAAGGCTTCCATTTCATGGTTTCTTATTGAAGTGATGACGCCTGAAGTAAATTTTTCAGCCGGGATATATCTTACTTTCTTTTCGGAAAAATTTTTGACAACATCGTTTCCTATGGCTTGCAAAAGGTGAGTTTTACCCAAACCCACTCCGCCGTAAACAAATAAAGGATTATAAACAGAGCCAGGATTTTTGGAGACAGCCTGGGCCGCGGCATGGGGCAGTTCATTAAAGGGACCTACAACGAAATTTTCAAAAGTGTAACGAGGATTAAGGTTGGTTTCTTTGCTAATCTTGAATTCAGGGAATTCAAGCTGATCAACGACGGGCAAGGGAATTTTTTCTTTCTTTAAAGTTTTTAAATCTTGTTTGCCAAGAATATACCTTACCTCTTTTATTTCATCGTTTAGACCGCGCAGAATTTTAAAAATATTTTTATTATATTTTTGCTCTAACCATTCTTTGGCAAAAGAATTAGGAACAGAAACTACCGCCTCCCCTTCTTTTAAATTAACAATGCCGGTGTTTTTAAACCAAGTAGCGAAGTTGGCTGGCGAAATATCCAATTGAATCTGGGCAAGAACTGCCCGCCAGAGTTCCTCTGTTGTCATAAAAGAAAAAAGGTTAAATTAATAATTCTACTAAAACAAGATATTGACCTCAATACCATATTATACTCAAGGTCAAGACAATGTAAACTGGCGATAAAAACCAGTTTTTGTTAATAAGTTGGGGATAAATTGTGGAATCTCTTATGTATAATTGCTAACCAAGTTGGTAACAATTATCGCTCGGCAAACTGTTCAGGGAGCACGCAGTCGGCTAAAGTGAAAAGACAGAATTCCTTTTCAGCCGCTGCTATTTCTCGCCGAGCTTCACAAGGTTTTAACAAAATACAAAATTCCTGCACGGCTCGGCTGCGAAGTGCTCCCTTCACATCCTGCCTCGCTTTAGAGATTTTTGTTACTGAATTGATTAGAGAGTACATCTTATGATATCCGCCGTCAAAATAAAATTGACTTTAAAAAAAATTTGGATACAATTAAAGTTAGAATGTCTATTACTTACCAACCAAAGAAAAAAAAGAGAAAACATAGCCACGGATTTATAAAGAGACAAAGAACCAAGGGAGGGAGGGGGGTTTTGGTCAGGAGAAGAAGAAAAAAAAGACAGAGATTAACCGTATAATCTATGTTATTAAAAGTAAATCGTTTGACAAGAAAGAATGATTTCAGAGCGGTTTTTAAAAAGGGAAAGGGATTCAAGGAAGATTTTTTAATTTTAAGATTTGTTTCCAACAAATCTAAGGAGTGCCGTTTCGGGATTATAGTTTCCCGAAAAATTTCAAAAAGAGCCACCGTTCGCAATAAAATTAAAAGAAGGATAAGGGGAATAATAAAACCAAAAATACCCAAAATCAAAACGGGTGCAGATATAGTTTTTTTCGCTCTGCCGGGACTGGAGACAAAAGGTTTTTGGGAGATTGAAGAAACAATAAATAAACTTTTTAAAAAGGCAAAATTAATAAAAAATGGTCAAGAATTTAATCCTTAAACTTATTAAATTTTATCAATATTTCATTTCGCCAAATTTCGGAAAGAACTGCCGATTTTATCCGAGCTGTTCAGAATATTCTTTCCAGACGATTGAAAAATATGGATTGATTAAAGGTATTCGGTTGGCAGGGAAAAGAATACTTAGATGTCAGCCTTGGTCCCCGGGCGGAGTAGATCTGCCGTAAACTATGAACTTATTAATCAGTATTTTTAACACAATATTATATCAGCCATTGTTCAACGGCCTGGTATTTCTTTACATTTTTTTACCCGGTCATGATTTTGGAATAGCAGTTATTGTATTGACGGTCTTAATCAAACTTATTTTTTATCCGCTGGGCAGCCAAGCTTTTCGCTCGCAAAAAGCTTTGTCTGTTCTTCAGCCCAAGATTACAGAGGTCCAGAGAAAACATAAAGACGATAAAGAAAAACAGGTTCGGGCCACCATGGAACTTTATCAAAAAGAAAAAATTAACCCTTTTTCCGGATGCCTGCCTTTATTAATCCAGCTTCCTATTTTAATTGCTCTTTATCGGGTATTCTGGAAAGGGCTTCAGCCAGAGCAAATGAGTTTTCTTTACAGCTTTGTGCCCCATCCAGAGATGATTAACCCCAGTTTTTTGGGAATAATAAATTTGTCAGAACCAAACATGTTTTTAGCCATCTTTGCCGGGATTTCCCAATTTTTTCAATCAAAAATGATAATGCCCAAGGCTCAGACAAAAGCAAAAGAAAAAACAGCTCAAATGAGCGAAATGATACAAAAACAAACGCTTTATTTCTTTCCTGTTTTTACCGTTTTTATTTTATGGGGCCTTCCTTCAGCCATCGGGCTTTACTGGGTGGTCACTACAATATTTTCAATCATCCAGCAATACCTCGTTTTTAAAAAGCTCCCAACCGTTTAATACGACTTTCCATTATGGTGTCGCCAAACAATTTAGAAAAAATAAAAAAAGAAATTGAAGAGTTTTTTAAGAAAATGACTTTTGAGGCAGAAATTCAATCTCTGTCCAAAGAGGGTCCAACCTTAACATTGAGCCTGAAAACGGAGGAGCCTCAGATTTTGATTGGAGAGAAAGGCGAAACCCTGTTTGAAATACAACACCTGTTAAAACTAATCCTCAGAAGAAAAATTAACATTGAAGAGGCTTTTTATGTTGACTTGGACATCAGCGATTATAAAAAGAAAAAAATCGCCTATTTAAAAGAAATGGCGAGAGCTTTGGCCGAGGAGGTTGTTCTAATCAAAAAAGAAAAAATTCTTCCTCCGATGTCATCTTACGAAAGAAGAATTATTCATTTGGAATTGGCGAACCTTCCAAACATAACGACCGAAAGCATCGGACAGGAGCCTGAAAGAAAAGTAGTCATTAGCCCTTGTCCTTAACAATAATAGCGAGAGCTTTAATAAATGCCGCCGCTGACAATTACCATACCTGCAGCGCAGGGAAATCTTGTAGGCCATGTGCCGCACCAAGTTCCCATTTTATTATCGTTCAAATTGCTATCGCTTTCAGTAAAAACGTCTAATTCACCCTGCCAGGGTTTTTGATCATTCGATTCGGTGGCCCCTGTTTTAAAGAAAATAACAATTAACTCACCTTCAATTTTAATTGAACTAATTTTTTGATCTGATGACAAATTGGAAGATTCTGCCGGATCGCCCTTGGAGGGAAAGGGCGGTTGGTTATTCCATTTGTTTGGGTCAGCCTTATTATAATCAATTAACTCATATAACGTGACATCCCAAACTGGCCGCGGCTGAGGCTCATAATTTAAAATGAAAGGCTTAATTGAAGAAGGTTTTAAGTCTGCAATTTTTTTGCCGCCCGATACCCCGTCCCATTCAGTTGGCTGGGGGTTATTTATTGTATAAAAGACCAAGCTTTCACCGTTAAATTTAGTTTTTTCATAAACAATTGCTCCATACTCAGAGCCTGTCGTGGTGGCAGAGCCATTTGTGGTCAATGTCGCAGAAGGGATAAGATATATCCATTCAGTTTTATCGTTAAAAGGATCAGGAATATCTCCTGATGAAAGCACTTTCCAGCAGCTTTGGGTTGTGCTGGCAAATACTGCATTAACCTGGCTTGATATTTGTCTCAGTTTGGTGATGATTTCTTTTTGTCTGTCAGATGAGGCCGTTTCAAATTCTTTGTTAAGATTTTCGCTTTCTTTAATCTGATTCCATGTTCCTACTATATCTACTCTTTCTTTGCAAAGAAGAACCCCGGGGGAGAGAGAAGGAATGAATGGCCGTGTTGGACCAAGACGGAAAACAGTAAGTTGAGGATTTATTTGGTTTAGAATTATCCAGGAAGAAACAAGAATTAAAACACCGAGAAGGGCGGCCGAAATCTGGTCTTTAGCGTCTTTCATCGCCTCTGGACTGCCGGCCGATGTGATATAGCGAAAGCTGGCGTAAACCAAAGCTCCCAAGGCGAAAAAGCCTGCCGTAAAAATAAAGAAATAGTAAAGATATTTTACGTAATCAGTAACAGGGGTTTCTACTGTTTGAGGAGGGGTAACCTGAGGGAAAGACGGGTATTGTATCTCCAACGGCCTAGCGGCCGGTTGGCCAAAAGCCGATTGCCCCCAACAAAAAGAAAAAACAAATAAAAAGAAAAGAATAAAGAAAAAAATAGATTTTTGTTTTGTCATAAAAATAATTATTTTTAATTACATTGGCAACCGTTTTCATAGCCTACGCTTACATGAACATGGTTTCCCTCAAATAAAACATAGGAATTGGGGTCGCAGTCTCTGGCCGCTTGACTTATAGCGGAGTAATTTTCTTCATCGCCGAAATCAACCGCGTAAGATTTCTTTTGCGAAGAACAACCTGCTCCTCCGTAATGGCAGGAGATGCTTCCTCGGGTGCCGCAGGTGTTGCAAGGAACAGAATGAGAACAGCACTCTGCAGAGGTGCAAGCGCCCCACCTGCAAGAAGAAGCTAATCTTGAATCGCTGATTGAAGAAATTCTGCCAACATTATTTGGCAGTTTCTGGCGCATACAATTTAAAAGATTAGAAAGCGGTTGAGACATATCAGGACACTGTTTACTGATTCCCGAGTCAAATTGATAACCTTGAGGGCAGCCGGCTGGCGTTGGTTCTACCGGACCTTTCTCTTCTTCGCCAGGGATTTCTGGCTCTTTCCCTTCTTTTATAATATCAAGAATCGCTTGTGTTTCGCTATCAATCTTTGATTTGAGGTTTTGAATTGTGCTCTGATTGTTTATGTTGCAAACGGAAGGCCGGCCGCCGCTGCAGTCAACAGGAAAACACCCGAGAGTGTCATGGCAGCCGCCCCTGCAAGAAGGTTTACATTCTTTAACGCCGTCATAAAAACATTTATTAATCTGCTCAGATATCTTTAGCGCTTCTGCTGCTAGTTGGTCAATTAATCCGTTAGGTTTAGC
>Ga0100401_1004021_pt1 | contig 11007 bp, 8 predicted proteins | sample CryGeymeta201525_FD_80421 | JGI IMG/M metagenome (GOLD analysis project Ga0100401, IMG submission 80421) | Groundwater microbial communities from Crystal Geyser aquifers in Utah, USA - Crystal Geyser metaG 2015-25 | ecosystem: Environmental > Aquatic > Deep subsurface > Groundwater | place: USA...
GATTTACATTTTTTACAGATTTTATGGCTATTTTTATTTAACATAGTTAAAAATAAAGGAGTATTTGGCTTTATTATACCAAATACTCCTTATTTTAGCCACACACTTTTTACAATTAAGCCATTTTTAATAAAATGAAATTATATTTAGTTTTATGAAAAATCATATGTACTTTTGTGAAAAGTTATATGTACTTTTGTGACCAAAAGGTACCAAAAGTCTTTAAGGGGACTAACTTTCGCATACAATCTACTGAGTTTTATCTCTCGTTTCACGGCGAAATATTCCCCTTAAAAATCCCATTGATACATATCGGAAAAGTAAGAATAAAATTTTTAAATCAAAATGAAAAAGGCTTATAGAAACATCCAGGGGTCTTAGGGGTTGAGATAGTGATTACTAGCCGTAAGAAATAAAACTTAGCAAGCTAGTTCGAAAACCCCTAAAACTTTTGCTACCTTTTGGTTACAAAAGTAGAAAGTGCCATTTTTGGTCACAAAAGTACAAATATTATTTTTCTAAAATTATATCCACTACTTTTAACATCAAATTCTTATTCCCATTCCAAGAATCTTCACTCAAATCAAAAACTAAACTCACATTTCTTTTGCTTCTTTTAATTTCTTCAAAATAATCTCACATATAAAATGCAAAAATCTTAAATCAATGTTTTGTCGTAAATCTAAGATGGTCTCTTCATTTTCAAATGAAATCCATTTTCTCAATTTCTAAATTTTCTACTAAAAATAATGGTTTTTCATTTCAAATACCAAAAGGTTTATATCTATTTACCTTACTTAAAAAATTAAATCATAATTCTTCTAATCTTATAACTTTATCTATTTTTAGCTCTTTTTTATAATGACTAAAATCTTTTTTATTAAGTTCATTTATGATTTTTGTTTTAAATTCTCCAAATTTTTCTTTTGATATAGAAAAACCAGCAGCTTGTTTATGTCATCAATAACGAAGAAAATAATCTTTATATTTATCCAAAGTTTCTATAATTGAGTGATATTCAGGACTTCTACAACTAGCAACAAGAGTATCTCACTCATCTTTTAAACAAATACATGGTTTATAAAATTGTTCAGTTACTCTTCATGCAACAATTCAAATAATTCCATGTTCAATTGCTGGAGAAATATAAAAAAGTAAATTATCTGTTTTACTAACTTTATTTATAGCATCCGCACTAAATTCTTTTGTTAAAAATTTTCTTTGTTCATTTAATTTTTCTATTTCGCTAATAGTTTGAAATACACTATCTGTATTATTTAATATCAAATTTACAGCTTTGTAAGCACTATCCATTCTACCTGCTGCATTTATTCTTGGTCAAATTAAAAAACCAAATAAATCTCAATCTAAATCATCATGAATCTTATCTTCTATAAGTTTTCTTATTCATAAACTTCTAGTTTTTTTGATTTGTTTTAATCATTCCATAACTATGATTCTATTTTCTCAAGTTAATCTCATACAGTCTGCAACAGTTCAAATTGCTGCAATATCTATTGATTCTATTATATATGCTCTTGCTTCTTCTTTTGTCATATATTCGTAAGCCAAAGCTTGCATAAGCTTAAAAGTAACTCATGCTCAAGCCAAATTTTTGTACAAATAATTACAATCTGGTCTTTTTGGATTTATAACTGCTATTGCCTCTTCTGGAATATTTTCTGGAACAGCATGATGATCAGTTATAATTATATCAATTCACAGAGTTTTTGCATATTTAACAACTTCTATATCACGAGTTCAACAATCTACAGTTATAACTAATTTTACTCATAATTCAGCTAATTCATCCATAAAATACGATTTCATCCCATATCAATCTTTTACCCTGTGAGGTATTCTATAACTTGCTTGGATTCACATCTTTTTGAAAAAATGCATCAAAATAGATGTACTTGTTACTCAATCTACATCATAATCTCAAAATACAATAATTCTTTCACCTTTTTCTTTTGCAGTTTTTATTCTCGCAACTGCTTTATCCATATCAATAAGCAAATATGGATCATGTAAATCATCAATACTTGATTCAAGCATAAATTCACCATTTTCAAATCTAGCATCAATAACTTCTTCTATACCTTTATTTAAAGTACTTTTATCATATTTTATTATATTTCATTTTAAACTTAGTTTTTCTTGCATGTTTTTATATATTTTTTAAATTATTTTAATTATATAAATATAAAAAAATAAGCCAACAAATTTTGTTAACTTATATTAGATTTTATATATTTCATCATATTTGAAATCTTGAAATAAATATCATTGAAAATAATCAAATCATAGTGATTTTGCAAATTCAAATAATTCATCAGTTTCAATCCATTCAGCAACCAATTTTATTCAATTTAATTTAAGTAGATTTAAATATGCAACAAAATCATCATAATCATTTTTTAAATAACAATTCCCTAATATTTTTTTTTCTCTATCTAAACTTTCAAATCAATATTTCTGACATAAATACATTTCTTGTATAAATTTTCAATCAATTTTCACTAGTGATAGATTTATTCATTCTGAAAGTAATAAATCAATTCTTTCCTTGTTTGAAAATCAAGAAAATAAGTCATCTATTACCAATCCAAATCATATCTTACTTAACTCTTTTAACTTTGATAATACTTCTATTTTATTTTCATTATCAATATTTTCATTTTCTAAAATTTCAAAATTTATATTTTTAGGATTTATATTTGTAGTTTGTAATAATTCTTTCAAAAAAGGTAAAAATAATGGATTTTGAATATCTTTAATTTCTAAATTTATATTTATAATAATATTTCTATTAATTACTGTTTCACTAAAAGCTTTATTACAAATTTTCATAAATAATAGAAATGTTTCATTTCTAATTCTTAATTCATTTAAAAAATTTATATGTGCATTATTAAAAGTATTAACCCTAAATAATATTTCATTTGCATATACTTCTCTAGTACTTGTAACAATTGATTCAAATTTAGAGTAAAAATCACTATTAGTTGAAAATTGAGACATATTAAATGATTGCATTTCAGATAAATACATTATATATGATTAAAATAATAATATATTAGTACTATACCATTTATTTTTAAAATACTAATTTTTTTTAATAATATATTAATTTTGACTTAATGATATTTATTAATATAAATTATATGCTAATTGCTCCCATAGCTCAGTTGGAAGAGCGCTAGGCCGCGAACCTAGGTCTGCCGTGGGTTCGAATCCTGCTGGGAGCACCATATAAACAGTTTAAAAGAACTTTAAGGGTCTTTTTTATAAAATAAAAAATATAACTGTAAATATAAATAATTTTGTTATTATTATATAATTCATATTATATATACATTTACTAATAAATATAAAAAAATGTATTGAAAAATTTTAAAATTTGTTTTGTATATTTTTATTCTAATTTGAATTTCATATTCAAATTTACTAAATGTTTACTGATTAAATAATCCTTATTGAGATAAAATTAGTATTAATACAAAAGTCCAAATTAATAATTTGGTAATCTCTATCTCAAATAGAAAAACACAATTAGGAAATGAAAATTTTAATTCTTTTAAAAATGATATTTTAAAAAATTTAAATAGTATAAAAACTAAATATTCTTCAAATAATGAGATAGGAAATCTAATAGATTACATATCATATGAAATAAATGACATTACAAAAGCAGAATTAATTTCTGAAGATTATTTAGAAAAATTGATTTGTGAAAATTGAAAATGTAATGGAAATTCATCAACAATAAATGATAATTTAACAACATCCTCAACAACAAATATTATTGAAAATACTACAACATCTAGCTCTAATCAAAATTTAGGAAATGACTTTTGAAATTGTGAAAAAAGTTGACCACTATACTATAAATCTTGAAATATTTGTACTTGGGCAAATTTTGAATGTAAAAATTGAAAATATTATTGGTGAGCTCAATTTTCACCAGAACCACCTTATCCAGAAACATGAGTAAAATTATATAACACATATAATTTATGCGATATTGAAAAAACTATAAATAAAACTATAAATAAATGTGAATTTAGTATGAAACCTTATCTTGATTTATGATTAAAAACAACTTTTTATTTTTCAGATAAAAAATATGAGCCAGATTCAAATTGAGTTATGACCTTACCCTGAGATATGAAAAATGATTTTTATGCATATAAATGAGCTCCTACAAATCCTCAGGTATATTTTAAATGTAATGATTGAGTTTTATCAATTTATAATAGTGAATATAAAGAATTAAATCCATTAAATTGAGTTATTAATGATAATAATATATCTTCTAAAAGTAGTAATTCATCTCAAGACAATACAATCACTAATACTCCAATTGTAGAAAATATAAATCTTACATGTGCTTGAAACTGATGGCCTGCATCTATTGAAATTTCTTGAAGTTGAGATTTTAATGCGTTTTGATTAATAAATTGATCTACAAATAAATATATAAATTTAACAAGAAATTCTGCTACAAATAGCTATGTAGCTCAATTATCTAATGATTTTGAAAAAATTATTATTACACCTTATAATTCTTCAGAAGTTATTTCATCAATTGAAACAAATAAATGTACTCCAAATAATTATGCGCCAAAACCTGAAATAATATCTGCAAATTATAATACTGAAACTAAAACAATAGTTATAAAAACAAAAAATGCATTATCTAATGATTATATAAATATATTTGATGGTCAATCTGAATGAGGTTTATTTTGGGAAAAAGATAATAACTGATTATATACAGCAAAACTTACTGATCCTTATTATCAATCATTAATTTCATTCATAAAAACTTGAAAATCTTATGTTAAAATTTATTGATCATACGAACCTAATTATTGGAGATTTGTAATAAACATAAAAAACACTGTTAATATTATTACAGAATCAGATTTTAAATATACTCGTAGTTATGATTCAAAATGACAATGGTTAGAATGGAAAACAAGTTCTAATGTAGTAAATTTAGCTTGGAAAAGTATTTGACCAAATTGAGTAAGATGAAATGATAAATGATCACTAAATTTAGAAAAAGAGTTTTTATCTTCTGATGATTTAAAAAAATATTGATGGTTATCTTGAAAATATGATATGACTTGGACTATAACTCTAAAAGATTGAACAATAAAATCATATAAAGAATATTTTGATATTCCTAACTACTAAAAAAACTCCCTTCGGGAGTTTTTTTATTCTATAATTAAATCTCTTTCAGGAGAATAAAAATCCAAATTTTCTTTACCAATTTTACCAATAATATAACTAATTAATTCTTCTTTTTTAATTTCTGTTTGTGTTCAATCTTGCATATCTCTAACTTGAAATATACCATTTCTAGCTTCCATTATTCAAACCATAACAACATATCTAGATCAAACTCTACCTGCTTTTAACATTTGTTCTTTCATAGAAGGAGTTCAAAGAGAAACAACAGTATTTATTCAAGCTTCTCTTGCTAAAAGTGAAAGAGGTAATATTACAGCTTTTGCTTCATCTCATAATTGTACAAAAAATAAATCAATCCTATCTTTATTTTTTAATTTTACATTATTTTCAAGTAATAATGAAATCAATAAATTAGTATCAACCATAAATCAAGTTGCTGGAATTTCTTTTGCTTCACCTATATTTTTTGATAATGCATTATATCTTGCTCAATTTGCTATAACTCTTCAATCAAGAGATTTAAATTGCCATACTGAATTTGTTTGATATGATTTATCTCAAACAAGTTTATGATCCTCAGTATATGGAATTTTTAAAATATCTAAATATTCTTTAAATTTTATATAATGTGCTTTACTATCTTTTTTTAAAAATTTAGCAGAAATTGAAGGAACACTGTTGTTTAAAATGATTTCATCTTCTTCAGTTGAAGATAAAACTAACATTGGATCTTTTTCTAATAGTTCAATAGATTTTAATGATAAGATATGTTTTTTATTTTCATAATAACTAATCAATTCTTCTCTATATTTTGCTTTTTCTTTTTCTATTCATATAGAATTAACTGTGATAATAAACTTATCTTTTAATCCTATCTTATTTAAAACAGTATATGTTACATAAATTTGAATTGCATCTAATATAGGATCATTTTCTCAAATAATATCTGCTCAAATAACTTCATATGCTTTTATTCAATTTCATTCTTTTTTATATAATTGATGCATATAATAATAATAAACCGGTTGAATTTCTTCTTTTATATTATTTTCTAAATAAGCTCTAAGATTTCAAAGTGATGGGTCTTGGTTTAAATCAAAATCCGAATTTTCAAGTATAAAATTATTTCATAGAGATTTTTCAATTAACTCTTTTTTCTCAAGTAATGGAGTTGATAATCTTCTAAATCAGCTTTTTCTAAATTCATGACGAAAAACCTTTTTTAAAAAAGTTAAATATTTGTGGTGCTCAGGTAATAAATCAAAAGTTCATTCTATAGGAGAATACATATTTATATATCGGTTTAAATTATTTAAAATCATTCTAGGTTTTCATTATAAAGGATTTTTACAAAAAAGAAAAATTTTTTTGTTATTTAAATTATTTATATAATATATAATATAAATAATACAAAAATTTAATTATATAAATAAAAACTATGCAAGATATAAATGAACAAATTTTAATATATATAAATTCTTTTACTAATAATAAAATAATAGGATATACAGCTTTATTTTTTTCTGATAGTCCTATCTTTATATTACCATTATTTTTATTTATATGATGGTTATTTTATACATATAAAATAAAAGATGATGAAAAGAAAAAAGAGTTATTATTTATATTTTATTCTAGTATTGTAGCTCTAATCATAAATTTAATAATTCAAAAAATGTTTCATTTTGATAGACCTGAAACTGTTTTAAAATGAGTTTGAAAACTACTTTTAAATCATATACCTAATGCAAGTTTTCCTTCTGATCATGCTGCTGTTAGTATCTCATTTTTAACTGCATTATTTTTAGCTAATTATAGAAAAATTGCTTATATTTTGATTATTCCATTTATTTTAATGAATATTTCAAGAGTTATATTGTGAGTTCATTGGCCATTTGATATAGTTGTTTGAGCTATAATTTGAGTAATTTGAGCATTTATTTCATTTAAATGATTAAAAAAATGTAGTTTAATATTAAATTTAAATAGTTTAATATTAAAAATTATGAATTATATAAAAATGTAACTTTATTTTTTTTAAATTTTATATATACTATTTTTATTAATAATAATTATTTTAAATGACTCATCTAAGAAAAAAAGAAAAAAAAGTAATAGCACTTACTGGTTGATCAACTTGATGACATATATTCCCTTTATTATCAGTATTTAATTATCTTAAAGAAGAAAAAAAATATGATTTTTTTTGGGTATGAGAATTAGATTCTCTAGAAGAAGAAACTGCTAGAAAAAATAAGATTCCATTTATAGATATTCCAGCTTGAAAAATAAGAAGATACTATGATGTTAGAAATTTTTATGAACCATTAAAAAATCTAAGTTGAATTGCATTTGGGATTTATTACATACTTAAAAATAAGATTGATATAATTTTTAGCAAATGATGATATGTTGCACTTCCTCTTTGTATAGCTGCATTTATCTTAAGAAAAAAAATATATATTCACGAATCAGATACTGTTTCTTGAATTGCAAATAAATTAATTTGAAAAATTGCAACTAAAGTATTTTATACATTTCCAAATGAAAAAACTCTGATGGAAGATGGTAAACATATATTATCAGGACAAATATTAAATCCAGAATTACTTGATAATGTAGATAATTTAGATGTTGCTGAAAATGAAAAATTATCGGTTATGATTATGGCTTGATCTCAATGATCAACTACTATATTTGAAGCAATGTTAAATGTTTTAAATCATGTAGAAGGTATTGATTTTCAAGTGATATTATGAGAAAAAAATATGCATTTTAGAGAAGATTTTAAAAAAATACCTGGTATAATGGTTCACGATTTTATAACTCAAAAAAGACTTGGAAAAATACTTAAACAAGTAGATATAGCAATAACTAGATGATGAGCAACAAGTTTATGGGAACTAAATATGTTTTGAATTCATTCAATAATTATCCCTCTAGAATGAAGTGCATGAGATCATCAAAATAAAAATGCTATGTATTTTAAAGAAAAATTTTGAAGTGATGTAATTTACGAAAATGAAGATTTAGAAATTGAAATATACAAAAAACTACAAGCATACAAAAATCTTAGAAAATCAGGATTAAACTTGAATTGATTTTTTAAACCACTTCAAATTATTGAAAAAGAGATGAATGAAGATTTAGAAGAAAATATTAAATCAAACAATAATCATGTTGAGAATAAATCTATTATTGATGATGATGAAGTTTAATTAAAATATAAATAAAAAAAATGTCTATTGTAAAAATGTCACTTCTTGGCATTTTTTTTGTTTTTTAAAAAAATAAATGCTAGAATTAATCAGTTATACCTATAATTTATAAAAAAATGAAAATAGTATTAGAAATAAAAGATAAATATATTAGTCCTCTTAAATATATTATGTTATGATTATCAATAATAATTTGAGTATCATATGTTTATTTTTTTCAATGATGAAATAGTAGTCTATACTTATTAATTGCTACAATATTTGCAATATATATGGCTCTAAATCTATGAGCAAATGATGTAGCTAACAATATGTGACCTGCAGTTTGATCAAAAGCAATTACAATATGAGCAGCAATAGTAATTGCAGCAATATTTGAAGCATCATGAGCTCTTATAGCTGGTTGAGATGTAGTTGATACAATAAAATCATGAATTATAGATAAAGAAATGATTACTTCATGAACTCAATTTATTGCAATAATGTTAGATACTTTACTTTGAGCAGCATTATGGATAAATGTAGCTACATTTTTTAAAGCACCTATATCAACAACAAATTCAATAATAGGATGATTAATCTGAGCCTGAGTAATGGCAGAATGAATAGATATGGTAAAATGGTGAAAAATTTGAGAAATAGTATCGAGCTGGATAATTTCACTTATAATGTGATGAATAATATCTGTATTAATATTTATTTCTATTAGAAGAAACATTTTAAAAAGAGATGAAAGATGAGAAGCGGCTAAACATTGGGTTCCAATCTATATTTGATTAATGATGATGATATTTTCAATTTATTTACTATTAAAATGATTAAAACCAATTTTAAGTTCAAATGAATTTCTACATAATATAATAAATCCTACAAGTGCAGTATTTATGTGATTAGTAATTTGAGTTGCATCATATATGGTATTAGTAGTAAAATATAAAAAAAATAAAAAAAGATTTTTAAAAGATGATAAAGAATTTATAAATAATTTATTTAATATTCCTTTAATATTTGCAGTAGCATTACTATCATTTGCACATTGATCAAATGATGTTGCAAATGCAATTGGTCCTCTAGCAGCTATAAATGAAACTATTAAAAATAGTGGTGCTGAATTAGTGAAAGCAGCATGAGTTCCATTTTGGGTAATGTTAATTTGAGCACTTTGATTATCTATGTGACTTGCAATTTTTTGAGCTAGACTTATCAAGACAGTTTGAAATGAAATTACAAAACTTGATCAAATAAGAGCATTTTGTGTTGCATTATCAGCAGCAGCTACGGTTTTAGTTGCTTCAGCATTATGATTACCAGTATCATCAACTCAAATTGCATTATGAGCAATATTTGGTATTTGAATATTTAGACAATACCTAAGTACAAAAAAATGAGAAGATAAAGAAGTTATTGATAAATCTATGATGAAATGAATATTATTATCTTGGATTGTTACACTTCCAATTGCTTGAGTTATATCAGCAATTACCTATAAAATAATTATGTTATTTTAATGTCAATTTTTTTGACCTATAAAAAATAATATGTTATAATAAATATATAAACTAAAAACAAAAACAAATTATTAATTAACTATTTTAAAAATGCCAGTAAAATATAGCACTAAATTAAAAAACTTTAAATCTATTACGCTAAATCAATTAAATGCAACAGCAAGTTTTTTAAAAAGAATTGATAGAAAATTTTTACTTAATACAAAACAATTTTCTTCAATATTAGACGAATTAAAAGAAAATTTTAATGTACTTGAAATAAATGGCAAAAAAGTATTTAATTATGACAATGTTTATATGGATACTCCTGATTATTTATTTTACAATCAACATCAAAATAAATTAGCATCTAGAACAAAGGTAAGAACTAGATATTATGTAGATTCAAATATTGCATTTTTTGAATACAAACAAAAAAATGATTGAATTACAAATAAATATAGATACGAATTCCCTGCTTCTGAGCACGGTTTTATGACTAGAGGTAAAAAAAGATTTTTTGATTGAGTATGGCAAAGTAGTTATACTTGAGAAAAAGCTCCAGATATAAGTCCAGCAATAAAAACAACATACAAAAGAATTACTATGGTTAGTAAAAAATGAGATGAAAGAATTACTATTGATTTTGATATAAAAGCTCTTGATCTAAGAAAGAAAAATGCTGAAACTGTAGATTTAAAAAATCTAGTTATAGTTGAAAGTAAAAGTATGAAAGAAAATTGTGAAATACTGAAAACTATGGAAAATCACAAGATTGAAAAAGCACATAGTTGTAGTAAATATTCTCTTTGAGTTGTTTATTCAGGTATTGCTGAAAAATATGATACTTTCAGAGAAACTATGGAGAAAATTAAAGAAATTAGAATGGAAACTATTAAAAATACAAATAGAGTAACTTCTCTAAATTCTGTTACAAAAAATATTACAAAAGAAATTACAAAACTACCTGAGTTCAGGCTTAATTGTAAAAAGTGTGTGGCTGAGATGATTAAATTTTCCCATATAAGAGAGATAAAATTAGTTTAATTTTTCTCTCTTTTTTTAATCCTCTATGAAGACTAATTTTAGGTTTAATA
>Ga0100401_1004034_pt1 | contig 10993 bp, 8 predicted proteins | sample CryGeymeta201525_FD_80421 | JGI IMG/M metagenome (GOLD analysis project Ga0100401, IMG submission 80421) | Groundwater microbial communities from Crystal Geyser aquifers in Utah, USA - Crystal Geyser metaG 2015-25 | ecosystem: Environmental > Aquatic > Deep subsurface > Groundwater | place: USA...
AACTACGGCAGCAAGGCGATTCTCAAGGAAGTGTCGCTGGCGCTCGATCGCGGCGAGGTGAAAGTGCTGATCGGTCCGTCCGGGGCCGGCAAGAGCACCTTGTTGCAGTGCCTCAATCTGCTGGTGATGCCGGACGCCGGCCGGATCTGGCTGGAAGGCCGGGAAGTCGATCGCTCGCGGCGCAAGGGCCTCTACGGTTACCGCCGGCAGGTGGGGATGATCTTTCAGGATTTCAACCTGTTCGATCATCTGAACGCGCTGGAAAACGTGCGCATCGCGCTGGTTCGAGTGAAGAAAATGGATCGCGATGCGGCCCGCGAACGGGCCATGAACGAACTCGCCAAGGTCGGGCTCCAGGACCACGCCGACAAGTACCCGGCGCAGCTTTCCGGCGGCCAGAAGCAACGCGTTTCCATCGCTCGCGCCCTGGCCATGGACCCCAAGATCATGCTGCTCGACGAACCCACTTCGGCGCTGGACCCGGAACTGATCGGCGAAGTCATGATCGTGATCCGCGACCTGGTGCAGGCCGGCATGACCATGATCATGGCCACCCATCAGATCGGCTTCGCCGCAACACTCGCCGATGAAATGATCTTCATGGAAGACGGCGCCGTGATCGAAGCGGGCCCGCCGGCCAAGCTCATGACCGCCGCCGAATGCGAACGGACCCGCGCGTTCTGTTCGAAAATCGGCGAACTCTACGGCGAGTCGGCCTGAACCCGGAGCAGACTTGGACCAACTTCATGGGTGAATGGTTTTATCTGGAACACGAGATGCTTCCGGCCCTGCTGCGCGGCCTGTGGGTGAGTCTGGGCCTGATCGCGCCGGCGGCCGCGGCCGGCCTGGTGCTGGGCATCGGGGTGGCTTCGGCCCGGGTTTACGGCGCCCGGCCGCTGCGTTCCCTGGCCTCCATCTACACCGTGTTGTTTCGCGGGGTACCGCTGGTGGTGCAACTGTTCATCTGGTATTTCGGGCTGCCCCACGTGGGCGTCTATCTTTCCCCCTACATCGCTTCGGTGGTGGCCTTCAGCCTGTGCAGCGCCGCCTATCATTCGGAATACATCCGCGGCGCATTGCTTTCGATCAAGCGCGGCCAGATGCAGGCGGCCCTGGCCCTGGGGTTCACCCGTTTCCAGGGGATCCGTTCGATCATCCTGCCCCAGGCGCTGCGCCGAGCGCTGCCCGGCTGCGGCAATGAAATCATCTACCTGATCAAGTATTCCTCGCTGGCCTACATGGTCACCTGTATCGAACTGACCGGTGAAGCCAAGATCCTGGCCTCGCATTCGTTCAAGTACACCGAAGTGTTTCTGGTGGTGGGAGTGCTCTATCTGGCCATGGTTTCGATCGCCGGCCGGGTGCTGGGCGCCGTTGAAGCCCGCCTGAGCCTACCCGGGTTCGAACGCCACCGCCTCTAGCTCGACCACACCGGACGATAGGCGCCCCGGCCGCCCCCGGCGGCAGGCAGCCGGCAGCCGGGGATCGACCGGTCGAAACCGAAGCGAAGAAAGATCGCAATGTCCCTGAACCGCACCCATTATCGCCCAATCGATGCCGGCGTGCTGGCGGAAATCCGCGCCGCGGTGGGAGACGCCGCGGTGCTGACCGATCCTGAACGGCTCGCTCCGTTCGCCCGTGATGCCTCCGAACTGGCGGCGCTGCCCGAGCTGGTGGTGGCGGCCACCAGCACCGAACAGGTGGAGCGGCTTTTAGCCCTGGCCGATCGGCGCCGCTTCCCGGTGACCCCGCGCGGCCAGGGTACCGGGCTGGCCGGGGGCGCCGTGGCCGGCTGCGGCGGCGTGGTGCTGTCGCTGGCCGGAATGAACCGGATCCTGGCGATCGATTGCGCCAATCTGGTGGCGGTGGTGGAACCCGGGGTGATCAACGGCGCTCTGAAAGCCGCCGCCCGGGCCAAGGGCCTGTTCTATCCGCCCGATCCGGCCAGCTTCGATACCTGTTCTCTCGGCGGCAACGCAGCCACCAACGCGGGCGGTCCGGCCTGCGTCAAGTACGGCACCACCCGCGACTACGTGCTCGGGCTCGAGGCGGTGCTCGCCAACGGCCGCCGCATCCGCGCCGGGGTGGCCACCCGCAAGGGCGTGGTGGGCTACGATCTGGCTCACCTGCTGGTGGGTTCGGAAGGCACCCTGGGGGTCATCACCCGGCTGATTCTGAAACTCATTCCCCATCCGCCCGCGGTCACCACCCTGGTCGCCCTGTTCCCCCGGATGCCGGACGCCATGCGGGCGGTGAGCGCCATTCTCGGCCGCGGTCTGATGCCGAGCGCCATCGAATTTCTCGACGACCACTGCCTGTCCCTGGTCGGGGACCTGCTCCCCTTTCGCGGCGTCGCCCGGGCGGGAGCGCTGCTGCTGGCCGAAGCCGATGGCCCGGCGACCGTCATTCAGCAGCAGATTGAAGCGATGGGCGAAATCTGCCTGGAAAACGCAGCCGATGACGTGCTGCTGGCGCCCGATTCGGAAAAGCGCGCGCGCCTCTGGGACGTGCGTAAAGAGGTGTCGCTGCGGATCAAGGGAAAAAACCCGGTCTACATCCCGGAAGATGTGGTGGTGCCGGTGGCCGGGATCGCTGAATTCGTCGGCCGCATCCCTGAATTCGAACGACGTTTTGAGATCGCCATCCACGCCTTCGGCCATGCCGGCGACGGCAATATCCATCTCAACCTGACCGCCCGCAGCGAATCCGACCGCCCCCGGGTGGAAGCGGCCATCGGCGAACTGCTCCGACTGGTGCTCGCGATGGGCGGCACCATTTCCGGAGAACACGGAATCGGCGCCGTGAAACGCGAAGTGTTTCATCCTGATCATGACCACCATTTTCGTGGTCTTGAACCTCGGAACTCCTGACCTCGCGGATTTTGCCATGTTACCAATTCGTAGATCAGACGTAATTCCGTCCCTGGAAAAACCGTTTCAGTTGCATTGAGCTCGTCACACAAGTGGAGCATCGTTTCTCCACTGCTTCGGTTTGCCAATTGATGCAATCGCACAGTTAGAACTCCGGCTTCATAATTCGGGATAATATCCGCATCACTTTTGCAAATTGCACGAAGCAGACTTCGGGCTTCATCCTTGTGGTTCATCTTTTCCCGAGCGATATTCACCATGCTCGTTTCGGCCCGATAGGCGATCATCTTGATTGTATCGATCAGATACTTGCTTTGAACGCTAAGCCGTCGAAATCGATCCTTTTCCGGAAACTCCCCAAACTGGATATGCTTCTTTGTCTTTTTACGTTCAGCTTTTAGTCGTTCCACATCCTTTTCCAGTGAACCAATCTCTTCCTGCAAGTCTGCTTTCTTCTGAAGGTATTCTTCCACGTTTTGGGGAGCTATTTCCCCTTCCAGTATAAAAGCTACAAATTCCTTGCCTTTTCTCGTCAATTTGCCCGCCAGTTTCCGTACCGCCGAATCGATTGTCCGATAGACAGGATTCACCACCTCCACGGCATCAGAAATCTCCTCCGTCGAATACTCAACCAAACGGTCAAGGTTGTAATGCTCGATGGTTTCCTTGGGGATATATACCGGTTAAAGGTTTTCCATGAGTTGTCGGCAAGGGCCCGGACCGTCACTGGATGGCGGCGTTCGGCAGGCATACCACGCCGGTGGAGGTGCGGCCGTCGACCTTCAGCGTGAGCGGTTGCGGCAGCCGGACGTGGGTGATGAACTGGAGTTCTTCGGCCGCTTCCAGGGCCGTAAGCCGGGCCCAGTCGATGCGGCCGCGGTCGGTTTCGGTCACCATCAGGTAGCTGATCCCAAGACCGGTGATATTTTGGAAAAAGTGGGACCCCTGGCTGACATCCGCATGCAGTTTGGGATGGCTGGTTTCGACGATCGCTCCGACCCCCGAGATGTCGTGCCATTTGGTGGGAATGCCGAGCCAGCGATCGAAGGAACCCCAGCGGCCGGGTCCGATCAGCAGGTATTTGCGCGCGGCTTCCGTGAGCCGGCCGTTGCAGCGGGAGATTTCGGCGGCGATTTCCGGCGTGCGCGCCGGATCGAAGGTATCGGGGCGAACGTAGAGGATGTCGGCGATGTCCCTGGCCGCGGTGTTGCCCAGGGCCTTTTCCGATAGAACCAGGGCACGTTCCCGGTCTTCGGCGGTGATGGTGACCGCCAGCAGTTCTTCCCGGGCGCTCATGGGCCGGATCTGAAGCAGGGCGAATTGCGGTCGCTCGCCACCGGTGCCCGACAGGTTGACGGAAAATTCCATTTCCACCGGGCAGCCCATGGCTTCCCGGCCGATCACCAGCAAATCGCTCAAGATATCGGCCAGGGGAAAGACCCGGTATTTCAGCACCGAAGCGAAGGTCAGTACCGGAAACCCCGAGGCCGTGGCCGAATCCCGAATCCGCTGTTCCTCAGAAACATAGGTGCCGGCCAGCAGGCGTACCGGCGGTTCATCGCGGGCTTCGGCGAGGTCGCGTTTAACGAGCGTGGCGTCGTCATCGACCCCTAGCCGGCAGACCGGTTCGCCGACGCGCAGCGCATAGAACTCGCGTTGCGAGTGATTGAGGATATCGGTCACGGTGGCGTTTTGCGGCAGCAGTTCCGGATAGCTCGGGGAAAACCTGAGCGCCCGCCCGCCCGCCATCACCGCCTTGCCCAGCCCGAGCGCGATGGTGGCGATGCCTTCCTCGGGCTTCATCGGGCCGAACGGGTAGTAGTTGTAGGACTGGGCCACGCCGGAGAGATCCGGATAGAAGCAGTTGCCGTGCCGGCACCCGACCAGGTGCTGGATGATCACCGCCATCTTTTCCCCGTCGCCGCGGTGCCCGACCCGGCGGGCGAAGGCCTTGGGCCCCCGAAAATAGGTGGAAGCATAAACCAGCTTGACCGCTTCCACCAGTTGCCGCACCCGGCAGTCCAGGTCCGGATCGTCGTTGGCCAGCATGTAAGTCTGATAGAGCCCGGCGTAGGCGCGGAACTGGGCGTCTTCCAGCAGACTCGAGGAGCGCACCGCCAGCGGACAGCGGACCTGGGCGAGATAGGCTCGGAACTGCTCGATCAGCTCGGCGGGCATGGCGGCGGCCACGAACCGTTCGGCCACGGCCTCGTCGGAATGGTCTTCGCGCGCCCATTTTTCCAGCCGATTTTCGGTAACCAAGGTTTCGAAGGCGGTGGTGGTGAGCACCAGGGTCTTGGGGATGAAAAAATCCACCTCCGGATACTTTTCCCGCAACAGGGGCCGACGCGTCAGCCAGGCCGAAAGAAAAGCCAGACCCCTGGCTTTGCCGCCCAAGGAACCGGTACCGATCTTCAGGAATTCCGCGTCCAGATCGAACGCGCGCCGATCGAAGTTGCCCACGACCCCCTTCTGCCGGGCCATCCGGCGCTGGTGGATGGCCCCCACCAGGTAATCCCGGTGACCGGCCAGGCTGGAAAAATCATCGTCCCGCACCGGCCGTACCGTTGCCGCCAGTTCGATTTCCGAACGCGCGAACAGCCAGCGCGAAAAATCGTTGTTACGGCAATGGTGCGCAAAGCAAGCATCGGATATTTCCGCGATCCTTTGTTCCAGCTCGCGCAGGTTGGAAGCCCGCGCAACTTCCTCGCCTTCCGGGGAACGGAACACAAAATCCCCGAAACCCAAATGATTGGTCAAAAAGGCGCGCACTTCACCAAGCAGTTCGGGCGAATTCTTATCGATGAAAACCGCGGGAATGGCCGCCGCCTTTGCACGGTTCTCCGGTTCGGCACTGACGAGAAGCAACGGGATGTCGAACCGCCGCCGCTTGATGGCGGTGAGCAGTCGGATCCCGGCTTCCGGGTCGAGGCGCCGCTGGCGGGGGAACCGGACATCGGAAATGACCCCGAGGATATTGGCCTCGAAGCGCTCGAGCAGGGCTTCCGCACTCTCGTGGGAATCCGCGGTCAGGATCTTGGGGCGCGCGCGCATGGCCAGCAGCCGATGCTCCTGGTTGAGGCCTTCATCCATCACCGCCTGGGCCTGAAGCACCAGTTCCCGGTAGAGAATGGGCAGCAGCGCCGACCGGTATTCCGGATTGTCTTCGATGGTGACGATCACCCGCACCCCGGCCAGGCGGGTGTCGTGATCCGCGTTGCGCCGATCTTCGATCGATTTGATCACCGCCAGCAGCAACTCGGTGTTGCCGCGCCAGACGAAGTTGGTCACCCCGGCGGGCAGCGCCACGCCCTCCGCCGATTCGACTTCCGCCGCGGCACCGTGGCAGAAAATCACCACCGGCCGATCGGGCACCTCGCGCCTGAGATTCGCCGCCATCGCGCAGGCTCGAAGCCCGACCGTGCGGCTCATGATGATGATCAGATCAAACGATTTGCGATCGAGCAGCTCAAGCGCTTCCGCTTCGGTGGCCACCCAGTTGAGCCGCGGCGGCCGGCTCAGATTGAGACCCCGGTATTCGGTGATGATAGCTTCACTCAGCCGCCCGTCTTCTTCCATCACCCAGGCGTCGTAGGGCGAGGAGATGAGCAGCACTTCCCGCACCTTCCAGGGCATCAGTTCCAAAAACACCTTGAAGCGCGCATCGAACTGCTGCCAGCGTCCGTCTCGATCAGGACCCATCGGCTCCCCCCCCCGTTGCGCCCGGCCGGATCAGTGGGCCGGGACCGGCCACCCCCGCATGAGCGCGTGGAAGGCACCGATCAGCAGCAAATTGATCAGGGCGGTCAGGAAAAACCCGCCGCTAAAGCCGATCCGTTCGATGACCCCGCCCATCAGCGCGGAACTGAGCATCATGCCCAGGTAGATGCAGGTATTGTAGCCGCCCATGGCCAGGCCTCGCGATCGCTGCGGCACCACCTCGGCGATCAGGGCCCCCACCGAGGTAAAAGCCAGCCCCATGCTGATCCCGAGCGCCGCGGCGAAAGCCAGGAACAGGACCAGATTGGAAGCGATCCCCAGACCCGCCATGGAACCGGCAAAGCCCAGCAGTCCGATCACCACCGGATGAGCCCGATTGCCGACCCGATCGCTGAGATGCCCGAAGGGAATTCTCGATAGCGCGTTGCTCACCCCCTGGACCGCGAACACCAGCCCGATCTCGCCGATCGCCAGATGCCGGTCGTGGGCATGAAGCGGCATGAAACTGATGAACATGCCGAGGCCGAAGCAGCCGCCCAAAGTGGCCAGCCAGCAGCCGAGCAGCGGCCGGTTATGGAGCAGTTCACCGAGACTGGCCAGGACCGTTTGGGTGCTGGTGACGGCCGCCTTGCGGCGTTCGGGGAGAAACAAGAGCAGGACCCAGAAGGTGACGAAGATGACCGACCCGGAAATCAAGAATGCCGCCTGGAAGCCCCAGCGCTGCGCCACCAGACCGCCCACCGCCGGCCCGACGCTCATGGAGGTGTAGAGGGCCGTGGTGTACCAGCCGTAGGCCCGGCCCAGATGGGTCACGGGAGCAATGTCCGCCACCAGCGACATCATGGTGGGACCAAAGGCGGCAAGCCCCGTTCCGAAGGCCAGGTAAACCAGCATCAACTGCAGCGGCGACCGGCTCCAGCAGAGCAGAAAGGAAGTGGCGGAAAGCACCAGCACGCCCGCCGCCGCCAGCCGTTTGCGCCCCACTCGATCGGAAACGAAGCCGAGCGGCAGCGACAACAACCCGGCCATCAGCATGAACGCGGAATTGATGATCCCCACCTGAACGGTGGAGGCGCCGACCGATCGGGCGTACAGCGGCACCACCGGGAGCCGCATGTGGGAGCCCAAATAGCCGCAGAAAGCGATGGCACAGGTGAGCAGCAACAAGACCCCAAAGGACGACTCTCCGGCTTTCTCTTCCACTTTCAAGACCCATCCGCCTCCCGTCACCGGTTCCAATAGCCCGCTACCGCCGCCGGCCCCAGTCGCCGCGCCGTGCTGAAAACCCCCGCCATTGAAGCGCAAAGGCATCGGCGGTGCAAAGGGTTTTTGCCTGATCCCCCGCGCCGCTATCCATCAAGATTTGGTGTTATTGGTAGGAGGTCAGCGCACAATCGGCATTTCCCAGAAGGTGGTGCCGATCCCGTCGTCTTCCATGCCGCGCCTGCCGAATGGGCCGCCCCCGCCCTCCCGAGCGCTGCCCTGATAGGTGAACACCATCAGGACCGTATGCTCCGGCACCGTCAGGACCCGGCTGAAAGCCAGCGGATCGTCCGGGGTCCAGAAACCGATGGAGCACAGCCCGTAGCCGGCCAGAACATTGCGCTCGGCATCCGCCACCACCAGACTCAGATTGAACCTGGGCACCACATTGAAATTCATCTTGATGGCGTCCTGAAACACCACTTCGCCGGCGATCCGCAACTGCTGCCCGCTGCGCTGATAGTGGTAATGCACGGTGAGGTCGCGGGTCTGGTAGGTGCCGCTCCGCTCCCCCTCACCGTTATTGGCGATCCCATAGCCGTCCTGAATCCGAGATCCCTGATAGCCGACCAGAACGCTCTCACAACCCACCGCGCTCAGGGCGATAAGAACCAACCCAATCGCCCAGCGAAATTCGTCAGCTTTCCGCCTTCCCCATTCAAGTCTTGTATCCATCGGTCGCCTCCAGCGTTAAGGTCCCTTAGGATTTGGACAAGATTGGCAGAATTGACAGGTGAGAAAAACCACGGGTCTTGTCAGGTGGTGCACACATTGCACCGCGCGGGCCGGCACTCGGGCCGGCACCGCCTGGTTTTCCACGACGCACTTTCAGGGCGCAGCCGATGACCTTTTCGGTCAAAGCGGCATGCTCCATTGGGTCCCCCTCCCCCACGCTTTGCTCGCCCAACAATCCTGTCAATCCTGTCAAAAAATGCTTTCCCCCGCCGGCAATATTAACAAGATCGACAGGATTCTTCTTGTTTTTTCCAGAAAAATCAATTCATCTATTGCCTGTCCAATCCGAGGAGCCTCATATCATGCTTATGGTCACCAGCCGCATCGCCATTCCCGAAAAGGAACTCGAAGAACGCTTCATCCACGCGTCCGGCCCGGGCGGTCAGCACGTGAACAAGGTCGCGACCGCGGTGCAGTTACGCTTCAACGTTGCGCAATCGCCCTCGCTGCCGGACGAAGTGCGCCGCCGGTTGTTGAAACTGGCGGCCGGAAGGATCAACGCGGACGGGGTCCTGCTCATCGAAGCGAGCCGGTTCCGCAGCCAGGACCAGAATCGGGAAGCAGCGCGCAAGCGCCTGCTGGAACTGCTCCGCAAGGTGGCCAAAAGACCGAAACGGCGCATTCCGACGCAGCCGAGCGCGGCCTCCGAACAGCGCCGTCTGGCCACAAAACAACAGCGCGCCGCCCTGAAAAAGCAGCGGCGCGGCAATCCCCGACTCGATGACTGACCTCACTCCCCCGGCCAGCTATACCGGTTATGGGTAAAAAGTTTCATTGCGTATGCGCTCTTTCCCGGGAACGCGGGCATCTTGCCCGCTTTTGAAAATGAAGCATCTGATCCAAAACCAGTATAAAATCGGATCTATCCCCCTCAAAGGATCATTCAAGGGGACCATTACGACAGATCGGATGCGGATGGCAAAGAGCGCTCACTCAACCTGGCAGCGCACCCTGCGGATCATGTTTGTGGCCCAACTGATCACGGCCGTCGGTTTTTCCGTGATGTTCCCGTTCCTGCCGCTCTATGTCAAGGACCTGGGGAGTTCCACCGGGCTCAGCCTCGATCTTCTGGCCGGCCTGGTTTTTTCCAGCCAGGCCTTCACCATGATGTTGGCGTCTCCGGTCTGGGGCACCCTGGCCGACCGCTATGGTCGTAAACTCATGGTGGAACGGGCCATGTTCGGCGGCGCCCTGGTGCTGCTGGCGATGGCTTTTGTGCGTACGGCGGAAGAACTGGTGCTGCTGCGCGCCCTGCAGGGCCTGGTCACCGGCACCATCGGCGCGGCCAACGCCCTGGTGGCGGCAACGGTGCCGCGCGAGCGCACCGGCTACGCCATGGGACTCCTGCAGGTGGCTCTGGGCGCGGGGGTGGCCCTGGGGCCCCTGTTGGGCGGGGTGGTGGCCGATCGTTACGGCTACCGCACGGCCTTCTATTTGACTTCGGTGCTGCTGCTGGTGGCCGGCTTCATGGTGTTGTTCGGGGTAAAGGAGGCGGCCCGGCCGGTGCGTGCCGAAACGAGCGCGACCGCAAGCGTGGCCAGGCGCTGGCGAAGCATCCTGGCAGCGCCCGGAGTCATGGTCACCTATCTGCTCCGGTTCGTGAACCAGAGCGGCCGGGTGATGTTTCTCCCGGTACTTCCCCTGTTCATCGAACAACTCATGGCCGATGCCGCTGTCACCAACACCTTCACCGGTCTGGTGATCGGCGTGGCCGCGGCCAGCACCACGGTCAGCGCGGTGTTCCTGGGCCGCCTGGGCGATCGGATCGGTCACGCCCACATTCTCCTGGTCTGCTCGCTCGCCTCGGCCCTGTTTTATCTGCTCCAGAGCCTGGTCACCCGGGGCTGGCAACTGCTCGCCCTACAGGCGCTCGCCGGGGTCGCGATGGGCGGTCTGGTGCCGGCGATCAGCGCTCTGTTGGCCCACTACACCCCACCCGGCGATGAAGGCGCGGTCTATGGGCTCGACAATTCCATCAACTCCGGCGCCCGGGCCCTGGCCCCCATGCTGGGAGTGAGTGTCGGCGCCCTGTTCGGGTTGCGCGCTACCTTTGTTCTGGCCGCCGCGCTTTATGTCCTGGCCGCGGCGGTCGCCCAATGGGGCCTGAAGCCGGCTTCCCCGCCAATCAGCAAACCTGATTTCCCTGCTCCCCGAGCTTGATCGACGCGTTGTCCCCGATTCACGATTTTTCTCGATGCAGTGATTTTGTGAATCACGGAACAGAGTCTTGCCTGAAGGGGAAGGCAGAGTTATCAAGAAAAATATGACGGAATTGATATTGAACACACCTTTCGCTAGTTTCGACTGCCCTCCGAGGATTTTCCGGTGAAGCGGGATGTAGCCCATAGATTCTACTGGACGACCGCGCCACAGTGTGTCATGAAAGGGCCGTACCCTACTGGAGA
>Ga0100401_1004037_pt1 | contig 10988 bp, 8 predicted proteins | sample CryGeymeta201525_FD_80421 | JGI IMG/M metagenome (GOLD analysis project Ga0100401, IMG submission 80421) | Groundwater microbial communities from Crystal Geyser aquifers in Utah, USA - Crystal Geyser metaG 2015-25 | ecosystem: Environmental > Aquatic > Deep subsurface > Groundwater | place: USA...
ATGCACCGTTTATCTTCAGGATATGAGTGATTTCGCTACCATGAATAAAATTTATGCTACCTATTTCCCAAAAAATCCACCGGCAAGAGCTACTGTTGAAGTGTCAAAAATGGCAAAAAATGCTCTTGTTGAGATAGATGCGATTGCTATTGTAGATTAAATTGGATAATATGACGTTTAGTTAACGCTGTCAAAGCCTGTCCCGGTATGTCAGCGTTTTATTAGAGTATTGCTGTTTTATAAAATAGAGATTTATGTATTTATATATGAATGAGATACAGATATATTTACTCATGTAGAAAATGGCTTTAGCCATTAAGAGAATTAAATGCTAAAGCCGAAAAAGACTCCGAAAAGGTTTAAACACCGGGCTAAAGCACCGGTGTAAAAATTTGATTGTTTGTTCAGTGATTTAAAACGTGGAATTTGTCGTACACCATAGAAAATGGTGGAGGCCAGGGTAATTATTTAGATGATTAATTAACTATAAATGAGTGAATTATATAACCAGTAAACTAAAATGAATACCACTTAAAAATCGCTGATGGTTATCGGGGCTGACAACGTCACACATGGAACAGTAAGATATCCCATCCTGGACAATAAATATCACCTCTGATTTAGTGCATAAGTTAAATTTGCTTTCCATAATTAGTTTAGTTGGATTTTGGTAGATTCCTTCCCTTAACGTTTGATTAAGGGGAGGAGTTGTTAAATGAAAGTTGGCAGTTTTGAGAATAACGTGTCCTTTATCAAAAATTCACGTCTATAAAAATTAAAATTTATATGAAATCAAATCTAAACCATCTCTTTGTATTACTGTGCATTCTGCTTTTTACAGATATTCTCAATGCCCAGATGTTGATTACCTTTCCTGATATTCCAGGCCGGACTTCTTCAGATAAATATGTCTGCCGTGTCAGGCAGGTTGGCACCTAAGAATGGAAAGATGCATTTGTATTGCAAACCATCAGTAAACCTGAAATCAAAGATGCCAATGGTGGAAACTTAACTATTCGTCGTCAGGCCAAAGTGCAATTTACATTCAAACAGCCTAACATCATCGATATGGATATTTGGGTGGAAACACATACTACTTATCCGGCATTTGAGATTCTGGCAACGGCCTATCTGGCACCCGGTTTCCAATCAGGTGTATATGTGGCTAAAGAGGAGTTTGGATCGACAGACCCACAACAGATTCACCTTGTGGATCAGCCAATGATACACGGAATATGGCCGTTCTTTCCCCGCGACGAAGCCGGTGCAAATCTGCTCACCGATGGTCGACACCAGAAAGGACGCTGGTTTTGGCGGATGGCGATAGGTCGGCGATATGGTATGCAACTTGCTTTTTTTAGTAAAAATGGTGTCGATGCCATCCTAATGGGGCGACCTGAGGATGTTTATGCAGTTGGAGCAACTTACAAAGGTGATGAAACAAATGACAATGTTGCCGGTCACCGCAGTCTCTATTTATCTTTGTTTGGCGAGGATTTTAAAGCTGGCGAAGGACGACGTACACAAATGCGGATGGTTATTGGCGATTATGGCAGCAACCCCGAAAAACATAAGGAACTTTGTGGGCGAGTGGTAAAAATGAGAAAGGGCAACTCAACAGTCACCCTTTCAATGTTAACCCCCAAACACACAATATGGGATGAAATCCCAAATGCATTGCAAATATACAAAAAATATATAATTATCAAATTTTTTATGTGGTAATTTTTACTTTCTACCGTATTTTTAGTTTTATCAACAGGCAAAATATCTTGTCTGAAATCTTTTGTTTCTGTCAATTTTTCGTTTCAATATGGGAAATTTAAAACACTTGTTTCCCTTCGAGAGAATTTGAAAAAAATCTGGGTTGTTTTATGTTTCTGTATATCAGTTAACAAAATAATTGGCCTGAATCTTGGCATTGGAAAAACAGAGGGGAAAGTAACTTCTGTATTTATGATTGGTTTTATAAAGGGGTTTGTAAATCATTGATCATCTTCAAAAAGCGTCCATAGTTCTTTCCCCTTTTTCTTTTTTATCCCGTTTATATAGCCTGATTCATCTCAGTTTTTACTTGGTTTTGTTGGTAACTAATTGTAATATAATTCATTTGTAAAAAAAGTACAAGCAATTGCGCCAAAAATGCAAGCCTGTTGCATGGCGGTAACTTAATTTTGTGATTGTAAAAACATATAAAATTTATAATTATGAAAAAGTTATTTTTAGTTTCAGTGATTTGTATTTTAGTTTTGGGAGTTGTTGTTGCACAGGAAAACAATAAAATACCATTAATCGGTTCAAAAGCTCCCTCGTTCAGTGCCCAGACAACCAACGGCAAATTAACATTCCCCGACGATTATGGGAAAAGTTGGAAAGTCTTGTTCAGTCATCCACAGGATTTTACCCCTGTGTGTTCTTCCGAACTGTTGGAACTTGCCCACATGCAGGACGTATTTAAGAATCTAAATGTGAAACTGGCAATTATTTCTACCGATGATGTTGAAACACATAACATGTGGAAAGCGCACCTCGAAGAAATTGACTACAAAGGCAGGGGAAACCAGAAAATTGAATTTCCAATCATTGATGACCAGAAAGCTGTTGCATCTAAAAAGTATGGTATGCTGCACGAACCTGTCAGCTCAAAGCGCGACATCAGGGGTGTGTTTATTATCGACACAAAAAACATCGTCCGTTCAGTTAATTTCTACCCGATGGAAGTGGGCAGAAATATGAATGAGATTGTTCGTACCATTGAAGCTTTGCAGCAAACCGAAAAGGCCAAAGTTTTAACACCAGCTAATTGGGAAAAAGGTGGCGATGTTATGGTTCCCTATTTCCCTTATACAAAAGAAGAACTGGCTGCCGATCCATCGCTTAAAGAAGAATATTACAACATGGGAAACAGAATGTGGTTTAAAAAGGGAGTTGAGTAACCATGTTTTTACAATTACTGCTAAACGGTTATTAAGTTAGTTTTTCATAGTTTAGTGGTTCATAGAGGGTAGCAAAATTTGCTGCCCTTTTTTATTGAATACCATTTACAGATAAAAAATAAAATGTATTTTTAAGTTTGGTTCTCGTACCATAACTTAAAATATCAACTATGAAACCAAGTTGCCTGTTTTGTCTTTTCATTATGTTTTTATTAACCGTTTCCTGTCAAAAGTCCCCTGAAATCTCAAGAATCGACCTTGCTGGTGAGTGGCAGTTTGCCATCGATTCGCTGGATGCCGGCGTTACCGAAAAATGGTTTGCAAAAAACCTGGGCGATGTAATTCAACTGCCAGGCTCATTAACAACAAACGGAAAAGGCTATGAAATTGGTTGGAATACCCCGTCGACAGGGCAAATTGTCGACAGCTCATTTTTTAAAGACCCGGAATATGCAAAATACCGGGAGCCAAACAATTTTAAAGTGCCGTTTTGGCTGCAACCGGTAAAATACTACAAAGGCGCAGCCTGGTTCCGCAAGGAAATCGTGGTTCCTGAAAACTGGGATGGAAAGGATATTGTTCTGTTTCTGGAACGCTGCCACTGGGAAAGCCGCGTGTGGATTGATGAACAGGAAGTTGGGTTGCAAAATTCGCTGGGAACACCGCACGTTTATAATCTGGCCGGGTTTCTTTCTCCCGGTAAACACGCGCTCACGGTTTGCATCGACAACCGCGTAAAAAATATCGACCCGGGTTTGAACTCGCACAGCATTTCAGACCATACACAAACCAACTGGAACGGTATTGTTGGCCAACTGTTTCTAAAAGCCCGGTCGTTAACCAACATTCAGAATATCCAGCTTTTCCCCGGATATTCAGAATAAAACGGTGAAAGCCAAAGTAAAAATAAAATGCAGCGATGCCGGTAAAATCAATCTTTTAATGAAAGTATCCGTGCCAACTTCGCCCGAATTAAAAAGTGCTGAATTTGACGTTCAACCCGGCGAAAATATTGTTGCGGTTACCATTCCGATGGGCGACGATGTAAAACTATGGAACGAATTTCATCCCGAAATTTACCAGTTACAATCTGTTTTAACCTATGCAGCGGGCGCAACCGATACTTTGATAACCACTTTAGGGATGCGCAAATTTAATTCAGTAAACCGTCAGATTCTCATCAACGGAAACCCGGTATTTCTGCGGGGTACGCTTGAATGTGCCATCTTCCCAAAAACAGGGTTTCCACCAACCGATAAGGCAGAGTGGTTGCGGATTCTGAATGAATGCCGCGCACATGGGTTAAATCACCTGCGTTTTCACTCGTGGTGTCCGCCAAAAGCGGCTTTCGAGGCTGGCGACGAAGCTGGTTTTTATTTTCAGGTGGAATGTTCATCGTGGGCAAATTCGTCAACCACACTTGGCGATGGCAAACCTTTCGACAAATATTTGGTTGAAGAAAGTGAGCGAATGGTTGAAGCCTACGGAAACCACCCGTCGTTTTGCATGATGGCTTATGGAAATGAGCCGGGCGGCCCAAATTACAAGGCATTTTTGACGGAATTTGTCACCTACTGGAAAAGTAAGGACAGGCGCCGCATTTATGTTTCTGCTGCTGGCTGGCCGATTCTCGATGTTAATCAATACCAAAATATTCCCGGCCCGCGGATACAAGGTTGGGGAGAGGAAATGCGGAGTATCATCAATGCCGAACCACCCAAAAATAATTACGACTGGAACGCCCGCATTACAACTTTTACACAGCCGGTGGTGAGCCACGAAATAGGCCAGTGGTGCGTTTACCCGAATTTCACGGAAATTGTAAAATATGACGGAGCAGTCAGGGCGAAAAACTTTGAAATTTTTCAGGAAACTTTAACCGAAAACGGAATGGCGTATTTGGCTGACAGCTTTTTACTGGCGTCAGGCAAACTACAGGCGCTGTGTTACAACGCCGATATTGAAGCTGCCCTGAGAACAACAGGTTTTGGCGGATTTCAATTGCTCGATTTGCACGATTTCCCTGGAAAGGGAACTGCTTTGGTGGGTGTGCTCGACCCGTTCTGGGAAGAAAAAGGGTACATTTCACCGGCAGAATACAGCCGTTTTTGCAATTCAACTGTTCCGCTGGCAAGGATGAAAAAATTCATTTAAAAAAATAACGAAACACTGGAAGCCGAAATTGAAGTTGCACATTTTGGAAACGAACCATTTGCCGGAAGCACACCAAAATGGAAAATCACCGATGTTTCAGGGAAAGTGGTTCACGAAGGACAATTGAAGGCCACCGATATTCCGCTGGGCAATGCGTTTAAATTGGGCAATGTTGCTGTTCCGCTTGGGTTAGTTGAAACTGCCCAAAAGCTGGTTTTTGAGGTTTCAGTTGAAAACTTTACCAATCACTGGGATATTTGGGTTTACCCGGCCAAAACTGAAATTGTTGCCGGAACTGAAAGAATTAAAGTGGTTCAGCAAATGGATGCAGCCACACAAAAATTTCTGGATGAAGGTGGAACGGTTTTGTTAACACTTAAAAAGGGAACACTTTCAGCAGAAATGGGCGGAGATATCAAAACCGGGTTCTCAAGCATTTTCTGGAATACCGCGTGGACACATGGACAGGGACCTCACACACTGGGCGTTCTGGTAAATCCCGGACATCCGGCGCTGGCAGAGTTCCCCACCGAATACTACAGCAACTGGCAATGGTGGGATGCCATGAACCACGGACAGGCCATGAACCTGGCAAAAATTGATGCCAATATCAAACCCGTTGTGCGCGTAATTGATGATTGGGTTACCAACCGTCCGCTGGCGCTGGTTTTCGAGGCAAAAGCGGGCAACGGAAAAATCATGGTAAGCAGTATCGATTTTGTAACCGACCTGCAAAAACGACCCGAAGCGCAACAACTGCTTTTCAGCCTGAAAAAATACATGGCGGGCGAAAAATTCAATCCGATAACTGAATTAACCGTTTCTGATGTAAAAAGACTATTGAATTAAAAAATTTCTATTTTTGTTCAAATGTTTGAACATACGAACAAATGGAACTGAAAATTAATCATAAAAGCCCGCTGCCCCTGCATGTTCAGGTAGAGGATTTATTACGCGAATTGATTCAACTTCCGGAATACCAGAATGGACAGTTTCTTCCGCGCGAAGTTGAGTTGGCAACAAAACTGGGCATCAGCAGGAATACCATCCGGCAGGCCACCAACAAACTGGAGTACGAAGGCCTTTTGGTTCGCAAAAAGGGAGTGGGCACCCGGGTGGCTGAACAAACGGTAACTACCCATCTTAATCAGTGGCTTGGTTTTACGCAGGAAATGAACAAGCAGGGAATTGTTTTTAAGAATTACCAGATTTCGGTGGAATGGTTGACGGCCACAACTAAAATCAGTGCTTTTTTCGGTATTCCCGAAAATACACAGGTACTTTGTTTAAGCAGGTTAAGAGGAGATGAGACCGCTCCTTTTGTGTACTTCGAAAGCTATTTCCACCCGCGCATCGGACTGACAGGGAAAGAGGATTTTACCCGCCCGTTGTATGAATTACTGGAGAATGATTTTCATGTTATCCCTTCGCTTTCAAAAGAAAGAATCAAAGCCCGGCTGGCATCGGCAATTACAGCCAAACGGTTAAAAATAGACTCAAACGAGCCCGTGCTCGTGCGCGAACGTTTTGTTCTCGATCCCGGCGACCGGCCAATTGAGTACAACGTAGGTTTTTACAAAGCCGACAAGTTTACTTATGCCATTGATATAAAAAGATAACCTTTGAAATTGCAACCATGAATCACAACTTTCGTTTGTTTTACTTCCTGCTTTTTGCATTTTTAATTTTACAATCCTGTGAATCAGAAAATAAGATAATCTGGCAAATTGGAAATGCGGGAAACGGACCCATGGAGTTTGCACTTTTCCCTGATCAGTTCGAAAGTTATATTGAAAGTGATTTTGGTTGGGAAGACCGCTATTTTTTGATCGGGAAATCTGAAACAGATAAAGATTTCCCTTTTGTGTTGCCGGGTCCTGTGGATACCTGGGGCGGTACATGGCCTACTTCAGGTTGGCGAACAAGCGAGATAAATATCTTGTTTGGGGTTGAAACTATACGCCAAAATTCAGAGTATAAGCTGGTTATCGAACTTGCTGATTTTTCAAGGAAATTTCTGCCCCTGGTGAAAGTAATAGTAAACCAGCAAGTGGGAAAATTTCAGTTGGAAGCAGTAGGTTTTGAACTTGCTTCTCAGCGCAATCCGGGGCTGAATGAACGATATGACGACAACAAACCTGTCGCGGACAGTACGGATGTAACTCCCAAAACCATCGAAATACCGCTTGGAAAGAATACGCTGAAAAAGGGCGGTAACCTTGTGTCCATAACTGTTCTTGAAGGATCGTGGATAATGTTTGACCATATCAGGCTCGAAGGTGGCCGGGTTAAATTGGAAAATCAGAACAAGGCATTTGTCAGGAATGTTGAAGGGGCGTCCTATGAAATTGAAACAGAAAGCGCCAAGTCGCAACCTCTTTTAATTGATATCGAACATTTGGATGGAAATCCACTGCTCGATGTTTTTCTTGATGGAAAAAAAATATTCACTGAAACCCTTGAAGCTGGCCGTTATTTATTTGAAGCTCCCATGCCGGCAGTCAGTTCTGAAATGGAAAGCAGGTATGAAATCAGGATTGACGGAGCCAAAGTAAGAACCGGAAAGCTAAGCCGAAGCCCGCAAAAAACAGTAACTCCCGCTGATTATGCCAATACCATGATGGGTACGGCACATTCCCGCTGGATGATTGCACCGGGGCCCTGGATGCCGTTCAGTATGGTGAAAATCAGCCCCGACAACCAAAACCGCGGGTGGCAGGCAGGCTACGACCCCTGTTTTGAAAGCATTGGCGGATTTAGCCATATACACGAATGGACTCTGGGCGGATTGCTTATGATGCCAACTAACGGCGAGTTGCAAATCCAGGTTGGCGATGAACGAAAACCCGATGAGGGTTACCGTTCGCGCATCGACAAGGCAACAGAGGAAGCCCCAATCGGATATTACAAAATCGATCTGACGGACTATGATATTACCGCGGAACTTACGGCCAACACCCGCTGCAGTTTTCAACGCTACACCTTTCCCAGGGACAGGGAAAATAATCGCGTGCTGATGCATCTTCAGTTTCCGGCGGAATATACTTTCGGTTTGGAAGAGGTCGAGCTAAAAAAAGTTAGCGACAACCGTGTTGAGGGATACAGCAGGCAATTAACACCAAACATCTGGTCAGGAGGCATTTCTCAGGAATATATTATACACTTCGCCATAGAATTTGACCGGTCAATTAAAGAATTTGGGGTTTGGTCTGAAAAAGGTATTCAACCCAATTCTGATATTTTGCTGTTGAAAAACTGCATCGATGCCGGCGCTTATGCAACGTTTGATACTTCAGAAAATCCTGTTGTTCAGGTACGGACCGGTATTTCGTATGTAAGTGTTGAAAATGCCTCCCTGAACCTCGCTACTGAAATTACCCAGCCTTTTGGATGGGATTTTGAAGCAGTCAGACTAAATCAGGTGGATACCTGGAACGATTTATTCAACCGCGTTACCATTACCAGCAACGACAGCAGGGAAAAAACGCGGTTCTACACCAACATGTACCGCGCACTTTGCAGTCGGAATACTTACAGCGATGTGGACGGCAGATGGGTTGATGCCGATGAAATGGTAAGGCAACTTCCCGACCCCGAATCACCGGCGCTGGGTTGTGATGCTTTCTGGAATACCTTCTGGAACCTGAACCAATTCTGGAACCTGGTCACTCCCGAATGGAGCAACCGGTGGGTCAATTCACAGCTTGCCATGTATGATGCCGGCGGCTGGCTGGCAAAAGGCCCTGCCGGTATGGAATACATTCCCGTAATGGTAGCCGAACATGAAATACCCCTGATTGTTGGGGCTTACCAGATGGGCATCCGCGATTTTGATGTTGAAAAGGCTTTTGAAGCAGTAAAAAAGATGCAAACCACACCAGGTCAGACAGTAGGTGGCGGCTACGCAGGAAACCGGGATTTGGAGGCTTATCTGAAATATAAATATGTTCCGTACGATAAGGGCCGTTTTTCCAACTCACTGGAATATTCCTGTGACGACTGGACAGTATCCCAGTTTGCAAAAACATTGGGGAAGGAGAAAGATTCCCAGACGTTTAAAAAGAGGGGTGAGTACTGGCGAAATGTAATTGATCGGGAAACAGGATACGCACGCATGAAAGATTCAAAAGGCGATTGGCTGGCCGATTTTGATCCATATCAGTCAGGGGCAAACAAGCATTATGTGGAAGGGAATGCCTGGCAGTTGACCTTTTTTGTGCCACAGGATGTCCCGGCTTTAGCCTATGCAATCGGTCAGGAGCGTTTTATCGAACGTTTGGATTGGGGTTTTGAGGAAAGTTATAAAACACGCTTCAACGGAATGAATGATCAATACTGGAACTACCCTGTTATTCAGGGAAACCAGCAATCCATGCACTTTGCATTTTTGTTCAACTGGGTGAAAAAGCCCTGGTTGACTCAAAAATGGAGCAGGGCAATTATGGAACGTTACTATGGTTATGGACTTTCAAACGCGTGGTTGGGCGATGAAGACCAGGGCCAAATGAGCGCATGGTTTATCATGGCTTCTCTCGGTCTGTTTCAAACCGATGGCGGTTGCCGCATTGATCCGGTTTATGAAATTGCCAGTCCGCTTTATCAGAAGATTGAAATTAATCTGGGCAATCAATTTGGTCGAGGGGATAAATTTATCATTGAAGCCAGGAATGCATCAAGAAAAAACAAATATGTACAGAGCGCTCTGTTAAACGGAAAACCTCTGGAAACATTCAGTTTTCAGGCAAATGAACTTCTGAAAGGTGGTTCGCTGGTGTTGGAAATGGGGCCTGAACCAAATTACCAATGGGGAGTTCATAACGAATAGTCAATCAATAAACCAAAATAAATAATGAAAACCAAAATTGCCGTTGGAACCGATATCGGCGGGAGTCATGTTACCTGTCAGCTTTTCGATTTGGAAAAGCACAGGTTAATTGAAAATACATTAGTCAGAAAAAAAGTGAATGGTCAGGCTACGGATGATGAAATTCTCAATAGCTGGGCAGAAGCAATTACTGAAACCTGCGAGGGTTTTGTGATTTCAGATTTGGCCGGAATTGGTTTTGCAATGCCCGGCCCCTTTGATTATCCCGGTGGAATTGCCTGGTTCGAAAATGTAGGCAAGTTCGATAATCTCCACGGAGTTGATGTGCGTGAGGAAATACAAAACCGGTTGCAACTTGAAACTGACTTTCCGGTTCGTTTTCTGAATGATGCTGCTTGTTTTGCAGTTGGCGAATCGGTTCAGGGTGAAGCCTCCAAACACCGGCGTTTGCTGGCCATTACTTTGGGAACCGGTTTCGGTACCACTTTTATCGATAACCATTTGCCGGTTGCCGGGAAATATGAAATTCCGGAGGATGGTTTTTTGTACCGTGTTCCTTTTAGAGATGCTGTTGCCGATGAATACTTTTCAACCCGATGGTTTATCAGGGAATACGAATCGGTTATCGGAAGAAATATTGTTGGGGTAAAGGAAATTGCAGAAGAGGCAAAATCGGATGAAAAAGTTGCAGCGATTTTTACCACTTTCGGAGAAAATCTGGGTGGATTTCTGGTTCCGTGGCTGACACGTTTTGAGGCAGATTGCCTTGTAATTGGCGGAAATATTTCGGCAGCTTACCCGCGTTTTGAAACCGTTTTGAAAAATGAATTTGAAAAGGGAAACCTCTCCATTCCGGTTTACATTTCCACTTTGCAGGAAGATGCTGCTCTGGCTGGCAGCGCTTACCTTTGCGACAATGATTTTTATGCCCAACTCAATTCAATTTAGTTGTTTAGTTAAGATGAAAGTTTTAAGAATATCAATGTTTATGCACCCTTCCCTGCCCGTCCGACTGAGACTGAGTGTCCCCTTCAGACTGAGTGCCGTCCCCTTCAGACTAAGTGTTCCCGTCA
>Ga0100401_1004044_pt1 | contig 10975 bp, 8 predicted proteins | sample CryGeymeta201525_FD_80421 | JGI IMG/M metagenome (GOLD analysis project Ga0100401, IMG submission 80421) | Groundwater microbial communities from Crystal Geyser aquifers in Utah, USA - Crystal Geyser metaG 2015-25 | ecosystem: Environmental > Aquatic > Deep subsurface > Groundwater | place: USA...
TCCTGCATCTGGTCGCGGTCGATGGGGCCGACCTGGAAGTATTTGGCCTCGGGGTGGGCGAAGTAGAGTCCGCTCACGGCGGAACCGGGGTGCATGGCGAAGCTGCTGGTCAGGGTGGCGCCAGTGTTTTTCTCGGCGTCGAGGAGATCCCAGATGATTTGCTTTTCGGTGTGATCGGGCTGGCTGGGGTAGCCGGCGGCGGGGCGGATGCCGCGATACTTTTCTTGGATCAGCACACAATAATTATACCGGCGATCTATCGATGCAATATGACCTGCTGATTTAAAAGAAATCCTCTAAAATATGGATCTATGTTCACTTTTTTCTTGATACTATGGTATCACTTTGATTAATTCCTTGAATGAAGAAAAAACATCAAAAAAAAGGAATTGTTTACCGGATGTCAGAAAATCTACACAACGATCTACGCAGTGTGGCATATCATCAGGAGACTTCCATTCAACAGCTTCTCGATCAGGCGGTCGAAGAGCATATGGGGCAGTATAACTTAAAGTTAGCGACAAAGCCGCTGAGTGAAATCGAGCAGAGCCTGCTGAATTGTTGTGGAGGGCGCAGGTTCAAAACGATTATGGCAGATCCGCCTTGGCAGTTTCAGAACAGAACTGGTAAGGTGGCACCGGAGCATAAGCGACTGAACAGGTATGCAACTATGTCACTGGATGAAATCTGCGACCTCCCCGTAGAGGAAATTGCCGATGATACCGCACATTTATACCTCTGGGTTCCAAACGCGCTTCTGCCCGATGGCCTAAGGGTCATGGAGGAATGGGGTTTTCAGTATAAATCTAATATCATTTGGCACAAGATCAGGAAAGACGGAGGATCGGATGGTCGCGGGGTTGGCTTCTATTTCCGTAATGTCACTGAAGTGCTGCTTTTTGGCGTTCGTGGAAAAAACGCACGAACCCTTGCGCCGGGGCGTTCGCAGGTGAACATGATACAGTCCCGTAAACGCGAGCACAGCCGAAAACCTGACGAGCAGTATCGGTTGATCGAGTCCTGTTCCCCAGGCCCATATTTGGAACTGTTCTCAAGAGGTGTCCGAGAAGAATGGGCTGTCTGGGGTAATCAGGCTGACGATGCTTATACGCCTAACTGGGCAACCTATAAAAACCACTCACAGAGTGTTGCCTAAATCGATGGACTCAGCCTTGCTGGAGGCATGGAATTAACCGCAAGCTATGAGGCAGCTGTCCCGCCAGGAATTTTAAGTAAATATCAGTTCTGTGAAGTTCGAAACGCAGCGGCTATTTTGAACGCGACGAGCCCTCGACTTTGGGAGGAAATTCTTTCTGTTTTGGGCGGATTTTCTCTGAGCCAGGGAGACATTCGCGCGGCAGGAGGCAACAAGTCGGACATCGCAGCCCGGCTGGATGAAGCATTTCGTGAGCTTGGTTGGCGCGAAGGTAGGGTAGATACTTTGATTCAGTTGAAAGTAGCGACTTCACCATACCGTAAAGCCGGTGAGCAGAAGGGAATCACAGTTGAGTCAATCGTCGAAAACAAGGGTTACAAGGTCGATAACTTCAAAGACCGTGTTGCGCTCGATGTAGAGTGGAACGCGAAGGACGGAAATTTAGATCGGGATGTGGGCGCATATCGCGCACTCTACGACGCAGCAGTGATCGATGCCGCAGTGCTGATCACCCGAACCCAGACAGACTTGAGAGATTTGGCTGTTACACTGGATGCGGAATCAACAAAATTTGCGACAACGACGACCACCAACTTGGATAAGTTGCGTCCACGCCTCACTAGGGGCGATGGCGGGGGATGCCCCATTCTGGCCATCGCTATTTGTGCGCATACTGTAGAAATGTGACTTGGTTCAATACCCCCGGATCGGGGCGAGCCACTTCTCGCAGACTTCGAGGCTGAGGCCTTTGCGGGTGGCGTAGTCCTGCATCTGGTCGCGGTCGATGGGGCCGACCTGGAAGTATTTGGCCTCGGGGTGGGCGAAGTAGAGTCCGCTCACGACGGAACCGGGGTGCATGGCGAAGCTGCTGGTCAGGGTGGCGCCGGTGTTTTTATCGGCCTCGAGGAGATCCCAGATGATTTGCTTTTCGGTGTGGTCGGGCTGGCTGGGGTAGCCAGCGGCGGGGCGAATGCCGCGATATTTTTCCTTGATCAGGGCCTCGTTGTCCAGGGCCTCGTCTGGCGCGTAGCCCCAGAGTTCCTTACGCACGCGCTTGTGGCAGTATTCGGCCAGGGCTTCGGCAAAGCGGTCGCCGAGGGCTTTGACCATGATGGAGTTGTAGTCGTCGTGCTTGTCCTCGAACTCTTTGGCGAAGGTATCCACGCCTTCGATACAGCAGACAAAGGCGCCACAGGCGTCCTTGAGGCCGCTCTCTTTGGGGGCGACGAAGTCGCTGAGGGCGTAGTAGGTGTCGCTGCCGGCTTTTTTCTTTTGCTGGCGCAGGGTGTGGAAGGTGTGCAGCGTCTGGCCGGTCTCGGGGGGGGCGAGCTCAATATCGTCGCCCACCGAATTGGCGGGAAGGAGACCGATGGCGCTGCGCGCGCGGAAGCGTTTTTCTGCGATAATCTGTTGCAGGAGTGCCTGGGCGTCGGCGTAGATGCTGCGGGCTTGTTCGCCGTATTTCTTGTGCTCGAGGATTTTCGGGTAGATGCCCTTCAGCTCCCAGGTCCAGAAGAGTGGGGAGTAGTCGAAGTGCTCGGCGATAGTTGCCTGGTCAACGTGGTCGTCGATGGTGAGGCCGATCTTGTTGGGGGCAGCGAGGTCGCCAGCCTGCCAGTCCGGCGCAAAGCGCTTTTGGCGGGCTTCGGCCAGTGGGATGAGTTCGGTGTCGGCCTGGCCGGCGGCGAAGCGTTCGCGGCGCTGCTGGTGTTCGGCTTCGAGTTCGGCCACGTAGGCGGCGCGCTTTTCGGGGTTGAGCAGGCTGTTGCAGACGCCGGTCACGAGCGAGGCGTCGCCCACGCGGACGACGGGCTGGTCGTAGTGGGGGGCGATCTTGATCGCGGTGTGGGCGCTGGAGGTGGTGGCGCCACCGATGAGCAAGGGCTGGGTGAAGCCGCGCTTTTTCATTTCCTGCGCGTTGAAGATCATCTCGTCGAGCGAGGGGGTGATGAGTCCGGAGAGGCCGACGATGTCCGCGCCCCAGGCTTTGGCCTCTTTCAGGATGGTGTCGCAATCGACCATCACGCCGAGGTCTTTGACTTCGTAGTTGTTGCAGGCCAGCACGACGGCGACGATGTTTTTGCCGATGTCGTGCACGTCGCCTTTGACGGTGGCGATCAGGAATTTGCCCTGGGCGCGGGTGTTGGGGTTGTTTTTCTTTTCCTCCTCCATGAAGGGAAAGAGGTAGGCCACGGCGCGCTTCATCACGCGGGCGCTCTTGACCACCTGCGGGAGGAACATCTGGCCCGAGCCGAAGAGGTCGCCGACGATCTTCATGCCATCCATGAGCGGCCCTTCGATCACGTCGAGCGGGCGCTCCAGTTTCCGGCGGGCCTCTTCGGTGTCATCCTCAACGTAATCGACGATGCCCTTGACCAGGGCGTGAGCCAGCCGCTCCTCCACAGTGCCGTCGCGCCAGGCGAGCTTGGCCGAGTCGTCGACCACCTTTTCGGAGGCCACGACGGTTTCGGCGAAGGTGATGAGCGCTTCGGTCGCCTCCGGGTGGCGGTTGAGGAGGACGTCTTCGACTTTTTCGAGCAGCTCCGGTTCGATCTCCTGATAGACTTCGAGCATGCCGGCGTTGACAATGCCCATATCAAGCCCCGCCTCGATGGCGTGGTAGAGGAAGGCCGCGTGCATGGCCTCACGCACGGGGTTGTTGCCCCGGAAGGAGAAGGAAATGTTACTCACGCCGCCTGAGGTGAGGGCACCGGGGCAGACTTTTTTGATCTCGCGCACCGCCTCGATGAAATCGACCGCGTAGTTGTTATGCTCCTCCATGCCCGTGGCGACGGTGAGGATGTTCGGGTCAAAAATGATGTCGTGGGGGTCGAAGTCGAGCTCGCTGATCAGAAAATCGTAAGCGCGTTTGCAGATGCGGACTTTGTCCGCCTTGGTGGCGGCCTGGCCTTTTTCGTCGAAGGCCATGACGACGACGGCCGCGCCGTAGCGCTGGCAGAGCTTGGCCTGCTCGAGGAATTTGGCCTCGCCCTCCTTCAGACTGATCGAATTGACGATGCATTTGCCTTGGGCGCATTTCAGCCCGGCCTCAATGACCGACCACTTGGAGCTGTCGATCATGACGGGCACGCGGGCAATGGCCGGCTCGGAGGCGACGAGGTTCATGAACTTCGTCATACAAGCCTCGGAATCGAGCAGACCCTCGTCGAAATTGATATCGATGATGTTGGCCCCGTTTTCCACCTGCTGGGTGGCCACGGCGAGTGCGCCGTCCCAGTCGTCGGCTTGGATCATCTTTTTGAAGCGCGGCGAGCCGGTCACATTGGTGCGCTCGCCGACCATGACGAAGCTGTGCTGCGGTTCGATGGTGAAGGCTTCCAGCCCGCTCAGGCGCTGGGCCTGCGGGCGCATCGGGATTTTACGTGGCTCGTATTGGCTGACCTCTTCGACCACCGCACGGATGTGATCGGGGGTGGTGCCGCAGCAGCCGCCGACCAGGTTGACCAGACCCTCCGCTGCGAAGCCACCCACGGCGGAGCCAGTGTGCTCGGGTGTCTCGTCGTAGCCCGTGGCAGCGAGCGGGTTGGGCAGGCCGGCGTTGGGATAGACGTGCACGTAGGTGTCGGCCACGCGGGACAGCTCCTGCAGGAAGGGGCGCATCAGATCGGCACCGAGTGCGCAGTTCAGCCCCACGCAGAGCGGCTTGGCGTGGCGAATCGAGTTCCAGCAGGCTTCCACCGTCTGGCCGGAGAGGGTGCGACCGGACTGGTCGGTGATGGTGACCGAGACGATGACCGGCAGGCGCTCGGTCAGCGTGTCCTGAAAATCCTCGATGGCGTGGAGGCAGGCCTTCAAATTGAGCGTGTCGAAAACCGTTTCCGGCAGGAGCAGGTCGGCCCCGCCCTCGACGAGGGCTTCGACCTGGTCGTAGTAGGCCTGATACAACTCGTCGTAACTGGTGGCCCGGAATTCCGGACGGTTCACATCCGGTGACATGGAGGCCGTGCGATTGGTCGGCCCCAGGGCACCGGCTACGAAAGTGGGGCGGCCTTCTTTCGCGGAAATCTCGTCGGCCACCTTACGGGCGATCCGGGCGGCGGCCAGGTTGATGTCGCGCACACGGTGCTCCAGGCCGTAGTCGGCCTGGGCAATGGTCGTGCCGGAAAAGGAGTTGGTCTCCACGATGTCCGCGCCCGCCTCGAAGAAGGCGCGGTGGATGTCCGCGATGATGTCCGGGCGGGTGATGGAGAGTAGATCGTTGTTGCCCTTGAGGTCGCCCGGCGCGTCGGACAGCGAAGAGTCGCGGAAGTCGGATTCCTCCAGCTTGTGTTGCTGGATCATTGTGCCCATCGCCCCGTCGAGAAAAAGGATACGCTCGGCAAAGAGGTCAGCGAGTTGCTGACCTTTGGCGGTATACGGTTTGATGTGGGAAATTTGGCTCATATTTTTATATTATCAATATATCCTGATATATTGATATGTTTTTTGCAAGCAGGTAATCCGATCCATGTGGATTTAAATAGGAAATTGCAAGGTTTGTGAGTTTACGTCGCAGCGCGGACGCCTGCGATCTCCACACGCGCATCAAGTGGCTGGCTCGCTTTCGATTCCGGGCCAACGGTATTTGCGTGATCCTCGACTGCGCGTGGCGGTGGCTGTTACAAAGAGGCGTAGAACCGGCGGTCCGAAAGTGCTTTATTCTTCTGAGTCTTCTTCAAAATTTTTTTATGAAAAAATCTCTTCTTTTTTTAGAAGAAGTCCTTGAGCCTATGCTGGCGGCATGAAACGCCGCCGAAAAAGGGCACGGGTGTTTTACCCCGGTTAATATGTGCCCGTCACATCGCTTTGTAGCATGTGCGTTGCTCCCGAGAGGATTTTCGTGCGAGTGAGTGAAAGCAAATCACTTGCCGCACACTACTGAGGCCATTAACGTCAATTAAAGGTTCAACTACAACTGTGTAGGTTCATGGGCTCTGCCGCCCGCAGCAATTCATCGTGAATCAGGCCGTTGCTTGCGACGACACCGGCACTCTTAAAAATGTCCAGCGGTTTACCCGCCAGGTCCGTCATCTCCGCCCCGGCTTCCCGCGCGATCAGGCTGCCTGCCGCGAAGTCCCAGGGCTTGAGCCCCATTTCGTAGTAGCCGGTATAACGACCATCCGCGAGAAAGCAGAAATCCAGCGCAGCGGCGCCGAGTCGCCGAATGCCGCCGGCCTGACGCAGCATATTTTCCAGGGCACGGCAAATCGGCGCGGCGCGCTTGGCCCGGTCGTAGGGGAAACCGGTTGCGATAATCCCGTCGCCCATTCCGGCCTTCTTATTCACGAAAATTGATTCACCGTTACAGATCGCCCCACCACCCTGAATCGCCCGGTAGCTCAGCCCTAAGCCCGGCGCAGCCACGATCCCGCCTACCATCTCCGAGTGCCGCATCAACCCAACTGAGACCGCCCAGATTGGCAGGCCATTGGCATAGTTCGTCGTGCCGTCGATCGGGTCGAGAATCCAGAGAAAGTGCTCCCCGGTTCCGGCAGCACTTGAACCGGCACTGCCCTCTTCCGCCAGGATGACATCATCCCCAAAGTGTTGCGAGATGAACTCAACCAAGCGGGTCTCGCTGGCCGTATCGGCCCGGGTCACCAGGTCAAAGCTGTTCGACTTGGTGATCACGCCAAGATCACCGGTTTGCAGTCTCAGCAGTTCTTCGCCGAGTGCCGGTAGGATGGACTCAATCCGATTGAGTCGATCCTGAATCGCCGTTGGTTCGTTTTTGCACATAAATAGAATATTATTGTGATCCATCAAAGATGCCTAATCCAAAAATTCCCGCAGCCGCCCGACTGGAATCCGGGAAACGGAGCCGCCGCCCTGCAGTAGATTAATTAGACGCTTCGAACTATCGCCCTGCTGCTTTAATGTCTCGATTTGCGCTTCGCTCAAAGCGGCCAGTGCCTGCGGCGCGTCCAGCAGCTTAATGGCGTCCAGCGCCCAAGCGCTATGGACATCACCTCCGGCACTCAGGGACTCCTGCAGCAAAAGCGCCAGGGCCCGCTCGCGCTGCCCGCTTCGTCCGAGATAAATGGCGGCCTGGATCCGCACACTGGGTGCCGGGTCGCCGAGCGCCCGCTCGATCCAGGCCTGAGGCACTTCGACCGAGTTCCCCAGACCCCGCAGGCCGACCATGCCCCAGTAGCGGATAATCGGGTTGTCATCCCGCAAAGCTGCGCCGAACGCCGGCAAGTTGACGGGGGCGCGATCCGAGGCCAGTGACGCCATCTCGTAAATGCGCGCCAGCGGGTAGTCCGCCTCGGATTGGCCGAAATCATAAATGGTCGTTTCGGCGGCAGCATCGATGGCTGCCATCATCGGCTCGGGCATCAGACCGAGGTCGCGGGTCGCCAGCACGTGGGAACGAAGCCGAGTACGCATCGCTGCGAGCTTTTCCGGCTCAGCCTGCGCCAGATTGTGCACCTCATGCGGGTCGGCGTGCGTATCGTAAAGCTCCTCCGGCGGCTGAAATTGATAAAAGGCCGACTGCAGGGCATCGCTCAGCCCGTCCCGCTGAGCGATCCATTGACTGACCTGGCCATCCTGACGTAGCGGATAGTTCAACATCTGAAAGCGCGGCCGGTCAGACTCAAAATTGCGGATGTATTTCCAACGTCCATCTGTCACCGCCCGGGAGTTGTCGGGAGCCTCATCGAAGCGACCGGAAAACAAAAAGACGGAGGATGGCGGGGGCTCGACTGCGTGCCCGAGGAAAACCCGCCCGGACATCACTTCCGGCGGCTGCAGGCCAGCTAAGCTTAAAAACGTTTTCGGTAAATCGATAAATTGCACCAGTCGTCCGGAGACCGATCCGGGGGCAGCCGGCGCGAGGTGCTGCCACTTTTCGGGAAAGTAAACAATCAGCGGCACACGCGTGCCGGAATCGTAAAGGTAGCGCTTGCTGCGCAGTGTGACTCCCCCATGATCCGAGCAGTAAACGATGATGGTATTCTCCGCCTCGCCTGACGCTTTCAACTCATCCAGCAGGTGGCCGACCTTCGCGTCCATTTGCTCCAGTTGCTCGTAGTAGGCCCGCCAGTCATCTATGGTTTCCGGGCTCGCCACTTGATACGGGGGCACGGTGATGGCTGCGGCGGGCACTCGGCGCTGATGCGGCTTTCTTTCGGGAAAGATGCGACTCTCGTGGCTCTCGAAAACATTAAAGACCGCAAAGAAGGGAGCTGGCCCGGGGCGCTGGCTGTAGTGCGCTTTGCCGGAAGACTCGTGCCATATTTTTCTCGCGTCAATCGAACGGGTATTATAATCCGTCTTGTTATTATTGGTAACGTAGTAGCCGGCGGCTTTGAGCAACTCCGGGTAGGTTTTGAAACGCTCGCGGGGCACCCGATACTGGGAACGCATGTGGAGCGTGCCGGTGCTGACGGCCGGAACGCCAAAGATCCAGCAGCTGCGGGCCACCGCACAGACCGGCGCGTTGGCGAAAAAATTCTCATAGCGGATCCCCCGTTCCGCCAAGCGGTCAAGATTCGGCGTCCGCGCATTGGCATCTCCGTAACAACCTAGAAACGGGCCGTTGTCCTCGCTGGTGATCCAGAGGATATTCGGGCGTTCGACGGCGGCAGAAAGCAGTCCAGGCAAGGCACCAATCAGGAAAATAATCAATCGATTCATAACTCTAATTGTAAACCAAGGTAACATACGATCCGGCTTTTACAGAAGAACTTTTTGATCGACCAAGCCAACACCTTAGCTATCTATTAACCGAGGCTCTACTGCTCGCAACCTAAAAGATGACATACCCTTGGGAGAGCTTCACAAAAAAGACCCCCAGATTGCTGGCGGCATGGGCGGCCATACAGGGGAAGATGGAACGCGTCCGATTCCACGGCCCGAAACGGCAGGCGTAGAACCACAGCGAGTTGGCGAAAAGGATGGCGGTGCTGAACCAGCCTTTGCTGGTTAAAGTCCACTCGATCTCAGCCGACCACAACTGCCACCACTCCACCTCATCCGGAAATTCCAAACTAAAGAGATGAAAATGAATGATGGCGAAGAGCAAAGAAAAGCCCACACAACTGCCCAGCAGCAAGGCTTTACCCTTTTTGTCAATGACCAGATAACCGCGGAAGATGACTTCTTCCACGATGCCAGCCGCCACAATCGCACAAACAAAATACCACACCATCTCGCTCTGCTCGGAAGCGACGTCCAGTGCAATTTCGCCACCCGTCTCGACAGCCAGCAGCAACAACGCACCGGCTACTGCGATCAAAATCGCCGACATGGATGTCCTGAAAGCTCCCGGCAAGGCACTGGGATGGGGCACGCCATCCTGCTGAGACCGGTAGTCGGCCCAATACATGTTCCCCACGTAAGCTGCAATGCCCACGTAGAGCAGAATCATGACAGGGTTTTCGGGCATGGGAAGCTGCTGATGCCTAAATATGCCTTGAATCGTCTTCGTCCTTCTCGACGTAGCCACTGTCCTGACGGTTATGATTCACCTTGTTCTTTTTGGTGTAAGCGTCGTAAACGTCCTGCGGGGTCATGCCGAGCACCTGGGCGATCGACACCAGGAAGTGAAATAGATCGACCACCTCAACCTTCGCATTCTGCTGGTCGAACTCCTGATATTTGGCCCACCACTTCCAGGGCACCGAGTCGATCAGCTCCGCGATCTCCTGCTGCATCGCGCGGGTGTAGTTGAGCACCCACTGCGCTTTTTCAGTTTCCGACATGCCGTCGGTATTCACGCCGATGCGTTTATTCAGCGCACCCTGCATGTTGAAAATTTCTTCGAGCATATCCATACTCGGACTGCACTAGAAAGTGCACCGCCTACAGGCAAGCCCTAAACTCGTTTTCGCTGAAAATGAGGAACTTAACTCTTGCCGCCGGAAATGCTCTGCGCTAGCCCTATAATTTTTCAACACACTAGACCGATTATGCCAGATTTCGAAGAACCACAAGCTGTCACCAGCTCAAAAGAAAACTATACTCCCAGCACCGATGCCAGCAGTAAACCGCGCACCCGCCGCCGCAGTGGTGGCTTCAAGACCGAATACGCGCCACCCAAGACCGGCATTGGCGAAGTCGACCCCGTCCATGCACTCAAGGAGGAAAAGCTCAGCGGCCGGGCAAAACCACAGCCGGAGCCGCAGTCGGAACGACAACAAGACAAAGCGCACGGCCGTAATGGCGACAGGCCGGAGCGTTCCCGTCAGCGCCGCAGTGAGCGAGCCGAGCGCACTAGCAAGGCCCAGCCCAGCCCGGAAACACTCGCCGCCATCCAGCGCGTCGAAGCCCGCCTGAATGAACGCAAGGCCGCGCGCGATACTCGCCGAGGCGACAGCGCAGACAGCCGTCCGGAGCGCAGTAAAAAGAACAGCAGCAGCGAACGCAAAAGCGCTCCCCGCAAGCCACAATCAAAGGGTTTCTTTGCAACCATCCTCAGCTTTTTCGGACTCGGCCCCAAAGAGCCTGCCAAAAAGAAAAAGGACCCGGCCAAACCCGCCGCCAATCGCAGCCCAGCCAACCGGCCCCGCAGCAAGGACGACGGTGACCGCCGCAGATCCGGCCAAAACCGGCGCGGCAGCGGCAACAAGGGCCGCCGCAGCGAAAACCGCAGCCGTGAAAACCAGTCCTGAGCCCCGCAATGGACGTCTTTAAAGTCAGCGGCAACGGCCCGCTCTGCGGTGAAATCGAGGTCGGTGGAGCGAAAAACGCCGCCCTGCCCCTGCTCGCCGCCACTCTGCTTACCGATGAAGTAGTCACGCTGCACAAGGTGCCCGACCTGAGCGATATCCGCTTTATGGTCGAGATCCTGCGCCACGTCGGCGCAGTTATCGA
>Ga0100401_1004049_pt1 | contig 10965 bp, 12 predicted proteins | sample CryGeymeta201525_FD_80421 | JGI IMG/M metagenome (GOLD analysis project Ga0100401, IMG submission 80421) | Groundwater microbial communities from Crystal Geyser aquifers in Utah, USA - Crystal Geyser metaG 2015-25 | ecosystem: Environmental > Aquatic > Deep subsurface > Groundwater | place: USA...
CCCTCCTGTCGGGGAGCCTTCTCTTGGCGGCGTCGTCGCCGACGATCACCCGTGCTCAGGCGGTGGCCCAGCCGCCTCCTGGAGCCGTCCTGGATTTCACCGGACCCGCCGGTGGGCAGGCTCGGGGCGCCGTGGTCAGCGGCGCGGACGGTGTGCTCAGCTTGGTGTCGTCGCGCGACGTCGATAACGCGGCCTCGAGCGTGGGCGCCTCGCTGGACGACCACGCGGGCTTGGTCCAGGTCGCGGCGCGCCTCGGTCTGACGTTGGTCGTCCGCGGCCGCGTCACCGGTCGAGGGCGTCGCGCCATGACGCAAGTGCATGTGCTCGACAACCGAGGCAACGACGTCGCCTTCCGCGAGATCGCGGGTGATCCTCGGCGCGGTCCGGGTCGACACGCCATCACCCAGGGCACGCACGAGGTGCTGGTTCAGGCGCTGACGGATCTGGCCGCTCGCGCGGCGCAAGAGCAGGAGGCGCGGGCGCGCGCGGCACAGGCCGAGGCCGACGAGCTCAGCGGTGCGGGCGCCGAGGTCGAGACGCACCAGGATCTCGGTGCGCAGATGCCGCGCTTTGCTGTGCGCATCGGCTGGGGCGGACGCAATCGCAACACCACCGTTCGCATCGATCCGGGTACGGACAAGCTCTACCAGGCGAGCCTCTTCTCGGAGCTGCGCCTGGCCTTCGAGACGCGGCCCTTCGTGGCGGATGCGTCGGCGCTGACGCGCGGTCTCTACGCCAGCATGGATCTGCACTTCTCCTTGGGGCTCTCGTCCCAGGACGCGATCACGGGCGCGGACATCGACAGCCAGGCCTTCGGGCTCCTGGTTCAGGCGGGTTACGTCGGGAGCGCGCTCGACGGCGAGCAGCTCATGTTCGGCGGGGTCATCGGCTTCGGCTACGAGTCCTTCAGCCTCGACACCAACAGCACGCTGCCCTCGTCGGCCTATCCCCATCTGCGCCTCGGCGTGCTCGGGCGCATGCAGATCGTGGACGAGCTGTTGACCCTGCGCGCGGATCTCGGCCTGCGCTGGGCCTTCGGCGTCGGTGACTTCTCTGGCGCCTTCGGCAAGAGCAGCAGCGCCCTCGGCTACGACGTCGGCCTGGCCGTCGGCGGCAGCCTGGACCTCGGCCTGAGCTGGGCCGTGCGCTTCGGCTACACGCGCTTCGGCCTGCACTTCTCGGGCGACGTCGACGCGATGGGACCCACGGGCGGCGTGATTCCGGTGCAGGCGGCGGGTGGTTCGGACACCGGCGTGGAGCTCGGCCTCGAGGCCGGCTGGCGCTTCGACTGAGCTACTCGGGCTCGTCCTCGGGGGCGCTCTCCTCGACGGGCTCGCTCGTTTTGATCCGCGCGCCCGTTTCGATCCGTGCGCCCGTTTCGATCCGTGCGCTCTCCTCGAAGAGCTGCTCGACCTCGTTGGCCTTGCCCTCGTCGATGGTGTGCACGTCGGCCTCGGGCATGCGGCAGATGCCGTCGAAGATGGCGCCGCGATCGATGAAGAGCTGGGGCGTGGAGAGCTCGCCGTGCACGCGGGCGCCGGCGTGAATCTCGATCAACTTCTCGGCGTGGACGTTGGCCCAGACCTCGCCGCCCCGCACGATCAGCGTGCCGACCTTGAGCTCGCCGCGCACCTCGGCGCCGCGCCCGATGACCAGGATGTCGTCACCCAGGGCCTCGCCGCTGAAGTGACCGTCGATGCGCACCCGGCCTTCGAAGCACAACTTGCCCTCGTAGGTCGTACCGCGCCCGAGCAGAGCGTGGATTTCACCGATGGCCGTGAGCGGCTGGGCTTCCATGGGCACGCAAGCTACGGAGCCCACCGCGGCTGGTCAACGTGAGAGCGCTCCCGGGGCAGACTTCGCGGGCCCGAGCCGACACGGTGGGGAGGCCTCGCGGGGCTGGACGTCGGCCGCGGCGTGGGTAGAGTAGGCGCCATGACCGACGCGAGCCGACGAGAGAGCCTGAACCGCATGCTGGTGCAGGCGCGGCGCTTTGCCGAGCGCGACAACTTCATCGACGCCATCGCACGGGTCGAGCACGTGCTCAGCGAGCTCGAGGGCGCGGGTGAGGCGTTTGCATCCCTGCGCGCCGTCGCTCAGGGCGACCTCGAGGATCTGCGCGCGCGCGACGCCGTCTGGGCGGGAGCAATCGCCGCCCGACGCAAGGCCACCGTCGATGGCGCCGCCGACGAGATGGCGCGTCCCCTGCCGCTTCCACCTCCTGGCGGCTGATCGCTTTGGGCGAGCTTCCCCAAGATCCCTCGCGGCTCCGCCTCGGGTCGAGTCTCGTCTCCTGCAGCGACAGCTCGCGTCAGCTCGACGAAGAGATGGCGGGCACGGCTCCCGTGGCGCTCGCTTGGGCGCTGCTGCTCGAGCATCCGCCGCCCTACGAGCATGAGCCCATCGAGTCGCTCGCGCCTGATCTCCTCGTGCGCGTGAACGATCTGCTTCGGCACTCGGGCAAGGCGCGCCTGCAGCTGATGCATCGCCCCGGCGACATCGGTCGGCCGCCGCGAGTCTTCGTGGCAAGCACGGATCCGGACGCGCCTCGCCTCGTGAGCGTAGCCTACGCCGAGCTGGTCGAGGGTGACGCGCAGGATCTCCGTGAGCTCTTCGCGCGCGGTGAGCCGGTGGAGGAGCCGCTCTACCTCGTGTGCACCCACGGACGGCGCGATGCCTGCTGCGCCAAGCGCGGTGTGGCCTTCGAGCGCGCGCTCAGGGCGCGTGTCCCGGACCGCGTCTACCAGACCTCCCACGTCGGCGGTCATCGCTTCGCCGCCACGGCGGTCGTGTACCCCGAGGCCTTCTACTACGGTCGGCTCGAGCCCTCGGACGCGGCGAACCTCGCGAACGCGCACGAGGTCGGCGCTCTCGGTCCGACTCAGAAGCTGCGCGGCCGTGCGTCGCGCGCGGCGGATGCGCAGGCCGCGGAGGTCTTCGCCCTGCGGCGCATGGGAGAGCTTTCCCCGACGCCGACGCGTCTGGCGAGCCTGCCCGACGGAGTCTTCGAGATCGAGATCGCCGACTCGCGTACGCAGCTGAGCGTCGAGCGTCGACCGCTGGCGCAGGATTCGCAGAAGGGCTGCGGCGAAGAACCCGAGCGCCTAGACGCCTTCGTCGAACTCTGACTTCAGAGGTCTTCGATACGCAGCAGCATCGTGGGCGCGACCACGTGGCTCAAGCGATCCACCTCGGACAGCGCGGAGAGCATCTCCGACTCGCGCGCGATGTGCGTCAGGATCACCACCTGCGCCGGTCCATCGCTGCTTCCACCTTCCTGCACCATCTGCTCGATGGAGACGTCGAAGGCGCCGAGGACGCCGGCGATGCGCGCGAGCACACCCGGACGATCCTTCACGCTGAAGCGCAGGTAGTAGCGCGACAAGAGCGCGCCCGCGTCGTCGACGGAGCGCTGGCTGGGCTGGCTGCGGAAGGCGCGTGAAGGCACGCGTCCGTGGGCGCCCGCGAGCAGGTTCCGACACACGTCGACCAGATCGCTGACCATGCTCATGGCCGTGGGCAGCGCGCCTGCGCCCAGGCCCGTGATCATGGCGGGGCCCAGCATCGCGCCTTCGATGGCCACGGCGTTCAAGGCGCCCGAGACGCCCGCGAGCACGCTGCCCGCCGGCACGAGCGCCGGATGCACGCGCAGAGAGAGCGCACCAGCCTCGGTGGGCTTGGCGATGGCGAGGGGGCGGATCACGAAGCCGAAGCGCTTGGCGAAGCGGCAGTCGAGGGAGGTGATGTCCTCGATGCCCTGCATCGGGATGTCGTTGGGATCCACGCGCGCGCCGAAAGCCAGGGTGGCGAGGATCGCCAGCTTGTGTCGCGCGTCTCCGCCGCTGATGTCGAGGGTCGGATCCGCCTCGGCGTAGCCGGCCTCTTGTGCCAGGCGCAGCGCCTCGTCGAAGCCGAGGCCGTCGCGCTGCATGCGTGTGAGGATGTAGTTGCTCGTACCGTTGAGGATGCCGCGCAGCGAGAGGATGCGATCCGCGGCCAATGCCTCGCGCAGCATGCGGATGATGGGGATGCCGCCAGCCACGGCCGCCTCGAAGTAGAGATCGAGCCCGCGCTCCTCGGCCAGGGGGATCAACACGTCGCCGCGTTCGGCGATCAACGCCTTGTTGGCGGTGATGACGTGCTTGCCGCTCTCGAGGGCGCGACGCACCACCTCGCCCGCTTGATCCACGCCGCCCATCACCTCGAGCACGATCTCCACGTCCTCGCGCTCCGCCACGGCAAAGGGATCGAAGCACAGCTTGTCCGCGGGCACGATGGGGTCACGGGCGCGATCCGCGCTGCGCGCCGCGATCGCCACCACCTCGAGGCGCGCGCCGAGGCGTCCCTCGATGGTCTCGGCGTTGTCGTGCAGCAAGCGCAGGATGCCTGTCCCCACCACGCCACAACCGACCAATCCGACCCGAATCGTCCGCTTCATGCACGCTCCAGCAAGGCACGCACCGTAGTACAGCGGGCGAGCATCGGCGAGGCACGATGCGTGTGGTATGAGACGTGGTGCCCCAAGGTCTGTACCCCCTGCTCTCGCTGGTGACGCTGGCTGCGCTCGCGGCGACGCTCTACCTCGTCACCGTGGTGCAGGCCCTGCGCGACACCGAAGGCGGCAAGCGCTGGTTGGCGTTGGTGCCACCTCTGGCGCCCGTGCTGGCGTATCGCGCGGGCAAGCGCGCCTCGGTCGTGGCGCTGGCCGCCAGCCTCGCGGCCTACGCGCTGCTCCCTTACCTGCTGCCCACGTGAGCGCCGGGCTCAGGCCTTCGTGAACTCGATCTCGCCGCCAGGCAGGAGATAGAGCACGTAGGCACCGCCGCCCGTGACCGTCGGCCGGTGGGCCGAGTCCGGGCCGTAGACCACGAAGCCCTCGCCCTGACCGTCGAAGCGCGCGCCCTCGTCGATCGGCAGGACGAGATCGATCTCGCCGCGCGGGTGACGGTGATGGGGCCCCGCGACGTCGTGCATCTCGACCACGTCCACGCTGAAGTCGAAGAGCTCCTCGCTGGGACGCAGCGCGCGTCCGAAGCGAATGCCGCCCGCCTCGTGCTTCAACAAGAGCCCGGCCGTGACGCCTTCGTCGATGCCTCGACGCAGATCCGTCCACTCCGGGCCGTCCACGGGGAAGCGCGCGCCCAGCGTCTGCCCAAGCTCCGCGTTCAGCGTCGCCCCACGAGCCGCCTGAGCGAAAGGCGCCACCAGCGCCGCAAAGTCTTCTCGAGTCATGCCGGACGCATAGCACGCCTCGCCCGGCACGCGCGACGGCGTGCGGGGACGGCTTGGCGAGAGCCCGCGGGGGGGCGCGCGCGGCGAGGCGGCCTTGCGCGAGCGCCCTCCGGCCAGGGCAGCGATCCATGCCGAGCGCTCGCATGTGCAGGGCCGCCGTCCCCCGGAGGGTGAGCCACCCCCGCAGGCTGGCGGCGGAATGGCGGAACCGTTTCCGGCACGGCGCGGGCCGTGTACGGCACGGGACAAGTCCCGCGCCCCACGGTGAAGCGGTGGGATCCGTTTGCGTCTCCGCAGGCGACGGGTCCGGCACGGGACAAGTCCCGCGCCCCACGGTGAGACGGCGTCACCGTCCACAAGCTGGCGCGCGGGCTCTACCTTCTCGGTGCGGGCTCGGGTAGCATGTGCGCCATGTCGTCTCGATTGCTCGCTTGGGGAGCCGCGATCTGCTTGTCCCTCGCCACCCTCGCCCTCCCCGCCGCGCCTGCGCAGGCGCAACGCTCGGGGCGTGCTCAGGCCGGGAACCCGCTGATCGAGCAGGGCCAGTCGCTGTACGACGACCTGCGCTTCGAGGAGGCGCTGCAGGTGCTCTCGGCGGCGCTGATCCGCGCGGGCAACACGCCCCAGGATCGCGTCACCATCTACCGCATCCTGGCTTTCACCTACCTCGCCCTCGGTCGTGAAGAGGAGGCGGGCGGCGCCTACCAGAGCCTGCTCGCCATCGATCCCGAGTATCAGGTGGGCTCGGACGTCTCGCCGCGCACGCGCACCTTCTTCAACCAGATCCGCGAGCAGTGGGAGGCCGCTGGGCGTCCGGGTGTCTCCACCGCGCCCCCCGCGCCGGTCGAGATTCGTCACCGCTCGCCCGCGCAGGCGGAGCGCAATCAGGCCGTGGAGCTGACCGCCAGCGTGGACGATCCCCAGGGACGCGTCGCGCACCTCGTGCTCGCCTATCGGCAGGGCACGGCCGATGTCTTCCAGCGCATCGAGACGGAGCGTGGCGCTGAGGGCTTCAGCGCGACCATCCCCGCGGAGGATGTCAGCCCGCCGCTGGTCGAGTACTACTTCGAGGCCGTGGACGCGCAGGGTCTGCCCATCGCCGCGCGCGGTGACGTCGCGGCTCCTCTCCGCATCGCGGTTCCCGCGCCCAACAACTCCGTCTTCCGCAAGTGGTGGTTCTGGACCGCGGCGGCGGTGGTGGTCGGTGGCGCCGTCGCGGCGGCGGTCGTGCTCTCCGGCGGCGGCGGGACCAGCCCCACGCAGCAGGGCACGCTGCTCATCACCGTTCACTGAGTCGAGGTGCCATGACCGAGCCGCGCTATCCCTACGTCCACGTGGACGTCACGGCCGCCGAGGTCGACGTGCTCTCCGCGGAGCTCTTCGCGCTTGGGGCAGCCGGCGTGGAGGAGCGCGACGCCACGACCATGACGCGCGCCGAGGGTCGGGAGGGCACGCTGGTCGCCTCCTTCGCGGACGAGGCCGCCGCTCGCCGTGCCCTGGACGCTCTGGCTGCGCACGGCGCGAGCCTGCACTTCGTCGAAGGCGACGATTGGGCCGACGCCTGGCGCGAGTACTTTCACCCCATGCGCATCGGGGATCGCCTCTTGCTGCGCCCGAGCTTCCGCGAGGTGACGCCCGATCCCGGCGTGGTCGTGCTGACCATCGATCCGGGGCGCGCCTTCGGCAGCGGCATCCACGAGACCACGCGTCTCGTGCTGCGCGAGGTGGAGGCGCGCGTGACGGGCGGAGAGCGCGTGCTCGACGTGGGCTGCGGCAGCGGCGTGCTCTCGGTGGCGGCGCTGCTCTTGGGTGCGGAGCAGGCCATCTGCGTCGACGTGGATCAGGCGGCCGTCGAGGTCAGCCTCGAGAACGCGCGCCTCAACGGCGTCGAGGCCAGGCTCGAGGCGTCCACCACGGACGTGCACGACGTACCCGGTACGTATCCGCTGGTGCTCGCGAACATCCAATCCTTCATCTTGATCGGCATGGCCGACGCCCTGATGGCGCGCGTGGCGCCCGGCGGGCTGCTCGTGCTCAGCGGCATCCTCGTCGATCAGGAGCAGGAGACGCTCGCCGCCTTCACGGGCCTCGAGCACCTGCGCACCTTGCGTGAGGGCGAGTGGGTCGCGCCAGTCTTCTCTCGTCCCCTCGGCGCATGACGGAGCGTCGTCTCTTCGCGCCCGAGCTTCCGCCCGAGGGTGGGAGGATCGTCCTCGACGCCGAGAGTCGTCGTCACGCGCGTGTGCTGCGGCTCGCTCCCGGCGCCGCGCTGACGCTCTTCGACGGCAGGGGGAGCGTGGCCCAGGGCGCGCTGCTCGAGGGCGGCGACTGTCGCGTCGAGCCTCCTTCGCGCGCGGCCATGCTGACGCCGGCGCTCACGCTCGTGCTCGGCCTGCCCAAGGGCAAGACGCTCGACGTCTGTGTGCGCGCGGCGACGGAGCTTGGCGTGAGCTCGATCGAGCTCGCGATCTGCGCGCGGAGCCAACGTGTCGCCGAGCCCAAGCTCGAGCGGCTCGCGCGTGTGGTCCGGGAGGCGGCGCGTCAGTCGGAGCTGCTTCACCTGCCTCGCCTGCGGCCACCGGCGCCCCTGGCCGAGGTCGCGGCGCGTGCGCCCGAGCAGGCCCTGCGCCTGGGCTGCTTCGCGCGAGAAGGAGCGTCCGCGGAGGCGGATCCCGCGCTCACCACAGCGACGGAAGTCTTCGTGGCCGTGGGACCCGAGGGTGGCTTCACCCCGGAGGAGATCGCCGGGCTGCGCGCCGCAGGCTACCGCTCCCATCCCCTCGGGCCCAGCATCCTGCGCGTGGAGACGGCCGTGCCCGTGGCGCTCGCCCTGGCGCGTCTCGCAGCCGGGAGCTGAGTCAGCTCGGGTCGCCGACCTCGGCGCCTGACCCGACCAACTCCGTGCGCGTGAAGCGCGGCAAGGGATCGAGGGTCAGCACGGCCGAGAAGTCCTGGGCGAGCCCTCCGCCGTCGCGCACCACGACACGGTGATGGGGGAGGTCGAAGAGCAAGACGGGATCCCCGTCGGTGCCCGTGACGTCGTAGTCCGAGGCGCGGCTCGGGAAGCCATGATCCGACAGTTCGCAGGCCACGTAGCCCGCGTGCTGGGACGGGTCGGGGTAGAGCAGGGCGTTGCCGCATTGCACGCGCGCCAGACAGTTGAACTGCATCGCCGCCACGGGCAGCACGCGCACCTCGCAGCGATCGCCGACCGCCACGTCGGTGTCACCGGCCACCTCCGTCACATGGGCGATGCGCATCATCGGCGCGAAGGAGGCCGGGACGCCCCCGTCGGTCTCGGGGTAGCTGCGCTGGGACGCCGCCATCTGCGGATCGCGCAGGGCGAGCTCCTGCTCCTGGGTCAGCGCCACGCCCGCGTCGGTGAAGCGCTCGCGCGAGTAGAGCCGCGAGCCGCCCGAGGACCTGCCGCCAGCGGGAAAACGCGCGCGTTGCGCCTCGCTGCGCCTGGCCAGGCGCTCGCTCGTGGCGTTGGCGTCTTCCGCCGGGCTCGTGCGCGGGCAGAGCACCAGGAAGGTGAGCGTCGCGGCCGTGGCGAGGACGCCGAGGACGACGCCCCACACTCCTGCCCGGATTCGCTCTTCTCCAACCATCCGTCAGACTCCCTGGTCAGACTCCCAGACATCCAACACTACAGCACGCGGCTCGATTCCCATCGTCCATTCATCGCCTTGGAAGGACAGCGTCCAGGCCCACAAGTTCCTTACGCACGACGGGGAGAAAGGTTCCCGGGACCCGCGCGCGTGGGCCGATCGCCCGAAGGCGGACCCATGGACGCGCAGGTCCGCCCTCGCTTTCCCCAGGAGACTGCTAGGCTAGGGCGTGCGCGCGCTGATCCTCGTCGACCATGGCAGCCGCCGTCCCGAGGCGGGCGAGGTGCTTCTGGCGATGGTCGAGCTGCTCCGTCGCAGCGTGCCCGGGGACATGGAAGTGCGCGCGGCGCACATGGAGATCGAGTCGCCGTCCATCGCCGAAGCCATCGACGCCTGCGCGGCCGAGGGCGCCACGGAGATCATCGTCTCCCCCTACATGCTCGCACATGGACGGCACGCCAGCGAGGACGTACCGCGTCTCGCGCGGGCGGCGGCGCAGGGTCATCCGGGCCTGCGCCTGCGCGTGACGGAATGCCTCGGCGCGCACCCCGCGCTTGCCCAGGTGATCCTCGAGCGTGCGGGCCTCGCGCTCTAGGAAGCGTCGGTCGGACCGCCGAATTCGACAACGACCGTCGCGCCGGCCTTCAGTCGGCTCGGAGGGGTCGGGCGAATATCGGCTCGCTTCGCGGCCGCGGCGCTGGCCGTCGCCGCGCCGCTCGATGTCTGCCCGAAGGTCTCGCTCACCGGGGACGCGCTGCGTAGGCGCACGATCTCCTGGTTCGCGCCCCGCTCGTACTCGAGTCGTGTGATGTGGCCGTCGGCGTCGACGGCGAGCGTGCAGCGCAGGCGACGTTCGAGCTCTTCCGCGGCGAAGGGATCTTCCTCGTACAGGGCGCGGAACGTGGCGCGGGCTACCGTGAGCGCGGCCGGGCAGGAGTAGCTGCAGGGCTCGAAGCTGATCAGCGAGGCGCCCTCCCCCATCAGGTGCGGGTTGAGTTCCCAGCGACTCTGCTCGGACCAGGCCTCTCGCGCGGCGAGGTGGCGATAGTGCGTGGTCACACCCAGCCATCGCCTGGACCACCCGCCCATGCGCAGATCGCGACTCACGAAGCCCTCCACGCAGCAATTGGGGTAGCCGAGCCTCCGGCCCAGTTCTCTGTTGTCATGGGCTCGGGCGGCCTTCGTCACTCGCCACGGGGCGTCCAACCTCCGAAGTTGCATCGCCTCCGCCATGGTGCTCGCGCCATAGACGACCCACCACTGGCGGCCGTCCAAGCGCACTTCACATCGCGACCGACAGGCCGCCCGGCTCGAGAGTTCGATCGTCTTCACCAGCTCGTCCGCGCGCTCGAGATCCGCCGTGCTACGTCTCAGTGCGGGCTTCACTCCGCGAAGGAAGGCGAGCAGCTCCGCGTCGCGAAGACTCTGCGGCCCACGCTTCTTCTTCCTGGTTTCGTTGCGCAGGTCCCGCCAGCGAACCTCTCCTTCACGGGCCCGGAGTGACGCCTCGACCAGGTCCAGCAGCGCTGGGGGAAGATCCCCCTGAAGGGTGAACGACTTCGTGCGCCGCTCACGGTCTGGATCGTCCTCCGGATGCCTACACACGAGCGTGTACAGCGCGTCGCCCGGACCTCGGTAGGTCACTCGAACCTGGTTCTGCTCGATCGAGATCGTCTCGAGGCGATAGTCGTGCGTCGACGCGGGCTCGAGCGCGAAGGCGGCCCCGACGACGGCCTCCTGGTCCGGGGGCAGAGCGAAGTGCGGACTCGTCTCGTGCCCGACTTCAGCCATGGTCACCTTCGGCCACAGGGGCGCTCTCATGTAGCCAGCTGCGGAGGCGTTGCTGCGCGCGGCCGGTGGCGGCCGGGTCGGCTTCGAGCGTCGAGGTCGCGGTGGGTGCGGCGCCGAGGGTCACGGGCAGGCGCATGAGCCTTCCCCTTCGCGCGATCAAGAGCGTGCTCTCGGTCTCCGGGCGGAAGTGGCCCAAGAGCGTGTCCAAGCCAGCGGCCGGCACGCGCTCCGCGCCCAGCGCGAGCAGCTCGTCTTCGGCGTCGAGTCCGGCCTCGTGCGCGGGCGTACCGCGCAGGACGCGGGTGACCACGAGTCGGCCATCGTGGGTCTC
>Ga0100401_1004062_pt1 | contig 10949 bp, 9 predicted proteins | sample CryGeymeta201525_FD_80421 | JGI IMG/M metagenome (GOLD analysis project Ga0100401, IMG submission 80421) | Groundwater microbial communities from Crystal Geyser aquifers in Utah, USA - Crystal Geyser metaG 2015-25 | ecosystem: Environmental > Aquatic > Deep subsurface > Groundwater | place: USA...
AGCTTGTTCACCACGAGGGTGGCAAGGGCTTCACCTTCGACGTCTTCAGCGATCACCACGAGTGGGCGGCCGGTCTTGGCAACCTTCTCGAGAAGCGGAAGCATGTCCTTGAGATTCGAGATCTTCTTCTCGTGGATGAGGAGGTAAGCGTTGTCGAGGTTCACTTCCATGGTCTCCGCGTCAGTCACGAAGTAGGGAGAGAGATAACCTTTGTCGAACTGCATACCCTCAACGACGTCGAGAGTAGTTTCGATGCCCTTGGCTTCTTCCACGGTGATGGTGCCGTCCTTGCCGACCTTGTCCATGGCTTCAGCAATGATGGTGCCGATGGTGGCATCCCAGTTGGCGGAAACGGTGGCGACCTGGGCGATTTCCTTGGTGTCGTTCACTTGCTTCGAGATCTCGGCAAGCTTGGCGACGATCGCTTCGGTGGCCTTCATGATGCCGCGCTGGAGCGAGATCGGGTTGGCACCTGCGGTCACGTTGCGGAGGCCTTCCTTATAGATGGCTTCGGCAAGCACGGTCGCGGTAGTCGTTCCGTCACCAGCGATGTCGGAAGTCTTCGAGGAGACTTCACGGATCAACTGGGCACCCATGTTTTCATAAGGGCACTCAAGTTCGATTTCTTTGGCAACCGAAACACCGTCTTTGGTGATGGTTGGGGAACCGAACTTCTTGTCCAGGATTACGTTGCGACCAGCTGGTCCGAGGGTTGCTTTGACGGCACGTGCTAGCTTTTCCACGCCACGAAGAAGGGCGTGACGAGCTGCTTCGTCGAATTGGAGTTGTTTGGCCATAATTTGTTAGATAGTAGAGGTTAGATGTTGGATTTTTAATCAGGAAACAATGCCGAGGATGTCAGACTCCGACATGATCAGGTATTCCTGACCGTCGATTTTCACTTCGGTGCCGCCGTACTTGGAGATGAGCACCTTGTCGCCGACTTTGACGGTGAACTCGATGGTCTTGCCATCGTCGTCCTTGCCGCCGGTGCCGAGGCTGACGACTTCAGCTTCCTGGGGTTTTTCTTGCGCCGTGTCCGGAAGAGCGATGCCGCCTGCGGAAAGGGCTTCAGCGGCGAGACGCTTCACGAGGACGCGTTGACCGAGTGGTTTGATATTAGCCATGTGTTTGTTGTTTGCTTTGTTTTGTTGTTGGTTGAGATGCTGCCCGGTTTTCGGCGGGCAGCGGGAATTGTCAGTTCTCAGAAAGGGCCTCGAGCCAGCGGTCGAGTTCTTCGTCGAGTTGTTTGGCGATGAAGGCGAGCCATGTCGCGAATTGGCCGGAGTCGGCTGCTTCAAGCGCGGCGTAGTAGTCGCTTCGGAGATTGGGGGAAATCGAGACGGGCGGGTAGCCGGCGGCGAGCAGCACGAAGTTCATCGCGAGGCGGGCGCTGCGGCCATTGCCATCTGTGAAGGGGTGGATCGAGGCGATGCCATGATGGAGTTTCGCTGCGCGTTCGACGGGATCAGTGATCGTCGGGAGGGTGGCAAAGAGTTCCGTCATCAGGTCGGGGACCTTGATCGGATTCGGCGGGATGTGGCTAGCACCGGCGATGCGGACGGCGGAGCCTCGGTAGCTTCCGGCGGAGGCGTCATCGACCTTGCTGAGGGCGATGCCGTGAAGCTTGAGGAGGTCGCGTTCGGTGAATGCGGCGTCGGGTTGGACGAGGTCCTTGAGGGTGGTCCAGGCCTTGGCGAGATTGACAGCTTCGAGGTGGTCCTTGAGCGGCTTGCCGGAAACGGTGACGCCCTGTGAGAGGACGATCTCCGTTTCTCGGAGCGTGAGGGTGTTTCCTTCGATCGAGTTCGACTCATAAACCATCCGAACATCCCACGCCTCCGCGAGACTCCGCACAGCCGCTGATGACAGCGGCCGGAGTTCGGCGAGGCGTTGATGTTTGGAGAAGAGAGTCAAGGTGAGTGGAGTTGTGTCGCCCCTTCGGGGCTTCGGAGTTTTTTGATCGGGGGGACGCCTAGGGCGCTGCCCTAGGCTGGTTTGGGTCGCCCCGTTGGGACTTTGAAATCGCCCTGACAGAGTGTCACTTACTCTGCCCGGACGTTAGATCGAATCAGTCGACAACCTCAGCGTCGACGACCTTGCCTTTGGCCTTCTTGGGCTCGTCGGACTCGGTGGTTTGGGCTTCGGGCATGTCGACATCAGGAGCTGCGCCAGCGGCGGCGCCGGCGGCGGCTTGGGCCATCTGAGCGAGCTCCTGAAGGGCAGACTCGAGGGTCGAGGTGGCGGATTTGATTTGATCGAGATCGTCGCCTTTCAGCGCGTCTTTCAGCGCGTCGACCTTGGCCTGGATGCCGGACTTGATCTCCTCGGGAGCTTCGGCGGGAAGTTCGCTGAGCTGCTTCTCGACCTGGAACACGAGCTGTTCGCCTTTGTTCTTGGTATCGACAGCTTCGACGCGCCTCTTGTCTTCTTCGGCGTGGATTTCAGCTTCTTGCTTGGCTTTCTCGATCTCTTCCTTGGAAAGACCGGAGGATCCCTGGATGGAGATCTTCTGTTCCTTGCCGGACTGCTTGTCCTTGGCGGAGACGTGGAGGATGCCGTTGGCATCGATGTCGAAGGTCACTTCAATTTGCGGTTCACCGCGACGTGCGGGTGCAATGCCATCGAGCTTGAAGTTTCCGAGCAGCTTGTTGTCGCTGAACATCGGGCGCTCGCCTTGGCAAATGCGGATGTCGACCGCAGGCTGGTTGTCCGAAGCAGTCGAGAAGATCTGTGACTTCTTGGCCGGGATCGTGGTGTTGCGCTCGATCATCGGAGTGGCGCGTGAGCCTTCGGTTTCGATCGAAAGGCTGAGTGGAGTGACGTCGAGAAGAAGCACGTCCTTCACGTCGCCTTGGAGCACGCCGCCTTGGATGGAGGCACCGATGGCCACCACTTCGTCAGGGTTCACCCCGCGGTGTGGTTCCTTGCCGGCGAGGGTCTTGGCGGTTTCGATCACCTTGGGCATGCGGGTCATGCCGCCGACGAGCACGAGCTCGTTGATTTCCGAAGAGCTGACGCCGGCTTCCTTGAGGCAGTCGGTGACGGGCTTCTTGGTGCGCTCGAAGAGGCGGTCGGTGAGCTGCTCGAGTTTCGAACGGCTCAGGGTGAGCTGGATGTGCTTCGGACCGTTTTGGTCGGCGGTGATGAAGGGGAGGCTGATGTCGTAAGATTGGGTCGAGGAAAGTGCGATCTTGGCCTTCTCGGCTTCTTCCTTGATGCGCTGAAGCGCGTCGGGCTGACCGGAAAGATCGACGCCCTGGTCTTTCTTGAATTCGTCGACGATCCACTTGATGAGGGTGTTGTCCCAGTCGTCACCGCCAAGTTGGGTGTCACCATCAGTTGCCAGCACTTCGAAAACGCCATCGCCGATTTCCAGCACGGAGATATCGAAGGTGCCACCGCCCAAGTCATAGACAGCGATTTTTTCATCGGACTTCTTGTCGAGACCGTAGGCGAGCGCGGCTGCGGTCGGTTCGTTGATGATGCGGCGGACGTTGAGGCCGGCAATTTCGCCTGCCGCCTTGGTCGCATTCCGCTGGGAGTCGTTGAAGTAAGCGGGCACAGTGATCACCGCGTCGGTGATCGTTTCGCCAAGCTTGGCTTCGGCATCGGCCTTGAGCTTGCCGAGCACCATGGCGGCGATTTCCTGCGGCGAGTAAGTTTTGGTTTCGCCACCGGCATCCACCTGGATGTGCGCGTCGCCGTTCGAGGCTTCGACGATCTTGTAGGGCATCTTCTTGTCAGCCTCGGAGAGCTCCGTGAACTTGCGACCAATCAGGCGCTTGGCGGAAAAGATCGTGTTTTTCGGGTTGGTGACGGCCTGGCGCTTGGCGGCCTGACCGACGAGGCGTTCGCCGGACTTGGTGAAAGCCACGACGGATGGAGTGGTGCGAGCACCTTCTGAGTTTTCGAGGACCACTGGCTCGCCGCTGTCCATGACAGCCATGCAGGAGTTGGTGGTTCCGAGGTCGATACCGAGAATCTTGGACATGCGTCGTAGTGTGTTTGGGGTTGGTTTGAGCTGCGTTGCCTATATTTGAGCAGCGGTTTGCTGGGTGAGCTCTCGCAGGGTCTGTGCCAGTGGCTGTGTGATGTTTTGTAAGCTATTGAAAACCAAGGAAAAAAGAATATTAAGGTGGGATTTTCGGAGAGCGAGAAGCGGGCAGTTTGAGCCAAGCTGTCACAGTGGATGTGGTCAGGTTGTCTTAGTAGCGACAGGATGCCCGGGCGGGAGAATGTCAGGCTGATTTGGGTTTGAAGACCTCGATGAAAATATCGATGAGATTCGCATTGCCAACGAGGTGGCTGCTTCTTAGGGTCCGCGCCTCTGCTCAAGGACAGGTGTCAGAGTGGTCGAATGAGCACGCTTGGAAAGCGTGTGTAGCAGCAATGTTACCGTGGGTTCGAATCCCACCCTGTCCGCCATCGGTCGATGGCACTTTCTCAAGTGCCTCACCATCAAGGGAATCCGATGCTTTCCGGGAACCTGCCACGGATTCTCCAGCACGCATTCCAGCACACTTGACACGAAAGCCGGGTCGTATGGCCCGGAAAAGCAAACGCCGCAGTGGTGTCGTGGAGATCGGAACAGGTCCCGCGAGAGTCAAGATCTACACCGTCACCCGGAAGGACGGCTACCCGATGTTCTCGCTCTACTGGCGCGAGGACGGGCGGCGAAGGACCCGGCACCTGGCCTGCATGGACGAGGCCAGGCTGATCGCCCAGCAGGTCAGCGTCCGGCTGGAGAACGGATTCGCCACCGGCACCGAGGCGACCAAGCGAAACCTCGAACTGCTCCGCCATTGCGAGAAGGTCGCTGCGAGTTTCGGGGTCAGCCTGACCGCCGCCATGGACGAATGGGCCAGCGCCCGCAAGACCGCCGGGGACGACATCCCGCTCTCCGATGCCGTCCGCTTCTACCCCGCAAATCGGTCGATCCTGAGCGCCGTGAAGACGGTCGAGGAAGTGGCCGACGAGTTTGTCGAGTCGCGCCGGGTCAGCGGCGTGAGTGCCATCTACGTCCGGAACTGCACGCTCAACCTTAAGCGGTTCACCGACTGCGTGAGCGGGAACATCGACGAGATCACCGCAGCCGACATCAACCGGTTCCTGACCGGCCTTGACGGGCTCGGGCCGGTCAGTCGCAACGGCATCCGCCGGAACATCGTGACCATGTTCTCCTTCGCCAAGAAGCAGGGATACCTCCACCCCGACCGGAAGACGGCCGCCGAGCAGAGTGAGTCGTTCAAGGTGCCCGACAAGGAGATCGAGATCTTCACGCCTGAGGAGATGCAGAAGATCCTCCTGGCGGCGCACGCCCGCATCCTCCCGCTGATTGCCATCGGTGGATTCACCGGCATCCGGACCGCCGAGATCTGCAAGCTCGACTGGGAGGACATCAAGTGGGAGCGCGGTCACATCGAGATCGCCGGCCGCAAGGCGAAGACGGCAGCCAGGCGGCTGGTCCCGATCAGCGAGAACCTCAAGGCATGGCTGGCACCATGGCGCGGAGAGTCCGGCCCGATCGTCACAATGGCTGATCCCTCGGGCGCCATGGGCGACACCGCCGTGAAGGCTCAGATCCCCGGCGGATGGCGTCAGAACGCCCTCAGACACTCGTTCATCAGCTACCGGGTGGCAGAGACCGGGGACGTCGCCAGAACCTCTCTGGAGGCCGGCAACTCGCCGAAGCAGGTATTCCGCCACTACCGGGAGGTCGTGGATGAGGCTGCCGCCAGGGCATGGTTCTCGATCACCCCTCCCGAGGGCTGGGAACCGAGCGGACTCAAGTGGAGCATCCGGGAGCGGCTCCGGAGGAATCTACTTACGTAAGTAAATTTGATGCGTTGACAGTCGCAACGGTGCGTCATGAGCACGATAGAGCCGACCCTGATCAAAAAGAAGGAACTCGCCAAGCGGCTGTCCGTCAGCACCCGGACCATCGACAACTGGGTGGCGAAACGGACCATCCCGTTCATCCGCGTCGGGCCCCGCTTCTACCTCTACGACTTCGAGGCAGTCCTGGCCGCGATCCGAAAGCACTACGAGGTCGAGCCGGTCGCCCGGTCCTGACCGGCCAAACGCAGAAATCCCCGGACGGCGGCAACCATCCGGGGATTTTCGTGTGGGCCCGCAGTCCCCCCGACTACGAGCGGAAGCTCTGGTTCACCTTCCCATCGTCCGCGAGGTCGCCAATGCGGTTCACGGTGTCCTTGAGAATCGACGCTGCGGCGAAGATGACCGTAAGCGTCCCAAATCCGTCCCTTGCCACGCCTCGTCGTGAAGGTGGGCGGGCTCGTCAGGCGGCTTGATCGTCGCCAGCCTCGGCGGCGGCGCGGCGCTCGGCGGCGATCGCCCTCGGGGTCAGCGCGGCGGCCTGCTCCCGGGTGGCGTTGGCCGGCAGGCGCCGCAACACCTCGACGAGGTAGTCCTCGGGGTCGAGTCCCTGGATGCGGCAGTTGGCCAGCAGCGTGTAGGCCAGGGCGTTGTTCGCGCCGGCTTCCAGGCTGCCGAAGAACAACCAGTTCTTCATGCCGACCTTGGACGGACGGATCTGGTTCTCGACAAGGTTGGTGTCGAGTTCGAGCCGGCCATCCACCAGGCACACGGCGAACTTGTCCCACCGGTTGCTGGCGTAGGTCAACGCGCCGGCGACATCCCCGCCGGGCAGGTGCCGGGGGATTTCCTCGCGAATGAACTTGATGAGGTCCTCGGCGATGGGCCGGGTGCGGGCTCGGCGGATGAGTTCGCGGCACGGCGGCGGGGCACCGCTGAACTGCATCTGTTTCTCAATCCGGTAGATCCACTGGATCCGCAACAGGACGGGAAGGGTGGCCTCGGGCGACTTGTGTCCGAGGTCGGTGAACTTGCGGCGGATGTGCGCGAGGCACCCGGCATGGCGAAGCCCGTGGTGGCGCGAGACGGTGTCATAGACGGTGTAGCCGTCGGTGTGCATGGTGCCGTTCCATGCGAGGGTGTTGGTCTCGGCGTCGTGGCCGAGGAACTCCAGCAGGCATTCGGCTTCGCGTCCGGCGTGCCAGTCGAAACAGCAGGCCTTGCCGGCGACGTCGCGGTAGGCCCACAGCCGGCCTTCGCGGGTGGAGCCGTGGCCGGGATCAAGGTAATCGATGGGCGTTTCATCGATCTGAAGCGCTTCGGCTTCGAGCACTTCGTCGCGGATGGCGAGGCCGATCGGCGCGAGGTGGCCCAGCGTGGCGTGGTTCCAGCCGTTGATGGTCTGGCGGCCGAGTTCGATGCCATGGCGACGCTTGAAACGCCGGGACTGGCGGTAGTGCGGCAGGTGGTCCTCGTATTTGTCGACGATGATCTGCGCGGCCAGCGCGGGGGCGATGAGCGTGCCGGGGATGGACGGAGCGGGGGCCGCGGCGACCACGGGCGGCAGGGAACGGTCGGTCTTGTGGCGGTATTTCGGGCGCACGGTGCGCCGCCAGAAGATCTCGGGCTTGATGACGTCGAGTTCGTCGTGGTGTTCCTCGCCGATCTTTTCCCAGGACTCGGGGTCGGCGAGCACTTCCCCGGGTTCGATGACGCTCTCGATGAGGATCTTGAGGTTGCGCGGGAAGCGTTCAGCCCTGGTACGGCGGTTTGCCTTTCCCTTTGGCTCTGCGTCCTCCTCCGGTGCGGGGCGATCGTCGCCGGGCTCCGGAGGAGGGGCGGGCTTTCCCAGGATGATCTCATCGAAGAGCAGCTGGAGTTGGGCGGGATCGAGCTTCTCGCTGCTCGACCCGAAGAGACGCTGCTGGAGGCCGGAGATGATCCGGTCCTTGCGGGCGAGCTCGGCGCGCAGGCGGTCGAGTTCGCGCTCCATCGACTCGATCCGGTCGGGCAGCACGCGCATCTCGGGTGGGGAACTCTTTTCCACTAGACGCGTAGTAGCACGGGGCGTGCCGGACACACCGCGCCGGCGAAGATTTTCCGCCGTCGCGGGCGTCGTTTTTTGAGCGTCCTTCAATCGGGGCGCTCATACCACGGCTTGAAGCGCGCGCCGCGCAGATCGACTCCGTCGAGGAGCAGTTGCAGCGCCTCGGCATGGAGACGGATGCGGCGCTGGTCGGGCTCGCTGGGCGAGGGCCAACTGAACCGACCGCGCTCAAGCCTCTTTGCCGCGACCCACGTGCCCGTTCCGTCGAAGTAGAGCAGCTTGATGCGATTGCGCCGCTTGTTGGTGAAGGCAAAGAGCGCGTCGGGCGCGGGTGTGAGCCGGAGATGATCGACGGCCATGGCGTGCAGGCCGTTGAAGGACTTGCGCATGTCGCAAGGCTCCAGGGCGATGAAGACCTTCAGCGCGGCGTTGGCGAGGTTCATCATGACCGGCCTCCCTTCGCTTCGAGTTCTTTCCGGCAGGCGGCGATGAACCGAGCGGCCATCGGGATGGCGGCCTCGTCGGCAAGGAGCAGCGAGAAGCCCTCGCGAAACTCGATGACGATCCGGGGCCGGGTGACGGATGGAAGCTCGACCTCCGCGAAGCGGAAGTCCGAGCACTGCATGGGCCGCGTGGCGCGGCGATGGTTTCTGGACATCCCGACCAGCCTGCCACGTCACCGCGCCGCGCGGTAGGGGGTCGGATTTGGGACGCTTACAGATGACCGCTCCGACCGCCGGCTCGACGAACGGAATGGCGTTGAGGGCGGCGACGAAGCCGGCGAGCTTGCCGACGTAGCTGAGGACCTTGAGTGCTTTCACGCCTCCGTGCGGCGTGTCAACGGCGGCGGCATGCAAAGCAAAATTCACCCTCTATTCCTGCCGAAGCGGAACAGCGCCAGAGCCAAGGCACCGATCAAAACGCATCCGCCGATGATCCAAATCCATAAGGGATGCCCGCTTGATCCTTCCGGCGGTGGGTCTTGCGACACCCCATTCATCTGCGAACCCAAGTTCTTGCGAACTCCTACGGGAGCTTGCGAGCCATTGGGCGCTTCATGTCCAACCTCCATTTCGGAGGGCCTCGTAGTATCTCCGAACAGCTCCATCGGGAACTCCAAAGGCGAAGGAGTATCGACGGGAATTGGTTTGTTGATGAAATCGGCTCCTCGATGATGATCCGGCCACGGAGTACTTCTCGATATGCCAAGGGCACCGCTGAAATAGGTTGTGGCGTCGGGGTGGGACTCAAATACAGCAGCAGCCTGCCATTTGTTTGGATCACCTACGATGTTCGGTGTCTCTCCTCCAGGCAGAGGGCATACTCTGCTAAAAATACTCTTATTCCAAACCGGTCTTCGAAATAGCCACTTGCCCGTTGGAGTAGTTCCAATGAGAAACTCGTTGAGTCCCGTTTCACCAGGTGTGAGCTGCTCAGTTGCTATGACTGGCCAATCCGAAATATCTTGAGCCGGTATTGTCTTTAGATCCACCCAGTTCGAGTAGACCAATTCATCGGGGCCAATCTGAAAAACGAGCCTAGACTCGCCGTTCGGAGGAAGGTTGACGCCCATCGCCGATCCTCCGATCATTTCAATAGCCTGGCCGGACGGTATGGACAAATCCGCATGTTGCTTTACCCCATCCCACGGAGAATAGCTCGGAGGAGTTCCATTGGCCACATCCTCCCGAGTTTGGCTCCGGAACTGAGCGAACTCTGCGATTCCTTCGTCTCTATCGGTGAGAAGGATGAGAGGCGTTTCGCCGTGGTTCTCAATTCGCACGATCATCCGGTGAAATTGCTCATTTTCTAAGCGTTCAGTATAGGGAACATGAACCCTTATTTCGACTTCGTTCTGCCTGTTGGGCTCCTCCGCATTGATGGATAGGGCCAAGCCAACGGACAGTATGCTTGCGCGTGTAGATGCAATCATGCGACGACTCATGGATGGGGTTGGATTGATAAGCGATTTCGCAGTTCAATCAATTGGACCTCACCATTGGCGATCGTTATGGGAGTCAAGCTCTTCGGGCTCGGCGGAACGTCGGACATCAGAGTCTGCCCTGTTCCGTAGTGTCCTCCATGCTGGCTCCAAATCAGCATGTGGCCGAGTTCATGGGCAAATGCGTAATCCAAGAGATCATTGAACGCGGTCGGAGAATAGGCGGGCGAAGCCTCCTCCGAGATTGCGTTCACTGAAATCTGAACGCCTCTCCGCTCATGTGTTGGGTCTGGAGCCGTCGAAGCATGATTGGTCGTGGCGTTCCCCCAACTGTTTTCGACAGCTTGAAGGACGCCGATGCTCTCCTCGATTGCGCCCAGGCGGGTAAACATCACGCAGACGCCGAAATTGGGCAAGTCGTAGTCCCGCAGGCGGGGGAAAATATTAAGGCGTCCTGGGAGTCCAATGACGTAGGACTCATAGAGATTCTCATGCACCAACGGGAAGTCGGCCTCAAGCTTTCTGTCGCGGTATACGTAACTTCCCCCCGTGGCAGGCCTGGTGTTCGTGCTTCCCGTAATCGGTGCCAATTTGCCAGTCCACTTGTAGGCGGTTGGACGACTTGTGCCATCAAGATATTGGACGGATGGGCCGGCGTCGATCACCGGGATTGAGACTGCGTAGAGATCCAGTTCCGCGCCCTTCGTGGGGTGAACGTAGAAATTTGCTACCTCTTGGAATCGGGTCTCCATGTCGAACTGCTGCGCTGCTGCGTTTGCGTTGTTCTGGGCCGCATTGGTGATCTCCGGCATCTCGTGAATCTGAAGCAAAACTTCTTTGCGGGCAGTGCCCATCCGTTTGTGTTCACCCGCAGTTAGCCCGGTGCCGAGGTCAAGAACGTAGCCCCGATACTCCTCGATGACCGAGAGGGCGTCTCCTGCGTCCGCCATGGCGTCTAGGCGTCCTGTGGAGCCATCGGAATCAGCTTCCTCGTCATCGGCATAGTCCGCGTAGGTATCGCCGGCCCCAGGCTTCATCTTGTCCCGCTCGGTGTCGTTGAGCGGGCGTGAAGCTCCGAATTGGGTGTTCCAGGCCGCAATTTCCGAGTCTTGCCAGACATCG
>Ga0100401_1004067_pt1 | contig 10942 bp, 4 predicted proteins | sample CryGeymeta201525_FD_80421 | JGI IMG/M metagenome (GOLD analysis project Ga0100401, IMG submission 80421) | Groundwater microbial communities from Crystal Geyser aquifers in Utah, USA - Crystal Geyser metaG 2015-25 | ecosystem: Environmental > Aquatic > Deep subsurface > Groundwater | place: USA...
AGACTTTTTAATTCTCCTTTCCCATCCGGATTGTAGGTAATTCCAGCAGGCCAGTTGGTTTTATCGGCTGCCTGGTGGAGATAATCATCAACACCAACCCAGTTCGGGTAATTTTCGGGCTGGTTTACACCATTAAATTCGGTGCGCAGAAAATCATAACAAACCGATTCCAATGCTACCTGATCAACCGACATAAAAACCGAACTGGTCCATTTGCCATTGAACGGGGCCATTTTCCATTTTCTCCCGGGTTTTGTTTCAACAGCGCCACCTGCATACAGTCCTTCAATAACAAACAACATGGTTTTACCTCCCAGGTATTTGTGCCCCATAATATCAACCTGAACCCTGTATTTATTGTAACCGGCGTTCGACTGATCCAGGCCGTTGTCGGAAGTGGAAACCAGCCCTGGGTGTAAATGGCTTGCGCCGCTGCGGGTAATCGAACCGAAATGATTTTTTGCACACAGCGTAATTCCCGCTCTGACGTGCGATTTTAAACAGGCAACATTAATCATGTAATTTACCTCTTCCATTTCTTCGAAATAGCTTTCGGTTTTTTCCGGAATCCTGGCTCCTTTATCTGAATACTCCATTGCCGGGTTCAAGTCATCGATGATAAAAGTCCGGTTAAATTTATCAGTTGTTTTGTCGGCGTATTTTACTTTTGGGAATTCATTGTTCCATACCTGATAATTGTGGTCATAAATGTGCGACATTGGGTCGCCAACATAAATATTTTCCTGCGGAACACCGGCCATATTTACCAGTTGGCGTAAAATATTCAAAACTACAAACGGTCCTGTTTCGGCAGCGGCATAATAAGATGCGCGCCATGATGGCTGAACCGTTCCGCTTTGCTGAATGGCAAAACCGTTTGCTTTTTCCTGTGCAGTAAGCAGCCAACTTGCCGTTCCCTGGTTAATTTTGACAAAGATTTTTTCAGTTGGTAAATATCCCCTGCTGCCCATGTTATTCTTCCGGTTGTAAACCGTAAATACCGAATCCCATGCTGCTTTTAGCGAGGTTGTGCCGGTGAGTTCGAGCATAGATTCCTCAACCATCCCCCTGATAACAAGCGTGTCGTTGTTTTTGTAATCCCAAAATGCATTTCCCGGTTTATTGTCGCAGGCAGCGTTGGTGGCTTCCGGATTCCATGCCCAGATTACCCGGCCCGGATAAACACCCTGGCCTTCGCCCATTGGGTTGTTAGCCCCGTCAGGCGGTTCAACCATCACTACAGGTTTGGCTAAAACAATCTGCTGATTATTCAGCACAAAGAATACGCCCGCCGAAAATAATCCGGCAACAACGAGGAACAATGCAGCGACGTAACTTTTATTTCTAAAAAGAGAACGCGATTTTTTAAAGGCCGCAAAAGATGAAGTAAATGCCAGTATATACAAAACAAAACCCGACATGAACGGCGCTGCTGCCCGCATACACGGATATCCTGCCCTCGATGGTTTTGGAATCACCCGGATTAAAAACCAGATGGTAGCAAGCAATCCTGCCACAAAAAGTACAGGTTTTAAAGTTGATTTTTCAAGCAGGTAGTTTTGCGCTTTTTTTATACTGTTGGTTATTGAAAATTGATGTAGTTTCATTGAATTAGATTTAAAGTTTCTGAAATTTTCCTGAAATGGTTGTTCCATCGGGTTTTAAGATGCCAATGATATAAAGTCCCGGATTAAAATTATTTACCCTGATTTCGTGCCCGTTGTGCAGGTAATTACTGTACAAAGTCCGGCCTGAACTGTCGAAGATTTCAACCTGCGACCGATCGTCGAGCGCTTTGTTAAGATATATTTTTTCAGTGGCCGGGTTTGGATAAAACAGAATTTGACTTCCTTCGGGTAAATCACCGATTGCAGTTGCAGGGCAGTCGACGCCCTGGTTGGTAACCTGAACAGTAACTGTGTCGCTTAACTCGTGGTTGTCGGCTGCATAAACATGTAAAACAATGTTACCCTCATCGCCGCAAATACCGGAGGCTTTTATGTGCAGCCTTCCGCCCGACAAAGTTGTTAAAATACTTTTTGTCGAGTTTTCAATTACATCCATTACGGCAACTGCGCTGAAAGCATCAGCCGGCAAAACTTCGGTACTGATAACATCGGTTCCCTTGTTGGTGTTGATGATGAAATTGCGGGTTGAGAAAACTTTCAGGCTTTCGGGCCGTTTGCGATCCCAGTCACCCAATTGTAATTTTTCATAACCCGGGTCATCGCCTTTAAAATGAACAATCACCATTGCATGTTTTGGCACTTTTATCAGTAAATCAGGCGTTAACGAAACTTCGGTTGAGTCGATGTTGGTGTTGTACGAACTAAAGTCGTTTTCCCAAAGTGTATAAATCTTTGCTTTACCAGAAAAACCGATGTCGGAAGGCAATTCAAGCTGAATGGTGAAATCGTTTTCGTAATCGCGGTTCATCAACAATACACTGAAATTTTCTCCCGAATTGTAAGCGTAAGCGCCAACAGGATCGTAATTGATGGGTTGGCCGTAAGTATTGGTGATTTTGTTGTTCGAAATCAACTGTGTTTGCATGTTGTGGCCTTTGCAAAACCGGTTGAAATACATTGCGGCATTATAAAGCGGCAAACGTTTGTAGTTGTCAGCCGGTTGTGTAATGCGCCACTCTCCGCCTGTGAGGTGAAAAATTGTGGGCACAATTGACCCGTAATTCATCGAATTGGCCATATAATCGGTCATGGCAATGGCCTGTCCGAAGCGGCCATTGTACGATGTTGTGGTCATGTTCGACTCGTAGAGATAAAAGGTTTTTATGGTTCCGGTCAGGCTTAGCATCTCTTTCATTGTCAGCACAAATCCTTCCATGTTTTTCCGGGCAAGGTCGAACCCGCTTTTGTAATATTCAAGTTCGGTGTCGCCTTTGGGCACATCCTGGTCGTAGTTCAGGTTTCCGCCGAGGTATCCTGCAACGCCAAGAGATTCAGCATGTCCGCGTTCGCCGGTAAGTACCCGTGTATTTACCCCGTAACTGTTGTCGGGATGAGGATTACGGCCGCTGTAAACCATAATTATTTTTTCAGGATCATAATAAGGCGACGACCTCACCACATCCGACATTTCCCTTACCCATTTGGCATACAAAGTATAATCGGAGCCAATTTGTGCATCGTGAGCAGCAGCGCCCCAAACTTCATTTCCAAACTCAAGCAGAATTCCTTTTCCTTTTTGCAGCAGAGGTTCGGTGAAACCTTCGGAAGCACGAACTGTGCCCCAGGTTGTCGATGCATCACCAGCCAGATATTCCAGAAGATTCAGGAATGTATTCGGAGTGGTAATATAATCTATGCCATCCTGTACCCCAACAGTCAGGGCAAACCGTGCGCCGATTTGATTGGCAAAATTCAGCATCTTGCCGTAAGTATTCACTTTTCCTGTTCCGACCGAACCCTGGAATGATTTTGAATTGGCAGAAATCGCACCCCAGCGGATTGCCCCCGGCCGAAAATCTTCAACAATTTTTCTGACTTCAGCTTTGTTGACCATATCCCCGTTTTCGTACGGCCCGTTTAACCCGATCCCTTCGTTCCAAGTGGTGTTTTTATTAAAAACAACTACTTTCCCAACCCGTTCTCCGAGGTTTGGCCCGGTTGGGTCGAAAGCGGCCGTTGAAGCGGTAAATACCTCACTTTTAGCAGAAACATTCAATCCGGCATCTACTGATTCGATTGTAATAGAATAAGTTGTTTCGGGCAACAGGTTATGGATAACAGCGCTGTCGGCAAACAGAAATCCGGTTGTGTTATAAAGTTTATCGTTAATGTACAGATTGTAGGCAATTACTTCTGTTTCAACATCGGTGGCGCCGCTCCATTTAATTTTTATTGCTAAACCCGTTCTCTGCAAAACATCGAGTTGTTGTGGAGATGTCGGTGACTGATTATCTTCTTTATGGGTTTCAACCGAAAGAATATTGCTCACCATCGATTCGTTGCCTGCCTGATCGACTGCAGTAACCACCAATTGATATTTGGTTCCCGGTTTCAGGTTTTTCAGTTGATATGAAGCGCCTTTAATCAACTCGCTGTTAATCCGGGTTCCGTTGACGTAAATTGAATACCCCGAAACTTTATTATTGTCGGTTGATGGTTTCCAGTTTACTGATATCCCCGTTGAAGAACGCCAATCCATTTTCAGGTTGGTTGGCGAGGAAGGTTTTACAACATCATAAACCGGCATAGTGTATTTCCCCGGAATAAAACCCCTACTGATTCCCGGGCCATCCCACATAATACCACCAAAAGTGGAATGTATGATCCACTGGGTTGCATAACAGGCATATACTTTACCGGCTTTCAAAACGATGTCAGCCGATTTGGTGGTGTTGTTGCCAATTTCTGTACCCATATTGCCATGAGTATTGCTTCGCCCAACGACCAGTTTGGCATCTGAAAATTTCTCGTTGGCACTAAGCCAGAAGGTATGCCTGTCGGCCGATCGCATGTAAAAATGATAAGTACCGTCAACCGGCGGAACGATGTAACCTTTGTAAAACGAAGTGTAGAAATCGTGACCGGTGCAAACAGAACCGCTGCAATCCATATTTACAGTGATGGGAATTTCGTTGTAATTAAGCGAATTGTAAGGCCCTTCGGTGGTTTGTATCAACCTTTCGTAAACCGGAACTCCATTTACCGGAATGGCTTCCTGCCAGAAAACAATATCGTGAATCTGGAATAACAACCCGGGGTTGTTATAGGGTACAATATGAATCTCTGTTTCAATCGTCGCCGATCCGCCGTTGTAGGTCATATTCACCGAAATACCTGCTTTTCCCTGTATGCCTTTTTCTTTCACCTTCAGAATAATAAACGAACGGCCGGCAGCGTAATCCACAGCAACAATTTCGAGCAAACCGCTGTTTGCCGATTCAACCTGAACAACAGGGTTTTTAACAGCAACCGAATCGGGTACAGGAATCAAAACCTGGTTTTCGCCTGAACCGATAAAAACATGAAGCGAATCGCCTGCATTTACTGAATATTCATTTGCGGTGGTTACATGGCTGATAATGAGAAATGCCGATAAAATTCCGAATAATTTAAAGTTCATTACATTTAATATTAATTATAAAATAAAAAGTACCGGGGATAAAACAGTAAAAAGCTGTCCTGTTTTTCAAGACAGCTTTTTCTGAGAAAAACATAAAAATATCAATCTTCAACCTTAATGGTAACCGATTTTACATCCTGCAAATAATCCTCGGCCCAATTGCCTGAACTTGATGCAACAACCGTAAACACAAAATCGCCCGATACAGAGTATCCCGGAATAACCAAAGAATCAAGATCTGTCGAAAACGGAGTACCCGTTCTGGTTGGATCGGTTGCACTGTAAGTGGTTGCTTCAGAAGCGCCTTTAAAATAGACCAAAAACTCACTCTGAACATTATCGAGATATATGGTAAATCCTTTGCCTTTTTTCACGGTGTTGTTCTGCAGGTTGGTTGTAAAATCAGCCGATGGCGGAATTGCATCCTCTTTGTTACAACCAAAAGTAAAAATGAGAAGAATAAATGCTGAAAATATTATTAATCGTTTCATAATCCTGACTATTTAAAGTTATTCAAAATTCTACCATCCCGGGTTTTGTTTGAGCTGTCCGTTGTTTTTATTGATTTCATCCAACGGAATGGGCAAATATTCATGTTTCCCCTTGATGAAATAAGTGCCGTAATCATTGGGGCCTACCTGGCGGCCCAGAATATTGGTCCAGTTGATTCCCCAATCCGGATCAAAACTCCAGCGAATAAGGTCGAGCCAGCGCCAGCCTTCCAATGCAAGTTCCACATCCCTTTCATGAATGATTGCATCTTTGGTTAACGCGGCAACAGGGGCCATTCCAACCCTTGACCTTACCTGGTTCAGCGCTGCCAAACCTTCGTTAATGCTTTCATTTAAAATGAAATTAACTTCGGCAACCATTAAAAGAACATCGGCATACCGGATCATTTTCCGGTTAATCGGGTCGTTTTTCGGTGCATCTTTTTCGTAATAAACCGGGTAATAGTATTTTTTCAATCCAAAACCTCTTGTCGGGTGTTTTGCCGGATAATCAATCATACCGCGGCTAAACGCAATTCGTTTATTGTGGATACCGCTTCTGTAAGCTGTTTTTTCGTAAGGACTTCCTGCCCTGAAATCCATCGGGTCGCCATCGAGATAAAGCGTGGCATAAGCTCTTGGGTCGCGGTCGAATCCTGCCGGAGTGCCTGTGGTTTCAAAAGCTTCCCACAAATCGGGGTGTGCCTCGTGGTTTCTGAAACTGGAAGGATGAGCGCTGAAATAAGCTCCATTCAAAGTGCCGGTCCATTGCCATCCCGGAAGCCATCCCGAACCCATTCGTTCATCGCTGTACTGTATTTCCCAAACTGATTCTTTGTTGTTTTCAGAAGGATAAAGGTTATTCCCTGCGGGCAAATCGACCCAGGTAAAACTGCACAATACGGCGTTAATATAGTCTTGTTTTGCTTGTGGGGCTTTGGGTTGAATCAGTTCATACTGACTTGACTGCATGATTTCTCCAAACATTTTTTTGGCCAGCCTCAAATCTTCCAAATCACCCGAACTTTCTTTTTGTCCTTTTCGCACATAATAATGATAATGTTTGTACAACATTGCTTTGCCGAGCATCGCTTTTGCCCCGCCAAGTGTTACACGCCCAACATCTTCGGGCGAATACTGAAGCGGAAGGTAATTATTTTCAACTCCGAAAAGGAAGTCTTCTTTTAACAAATCCCAGAATTGTTCGGGTTTACCGTTGGTAAGATTAACCAGTAAATCGGTTGGGATTGATTTGTCATCATAAAAGATGGGTTCGTTGTATAATGTAACAAGGTAAAAAAGGTAAGCCCCTCGCAGCGCCCGGGCCTGTGCCATATAATTGTTGCGCATTTCGGTTGACAAACCCTCCACGTCCTGTCGTTCGCTCAACATATTAATAAACACATTGGTACGGTACATGCCAAAATAAAGCGCCCTCCACATATTCGAAACATTTCCGGTTGAGGCATTAATACTCAGCATGTCTAACCCGGTTGTTTCAAATAAAACCCTGTCTTCGAAAGAGTTAAACATAAGTTGCCATTGTAATCCAAACATTCCACCGTCGGCAAGCGGAGTGTAAAGACTGTTTAACCCCATCCAAAAGTCCTGCTGGGTCTGGTAAAAGTTTTCCACCGTAAGCTGATTTTTGTTTTCGGTTTCCAGAAAATCATTGGAACACGAAACCGCAAAAACCAGTAACAGGGCAAAAGCTATTTTTGATATTATCTTATTCATAATCGTCGAATTTAAATTGTATTTGTTCCTCAACTAAAAGTCAATCTGAAGACCGAAATTAACGGCACGCGGTATCGGGTAGGTTCCCCCATCGTTTCCAGGTGTAAGCGGTCCGCTGATGGTCGGGGCTTCAGGGTCGCGTCCGGTATATTTTGTCAAAGTTATCAAATTAGTCGCACTAATGTATAATCTTGTACGGGTTAATCCAATACCATCCAACATCCATTCAGGTAATGAGTAACCGAGTTGGACGTCTTTCAACCGCAGGAAAGAACCTTCTTCCACAAACCAGGTCGAAGCCCTGTCGTTTTGATTGGTATTATTCAGATCGGCACGTATATACTTTGTCGATGGCCTGTCTTCGCGGTAATAATTCAAGGCATAACCGGTTAACTTGTTATGCCCCATGTCCTGTGTTGAAAAACCTTCGATTCCGGCACGCAAATGGTTATACACCTGGAAATTCTGCATTCCGTAAAAGAAAATAGAAAAGTCGAAGTTTTTATAAAAAGCCTCGAAATTAAGACTGTAAACCAGGTCGGGAACAGCTTTGCCAATAATGGTGCGGTCGAGGTCGCTGACGATGCCATCGTTGTTCAGGTCTTTAAACATCAGGTCGCCGGGGCTGGGTGTACCTGTTGCCGGCAGTGCATAAAGATATTTTCCGGTTTCGTTAAAATCGGCCGGAGTAATAATTCTTTCGGCAACATAACCAAATAAACTCCCGATGGTATGTCCTTCGGTGGTCAGGTTATTTCCTGAAAGAACGTCTCCTGGAAGATAGATTACTTCATTTTTTACCGTTGTCAGGTTGCCTGAAATATCGTAATTGAAATTGCCCTCCATTTTACGGTAGGTTGCAATAAACTCAAATCCGCGGTTTTGAATTTCACCTAAATTTACCCACGGGTCGCCTGCTCCTGATACTCGTCCAAATGCAGCAGACATTGGTATTTTAACCAGCAAATCATCCTGATTTTTAATATAATATTCAGTACTGAACTGGAATTTGTTATTAAACATATTTAAATCTATCCCAAAATTGGTCATTTCAGCGGCTTCCCATTTAATGGATGGGTTGCCAAAACTGTGAACCACATTTAATGCAGGTACGAGTCGCTGGTCTGTTCCAAACACAGGAGAAAACTGGGTAAAATTGTCAATCAGCGACTGATACTGGAAATTCCCCACGTTTGAGTTACCGGTTTGCCCCCAACCAAACCGCAGTTTTAACATATCAATCTGGTCAACATTGGTCAAAAAATCTTCGTTCAGTTTCCAGGCAGCAGAAACCGAAGGGAAAGTACCCCAGCGGTTGGCGGGTCCAAAACGTGAATTACCGTCATAACGGATACTGGCTGTAAGCAGGTATTTGCCATCATAATCGTACATCAATCTGCCCAGGTACGATTCGGAAGTAAACGGATTGTAATAACCCTGCACCTGGCGGCCTTCTTCAAACGACTGACTGATGACATTCAGTTGTTCGTAAGGAAAACCCTGCGCAGTGGCATTGATGCTGTTCCCTTCATTTTTGCGCAAATGCTGAACTGCCGTAGCTGTAATGTTGTGCAGGCCATATTGGTTATTAATTGTAAGCTGATTTTCGAGCGATAAATTAATGCCTTCGTAAAAATTCTCAGTCAACTCTGCTTGTCCACGGCTTCTGACACCCATATCGAATGCAGGAAACCAGTCTTTGGAACGGTTGTAACTACCTTCAAAAGAAGGGGTTAATTTATACGTCAGCCATTTTACAGGTTTCACTTCGAGGTAAACGCTGATAAGTGCATTGTTGTTGAAACTCATGAAATTCCCGATTTCCATTGGGCCGCGGGGATTTGGTTTATCGTTGTATCCGGTGTTGTTTACAATTTCATTTGTCCCGTCGGGCATTACATATTCATAGGGAATTTGAGGTCCTTCAAAACCTCCCTTGTTATTTTCGTTGTACATTTTCATTAACGGGGAGTCAATCAGCGTAACCTGCCAGGGGTTGCCCTGGTAAGTACTTGGCGACTGGGAAGCAATTCGCGAAAGACTAATACTTTCTCCAATTTTGATGTATTTGCCAATTTTAAAGTCGGAGTTGGCGCGAATATTAAATCGCTCTGCCGCCGAGGCTATTAAAATTCCCTCCTCGTTTGTATAATTCAGTGAAATGGAATAGTTCGAATCATCGGTACCTGAAGAAATGCGCAGAGCATAGTTTTGCTCCATTGCAGTGCGGTTTACTTCATCCTGCCAGTTTGTTCCGTCCCGCCAGCCATCGCCGTAATACCACTGGCGGAAATGGTCGGTATAGGCTGTTGGCACAGTGATATTACTTTCCTGTAATAATGTAGAATAAAAATCGGAATACTGGTCGGCATTCATTACATCAAATTGTTGGGGAACCCTGTTGATACTCACATAACCTGAACCAGAGATTTTGGGTTTGCCCTTTTCTCCGCGTTTGGTGGTGATGATGATTACCCCGTTTGCCCCATCGGCGCCATAAATAGCTGCTGCCGATGCGTCTTTTAAAACCTGGATGCTTTCAATATCGGTGGGGTTTACATTGCCCAAACCACCGGTAATAACTCCATCAATTACATAAATCGGGTTCGGACTTTGGTTGATTGAGCCAACCCCCCTGACCCTGATTTGTGCATTACTGCCAGGACTTCCCGATTGGGTTACCAATACTCCGGGAGCCCTTCCCTGTAATGCACGGGTAAAATTGCTGGCCGGAATACGGGTCAGGTCTTCGGATGAAACCACAGCAACAGAACCAGTTAAATCCGACTTTTTGACGGTGCCATAACCAATAACAACCATTTCTGACAGCATCACATCGCTGGCCTGCATCTGAACGTTGATGACCATGCGGCCTGCAACTGGTACTTCCTGGCTTTGATAACCTACAAATGAGAAAACCAAAGTGTCCTGAAGACGGGGTACATTTAGTGAATAATTTCCGTCCACATTGGTCACTGTTCCGTTTGTCGTGCCTTTGATAACAACAGTTGCCCCAATTAAGGTTTCTCCAGATGAGGCCTCTGACACCTTTCCTGTGATGGTTTGCTGGGCGTATAGGGCAGAAACCGGGAAGAGTAAATTCACCAAAAAAAGCCAAAGGAAGCTTCTGAGTGTTTTTTGTTTCTTTTTTAAGTTCATAATTATTAATTGTTCAGTTCATTTTTTTCAAGAATTTAAAACAAAGGCTACCCCCCATTGGGGTAGCCTTCTAAAACATTAATTATGAGGAATGGAACTAATACTTAACCACTTTAACTGCTTCCTGCTCATTATTCACACGGATGAGATAAATACCATTCTGCAAATCCTGCATCGAAAGTCTGGTGACATTTTTAGCCACTTTCATTCTTACGCCCACAACATTGTAAACTTTAAGATCAACAGGTTGGCTGCCCCGGACATAAAGCATCTCGTTATTCAGGTAAACTTTTGCTTCCTTCTGAATTCTGATTTCGCTGATTGCTGTTACAATATCAGATACGGTTAAATGTCCGCTGTAATAATTTGAAGCGTAACCGTTGTTTTTATCGGCGCTCCAGAAATATTCAATCTTAGCTGTTTCTTTTAAAGCATTCGTTTTAACATCGAATGAGAAAGTTTCGCCT
>Ga0100401_1004073_pt1 | contig 10932 bp, 8 predicted proteins | sample CryGeymeta201525_FD_80421 | JGI IMG/M metagenome (GOLD analysis project Ga0100401, IMG submission 80421) | Groundwater microbial communities from Crystal Geyser aquifers in Utah, USA - Crystal Geyser metaG 2015-25 | ecosystem: Environmental > Aquatic > Deep subsurface > Groundwater | place: USA...
CCCTTTGACGGCGGCGGCGCCACACGGGCGGCGGTGATCGGCGGACAGGTCGATTTCGGCATGATCGGTATTCAGCAGGTCGCGGGCTTCGAGGCCGAATTGCGCCCGCTGGCGCTTGTGTCGGAAAGCCGCGATCCGTCCGCGCCCGATGTGCCGACCTTCCCCGAACTGGGCTTCGACGTCCCGATCATCACCTCGCCCATCGTGGTCTTCGCCCCCGCCGGAACGCCCGCGGATGCGCTGACCACGCTCGAGACGGCCATCGCCACCGCAGCCGCCAGCCCCGCCTTTGCCGAGCTGATGGCCAATGGCAACAACACCCCGGCCTATCTGGGCAGCGCCGAGACGCTGGCCAAGCTGACCCTGCTGCGCGACGACGCCCGCGCCATCCTGGACGCCCAGGGGTGAGCCAGCCCGGCAGCGACACCACCGATCAGCCCCGCAGCCCTGCCGACACCGCCGTCGGCGCGGGGCTGATCGCCCTCGGCGCACTCTCCGCCCTCGGCGCCTTCGACATCGCGCCCGATTACGACGGCAGCACCACGGCGCGGATCTTTCCGCTGATGACCGCGGCGGCGATCACCGTCATGGGCGCGCTGATGCTGCGCACCCGCCCCGCGCGGCAGGACGCGGAGGCCGGGGCCGCGGGATGGGCGCCCGCCCGGATGCTGGCAGTGACGCTGGGCTACCTCTGGCTCATGACCAAGGTGGGATACCTCGTCTCGACTGCGCTTGCCGCGCCCGCCGCGCTCTGGGTCTTCGGCGTGCGCAACCCGGCGGGCCTGTTGGCCGCTGCCTTCCTGTGTCCGCTCGCCTACCACGTCATCTTCTTCGAACTGCTCGGAACCTTCCCGCCCTACGGGACATGGGTCGATCCCCTGCTGCTCCTCGGCTGGTAGGGCGCACGGATGGAGATCTTCGCGGGCCTCGCCCATGTCGGCACCGATCCCGCGCTGCTGGCCTGGGTCTTCGCGGGCGCACTGATCGGCATGATCGTGGGCGCAGTGCCCGGCCTGACCGCCTCGGCCGCCATCGCCATGCTGGTGCCGCTCACCTATTACATGGACCCGCTGGCCGCCCTCGCCTTCCTCTATGTTATCGGCAAATCGGGCCGCTACGGCGGGTCCATCGCCGCGATCCTGTTTAACACGCCGGGCACCGCAGCCTCGGCCGCCACGCAGATCGACGGTTATCCGCTTGCCCGCCAGGGCAAGGCCGGGAAGGCTATGAAAGTGGCAACGTTGTCCTCGGTCATGGGCGATGTCTTCGGCGAGGTCGTGCTGATCGTCGGCATCGGCCTGATCGCCTCGATCGCGCTTCGCCTCGGCCCGCCCGAGCTCTTCACCATCTACTTTGCCGCCTTCGTGGTCATCGGCTCCGTCATCGGCGCCTCCATCGTCAAGGGTCTGGCCAGCGCCGCGCTTGGCGTCCTGATCAGCATGATCGGCCTCGACCCCATCTCGGGGCAGGACCGCTACACCTTCGGCGTAATCGAGCTGATGGACGGTGTGGCGCTGGTGCCGCTGATGATCGGCATCTTCGTGATGGGCGAGGTGCTGGAACAGGCGGGCAAGCCCGCCCAGGCGCCCGAACTGACCACCCGCACCGCGCATCAGGCCAAGGCCGACAACGGGCTCAGCTGGGCCGAGTTCCGCCCCTGCCTGCCCCATGTCCTGCGCTCCTCGGTCATCGGGACGGCGATCGGGATGCTACCGGGGCTGGGATCGACCATCGCGGCCTTCGTCGCCTATGGCGAGGGCAAGCGCCACGCGGCCAATGCCGATCAATGGGGCAATGGCGCGCTCGAAGGCGTCGCCGCGCCCGAGGCCGCGAACAACGCCGTCTCCGGACCGTCCATGGCGCCGCTGTTGACGCTGGGCATCCCCGGATCGACCATCGGCGCCATCCTTGTGGGCGTGTTCATGATCCACGGCATTCAGATCGGCCCGACGCTGTTCGTGACGTCGAGCGAGTTGATGTATTCCCTCTTCGCCTGCGGGCTCATCGGCATCGCGGCTTACGGCTTGATGGGGTATTTCGGCGCGGCCTGGGTCGGGCGCTTCATCATCCGTATCCCGACCGCCATCCTCTACCCGCTCATCATGCTGACCGCCGTCGCTGCCTCTTACGTGTCGCGGGGCAGCCTGTTCGATGTCGGCGTGATGATCGTCTTCGGCCTTGTCGGCTGGGCGATGAAACGGCTGGGATTCAACCCGGCGGCCCTCGTCATCAGTTTTGTTCTCGCCGGCGGCGCGGAGGAGGCGTTTCGCCAATCCCTGCGCCTGAGCGATACGGGCCTGATGATCTTCGTTACCCGCCCCATCGCGCTCGCCTTCCTCGTCATCGGCATCGCGGCGCTGCTGCTGCGGATACGACAGCTCAGCCGCGCCCGCGCCGCCTGACGGATCTGCCCCCCACTTTCTGCCTACGGGAGACATCATGCCGCTCAACACCTACCGCCCCGATCTCATGGGACAGGCCGCGATCGACCTAATGGGGCCGATCGTCTGCGGGTCCTGGGCTGCGCCCGTGCTGACGTATACGGCAGGGCATTTCGGGATCGACGATCTGGGCGGGATCAAGGTCTCGTTCCGCTCGGCGTCCGACCACACGCCCTTACAGGTCGATGACCCCAAGACGGCGGGTTATGCGACAGCGACAGCATCGAACGGTGCGCGCCTCAAGGTCGTCTACGAGCGCAACAATATCCGCCCCTGGTTCCAGACCCTGCGGGTGCAATGCCTCAACTACCTGTCCGAAGGCGACACGATCACCCTGCATCTGGGCGACCAGCGGCAAGGCGGGCCGGGGATGCGGATGCAGACCTTCGTGGAACGGGGCTACCAGTTCCGGGTCCATGTCGATGCCTTTGCAACCTGCGATTTCGTGGCACTGCCTGAGGATCGACAGCCGAAGATTGACCTGATCCCCGGCCCGGCGGCACGGCACCTCGCCATCCTGCCCTCGCTGCGGGCGGTGGGCGACAGCTTCGCGCTGGGGCTCAAGGCCGAGGATCGCTGGGGCAACCCCACGCCCGAGGACCGGGGGACCTACAGTCTGCACGCCACCCACCCGCTCACCGGCCTGCCCGAGCGGATTTCGATGGCCGACAGCACCGGCGGCGCGCTCAGGATCGAGGGGTTGCAGACCGACACCCCCGGCGATCTGCAGATCGAGATGCGGAACGCCGAAGGGGATGTCGTCGGCCGTTCGAACCGGTTGCGGATCGCGGAAGACGCGGGGTTCCGCCACTTCTGGTCCGACCTGCACGGGCAAAGCGGCGAAACCATCGGCACCAACCCCGCGCGGGATTATTTCGAGTTCGGGCGCGACAAGGCTTTCCTCGACATCTGTGGCCATCAGGGCAACGACTTCCAGATCACAGACACATTCTGGGCCGAACTGAACGACCTGACCGCTGAATTGAACGCGCCGGGCCGGTTCCTCACGGTGCCGGGCTACGAATGGTCAGGCAACACCTCGGTCGGGGGCGATCACAACGTCTGGTACCGGACCGAGGGACGCCCGATCTACCGCGCGCACCGGGCGCTGGTCATGGACGATTCAACGGATGAGAACACCTGCATCGACGCGCGCGCCCTGTTCGACCGACTCAAGAACGAGGACGTGATCGTCGCCGCCCATGTCGGCGGGCGTTTCGCCAACATCGCCTATGCCCATGACGCGCGGCTGGAACCCTCGGTCGAGGTGCATTCTGCCTGGGGCACCTTTGACTGGATTTTCGAGGATGCGCACAAGGCGGGCTACAAGGTCGGCATCGTGGCCGGGTCCGACGACCACAAGGGGCGCGTGGGCGCGAGCCACCCCGGATCGGGCAAGTTCGGCTCGCTTGGCGGGCTGACCTGCCACCTGATGCCCGCACTCGACCGCGACAACCTGTTCGAGGCGTTTCGGCATCGCCGCCATTACGCCACTACCGGGTGCCGCCCGTTCATCGACGTCCGCATCGCGGGCCTTGAGGACGGCGAGCGCAGCCTGCATTCCGGCCAGAGCGTGCCCATCGACACTGCCCTGATGGGGGATATCGCAAGCTGCAGCAACGCCGAGGTATCCCTCGACATCGACATCTCGGGCCATGCCGGAATCGAGCGCATCGATGTGCGCGACGGGCTCGACCTGATCGCACGGCTCAGGCCCGATGAGGGGGCGCGGCAGGCGGGCTCGCGGATCAGGGTGCAATGCGAAGGCGCAGAATACCGCGGACGCGGGCGCCGGGTGGATTGGGACGTTACGCTTTCGCTGAAGGGGCCGAGGCTGTTGCGAACGGCACCTGTCAATTTCTGGAATGCCGATTGCCGTGTCGATGTCGCGGGCGAGACGGTGCGCTGGGGCTACGTGACGACCGGCGGGTCCCATGCCGTGGACCTCTGGCTGGACACCCCTGCGGACGGGTCGCTCGATTTCGCAAGTAACGTGACTGACTTCGCGGTCGACCTCGCCGGGATCGGTCTCGAGGATCATGTGCATGCCTGCGGCGGGCTGGGCAAAGCGGTTCGCATCACGCGCTTGCCCGATGACGCTTTGCCCGACACGCGCACCGAGCGATTAAGGGTTCCCTTGCATCCAGGCCACGAGCGCTGTGTTTTCCTGCGCATTGCGTTCGAGGACGGCCACATCGCCTGGACAAGCCCGATCTACCTTAAACGCAATCACCCCTGACACGGCTGCACCACAGGAGCGATCATCAGGTGGCGTCGCTCCAAAGGCCAGTTCCGCTGGTGGTTTTGGGGCGATGGCTTTCCGGGCCGGGGGGCCGGGGCGCGTGGCACGTCGTGCGCGCTGGGCGCCAGACCCAACCCCTTGGCAAACCTGTGCGGAATTCTCTCCCGCGCCCAATTCCACCTTCCGCCTGTTTTCCGCCCCCGGCGCCGTGCTCTGACTTGATAGAGGCGCTGATCTACGCCTGTGTCGATCGCGAAAGGAGGGCTGCGGGCATGGCCAGACGATTGAAACTGAGCGAAAAACTCCTGCGCGACGCGGAGCCGACCGAGGGCAGGAGCTACCAGATCTTCGACGCGGAGATCCTCGGGCTGGCTGCGCGCGTGCAGAGCTCGGGCGCGCGCGCCTTTACGCTGGATTATCGCTTTGCCGGGCGGCAGCGGCGCATGACGATCGGGCGCTGGCCGGAATGGAGCGTGACGGCGGCGCGCGAGCGCGCCAAGGAGCTGCGCCGCAGGATTGACGAGGGTGAAGACCCCTTGTCGAAAAAGGAAGAGCTGCGGGAGGCGCCCCGGGTCAAGGACATGATCGATCGCTACATCCGCGAACACCTGCCGAAGCTGGCGCCCGTCAACGCGAGCGACCAGACCTCGATGCTGCGCAAGATGGTCGAGCCCGCCTGGGGCAATCGGCTGGTCACCGACATCACCAAATCCGATGTGGCGAAGTTTCTGGACATCGTCGCCGAGGGTCGGCCACGCCCCAGCAAGCAAAAGCCGAACAACCGCGCGCGCAAGCTGCAGGGGCACAAGCCCACACCGGTGCGTGCCAACCGCGTGGGAGAGATCCTGCGCAAGATGTTCACGCTGGCGGTGGAATGGGACTGGCGCGCGGACAATCCGGCACAGGGTTTTCACCGGCGGATCGAACAGGCCCGGGAGCGGTTTCTCGGCCCCGAGGAACTGACACGGCTCGCTGCCGACCTCGACAAGGCCGAGGATCAGCGGGCCGCCGCGATCATCCGCATGTGCATGCTGACCGGCGCCCGCGTGGGCGAGGTCCGGCAGGCGCGGTTCGAACAGTTCAATCTCGACTACGCCATCTGGTCAAAGCCCGCCTCGACCACCAAGCAACGCAAGATCCACCGCGTGCCGATCTCGCAAGACGTGGTGGCCATCATACGCCAGCGCCAGCTTGTGGTGCCAAAGGGCAATCCATGGGTCTTTCCCGGAGATGCCATCGGCAAGCCGGTGCGCGAGGTCCGGCGCTTCTGGCTGAAGATGCAGAAGGAGGCCGACCTGCCCGATGTCCGCATCCACGACCTGCGTCACACCTTTGCGTCGCTTCTGGTCAGCGGCGGCGCCTCGCTGGAGATCATCGGCCGCCTGCTGGGCCACAGCCAGATGCAGACGACGCAGCGGTATGCGCATCTGATGGAGTCGCCCCTGCGCGCCGGGGTCGACAGCGTGGTCGGCATCTTTCGGCCCCGCCCGCAGCTCGTCCATGACGCCGTGGACAAATCCGCCTGATCCGACACGGGGGGCTGGGCAGAGCCGTTTGCCGCCTGCCCTGTCGTGGGCGCGCCGTCTAGTCGTTTCCGCGCACGGCGCGCCAGATCGGTGCGATGCGTTTGCGGATGGTACTGTCCTCCGGCACATCCCCGGTTTTCGAATGGATGGCAAACCAATCCTGCAGCTCCGCGATCAACGCGGCCTGCGAGGCCGGGAACGAGACCTGACAAACCACGACAATGGATTTCGCGGTAGCCGCGTTTTAGCGGGGAAGTGCCGAGAACCTTCCAGGTGGCCGAACGAACCTGAATAACCGAGCCAGGCTGGGGTGCTGCAATCGTTTCATAACTCCTGAGACCGCACCCCGATTGAACAAGACAATCTGTTGATCCTGTGGCCGCCGCGCTGCGGGATCGGTGTCGAGGCCGAGACGCTTGAGCGCGTAGAACAGAAGTGCCTGGCGCACCGGTATCCGGGCGCACCCTCCATCCATGCCGTAATCCATCTCGATCGCACGTCGCTGTGTAGGCGAGAGATCAGGATGAGGGCCGATCTCGAGCACCACTTCATTGTGCCAGTCGGCGTCAGCCTGCGGATCTGCGGTGATCGGGCCCTGTTCGCCAATCTCGACGATGCGGGAAATCAGAAAATCCTTGAACACCTGATCATTCCGGCAGAACGCACGCGCGTGCCAGCGGAAGCCGTCAAAGGCCAGCGAATGAGGCTCGATCCAGCGCGCGCTGGGCTCGGGGCGGGACATCGACTGGTAGGTTACCTTAATGGCTGCGGGCCCGTGAATCGCGGCCAGCACTCCGCGCAGAGTCTCGGGGGCAATACCGCGCGCGGGCGTCGGCGTCGCCTCATAGCCTGGGAATACACTGATCCAGCTCTGCTCTCGCGAGACCAGGCCCTGATCGACGGCGCGCAGCTGTGCGAGATAGTCTTCGGCGCTGGGCGTAAAGAAATGAGGCTTGAAGCTCCGTCCTCGGACATAGGCGCGCTGGCTCTTGTCGTAGACGAGGTTGCGCTTCCATTTCTCTGCGTAACCCGCGAGGTCGAGGGAAGCCTGCTGAAGCGAGATGCCAAAGGTTTCCATCAGATCGGAACGGTTGATCCGACCCTGCCAGAACACCCTGAACTCGATGAACTCGTTACGCCGCTCCGCGCCCCAGTTCAGTTGCTTGACCTTCTTGCGCGGCACTCGGTCCCTTTCCTGCAATTGCCGCAAGTATAGAACTAAAAATTAGTCCCTCGCAATAAAATGAGTCACGCAGTCGAACCGGCTATTAAAGCTGGAAATCTGGCAGATCGAACCTCTGAAGGTAAGTCGCAATTTCGGCGACCAAGGCTTGATCGAGCCCATCGTCGATCCGCATCTCGTCCAGTGCGGTCCGGGACCGATCCCTGGTTGTCCATCCAGTCTCAGGTATATCCGGCGCTGACCAGCGCTCCTGCAACCAGCCCTCAAACTGCCCGCGCTCCTCGGCCGAGAGCAGTCCTGGCGCGTGAAATGCCACCAGTCGGCGGCCAAGCTGGCGCAGACGGGGATCTGCAAGGGTGGCCACGATCTTCTCGCGTCTTCGCCAGTCCGCGCGCTGAAACTCCGCGAGCAGCGCCTTGTCAGCATGGCTGTAGATCTGCTTCTCGACCGGAGGGGTGGGTGCAGCGGGATCCTCGGGGAAGCGCGCGGCCAGAGCCTGTCCCACCCGCGTCCGGAACTCGGGCGCCTGGGCGATCATCTCGGCGCGGCGTACCTGCTCGGCGTTGAGCGCAGCCACCGGGAGCAAGGCGGGCGACTTGTTGATGGAGAAGGCCCGGATGACCTTGGGGGTGGCATCGACGGCGGCAAAGACAGCCGCGTTATCGGCCGTCAGCAGATCGGCCGGATCGGCGGCATCCAGATCGAAGAAAGCCGCTTGATTGGGGTTGCTGGCCGAGGTGCCGCAGAAGCAGCCGACGGTCGCGCGCGGCAGGCCGCCCCCGAAACGCTCGACCAGCGCCATGGGCTTGAAGGTCTCGAGGTTGGCCTGGACATGCGCCTTGTCGCGGTTGGCCCGCAGGTCTGACCAAAGTGCCGGGGCGTGCTGGGCGATATGGCGGGCGATATGGATGGTTGCCTCGACATCGCCGAGCGCGTCGTGGGCATTGTGCGCAGCAAAGCCGTTCAGCGGCGCGATGCGGTCCAGCTTGAATCTCACCCTGCCGTCTGCATCGACGGGCCAGTCGAACAGATCGGGTTGGCAATAACAGACGGCGTATAGCGCCGTCAGAATATCGAAGCGCGTGTTGCCGTGGAACTGGGTGGCGAAGATGTCGGGCTGCAGGTTCTGGTAGAAAGCCTGGCGTAGCATTTCTTCATCGAAGCGGATGCTGTTGAACCCGGTCCAGATCGCGGGCGACCATCGCTCGATCAGCGTACCGATCGCCTGGGTGAACTCGAAGAGCGTCGGCAGGGCGGGATCCGTCAACTGCGCTGGGCGTACTCCTGTGACCGCCAGCGCCCAAGGCGATGGAATGATGTGCGGCGCGATGCGGCACCGCAGATTGACTCGCTCGATTTCCCTGAATTCATCATCCGTCAGAATAGCGGCAAATTGCAGAGGCTGGTCGAAGGCGGGCGAAATGCCGGTGGTCTCGAGATCGTAGAAGGCGAAATTCATCATTGCAGCTTAACTGGCACCAGAGAGTCCGTCATCCTGCAAAGCGCGCGTCAGGAACCTCGGGGCGCAGCCCTTATTGCACTGCGATCGGCCGGAGCATGTCGTCTGTGTCAAGCTTCAGCGCACTGCGCCAGAGCGGGGCCTTGAACACATGGCAGACATGCTTGCCGGCTGCGTCTTCGCGGGTCTCCATCAGCAAACCGGCCCATTCAAGCGGCCGCAGGACGCAGGAAGAGAACGCGGCCATCTCCCGCCACCCTGCCGTGTGCCAGTCCTTCAGCTCGCCGTAGAAGGCTTCGAACAAGGCGGCTTCCGTCGTGCCGTGGTCGGCCTCGACATTGATCACGTTCATCCAGACATCCCACTTACCGAAGGGCCGCTCGTCAAAGCGCGCATAGGAGGCGTGATCGACTCGCAGCACAAAATAGGGGATCAGTTCGGCAAACAGGCGGCAGGGGGAGTGCGCCAGCTCGGCACCCCGCTTGGTCAGCCGGAACTCGCCCTTGTAGTGCCGCCCGAGGCGGAGGTAGATCAGCAGCTGATGCAGCACTTCAAGCGGCGGGAATTCGTATTCATTGATGACCTTGCTGAAGCGGAACATCTCTTCCGCGCTTTTGCCCGGCCAGCTGAAATGCTCGACCGCCCAATGCACGAAGACGCGCTTGAATGCCTTGGTCTTGGTCAGGCCGATCGATCCGTGATCCTGCGCGTATTGCAGGGTCAATAGCGCACCGCGCAGCAGCGGCGAATGCGCGAGATCGCGATGGTCATCGGGGAGCAGGCGGAATTCGATCATGGCGCGAAGTTGTCACAGGCTGTGTCGCGTTTCCATGCGCCTCGCGCTGAAGGCACGCACCGTGATGATGACGCGGAGAATAGCATCAACAATCTCCTCATGGCTTGCGGCGTTTTTCTTTCTCTGGCGAAGGGTTCGGCAGGGGATGAGACTTCTGGGGGCGCCGGGACGCCCCCGACGTGATCGAGGCGCGTCTTGGTAGAGAGTGAGACGGACGTCTCTGGCGTCAAAGGTGTTTGATGCCAGACGGCTGGCAGCAACTTCGTTTGATGTCAGAATGAGGCGGTATTCTGTTGTCTAGCGATCTTGCCGCGACCAGGTCGGGGCGTCGCGATGTACGCGTTTGATCCGCTGAAAGTCTGATGCGCTGGGCGCGCTGCAGGGCGACTCGCAAAACGTTGACATGGCGTTGACATGAAACTAACGCCAAAAACCCGACTGGTTAAGTCGGGCTTTAAGCGTTTGTATTCTTTAGTATTTTTGGTTGCGGGAGTAGGATTTGAACCTACGACCTTCAGGTTATGAGCCTGACGAGCTACCGGGCTGCTCCATCCCGCGCCAATGGGGGTGACCTATCCCCCCCGAACCCGAAGCGCAAGGGGGGTGTCACAAAATTGTCTCGAAGAACTGTGCTGTCGCGACGTCTCTTTTCGAGGGCGGCACCGGCCTTGTGGCACGGCTGTTCGGCGTGTCATCGGGGGCGCTGTCCGGCTTAATCGCCGCACTGATCTGCCCTCCTGCGAAAAGGCCGCCGAACATGCCCCATGATGACAGTCTGCTCCGCGAAACCCTGGGCGCGGCCATCGCCGATACGGCGACCGTCAAGCCCGACGGCACACCGATCCTGCGCTATGCCGAGGCCACGCGGGAGCGCAAGAGCCGTACCCATGTCGATATCCGGGGAACAGTGACGGAACTGTTCGACACTCGGTGGGGCTGGCATCCGGACCCGCTCAACTTCGTCTATACCTACACGATTCGGCCCGGCTTCGCGAAGGGTTGGGGCCTGCACAGGCTGCACGAGGATCGGTACTTCCTGCTCGACGGGCGGATGGAGATCGTGTGCTATGACGTGCGCCCGGACAGTGCGTCCTGCGGGCAGATCAGCAAGATCATCCTGGCGCCGGAAGATCCCCGGATCATCTCCATCCCCGCCTTTGTGTGAGCTACTCCCCATCGGCTGGACAGGATCTGGCGTTAATTAAGCTACTCTTTGGACCTGCTGATCGGGTTGGGTTTCATCTTTTCTCAGCCAATAGACCGCGGCAGGTGTCCTTTCGCCAAG
>Ga0100401_1004077_pt1 | contig 10928 bp, 10 predicted proteins | sample CryGeymeta201525_FD_80421 | JGI IMG/M metagenome (GOLD analysis project Ga0100401, IMG submission 80421) | Groundwater microbial communities from Crystal Geyser aquifers in Utah, USA - Crystal Geyser metaG 2015-25 | ecosystem: Environmental > Aquatic > Deep subsurface > Groundwater | place: USA...
TTACATTTTTTACAGATTTTATGGCTATTTTTATTTAACATAGTTAAAAATAAAGGAGTATTTGGCTTTATTATACCAAATATTCCTTATTTTAGCCACACACTTTTTACAATTAAGCCTGAAATATTATTAATTGAATGAGAGAATGAAAAAGAAATTGATAATATATTTAATGAGTTTATAAATTATATTACATGATTGATAAATGAATTATAATTTTTAGTAATTATATATATTTTAAATAAATAGAAATGTTAAATATTGATAATTTAAAAAAAATAGATAAAAATACATGATTTTTTAGATTTAAGAAATTATGAGAAGATTATCTAATAACAAATGATATAGCAAAATATTCATTTTTAAATAAAGAAGAATTTTCTGATTTTATCTCGGGTAATTTAAAAACAGGTGATAAATATAAAGAACTAATAGAGAATAAATTTATAAAAGACAAAGAATATGAAGTTGATTTATCAAAAGCATTTGCAAAAAAGAATGATTTTTTAAGATATTGACCATCACTTCATATAATTGTTACAACACTTAGATGTAATCATAAATGTCAATATTGTCATGCAGCAGTAGCTCCAATGACAGCAAAAGATATGGATATGACAGAGGATACAGCAAAGAAAGTAGTAGATACAATTTTTTTCACAAGTAATCCTGATATAACAATAGAATTTCAATGATGAGAATCATTAGTTAATTGGAATATTGTTAAATATATAGTTGAATATGCTGAAATAAAATCATATCATTTAAAAAAGAATGTAAGATTTGTAATAGTAACAAATTTAAGTTTAATGGATGAAGATAAATTAGAATATTTATTTTCACATAATGTAGATATATCTACAAGTTTAGATTGAGATGAAGAGACACATAATTATAATAGGACTTTCAAAGAAGGTAATAGTTATGAACAAGTTACATATTGGATAAAAAGAATAAATGAAGAACATAAAAAGAGATGAAGAGATGTAAAAATATGAGCATTATTAACTGTTACTAAAAAGACATTAACAAAATATAAAGAAGTAATAGATACATATGTTTGATTATGATTAGATAGTATATTTTTAAGACCATTAAATCCATATTGATTTGCAGCATCAGAATTAGAAAAATTATGATATGAACCAAATGAATTTATTGAATTTTATAAAAAATCATTAGATTATATTTTAGAATTAAATAAGAAATGAATTATATTTAGAGAAGCATTGTCATCAATATATCTTTCAAAAATACTTACAGATAAAGATCCAAATTATTTAGATGAAAGAAGTCCATGTTGAGCATGTATATGACAGGTAGCATATAACTATGATTGAAAGATATATAGTTGTGATGAATGAAGAATGTTATGAAGAATGTGAGATGATAACTTTTTAATGTGAAAAGTATGAGAAGAAGCAGATAAAACATATAAAAATATGATAGAGAGTGAAACTACAAAGATAATGGTTCAGGCATCAACTCTTGATTGATTACCATGATATAATGATAGTGTATATAAGCCATATATATGAGTATGTCCAATTTATAGTTATAAATTAACATGAAATATAATTCCAATATATGCTAAAGATCATAAAAGAATATTAGATTATGCAGTACTTGATTTTTTATTTGGAAAAATAAGATTAGAAGAAGATAGAAAAATATTTAAGAAATGGTTATGAATGGAAAATAATTTAGTTACAAGTCAATGTGAATCTATTTAATATATATTAAAATTAAAATTATAATAATATGAAAGAAAATAGTAAGAAACTTTTTCCAAAATTGAAGAAGAAATTAAAGTGATTTATAACAGATGAGAGTTGAAAAATCACAAAGAAGGATGCATTTTGATTATCTGTTTGAGTTATGTTATTAACATGAGCAGAGGAAGTATTAGCTGAAAGCTGTATTCATAGTAATGTATTAACATGATGGGCTACTAGGTATAATCCAGGATGAACATTTACATCTATATGAGCCCCAATTAGTTGAACAATTACTAGTCATGGTAGTTGAATAGTTAATTGACATTATAGTGCTACTCCTAATGGATGATTATATAGTTGATACAATGCTGGAACAACTTATACATCATTATGAGTATGAGAATCTTCTTATACATGACATTCTAATAGTTCTACTCATTCAAATGTACCACCACCACCACCACCACCACCACCACCACCAAGTTGATGAGATGATAGTTGAAGTTGAGATAGTTGAGATTATTAAAATATATATATGCCAAATTTGATTTTAACTAAAATATGTAATTTAGAATGTTCATATTGTTTTGCTTGAAATAAAAAACAAACAATAATAAAAAATTCTCAAATAGAAATAAGTACAGTTATATTTTTATATTATTTAAAACATCTTAAATATAATAATGAAAATAAGGTTAGATTACTTTGATGAGAACCATTATTGCATTCTTTTATTAGAGATTATATTACTTTATCTTTAAAGTGAGGATTTGAAATATTGATTTTCTCAAATTTGGCTTTATCAGATATATATATAAAAAAAATATTTGATAATTTACCACAATATTATTACTCTAAAATTACAATAAATATAAATTTAAATCCATTTGATTTTTATAAAAATAGAGAATTAGAATTTTTAAAAATCAATGCAATGTTTTTATATCAAAAAGGTATTAAAATTATTATATCTACTATGTTAGATTATAATTTAGATTTTGATTATGTTTTTTGAATAGCTAATTATATTTGAATAAAAGATGTAAAATTTAAGCCATTAAATTGAAAACAATTTAATTTAATTACTTCAAGTAAAAAATACTGAGATTTTACTTATTCTATTATTAAAAAATATTCTAAAGATTATAAAATATCATTTTCTTGTTGATTATCAAGTCAAATTTTTACACAAGAAGAAATTTTTTCTATAAAAGAAATATATTGATTAAATTTAAAGTATTGATGCTTTGCAAATTGATGAAAATATGATATAGATATAAATTGAGATATACTCCGTTGTTTTCCATTAATGCATTTATATGATTGAAAAAATATTAATATTAAAAATTTATATTTTTCTAAATTTGATAATGTTATTAATAAATTAAGATTAATATATAATACTGATAATAATACTTGAAATTGTTTATCTACTAAACTGTAGTTTATTTTTTTAAAAATAGTTATGAAAAAATTTATATTAATAATTTATTTTATATTTATGTTATTATTTTGAGTAAATACAAGTGCAAATTTCAAATATAGTAATAATAGATTTACTTCTGATTTAACTGAGATAAATAATTATATTAAGGATAATGATTATTCTAATGCCAAAATTAAACTTTTTGAATATATAGATAAAACAAATTTATTATACTGTGACTGATATAGTGAATTAAAAAAAATTAATTATACTAATGCAGATAATTTATTAATTGATAATTTATATGATATATGTAATAATTTTACAAATTGACATTTTAATGAATCATTTAATAAGTTATTATTATTAAAAGTAAATAAAAATAATATAGATAATGATGTGTATTTAATTTATAAATTACTTGAATATTCTATTTTTAAAGTAACTAATACAGTAAAGTGATATGATAACCTATATAACGTAACTGAAGTTAATTCTTTTTTGTTGAATAATAAAAAGGAATTATTAGATAAATTTCCGATATCATATAATTTTAGATTATGAATGTGATATTTTGATGAAAAAGATAAAAAATCATTTAATGATAATTATATTTATTTAAAAAATAAGGATTATTATTTAAAACCTTTTATAGAAATAAATTATAATTATATTAATTCATTAGATGTCAAAGAATATGAAACTATATTTAATTATGAAAATATTATTTTAGAAGATATATCATGATCATATATGGCAAATAGTTATTTTTTTGTTTATAATATTTTATATGATTACTACTCAAAAATTAATGATAAAGAAAAAGAAATAGATAATTTTATTAAAATGAGGAATTTAAGATGATCATTAAATGATAATATATTATTTAAATATTTATCTGAAATAGAAAATTTAGAAAATTATAAGGAAATAATAATTTTTAATAGCGATGATAGATATTATGATTTTATATATAATTTCTCACTATTAAAAAATTTTATAGATAATTGAAAAAAATTATCAACTAGTGATTATAATTTAATATTATGATCATATAAATATTTATTAAAGTATTATAATTTATATAAGTTAGAGATTGAAAATTGACGGACAGAAAAATCTTTTAAAAATACATATTTAATTTTTTGAATAGTACAGTTAGTAAATAGTACAGATTCATGAAAATTAGATATACCAGATTATATAGGAATATTTTTAGAAAATGACAAAGAGACTAATAAATATTTTATTCTTGAAAAAGAATGAGATAAATATACTGTTAGCATTAACAATTGAGTAGAAACAGAAAAAATTTGAGATAAAAATAAGTTTTTTTCTATAGTAATTTTAATTATTTTTGTATTTTTATTATTATGATGATTAATATTTGTGAGCCAAAAAAAATAATAAATTCTTATAGTAATTGAGAATTTTGTAATTATAATGATATAAATATTTGACTTCTTTCTCATTCATTAAATTATTGATCAGCTATTATAGAATCTATAAGATTTCATAGAAGTTGAAATTGAATATATGTTTTTTGATTGGATCAATATTTATATAGATTTTTAGAGGGTTTAAGATTTAGATATTATAATATTAAAGAAAGTAAAAAGGATATAGTAAAAATAATTATTAAACTATTACTTCTAAATAAAAATATAGTTAATCCTTATATTAGAGTTATCTCATATATTTGAGATAACTCTATTAATACTATAAATACCAATGCTATTTTTTCTATCACAATCACTGATTTATATGTTCCTAATTTAGATTTAAAGTCAATAGAATCTAGTTTTTATCGTTATAATGATATTTCAAATAATTATAAACTATCATCGAATTATTCTAGAAATATAATTGAACAAATTAACGCACAAAAAAAATGATATGATGTTGTTATTTTTTTATGAAAAAATCATGAAATTTTAGAATGATTATCAGAAAATATATTTATAGTTAAAGATAATATAGTTTATACTCCTGAAATATGAAATATAGTAGATTGAATTAATAGAAGAATTATTATATGAATATTAAAAGAAATTTGATTATCTATAATTGAAAATGAAATAAATATAGATTTTTTAAGATCTGCAGATGAAGTATTTTTTTCTTGATCAGCTACTTGAATTAGAAAAATAATTAAATTTTGAGATATTAATTTTTACTGAAACTCTAAAGTTTATAATCAAATAAAAGATTTTATGGTATTGAATTTATTTTCATATGATAGTATAAATAATATTAAAATAACTAAGTTAATATAATTATGATTTTAAAAGAATATATAGCTGATTTTATTGAAAAGTATGCTTCAAAAAATGTATTTTGAATAGTTTGAACACCAAATATTGATTTAGTGGAAGAATTAGATAAAAAATTAAATTTTATTCAAAATGTTCATGAAACAAATTGTGTTTATTCTGCTATAGGATGATATTTAGCAACAAAAAAAATACATTTTGTTGTTGTTACTTCTTGAGTTTGAGTAACTAATTTAATAACTTCGTTAACTGATGCTTATTTAAATAAAATACCATTGTTTCTTATTTCTACTAATAGTAATACAAAATATTATTGATTATGAAATCATCATGATTCTTCTACTTTAGATGATTGAATTGATACAGTTTGATTAACTAAGTATTGTACATGTTTTTCAGTTTTAGGATCACATCCAAATAGTATAGCTAAACTTTTTTTTAAAGCTTATAATTATGCAATTGAAAATAGTATGCCTGTTCATATAAGTATATCAAAAAATTTATTTAATGAAGAAGTTAAATTTGAAGAATATTATAATGTAATTAATAATTCATTTATAAATAATAATCAAGACTTATTATTATCTAAATCTATTTATGAAATACTTAATTCTTCAAATTATCCATTAATAATTACCTCTAATAAAGTTGATGAAAAACTGTTTAGTAAATTTATTATGAAGAATAATATAATTTTTCTAAATACATTAAATAATGTTTCTTTATATAATGAATCAGACTATTTTTTTTGAAATTATGAATATGTTAAAAATAATACTTATAATAAAATAATAAAAAAATTAGATTTAGTTATTTTTTTATGAAATAAATTAGATAAATACTTAATAGATAATGATTTTAAATCACTTAATTATAAATATATAATTCATGTTTCTGACAATATATTAGATCAATCTTATTTATTTTGAAAAAAATATTTTTTCATTAAAACAGATATAAATTCTTTTATATCAACAGTTTCTAATAATTTAAATAAAAAATATTATGATATAAATTTTGTTACTAAATATAAATCTTTAGTAAAAGCTTCATATCATAATGATTATAAAAATAATATATTTTATAATTTTATTAATAAAGTTAATTTATTAATTCCTTTTTGAAGTAGTATTTTTATAGATGTAGGATCAGTTTTAAATTATAGTTCATTATTTTTATCACCTATAAGTAAATCTTATGTAAATTTTCCATCTTCTTTTTTTAATATGGGTAGTTCATATAAATCTATTTGATATTCATTTTATAATAAAAATCCTAATTTAATTTTTATATGAGATGGTAGTTTTTATATGAACATGTGAGAAATAATTACTGCAGTCGAAAATGACTTAAATTTAACATTTGTTATTTTAAATAATAATTGATACTCATCACCATTATTTATGAAATATTGAGTTGACTTATCAGATAATAAATTCTGTAAATATTCTAAATGATTAGACTATGCAGATTTTTCAAAATCAATTAAAGTAGACTATTTTTTAATTGACGATTGTATGAAAATAGATGAAGTATTTGAACAAATAATTATTAAACAATGAGTTAAAATTTTGGAAATAAAAGCATTATTTAGTGATAAAATGCCAATATAATTTTTTATATTAGAATAAGTATTTAAAAGACAATGAAAAAAATTTTTATTGATAATGAAATTACTGAGAATAGATGTTGTCAGACTTTTTTAACTCAACAAAGAAGTCTTCATAGTTTTTTTGACTGAAGTGATTTTTATGAATTATCAGATGATATATTACTTTCTGAATATATAATTGTTATTTCTTGTGTTGTAGTACCATGGTCAGAGAATAAAACTAAAGAAATATTATATAAATATATAAAAAATTTTCCTGAAAAAAAAATAATTTGTTATGGTTGTTTTTCTATTTTTACAGATTTATTAAACCCTTATGAATGAGTCGTTGAATTTATTTGAAATGATGATTGAAATAAATTTAACTCAATATTTTCAATTTGAAATTTACCAAAATATAACAATGTGATTGAAAAAGTTTGAATTGAATTTAAAAATAATTTTGATAAAAATTTTGAATGGATAATTATATGACATTGATGTTTATGGAATTGTTATTATTGTAACCATAAACTTACAAGTAAACTTTATAGTAAACCATTTAATTTAATAAAATTAGAAGTACTTATTAGATTAAATAAATGAATAAACCATTTTAGATTTATATCACATGATATTGCTAGTTATTGATTTGATTTTGAAAAAAAAGTTAATTATATAGATTTGTTGAAAAATATACTTAAGATAAATAATAAATTTACTTTTTCAGCATGACCAATTTACCCAAGATCTTTTTTAGAAAATAAAAAAGATATATTAGAATTATTTTCTACTTGAAGAGTTACTGAATTATTTGTTGCTATAGAACATTTTAGCCCAAAAGTTCTTAAGCTTATGAATAGAAATTATGATATAAATGAAGTTCTTAGTTTTGTAAAAGATATAAAAATAAAATTTCCTAAAATAAAAATATGTACTCATATCATATATTGATATCCTTGAGAAACTTTGGAAGATTTAAAAGAAATATTTCCTATAATGGATTATTTTGATCAAGTACAAATGTTTAAAATTGGATATAATAGATATTTGCATCAAAATAATCCTTGATTTAAAGAAGATACATTATGACTAAAATTAAAAAATCAATTCTTAGTTAAATATTTTAAAAAACAATATTGAATTATTGTCTATGAAGATCATAGAATAATACTTATAAAAGAACAATATTGGACTGGAGAAGAAAATATTAATTATTATACATTTTAAATTATTTTTATGAAAATTTTAGTCCCTGTAAAAAATCTTTTTTTCTGAATAGAGGTTATAAAAAACTGAGCAGATGAAATATATTTTTGATTTACATCTGAAGAATGGTTACAAAAATATAATCATACAAATCCATTAAATGCAAGAAGTATGTATCATAGTATGAATTCATATAAAAGTGCTAAAAAACTTATAGATTATGCTAATTCAAAAAATGTACATACCTATATTACATTAAATAGGGTACCTCCATATGTTGATGAAGAATTATTAGAAAAAGAAATAAAAAATATAATTTCACTAAAACCTAGTTGAATTATATTTAAAGATTTATATATTGCAGAAATAATAAGAAAATTTGATAAAGATATAGTTTTGCATTGTAGTTCTTTAAATCAAGTTATAAACAAAAATTCTATATTTTTTTGGGTTGAAACTTATAATGTAAAAAGAATAATTTTACCAAGAAATATTGCTTTTAATGAAATAATAGATTTATGTAATTGTTTTCCAAATTTAGAATTTGAAATTTTTGTTAAAAATTCATGGTGTTATAATAGTGATTGAGTTTGTTCTTCAATACATGAAGAATGATTAAAAAAATGATTAAAATATGTTTGTTTTAGAGAAGAAGATTATAAATCTGAAAATGAAGTATTTAATAAACAATTTCATGATTTTAATAATAAATTGGTATGTAAAATGTGTATTGTTTGAAAATTAAAACAATTAAAAAATTTAGTTTCAATTAAAATAGTATGAAGAGATAAAACACTACCAAGAATATTAAACGATTTAGAATTTGTAAAAAAATCCAGAGATCTTTTATATAAGACAGATAATTATGATCAATTTGTTGAAGAAACTATGGATATACATAAAAAAGTTGTGTGAAAAAGATGTTGATTTAATACATGTGAATTTTATAACTATTATTATAAAAAATAAATATGGAAAAAGCTTATTTAATAACAGAAAATACTGATTTAAATCAAGATTTTTCTGAATATGATAGATTATATATTTGAGATGCTTGTTGTGAGCATAATTTAGTGTCTTTTTTAAAAAATTCAAAATTTCTTAAATTAATATTTTCATTTAAAAAAAATATAACTATTGTTACATCAAGTATCTCAAATAAAAATATAGATTTAATACAAGATATAATTATAAAAATAAGTAAATTAAATAATATTTATAAATTAAAAAAATTGGAAATAGTTATAAATGATTTCTGACTTTTCTATTGATTATTAAATTCAAAAACAGATGTAGACTTTATATGGTGAAATTTCATGATATTGCAACAAAAAGATCCATATTTTGTTAATATGAAACATTTGTGAGATGATACATTAACAATTGATTCACAAATATATGATAAATATTTTTCAAGTAATAGAGTTAAATTTGTAGAGGTTTATAATGTATTTCAATGAGTAAAGAATAAATATTATTTTGATTTAACTCTATATTATCCATATGTAGTTTTTAGTATAACTAGGTATTGTCCAACAGGACTTATTGAAAAAAATATGAAACATTTAACTATCGTTGAAGATTGTATTTGATGTAGATGAATAACTAATACTTTAAGTATGGAGTTAACTTTATGAGACAAATCAGTCACAAATTATTATTTATGAAACAAGCAATTTTATAAAAATGATGAAATGATTAAAAATGATAAAATAAAAAGAATTGTTTATAATTATGATGTTTATAAAAAATAAAATTAATAAAAATTATGTTTAATATTGATGAAATAACGCACAATTATATTTTAATTGAAATTTTACATTTTTTAGAAGATGAAAAAATATTATATAATCTATTAACTGATTGATTAGATACTGTTTTTGTAAATAAAAATGAAAAAATAAAATTTTATTTTATTTTTTTACAGTATAAAAAAATAGTTATTATTGAAAAATGAAGATATATATTCATTCCTGAATTTAGGCAAGAACTTTTAAAACTTTGATATAGTAAATTTTTAATTTTTGATTGATATAAAGATTATTTCTCATTATGAAATAAATCTTTATTAATTAAAAAAAATAATAATAAAGTAGCTAAATGATCTTATGATTTATCAGAAAAAATTTATAATGATTATTTTTCAAATTTATTAAAAAATAATTCTATAAATTCTTTACTTGATTTATGATGTTGAAATTCAAATTTTTTAATTTTTTTGTCTATTCAATTTCCAGATAAATTATTCTATTGAATTGAAATTGATGAAAATAGCTATTTAGAATGAATCAATAAAATAAAAAAATTATGACTTAAAAATATAAAAATTTATAATGATAATATATTAAATATTGATAATATTTCAATTTGAAATATTGATGTAATTAGTTCATTTTTTGTTTTACATGAGTTACCTGATGTAAAAAATATTTTAAATAAAATATTTGAATCAATTAAACCAAAATATTTTATAATTAGAGAATTTACACCACCAAATGATATTTTGAACTGAAATTTTCAAAATAATGATCAATTTTTCCTTACTTATATATTTATACATTTTTTAAGTCATCAAAAAACTAATAATATATACTAAAAATATTTTGCTTTCTTAGTATAAATAGGTATAATAAATTGGTATACTAACCAATAAAAATATGCAAGAAATAAAAGAAATAGAATTAAGAGAAAAAACTGAAAAAGATTGAAAA
>Ga0100401_1004087_pt1 | contig 10906 bp, 14 predicted proteins | sample CryGeymeta201525_FD_80421 | JGI IMG/M metagenome (GOLD analysis project Ga0100401, IMG submission 80421) | Groundwater microbial communities from Crystal Geyser aquifers in Utah, USA - Crystal Geyser metaG 2015-25 | ecosystem: Environmental > Aquatic > Deep subsurface > Groundwater | place: USA...
AAGCGGCAAAGAAGAAGTCAGTTGCCGCGAAGCGATCGCGTCAGCGGGATCTGAGCACCCAGCGAAGCGATGTTTCGCAAGCAAAGGCAGTTCTGATGCAGACCTTCCTGGGTAGCCCGGCGCGAATCGGTGTTCAGGATCTGCTCCGAGGCGACACTGGCGAGTACACGCCCCAGGTGCTGATCCTCAACGACCTGGAGGATGGGGAGGAGGCTTTCGGCACGCTGGTCGCGTTTGAGACGCTTGGCACTCGCTACATCCGAGACTTCGGTTCCCGCATCCGTACTGTGCTCCTGCGCGATGATGATCGGCGCCATCGACAATCTGACGTCCGGAGGCACCTGCACGTTCTCTTTGTCGAGTTCGGCAAGGAGTTGACATGCATGGTACGCCGCGATGCGAGTATGTATCAGGAGATCCGCATCTCCCACAACAATCCAAGCTTCTGTTCTACTCGGACTTTCCGGGTGGAAGAGAAGGGGGCGCCCGCGAAGAGTGCCGAACGGACTGCGAAGAAGGAGGCCGATCCGCGGCTCAAAGAGGGCATCATCGTCCTCAAGCCGAAAGTGAGCGGCCTTGGGCCGGCCAAGGTCAAGAGGTTGGCCACCGCCGGCATCAAATCCGTCGGCGATGTGCTGGCCGAGGGCGCCGAGAAGAAGGTCGAGCCGGTCATCGGCACGATCGGCGGGAAGGTCTGGAAGGACCTGAAGGCCGCCGCACGAAATCACACGGCCAGCAAGTAGGAGGAAGAACAAGGGCCCCGTTCGCGATTAGCGAACGGGGCCCTGCTCATATCTATTTACAAAATGATCTCAATATGATATATTCAATTGCCATGACAATTAAACAAATCTACAATTGAAATCACGAATTCTGCGTCCCTAATAATCTCGAAGGGATAGGATGACAAGAATCATTCATAAACAACTTAGCTACAAAATAATCGGTATATGTTACGAGGTTTACAACGATCTTGGTGGCGGATATCAAGAAAAATACTATTACAAAGCAATAAATCATCTTTTCAAAGAACATCATATTAAATTCAAAGAGCAAGTAAGAGCAGGTATTAACTTTAAAGGTTACAATTTAGGTCGGTATTTCCTCGACTATTTAGTGGAGGACAAAATCATTTTAGAAATCAAAGCAACTAGTCATTTTACATCCAGGGATATCAAACAGGTTTTGGCCTATTTACAAAAAACAGAATTGGATTTAGGCATTTTAGTCGGATTTACAAAGCAAGGCGTAATATTTAAGCGTATTCTTAGAGGATACTAATTCGGGATTATTTGTGAGGCAAAATGAAAATTCGAGAAATTTATAATTTAGCAATCAAATTAGGGATTTCAGCTGATCCGCGAGGAAAAGCCGGGATTGATAAATGGCTTAAAAGAACTAAAAAACTCTACGAAAAATTAACCGAAGAAGAAAAAAAGGAATTTGACCAAGAACGTTTAACTAATCCATATTCCGATAGCCGGATTCATTTTGGCGACCCGGGAAAAGAGATTAAAACCGCAATCGTCGGCATTGATATGGAAGGCCCGGAAATCATGCTGGCCGCCATGTCAGGGGATCCTAAAATTGATCTTATTATCGCTCATCATCCTGAAGGCAAAGCTTTGGCCGCCCTTGACGATGTTATGCATCTTCAGGCCGATTTGATGGCCGCCTACGGCGTCCCAATCAATGTCGCTGAAGGCGTCATGAAAGAGCGCATTTTAGAAGTCAATCGTTCAGTGGCCGCGGCTAATCATATGAGAACCGTTGATATGGCCCGCCGCGTTAATATGCCTTTAATTAACATCCATACGCCAACCGACAATTTAGTCTATGATTTTTTACAAAAATTAATGGATGCTAAAAAGCCGGATACAATCGCCGATGTCATCGAGATCTTAAAAACCATTCCCGAATACAAAGAAGCTTCTTTAAATAACGCCGGTCCGAGCGTTATTGCTGGCGCGCCGGAAAATTCGGCTGGCAAAGTCGTGGCTTTTGATATTACCGGCGGCACCAATGGCGCCAAAGAAATCTATCCGGAGCTCGTCAAAGCCGGCGTTGGCACGGTGATTGGCATGCATATGAAAGATGAATCCCGCGAAGAAGCCATCAAAAATCACTTAAATGTTGTTATCGCCGGCCATATTTCCTCTGATTCTTTGGGCATGAATTTATTTTTGGATGAATTGGAAAAGAAAGACATTAAAATCATACCAATCTCTGGTCTTATAAGAGTAAAGAGAACTCAATAAATTTCAACTAATTGAAATCCTTATCTTAGCGCCAAGGGCGTGAGTCATTTTTTCGACAAAATCGATGGATAGATTTTCGTTGCCGGACTCAAGGCGAGCAATCGCCGATTGTTTAGTGCCAATCTTTTTTGCCAGCTCTGCTTGGGTTAGCCCTTTTTTAATTCTCAATTTAATTAAATCGGAGATAAGTTGGTAGCGGGGTGCCAATCTTTTATATTCTTCAGCAACTTTTGGATTTTTGAGAGCTTCTTTTTTAAATTCTTCAAAACTTTGCATTTTTCCTCCATAAACAACATAACATATATGTTATATATTTGTCAATAGGTCTATTCTCCGTTCGGCAACTTCAATTTCTTTAACAGGCGTGTTTTGTGATTTCTTTTTAAAAGCGTGGAGTAGATAAATATTTCTTTTTTTAATAAAGTAAAAAATTCTAATCTCTTCCTTTCCCCTAATTCTTAGCTCATAAATATCTTTTGTAATTTTCTTGCAATGCGGCATGCATAAAAAAGTGCCATATTGCTCTAAAAGTTCAAGCATACGCAATATTTTAGCAAATGTTGCAGGAGATAACTTTTTTATAAATTCTTGAACCGGTTTTTCTCCCCGGTTTGCCTCATAAAACAAAAGTTTCCAGTTCATATTGTCATTATACTAATAGCCATTAGTTTTTTACTAATTACTCTCAATAATTTGCATTAAAAATTTATATATGAGATGATTAAATTTAGAGGATGTTTTTAATTTAATGCGGCCACCAAGGCCGTTTTTGGTGCTAAAAAAAATTTCTCCGTGCTATCTTTACAAAACCGCTTTCTTAAGCTCCCCCACCTTATCCGTCTTTTCCCACGGCAAATCTAAATCAGGTCTCCCAAAATGGCCGTAGGCGGCGCATTGGCGATAGAGCGGCCGACGAAGTCCTAATTCCTGAATAATTATGCCTGGCCTTAAATCAAACACTTTCAAAATCGCTTGTTCTATTTTTGATTCCGGAACTTTACCAGTATTGAAAGTATCAACGCGGACAGACATCGGTTCCGGTCGGCCAATAGCGTAGGCAATCTGAATTTCTACGCGGGAGGCTAAACCAGCGGCCACCACATTTTTCGCCACCCAGCGCGCCGCATAAGAACCAGAGCGATCAACTTTGGTTGGGTCTTTGCCGGAAAAACAGCCGCCGCCGTGCCGCGCCATGCCACCATAAGTATCAACAATAATTTTTCGGCCAGTTAGCCCAGTATCGCCTTGGGGTCCACCGATCACGAAACGGCCAGTGGTATTAACAAAATATTCCGTCTTCGAATCCAAAAGTTTCGCGGGGATGACATTTTTTATCACCTTTTCGATAATCGCCTTTTTTAAAGCTGGCAGTTTGACCTCTGGATCATGCTGAGCGGCAATTAAGACATTTTTGATATGAACTGGATGATCGCCATCATACTCAATTGTCACTTGCGATTTGCCATCAGGCCGTAAGCCTTTGATAATCCCCTTTTTGCGAACCTCTGTTAGCCGCTGGCAAAGCTTATGGGCCAGCACAATCGGCAAAGGCATTAGTTCTTTGGTTTCGCTACAAGCATACCCGAACATCAAACCCTGATCGCCGGCGCCAAGATGTTCTAAATCTTCAGCCACAATCTCGCCGGTCGAGTCTTTTTCTTTGAAAGAATCAACGCCGCGAGCAATATCGGACGATTGTTCTTTAATCGCCACCGCCACCCCAGAAGTCTCCCAATTAAAACCGCAGTCGCCATCAGCATAGCCAATGTCACGAATCACGCCCCGAGCAATTTTAGAAATATCAACATAAGTCTTGGTGGTGATTTCCCCCGCCACAAAGCAAATGCCATTGGTGAGCAAAGTTTCACAAGCAACTCTCGCTCGTGGATCATCCTTAATAATGGCATCAACAACCGCATCGGAAATTTGGTCGGCCATTTTGTCAAGGATGCCCTTCAGTGACGGATTCCGAAGTAAAGAGTTTTCTGTCCATGGGGCTTACTCCTTTCTAGGAGAAATAGAAAAAGGTTAGAGGAAAATGGAAAAAAGTTTGGAAAAAAGGAAATTTGAAATCAGTCGCTCTTTTCCAATTTCTATTTTCTATACCGATTTCTGTTTTCTTTTAACTAATTTCTTTTTACAAAAAACTCACCACAAGGGTGAGTAATTCTTCGCCTTTGGCGGAGCATATCTTCCCTTGCGGCCCCGCGTCGTGTCACGAATGCTCCACATCGAATTATTCATTCGCGTTCCGCTTCGGACACTTTGCGGGACAGGGCTGGATTTGGCACCCGCCCAGGGCGGGTTGTCGGCAGGTCGTCGGGCCAGAACCCTCGCTGCACTCTTGATAGTTGATTAAATTTTTAAGCTAAATTGAATTTAACGCAAACCTTATTAAAAGTCAACCCCCACACCTGTGTACTAAAAAATGCTTAAAATTCATCTAAGTTGAGCTCGAAAATTTGTTCTTCAGTTTGATAAAAAAGTTCAGGTGTGCAGGGTCAAGGGCAATGAGATAGAATATTTCAAAATGTTTGACATAAATTTAACAATATGCTATATTGGAGATCCTACTGACTGAATAGCCCCAGCACAACGACTTACTGGCTTACAGAATTACATTCTGTCACGCCGTGCGTCGTATGCGGGGCAAGCATGCCTGCCTGGCAGGCAAAATTCCGCCAGTTTTTTGTTTGTTTAAGGACGAATATTATGCATATTTCCCTTGCGGCTGAAAAAATTATTGAAGTAGGGCCAGTGGCAATTACCAATACCATGCTCGTCACGTGGGTTGTTATTCTGCTATTAAGCATTGTTTCTATATTGGTTGCCCGTAATATCAAAGAAATACCCGGAAAACTTCAGAATTTCTGGGAATTTATCATTGAAGCGATTCTCGGAATGATCGAAAATTTCACTGGTGATCGAAAAAAAGCGGAAAAGATGTTGCCGATTGTGGCCACTCTTTTTATTTTTATTATCGCTGCCAACTGGATTGGTTTAATTCCCGGTTTTGAAACCATCGGCCGATGGGAGATCAAAGAAGGCCAACAAATTTTAATTCCCTATCTTCGACCACCGGCTGCTGATTTAAATACGACCCTGGCTTTAGCGATTATTTCAGTGGTTACCGTCCAAATTTTCGGGTTTGGCTATTTAGGCTTTAAATACATCAAAAGGTTCATTAATTTCAAAGGGCCAATTCAATTTTTTGTCGGCTTTATCGAGGGCATTTCTGAATTTGCCAAAATCATCTCCTTTTCTTTCCGACTTTTTGGCAATATATTCGCCGGCGCAGTTTTATTAATGGTCATTTCTTTTCTTATCCCGGCCGTTGCCGCTTTGCCTTTTTACGGCCTGGAGCTATTTGTCGGTTTCGTTCAGGCTTTAGTATTTGCGATGTTGACAACAGTTTTTATCTTTTTGGCCACCCAGGGACATTCAGACGAACATTAATTTATTAATTATCAATTAATTTAGAAAGGATTTTTATGGAAACAGGATTAGGCACCGAATCAATGAAATTACTGGCTTCAGCCCTGGCGATTGGTATTGGCGGAATGGCACCAGCTATCGCTATTGGCTGGCTGGCCGGTAAAGCCATGGAGGCCATCGGCCGCAATCCCGAAGCTTCGGGCAAGGTCCAGGGAGCGATGATTTTGGGCATGGCTTTCGCCGAAGCTATTGCTATTTATTCCTTGGTTATCGCTTTGATCATTAAATTTATCGGTTAATTTTATTTTTAAGAATAAAGGATAAAAGTGACAGCCTTAGGCATTGACGTAAAATTATTTTTAGGTCAGATCATCAATTTTTTGATCTTGCTTTTGATATTGTGGCGATTCGCCTATAAACCCATTGTTAAAATGCTCAACGACCGTCGCGAGAGGATTGCTTCGTCTATCGCCAATGCCAAAAAAATAGAGGAAGACCTGATCGCCACCGAACAGAAAACTCGCGGGATGCTTGATCAAGCCCAAGAAGAAGGCCAAAAAGTCCTTGAAAATTCGAACTTCGCAGCTTCCGCACAGAAAAAAGAGATTGTTGCTTTAGCTAAAAATCAAGCAGAAAAAGAGATCACTCGCGCCAAAGAGAGCATTAATCAAGAGAGGGAATTGGCAGCTAAAGCGCTTCAAAAAGAAACGATCGCTTTGGTCCGTTTGGCAACCGAAAAAATCCTCCGCCAAGAAACTTCCGCTGCCCTCCAAAAACAGGCAATCGATGAAGCGATTGAAGACTTAGGGAGGAATAACAAATGAGTTTTTCTGCCAAACAATTGGCTTTAGCCTTGCCCAACCAAGATCAAGGCACGTTAACGGATCTTTTTGTGGTTGAGATTGCTTTAGCTAGAGGCCTAAAAGGGCTTATTTCGAATCCGAAATTAACCTTCGATGAGAAAAAGAAGCTTGCCAGTGATGTCCTTAATTCCTTCGTTTCCCCAAAAACCATGCAATTTATCGATTTTCTGATCCAAGAACAATCTTTAGCAAAACTCTCAAAAATAACTCGCGAATATCAAAAAATTCTCGAGAAAAAAAACTTGGGCCTTAGCGGCGAAATTATCACTGCTAACCCAATTGCTGATGAAGAATTGAAAAATATAGAGCAAAAGCTTTCCGTCATATTCAAGCTGCCGGTCATTATTCAAGCCAAGGTTGACTCAAATATTATTGGTGGGGCGATCTTGAAAGTTCAGGATAAAACAATTGATAATTCGTTTCGAGCGAAGTTAAAAACATTAAGATAAGACGAGGTCCAAAATGAAAACAGATTTAATCTTGGCAGAAATCAGACAGAAAATTGAGAATTTAAGCCAGCAATCAAAATTAGAGGATACCGGCGTCGTGACCGAGGTTGGCGACGGTGTAGCAAAAATTTATGGCCTCGCTAAAGCAAAATCTCTTGAAATGATTGAGTTTGATTCACGAGCCGGCGAAGATGAAAAATTATTTGGGATGGTTCTAAACTTAGAAAAAGATTCCATCGGCGTCATTATTTTGGGCGATTCACGAAAAATCCAAGCCGGCGCCATGGCCAAAACAACCGGCAAAATCTTGGAAGTTCCGGTGGGAGAAGGTTTAATTGGCCGAGTAATTAATCCGTTGGGCATCCCTCTCGACGGTAAGGGCGAGATAAAAAGCAAGGAAACCTCGCCGATCGAAAAAATAGCTCCCGGCGTTATCGCCCGTCAGGGTGTCAATACTCCTTTACAGACCGGCATTAAGGCCATCGACTCCATGATCCCCATTGGTCGAGGACAGAGAGAACTCATTATCGGCGATCGCGGTACCGGGAAAACTGCCATTGCCATCGATACCATCATCAACCAAACTACGATTGCCAAACAAGAAAAAAAAGAGCCAGTCGTTTCCATTTATGTCGCGATTGGTCAAAAAGAATCAAAAGTGGCACGGATTATTACCAAGCTTGAAGAAGTGGGAGCAATGGAGAATACGATTGTTATTTTAGCTGGAGCTTCCGAACCAGCCGCTCTTTCGTATCTTGCTCCTTACGCTGGAGCAACCATTGGCGAATATTTCCGCGATAAAGGCAAGGACGCTTTAGTTATTTACGATGATTTAAGCAAACATGCCTGGGCTTACCGACAGATTTCTTTGCTCCTTCGTCGTCCACCAGGCCGGGAGGCTTATCCTGGCGATATTTTCTACCTTCATTCACGTTTATTAGAAAGAGCCGCTAAACTCAATGATGAACTTGGTGGTGGCTCTCTCACCGCCTTACCGATTATTGAAACCCAGGCCGGCGATATTGCTGCCTATATTCCGACTAATGTCATTTCGATCACCGACGGGCAGATTTATCTTGAAAATGATTTGTTTTATAAAGGTATCCGTCCGGCTTTGAATATTGGCCTTTCCGTTTCTCGTGTTGGTGGCGCCGCCCAGATTAAAGTCATGAAAAAAATTGCCGGCAAACTCCGGCTTGATGCCGCCCAGTTTCGCGAACTTGAGGCCTTTGCCCAATTTGCCTCTGATCTTGATGAGACAACGAAAAATCAAATTGAACGCGGCCGTCGGATTACTGAAATCCTAAAACAAGCCAATAATGAACCAATTCCCGTCGCTTTAGAGGTGGCAGTGCTCTACGCCGTCACCAATGGTTATTTCGATTCCCTGGCCGTAGCTGAAGTCCAAAAAGCAGAAAAAAGCTTCATCGCCCATTTGAAAGCCAACTATCAAAACCTGCTCCAAACGATTACGAAGACTGGTGATTTGGATGAAAAAAATGAAACGACATTAAAAAAAGCAATTGAGGAGATAATAAATGTTAAAGCTTAAAGCGCAAATGTTAAAGCAACAGGATAAAACAAAAAAGCATCTATCCTTTATCTTTTTAGCTGCAGCTTTAAGTTTTGCCATTTGAGTTTTAAGTTATGCCAAGCACCAAATTAATTCGCAACCGAATCAAAGCAATCAAGAATACCGCTAAAATCACCAAAGCAATGGAAATGGTGGCGGCTTCGAAAATGAAAAAGGCAGAGGATTCGACGCTAAAAAATCGCCCATATTCAGAAGCAACTTACGAGGTGATTTTTAATTTGGCCAGGCAGCAAAGCATCAGCCATCCATATCTCAACGTTAATCCCAAAGCAACCCGTTATTTATTAGTCGTCATTACCTCCGATAAGGGTCTTTGCGGCAGTTTTAATGCCGCGATCGGAAGAAAAGCCCTCGAATATATCCGTGAACATGAGCCAATTGACTTAATTACCATTGGCAAAAAGGGTCAAAACTATTTTAAACGCTTAAATCAAAATATCTTAGCCACCTATATTAACTTTCCCGTCCATCCGCGCGGAGCTGATATCCGGCCAATAATTCATTCGATTACCGAGCAATTTTTATCTGGTCAATATAAAGAGGTGGCGGTGGTTTATACTGATTTTTGCTCGATCTTAAAACAAGTGCCGAATTTAATTACTTTGCTGCCGCTCGGGAAAGAATACTCGAAACAAAAAGAAGAACAGAAGGAAATTATTATTAAATTTGAGCCCAGCCCAAAAGAAGTCATCAACTTCGTCATTCCCCGAATTCTCGAAATAAAACTTTATCAAATGATCTTAGAGTCGATTGCTTCCGAACAGAGAGCGAGAATGCTGGCAATGAAAAATGCCACTGAATCTGCCAATGAATTGGTTGACGAATTAAATTTAACCTATAATAGCGTCCGCCAAGCCAATATCACTCAAGAATTGGCGGAAGTATCTGCGGGGGCAAATATGAAAGAAAGGATCTAAATGAAAAACAAATTAGGCAAAATTTCCCAAATCATTGGCGCTGTTGTTGATGTCGAATTTGAGGATGATTTACCAGAAATTTACAACGCCTTAGAAGTAAAAGCGCCCCAAGGAAAATTAGTTTTAGAAGTCCAACTTCATCTTTCTTCAGATACGGTGAGAGCTGTTGCCGTGGGTTCAACCGGCGGTCTCGCCCGCGGCACGGAAGTGATTGATACTGGCCACAAAATTCAAGTGCCAGTTGGGGAAGAAGTTTTAGGCCGGATGTTTAATTGTTTAGGAGATCCGATCGATGGTTTAGGACCAATAAAATCAAAAGAATTGTATCCGATCCATCGCGAGGCGCCTGAAATTAAAGATTTAAAAACCGACACGGAGATTTTTGAAACCGGCATCAAAGTGATTGACTTGATTGCCCCGTTTATCAAAGGCGGCAAAATCGGTCTTTTCGGCGGCGCAGGGGTTGGCAAAACGGTTTTAATTACCGAGTTCATTCGCAATATTGCTGCTGAACATGGTGGTTATTCGATTTTTGCTGGTGTAGGAGAGCGAACACGAGAAGGCAACGATCTTTATAATGAAATGAAACATTCCGGTGTATTAAACAAGACTTCTCTTGTTTTTGGCCAAATGAATGAACCACCAGGCGCGCGGTTGCGAGTTGGCTTAACTGGACTGACTCTGGCTGAATATTTCCGCGATAAAGGCAAGGATATTTTACTTTTTATCGATAACATTTTTCGTTTTGTCCAAGCTGGATCCGAAGTATCAGCCTTGTTGGGTCGCCTGCCTAGTGCGGTTGGTTATCAGCCAACCCTGGCTGAAGAAATGGGAGAGCTCGAGGAGAGAATTACCACCACTAAAACTGGCTCAATTACTTCAGTGCAGGCAATCTATGTCCCAGCCGACGACTTAACTGACCCTGCCCCAGCCACGACTTTCGGCCACCTTGATTCGACTATTGTCTTATCCCGATCTTTGGCCGAGCTCGGCATCTATCCAGCCGTTGATCCCTTAGACTCTTCTTCAAACATCCTTGATCCAAGGATTGTGGGCGAAGAACACTATACTGTCGCCCGCGAAGTCCAAAGAATCTTACAACGCTATAAGGACTTACAAGATATTATTGCCATTTTAGGCGTTGAGGAGCTCTCTGATGAAGATAAAATCTTGGTCGCCCGCGCCAGGAAACTACAGAAATTCTTGTCCCAACCTTTCCATGTGGCGGAAGTTTTCTCTAATATCCCTGGCAAATATGTTCCCTTAAAAGATACCATTCGATCATTCAAAGAAATTATTGAAGGCAAACACGACTCGAAACCAGAACAGGCTTTCTATATGAAGGGTTCAATCGACGACGTCAAATAATATGCCCAAAACTTTTAACTTA
>Ga0100401_1004088_pt1 | contig 10905 bp, 10 predicted proteins | sample CryGeymeta201525_FD_80421 | JGI IMG/M metagenome (GOLD analysis project Ga0100401, IMG submission 80421) | Groundwater microbial communities from Crystal Geyser aquifers in Utah, USA - Crystal Geyser metaG 2015-25 | ecosystem: Environmental > Aquatic > Deep subsurface > Groundwater | place: USA...
CAATTTTTTTAAAGACCGAATCTTAAAATGTAAGTTTTTTGACACAACAATCTTCGTTGTTACTAAGGGAGAAAACTTTCAGCTTCTAATAATTGACGGTGTGCACAGAGCGATAGGTATTCAGAAAGCGCTAATCGAGAATTCTGATCTTAAAGATACAATCAACCTTCGGGTATTACTAATTGAGTCCTCTAATATGAGCAGATTACCTGACTATCAAGTTATTTTATGAAAAACCCTTGGCCAATAAAAAAATTAGGAGAAGTTACCGAAATCTATAGTGGCGGAACACCGAGAAGAGCAAATCCTGACTATTGGGGGAATGATGTGCCTTGGTTGACAATGGAGGATGTGAACAAAGGACTTGAAGTTGTTGGTACAGCCCAATATATTTCGAACAATGGTTTAAAAAACAGTAATGCACAACTTATTCCAGCCGGAAGTGTTAATCTAAGCTGTACTGCCTCCGTCGGCAATGTAACAATAAGTAGAATACCACTAGCTACAAACCAACAGTTTAATTCATTTCACCCCAAAGAAGGAACAAATTTAATATCAGAATATTTGGCTTATAGGTTAATGTTCGATAAAGCAAAAATTAAAGCCTTGGGTGGATCAACAACCTTTCAGTTTATAAGCAAGAACGCAATTTCAAATTTCGAAATTCCAATTCCTCCGGAAAGTGTTCAAAAACAAATCGTTGAGCGGATAGATAAAATCGCCGAGGCGCAGAAGTTGAATGACGAACTCCTCCAAAAATCCGACGAGCTTTTCCAATCGCTTTTACATCAAGAGCTTGATGCCGCCAGTAGGGATTGGGAGCTTAAAAAGCTGGGAGAGATTTGTGAAAAAATTATACAAGCCCACCCTTCAAAATTTTTTAAGAGAAGTTTTCATTATATCGATATCTCGTCAATTAATAGCAAAAGTAAAACTGTTGAGGCTTTTTCGACTTGTTCGATAGACCAAGCTCCATCACGGGCGAGAAAGTTGGTACAAAAAAACGATATTCTTTTCGCAACGACACGACCGTATCTTGAAAACATTGCAATAGTTCCTGATACATGTGAGGATTTCGTGGCTTCAACTGGTTTTTGTGTTATCAGAGCTAACACCGAATATACGACACACGATTTTTTATTTTTCAATGTGATTTCTAGACCATTTATTAGGAAAATATTACCATTTCAGCGGGGAGCGAATTATCCCGCCGTTTCAGACAAAAATGTGTACGGTATAAAAATTCCGCTTCCACCCCTCGAAACCCAAAAACAAATCGTTGAAAAACTTTCCGCGGCACAGGAATATAAAAAACAACTTTTGGAGCAGAAATTGAAATTAAAGGAATTATTTAACAGCGTATTACATAAATCTATAGAGTGAACTTTTTGTCCTTCGGCGCCGCTCAGGACAACCCCGAGCTTGTCGAATGGGTTGATTCTGTTTTGCACAAAAGCATGAAGGGAGAAATGAATTAACGACGAAAGTTAATTTTCAATAGAAATTTTTGAAGAATATGAGAATATTACCTTCTTATGATTTAGACAAAATTAAATTTGCCACTGACGGGACAACTTTTGAACGGGCGGTCGGATTATATGAATCCGGCAAAGTAACCGAGTTTAAAGCCAAAATGGACGGCTTCTCTGCCGTTGTGCTTGGTGGCAGTCTGTATCATGTGTTTGTATCCGCAAGAAACTACAATCACGGCAGTTGCGATTGCTACCTTGGTCAAAACGATACGTTTTGTAAACACATGGTGGCGGTTGCCATCCGGGCAGTTACCGGCGGCAAGCCGTTAAGCGGTGAGGATAAGCAGCTTCTGAGTCGGCCAACTTGCAGCGGCAGATTAGGAAAATTGAACAAAGAAGAGTTAGCTACGATTAAAAAATCTATCACAGTCGCTCTGCGATATATAAAGCCATACGTGGGTCCATCCCGCATTTGGTTTGCATATCAGGATTCTTTACAAGAGGGATGTAATCGTTTGTCGGCTATTGTGTCTAATTTGCCGGTAAACGAACAGACGGCGCGACTTTTGGTTAATATACTCCTTCGACTAGATAAGAAACTTATCTTAGGCGGGGTTGACGACTCCGACGGCACAGTCGGCACTTTTATTGAAGAGATCGTACAAGTACTTAAACAGTATGCGAAGCTTGATTCTACCTGTCTGCAAGCATTTTACGAGCTAAAGGATAAGAAAACCTGTTTTGGTTGGGAAGAGCCGCTTTTGGAAATTATTAACGGTAAGATTAAAATATAACTCAATTTATGGAGTGGGGTAGGGGAATCGAACCCCTTTCTTAACCTTGCCCCGCAAAATTTGCCTTCTTTGGGGAAGCGGTGGAAGGGAATCGAACCCTCAACCTTCTCCTTGGGAAGGAGACGTTCTGCCGTTGAACTACCACCGCGAATTTACGGGGTAAAGTCCGGTTTGGGTTAAGCCGGCAAACTAATCCCGCGGATAGTTTCATTTTATAGGATCAGTCATTTAAAGTAAATTATAGAACCACATCCTCTTCTAAAAAGAGAGGATTAAAATTCGAAACTATCAGAATGGCGCTTCCTTAAAGTCTAGGACAAATGAGTTGATTCCCGCCATGGATCAATGGATTTCCGTTTGGCAATCTTCCAAGAGTATTTGCCTCATCAATGAGATGCCACAAATCTCCTCGTCCGTAAATCTGTTGGGCAATTTCCCACAATGTGTCTCCTTGATGAACCGAATAAATAATGGGCGAGTTTCCTATTCCGGTTTCGGCCAGCTCAGGTTCTGCCTGGTTTTCATCATTTTGTTCTGTTACGGCAACGTGTTCTGCTGCAGCTTGTTGCGGGATTTTTAAGCTATCTCCAGGATTAACCACGTATAATCCACCCATAGTCGGGACTATTTGATTTAGATCTGCGATTTCTTTCCAACGGTAGGGGTCATTTAACTCCTTTTTAGCAATTGACCAAAGCGAATCGCCCTCTATTACGGTGTATGTTGAGTAATTATTTTCAAGTGAATTTTCTTCACTGTTAATAGTCAGATCACTTAAGACCTCTCCGGTATCACTTTGATTTTCCTGATTTAGATCTTGGGTAATCTTTTCTTCATCCGCAGGAAAAAGATTCTTATCTCCGGTTTTTTCAAAGTAATTAAAGACTAGAAAAACAATGGTTAGGATTAAAATGACAGCTGCCAAAAAGCCGGATCGATTCCGTGGATTATCCCAAAGCTCCTCTTTTATCTTTGAAATAAGGTTGTTTGATTGTGCCATTTAAGTTAATTCACCCCCTTTGATTATTTAATATTTAAATTTTAGAGATAAAAAAGCCGCCAAAGGAATTTATAGGGCGGGCAGTAAAAACTATGGCGGACCCGACCGGATTCGAACCGGCGCTCTTCTGCTCGACAGGCAGATGTGTTAGGCCGCTACACTACGGGTCCAAAACGAATTAAAAAAGATTAATAACAATCTAACAAATCTTTTATTGCGAGTCAATGATTAAAATGACCATCCGGACATTATTCTAGTTTTTAAATGTAAGAAAGTTTGCATAAGACACATACATTATATCAGTAAGCATTTATTCTTTAAATGAACAATAAATTTTTCCAAAAATAATATTTGATGAAAAAAGTTATACATAATAACAATTAGTGCTATCAATACCAAATTCGTCTTAATTATATCCAAAATATAAAAAGTAAATTGAGGTCATCCGATACTAATTTGGATCAGATTAAACTTAAGTAAACATGTGACATTTTGAGCTTTTTAATGTATAATATAATTTATCTTTCGAAATAATTTTCTTGAGGGAGGTGAAAGCAAATGTGGATTTTTCCGATTATTATTTTGCTGTTACTTATTGTTTTTGTCTGGGCACTTTACAACGGACTTGTAACCGCCAAAGCCAGAGTTCAAGAATCATGGAGCGGGATTGATGTGCAGTTAAAAAGAAGATCAAGTCTGATACCTAATTTAATTGAAACCGTCAAGGGATACGCTAAACACGAGCAAGCAATCTATGACAAAATAATGAAGGCAAGGGAAGGATTGGGTTCGGGTTCCAAAAAGGAACAAGCAAAAGCTAATGACGCCATTTCTGAAGCCTTAAAATCAATTTTTGCCATTGCTGAATCAAACCCGGAATTAAAAGCCAATCAAAATTTTTTAAAGCTTCAAGAAGAACTGTCTGACACTGAGTCAAAAATTGCCTACTCTCGTCAGTTCTATAATGCGAACGTTATGGATTATAATGTGAAAATTAAGATTTTTCCAAATGTTTTGATCGCCAATGCGCTTGGTTTCAAAGAAGAAGAATTTTTCCGTGCTGCGGAAGAAGAAAAGGCAGATGTCAAGGTAGATTTCAACCTAAACCAAAAGTAGGCAAACCTCATATACCCAAATAACTTTGATTTGTAATTTAAGATGTTGTTATTTGGGGAATACTCAACTATATTGATCGCCAACCTGAGGAAGTTGAGTATATAAACGCATTACTGAAACCCCGAATTATCGGGGTTTCTTTTTAACCTTGACAGATTATTTTTTTTAGTATAGTAAGTTAATATGGAAGACAGACAGATTGTCATTCTCGATTTTGGATCTCAGACCACTCAGCTTATTGCGCGACGAATTCGCGAAATGGGAGTGCGGACTGAGATTTTTGCGTTTAACACCCCGGTAACTGAAATTCGGAAACACCACCCCTTTGGAGTGATTTTGTCGGGCAGCCCCTTTTTTCCTTGGCAAACCGGTGCTCCCAAACCAGATCCTCAAGTATTTACCATCAATGTGCCCATCTTAGGTCTTTGTTACGGTCTGTATCTTTTGACCGAGAATCTTGGAGGTAAAGTTTGGGAATTACAGAATAAAGAATACGGCATGGCTAATCTCAAGATTGGAAAATCCGAAAAACTGTTTGCAGGTTTACCGCGGGAGTTTACGGTTTGGATGAGCCACGGGGGTGAAGCTAGAAACCTTGAAGACAAGGGAATAAAGATCCTTGCCAGCACGGAAAATACCAAGATTGCCGCTTTTCATCATCCAGACAAAAAATTCTGGGCACTGCAATTCCATCCTGAGGTAATGCACACCGAGCATGGCAAGAGCATACTTTCTAATTTTGTTTTCCAAATCTGCGACGCCTCTAAAAACTGGAAGATTGAGAATTGGATCCAGGATAAAATCGCCCAGATAAAAGAGACTATTGGCGACAAAAAAGCTATCTGTGCAATTTCCGGCGGTGTAGATTCGACGACTTCGGCTATTTTGGTTGGAAAAGCTATCGGTCGCAATCTTACCTCTATTTTCGTTAAGACGGGATTAATGCGCCTATATGAGTCGGATGAGGTTACCACAGCCTTAAAAAAGTTAGGATTAAAATTAAGGGTTGTCGAGGCTCAAGAAAGATTTTTAACCAAACTGGCCGGAGTTACCGATCCCGAAGAGAAAAGGAAAATAATCGGTCGCGAATATATCGCCATCTTTGAAGAGGAGGCTAATAAAATCAAAAATGTTGAATTTTTAGTTCAAGGAACAATTTATTCGGATCGCATAGAAAGCCAGCGGGCGCAATCTTTGGGAACGGCCAGCAAAATTAAAACACATCATAACGTTGGCGGATTGCCAGCAGATATGAAGCTAAAACTGGTAGAACCCCTGTCTGAAATTTTCAAAGATGAGGTACGATATGTAGCACGCAAACTGGGATTGTCAGAGGAGATCGCTGGACGTCATCCTTTTCCGGGGCCGGGTTTGGCAATTCAAATTATCGGCGAGGTAACCGAGGAAAAGCTGGATATTTTAAAACGTTCCGATGCTATTGTAGTTGACGAGATTCGTAAGGCTGGTCTGTATGATAAAATCGGGGAGATTTTCGCCAATTTTGTGGGAGTTAAGACTGCCGGAGTCAAAGGCGACGCACGAGCCTACCAGTGGTTGATCGCTATTCGTTCGGTTGATCCTTCAGATTTAATGACCTGTGATTGGTCGCGTATTCCGTATGACGTTTTGGCCAAGATTTCGAGGAGGATAACCAACGAAGTCCATGAAGTTAACAGGGTAGTCTACGATATCACCCAAAAACCGCCGGGTACGATTCGGTGGGAATAAGAAAATAAGTTAAAAGTAAAAAGTTAGAAGTCAAAAGTTAAGGTCAAAAAGGTAGTTCTCCATAAAAGTCAAACAATAAGATTATTATACTTCAACCAAGCGAGTAATAACGAACGCATGGAGAAGTACAACAAATAACTCAAAACTGAAAACAACTAACTTAAAAGTCAAAAAAATTATAACGATAAAGCAAGGAGGAAAAATTATGCAAAAGCAAAAAATAAATTCTTCTGATTTTGCCGAAAGGATGGGAGCGTATTCACATGGTTATAAGATCGATGTGGGCGATTCGGTTTTAATCTTTACAACAGGGCAAATTGCAATGGATAAGGCCGGAAATGTATTACATCCCGGCGATGCAGGAAAACAAGCCGAATTTATTTTTGAGTCTCTACAAAAAATTCTCAATGAGGTAGATGCAAGTTTGGATGATGTTGTAAAGCCACAATTTTTGTTACCAACATGGATGATTTTGCCAAAATATCACCAGTACGCAACAAATATTTCAAAAACTCCGAGCCCGTTTCAACTTTGATTGAGGTCAGCAAACTTGTCAAAGAAGGTTGCTTGCTCGAAATTGAAGTCATAGCTGTAAAGAAAAAATAATACAAGGAGAAAATTATGCAGGATCTTAAAAATTTGCCTTTATATTTAACCTTCGACGATGTTTTAATTTTACCGCAGTTTTCCGATGTCGGCTCAAAAGACGGTAACATCAAAACACGTGTTTCAAAAAATGTCGAAATTGAAATCCCGATAGTTTCTTCACCCATGGATACCGTCACCGAGGAAGCAATGGCGGTAGCTATAGCTGAGGAGGGAGGAATCGGAGTTATCCACCGCAATATGACCGCTCAAAATGAGGCGAAACAAGTCAAAAATGTCAAAGCCAAAAACTTGCAGGTTATCGGTTCAGTCGGTCCGTTCGATTTGGAACGCTCCAAGATGCTTGAAGAGGCAGGCGCCGACGCAATTTTGATTGAAGTGGCACATGGATCGAAAAAGGATATTCTGGAGAGTGCCAATAAAATTAAAAAGGAAATTAAATGCGACTTGATCTGCGGAAGTATCGCCACCAAAGAGGGAGCGGAAATCTACGCCGAAATTGCCGACGGATACAGGGTGGGGATTGGTCCGGGTTCGATTTGCACGATGAGGATAATAACCGGCGTGGGCGTACCTCAATTGAATGCAGTGTCGGAAGTGATGTCTGTCGCCAAAAAATACGGCATTCCGGTTATTGCTGACGGTGGTATCCGTTCCTCAGGAGATATTGCCAAGGCGATTGCCGTTGGTGCAGACACGGTTATGTTAGGTAATCTTTTGGCAGGTTTTGATGAATCACCGGGAGAATTGGTGGAAATTGATGGCAAGAAATACAAAAGTTATCGTGGCATGGGTTCGCGCGATGCCATGGAAAAGGGGCCGGTTTCAGATAGATATGAGCAGGAAAAAATAAAAAAGAAAATTTCTATGGGAGTTTCCGGTATGGTGGCTTATAAAGGATCGGTCAAGAATCAACTGTACCAATTGGTAGGCGGATTAAAGGCCTCCATGGGTTTGGTAGGTGCATGGAACATAAAAGAGATGCAAGAAAAAGCTAAGTTAATACGTATAACAAATGCAGGTACCAGTGAAGGTCATCCTCACACGCTGGTTGCCTTCAAACTGGAGGACAATTATGCCGGTCGCTGATCTTAGTTTTTTAACCAAGAAAATTGAATTGGCTGAATTACATGTACACGTAGGCAGTTCTGGCAGCCCGGCTCTCATGTGGGATATTGCTCATCAGTCCGGATTAAAACTGCCGGTTGGCGATTTCTGGGAATTTGAGGAAATGGTTACGGTTAAAAAGCCGCTCACAGGCGACAACCCCGTCATTAAATTTAATGAGTATCTTAAAATATTTAATTTAACAGAGCTGATTCAATCAAGCCCCTTGGCTATGGAGCGGATTATTTATGATGCCATAGGCGGCGCCTATCGCAATAATAATATCACCACTTTAGAACTTCGTTTTTGCCCCATGCTGCGCAACAGAGAAGGAGAACAGGATTTAGATCATATTATTATGGCTTCGCTAGCAGGATTAGATAGGGCTTTGTTGGCTTATCCGCAGGTTCGAGCCGGACTCATCTTCGAAATGGACAGGCGCTTTAGTCTTGAAAAAAATCAAATTATTTTACAGAAAGCTCTTAAATATAAAAACCGAGGAGTGGTAGGAATAGATATCGCCGGGCCAAGATTAGATGATTTTGACTATTCTGCCTATGCGGAAATATATCAGGAGGCAGCCTCAAACGGTTTGGGAACAACCATTCATACCGGAGAGGAAGGTTCAAGTGAAGAGATGGGAAGAGTAATTAAAGAAATTCAGCCCCTGAGAGTCGGGCACGGAGTCAAAGCTGCTTGGGATAAAAATCTCATGCATAAGCTGCAAGAACAAAATATTATCTTAGAGATCTGTCCAACTTCGAATTTACGCGTAGGAGTGATTCAAGACCTAAAAGAACTGAGTTTTGTTTTAAAAACCTTTCTGAGTGAAGGCGTTAAATTTACCGTCAATACCGATGGGCCTGAGTTTTTCCAGACTAATATTCGTCAAGAATTCAGGCTTCTACTCGAAAATAACATTTTAAGCCGGGATGAAATTTTAAAAGTCAATCAGATTGCTCATGAGGCTAGTTTTATCAATAACTCGGATTTTGCCCGCTTTAATCCGCTAAACGGCAAGAAGGCTAGTCGTTTTTCTTAAACCTCTAAAAACAGGTTTGACTCGCAAGCAAACTCTTTTTTAATGCCTAATTTTGTGCTATCCTTGAGATTAGAATTTTGAATTTTGATTTTTGACCCTTCGACCTAGCTCAGGGCAAGCTTTTAAATTTTAAATATGACTATTTATACCGAAATTGATTCCAATAAGCGTCGCACCGTCACCATTATGATTTTATTTATAGTATTCATTTCCGTCCTGGCTTATGTTTTCGGCGAAGCTTCAGGTTATGGTTGGTCGTGGGCAGGAATAGCATTGGTTGTCTCGGGATTTATGAGTTTTGGGAGTTATTATTTTTCGGACAAAATCGTACTGGCTATTTCCCAAGCTAAGGAAATCAAAAAAGAAGACAATCCTCAAATCTATAATTTAGTAGAAAATTTGTGTATCGGGACAGGTCTGCCCTTGCCTAAAATTTATCTCATCGAAGATACCGCTCCTAATGCTTTTGCAACGGGGCGCGACCCTCAGCATGCGGTGATTTGCCTGACGACGGGGATTATGCAGAAATTGGACAAATTAGAATTAGAAGGTGTTGTCGCTCACGAGCTTTCACATATCAAAAATTACGATATCCGTTTAATGTCGATTGTAGTGATTTTGGTGGGTTTTGTAGTTTTGCTTTCGGACTGGTTCACCCGTATGATGTGGTGGGGAGGTGGCAGGAAACGCGACCGCAGTTCCGGCGGCGGCCAAGCTCAAGCCGTTTTTATGCTGATCGGGATTCTACTGGCTATTTTGGCGCCCATTTTTGCTCAATTGATCAAACTGGCATTGTCGCGTCAGAGAGAATTTCTGGCTGATGCTTCTGCAGTTTTAATCACACGCTATCCGGAAGGATTGGCGCGGGCCTTAGAAAAGATTTCCGCCGACACTGAACCTTTGGAGGCTGCTAACAAAGCCACGGCTCATTTATATATCGTCAATCCCTTGAAAGATTATAAAGGAGGAATAAATAAACTTTTTTCCACCCATCCGCCTGCCGCGGATCGTGTTGCACGATTGAGGGCAATGTAAGTATGAAAACAACAAAGATTTCTCCACAAAAAGTTCGACAGGTTGCTAAATTAGCGAGGTTTACGCTTACTGATAATGAAATACATAAATTTCAAGGGCAACTCGAAACTATTCTGGAACATTTTGAGACGCTTGGAAAGGTTCAGGTGGAAGACGTTGAGGCAACATACCAAACGACGGGGATCAAAAATGCTTGTCGTGACGATAAAAGGCAGCATTGCAGTTTAACCCAAAAGGAAGCTTTGCAAAATGCCCCCAACACCCAAAAAGGATATTTTAAAGTAAAAGGGATTCTTCCGGAAAACTAAGATCCATGGATATTGTTGACAATTCAATTCGAGAAACGGTCGATCTTTTCAAAAAACGCAAAATTTCTTGCCAGGAGATTGTACGGGCTTGTTTTGAAAGGATAGAAAAATATAACCTCAGCATAAACGCTTATCTTACGCTTAATAAGGAGCAGGCGCTCAAAAAAGCTCAAGATGTGGATAACAACAGAGTCAAAGGTAGGGAGTTGCCCCCTCTAGCAGGAATACCGGTTGCCTTAAAAGATATTTATTCAACCAAAAACCTACGGACTACTGCTGCTTCCAAAATCATTGATAATTATCTTCCTGCCTATTCAGCGACCGTGGTTCAAAAGCTTGAATCGGTGGGCGCAATAATCATGGGGAAGGTTAATTGTGACGCCTTTGCCCACGGAGCGACCGGCGAAAACTCCGATTTCGGGTCGGTTAAAAATCCGTGGGATTTGGAGTATGTGGCTGGAGGTTCAAGTGGAGGTTCGGCAGCAGCGGTGGCATTTGGCGGTTGTTTGATGGCCATGGGAACTGATACCGGAGGATCGATTAGAAATCCGGCTTCCTACTGCAATCTGGTAGGTTTAAAACCCACCTACGGTCGGGTTTCCCGTTCTGGAGTAATCTCCATGGGTTCCTCATTAGACTCGATGGGACATCTTACCCGAACCGTGGAAGATTGCGCCCTGGTACTTTCAGTAACCGC
>Ga0100401_1004089_pt1 | contig 10904 bp, 5 predicted proteins | sample CryGeymeta201525_FD_80421 | JGI IMG/M metagenome (GOLD analysis project Ga0100401, IMG submission 80421) | Groundwater microbial communities from Crystal Geyser aquifers in Utah, USA - Crystal Geyser metaG 2015-25 | ecosystem: Environmental > Aquatic > Deep subsurface > Groundwater | place: USA...
AGCAAAAAACCGTTAATAAGGGGCTGATCCTCCTTTCCAAAAAATTAGACATTCCCCTGGTCGCCACCAACGACGTTCATTATCTGAGAAAAGAAGACGCCGATGCCCAGGATATTTTAATGCTTATCAATACCGGGGCGGATCCGAACGATCCCGAAAGACTGACTTTGAAAGCCGACGATTTCTCGATGAGAAGCCCTGAAGAAATGATAAAAGATTTCGAGGATTTGCCCGAAGCCATTACCAATACCCAAAAAGTCGCTGACCTTTGCAATTTCCAATTTGAACTGGGCAAAGTCCAGCTTCCCAAGTTTCACGTTCCCTCGGGGAAACCGCCAGATGACTATCTGGAAGAACTTTGCGCCCTGGGGCTGAAAAAAAGATTCGGCGAAAATCCGGAAAAACAAGTTTTAGACAGATTAAACTACGAATTGGGAGTAATTAAGCAGACGGGTTTTGCTTCTTATTTCCTGATCGTCCAGGATTTCGTCAACTGGGCGAAAGAAAACCGGATTGTCGTGGGCCCCGGCCGGGGAAGCGTCGGAGGCTCTTTGGTCGCTTTTTTGCTTAATATTACGAACGTGGATCCTTTGAAATACAACCTCTTGTTTGAGAGGTTTTTAAATCCGGAAAGGATTTCTCTTCCCGACATCGACCTTGATTTTACCGACCGGAGAAGAGATGAAGTGATAAATTACGTGGCTCAGAAATACGGCCGCAACAGGGTGGCTCAGATTATCACTTTCGGAACGATGGCCGCCAGAGCCGTGGTCAGAGATGTGGGAAGAGCCCTGAATTATACATATACCTATTGTGACCATCTCGCCAAAATGATTCCTTTCGGCCTGACTTTGGACGAAACTTTAAAAAAAGTTCCCGAATTCCATTCTCTTTATGAAAATGACGGACAGGCGCGCAAATTAATCGACTTTGCCAAGAAATTAGAGGGGGTCGCCCGCCACGCTTCCACCCACGCTTGCGGAGTCGTCATCTCGGATACTCCCTTGGACGACATAGTCCCCCTCCAGCATCCTACCCAGGACGACAAGGCAATCGTCACCCAATACGAAATGCATTCCATCGAAGATTTGGGGCTTTTGAAAATGGACTTTTTGGGATTGAAAAACCTGACCATTATCGAAGACACCTTGGCCAGAATTTATAAAGTCCAGGGAATAAGTCTGGATATCGAAAAAATCCCCGAAGGCGACAAAAAAACTTACAGATTGTTGCAGAAAGGAGAAACAGTGGGAGTCTTCCAGCTGGAATGTTTATCTGGCGAAACCATGGTTTCTAACACTACAATTGAAAAATTATTTAAGAGTAAAAATAAAAAAAATCTGACTTCGGTTTATTTAGATGAAGGAAAAACTCATTTAAACCCAATAAAAGGCGTCTTCGAAAGTGGAACAAAAGATATTTACATTTTAGTTGCTGAAAACAATTGGTATATCAAAACAACAAAAGACCATTATTTCTTAACTGAAAATGGCTGGAAAAAATTAGAAGATATTAAACAAGGAGAAAAAATTTTGGTAAAACAAAAGGCAAAACATTTAATTTATAACACTTGTAAGAAATGTGGAAAACAAATAAACGGACAGAAAGAAGGAAAAAGCAATTTTTGTTATCGTTGTTCGGCAAAATTCTATAAAAACCCGAGTAAAGAAAAATCTAAGAAAAAAATAAGGGCAGCGAGGATAAGGTTTTATCAACGAGGCGGCAAACCTTGGAATTATGGCCTTACCGCCGAGAATAATGAGATATTAAAAAACACCGGACAAAAAATAGCAAAAGCTCTACTGGGCCGGACTTTAGAAGATATCCATGGAGTGAAAAAAGCAAAAGAATTAAAAAAGATAATATCGGTTAGGACCAAAGGAAGTAAAAATCCAATGTTTGGGAAACCTTCTCCTCATCGCAAAGGAGGCTTTAGAACAGATTTGGGTCATTATGTCCGTTCAAATTGGGAAGCAGATTTCGCCAGAATTTTAAAACTTCGTAATTTACATTATCAATATGAACCGAAAACTTTTCAATTAACAAAACGAAATGGCGAAATTTTACACTATACGCCTGATTTTTACGTTCCTAAGCAGAATACCTTCTATGAAATTAAGGGCTGGTTTCACGATTTAGACCAAGAGAAAATGAATTTATTCGAGAGACAATATCCTAATATTAATTTAGTTTTGATTAATAAAACTAAGTTTGCCGAATTTGCTATGCAATACAGAGACTTAGTTAAATGGGAATGTCCTCAAATTCCTATCGAACAAAGTTTTAATTTTATCAAAGTCAAAGAAATAAAATACGGCGGCAAAGAAAAAACCTACGATATTGTAATGCAATCTCCCGGTAATAATTTTGTGGCTAATGGATTTTTAGTACACAACAGCGACGGTATGCAAAGATATCTAAAACAATTGAAGCCGACCGAGTTTGAAGACATAATCGCCATGGTCGCCCTTTACCGGCCGGGACCCATGCAGTTGATACCCGACTACATTGCCTGTAAAAATAAAAAAAAGGCGGTAGATTATCTTCATCCGAAACTGAAACCTATTTTGGAAAATACTTACGGAATTCCCCTCTACCAGGAACAAATTATGAAAATCGCCCAGATATTGGCCGGATTCAGCCTGGCCGAAGCCGACGTTTTGAGAAAAGCCATCGGTAAAAAAATAAGAAAATTATTAATGGCCCAGAAGGAAAAATTCATCTCGGGCTGCAAAAAAAACGAAGTCAGGGAAGATATCGCCCAAAAAATCTGGTACTGGATCGAACCTTTCGCCAGCTATTCCTTCAACCGTTCCCATGCCGCGGCTTACGCCACAATCGCCTATCAAACAGCTTACTTAAAAGCCCTTTTTCCGGCGGAATTCATGGCGGCTCTCTTGACTTCCGAAAGGGCGGACATAGACAGGATTTCCGTTCTGATCGAGGAATGCAAGAATATGGGTATTGTCGTTTTGCCGCCGGATATAAACGAGAGCTTCACTTTTTTCGGGGTTGTCCCCAAAAAAAATCAGGTAAGGTTCGGATTGTCGGCGATAAAGAATGTGGGGCTGAACATCGTTGAAGTTATTATCGAGGAAAGGAAAGCGCACGGGCCTTATGCCTCAATCCAGGATTTCATCACCAGAATCGATTCAAAAAATCTTAATAAAAAATCCCTGGAAAGCTTAATTAAAGCCGGAGTTTTTGATAAAATGGCTGAAAGGAACCAGCTTCTTTCCAGCCTGGAAAATCTTTTGGAGCATTCCAGAGAAAACCAAAAAACAAAAATAAACGGGCAAACCGGCCTTTTTGACGGAATGCAATTCAATAATCACGTCCGCCTTCTTACGGCCACTCCCGCCTCGGAAAAAGAAAAATTAACCTGGGAAAAAGAATTACTGGGGCTTTTTGTGAGTAGCCATCCCCTAAAGGGATTCCAGCACGTTTTCGAAAATAAAGTGGTGGCGATATCTACAATTTCAAATCCCAGATCCCGGCAAAAAGTCAGAGTCGGAGGAATAATCGCTGGAATCAAGAAAATAGTAACCAGGACGGGCAAACCCATGCTTTTCGTCAATCTGGAAGATTTAAGCGACAGGATTGAGGTCGTCGTCTTTCCGGGAATTATAGAAAGGAATCCTGCGGTTTTCCAAGAAAATAAAATCGTCATGGTTTCGGGGAGAATGGATTCGAGAGACGGCGTCCCGAAGTTAATCTGCGAAGAAATAGAAGAAATAATAGAAAAAACATGAAAACAACTTCCATTGAAACAACTCGCCATTCGCTTTCTCATATTATGGCTTATGCGGTGCAAGAATTATATCCTAGCACCAAATTTGGCATAGGCCCTGCGATTGAAAACGGTTTTTACTACGATTTTGGATTTTCCGCCGCATTGGCTCCCGAGGAATTGCCTAAAATTGAAAAAAAGATGCGGGAAATCATAAGACAAAACATTATTTACAAAAAGACGGCCGTTTCGAAAAAAGAAGCCCGAAAATTATTCAAAGACCAGCCCTATAAATTGGAGCTGATCGAAGAGCTACCGGGGAAAAACGTAACTATATATGAAAGCGGAAAGTTTCTGGATCTTTGCAAGGGCCCGCATATCAAATCCACCCTTCAATTACATTCAGGGCAAGCGAAAGAAATTATTAACTCTTTTAAATTAACAAAGATTGCGGGAGCTTACTGGAGAGGATCTGAAAAGAACAAAATGCTGACGAGGATATACGGCATTGCCTTTGAAACGAAAAAAGAGCTTGACGATTATTTTTTGAAAGAAGCCGAAGCGGAAAAAAGAGACCACCGGCTTTTGGGGCAAAAAATGGATTTATTCCACATCGATGAGAATATAGGACCCGGCCTCGTTTTGTGGCACCCCAAAGGCGCAATCTTAAAAAAGATCATCATGGATTACGCGTTAGACGAATATTTGAAAAACGGCTACCAATTGGTTGATACTCCCCATATTGCCAAATTGAATCTTTGGAGGATTTCGGGCCATACCGATTTTTACAAAGAGAATATGCTTCCTCCCATGCGCATGGGAGAAATAGGAGAAGAGGAAAAAGACGACTACCAGATAAAACCGATGAACTGTCCTTTCCACATAGCCATTTACAAAACAAAAATCAGAAGCTATAAGAGTCTTCCGATCCGCTATACGGAAATGGGAACGGTTTACAGATATGAGAAATCGGGAACACTGCACGGTTTAATCAGGGTAAGGGGTTTCACCCAAGACGATGCCCATATTTTTTGCACGCCAGACCAGCTTTCCCCGGAGCTCTTATCCATCCTCAAATTAACCAAAAAAATATTGAAAGATTTCGGCTTCAAGGAATTTAAAATTTACCTTTCAACCCGGCCGGAAAAATACGTGGGCACGCCGAAAATCTGGGAAAAAGCCGAAAATTCTCTCAAATATACGCTGGAAAAATTAAAATTGGAATACGAAACCGACAAAGGCGGAGGCGCCTTTTACGGTCCGAAAATCGATATTAAAATAAAAGATGCTATCGGCAGAGAATGGCAATGCACGACAATCCAGGTTGATTTTAACCTGCCCCAAAGATTTAACATGGATTTTATCAATCAGAAAGGCAAAAAAGAAAGACCCATAATGATTCATCGCGCTTTATTGGGGGCTTTGGAAAGATTCATCGGCGTATTGCTGGAATATTACGGCGGCAATCTCCCTCTGTGGCTTTCTCCCGTTCAGGTTTGGGTAATACCCATAGGCGACAGGCACGCCGATTACGCCAATCGGATTTCAAAAACTTTAGGGGGGAAGAATGAAGGCAAATTGCGGGTCGAATTAAAAAACGAAAATGAAACCGTCTCAAAAAAAATACGGGAAGGAGAAATACAAAAAATCCCCTATCTCCTGGTTGTCGGCGACAACGAAATAAAAGCGGATTCGGTCAGAGTCCGCGAACGGGGAAAGGGCGATATCGGAATGATGAAATTAAATAAATTTTTAGAGAAATTTAACCGTTAAAAAATATGCCCGAATTATCACAATCCACCCAAAAACTCATTCAACAGTATCAAGCATGGCACCAATCGCTGCAGCAGAGAGAAAGTATATCCACCATTCATGTCGATGAAGTGGCTTCGAAGGTTGCCGCTTTTTATGAAAAAATAAGGGAGGTCGTCGATTGGAGAGAGGAACATTTGATGAGAAGAGCGGCCATCAGCAGGATGTTAAAACGAAGACTGGTTTTGACAAAAGATGCCGCAGCCATTGCGGATCCTTTGGTTTCAGAATTAATCCGGGGAGGCCATTTTCCGAATGACAAAATACCAGAATCAAAAATCGAAGACGTCAGAAAAGTAATCGATAAATATATTTTTATTCTTGAAAAAAGCCCCCGTCCGCCGAAAGAGAAGCAAAAACTTCAGCTTACTAACTGGATTTTGGGAATCGCCGCCTGTGAAGTAGAAGAAATTTTAGACCCGCCCCGCAAAGAAAGGGCCCTGATGGAATACATGATGGATTTGATGAAAAATCAGATAAAAATGAAACAGGGGGTTTTGGTAATAGGGGGAATGAACAAAGAAGAAAAAAACACCCAAATTTACATCGCCATCCAAAGAGCTCTTTTCAAACTGGATTCGCCGATAATAAGTTATCATCTTTTAAAAAGGCGCTATGCTCAATGGTCCAGTCTCCCCGCAGACCAGCTTCAAGAAATGGCCGATAATATCTATTCAATTTGGGACAGCCTTGAGAAAGACTTAAATCACCCTCTAACCGATAAATTTTACAGAATCTGCGAAAGATACGATACCCCTTATTTGCTTTTGGGAGACATACTGGCCGAAGAAAGCCCGGCGGAAATCACGGAAAAAATATCCAAACCAGAAATTCTGGAAGAGCTGACCAAAAGAGCTTATCATAAAAGACTGCTTACTCTAAAAAAACGCCTCTACAGAGCGGCCTTTTATTCCACTCTTTCCATTTTTTCCACCAACGTTTTCTCCTTTTTGGTTTTGGAAATTCCTCTGGCCAGGCTTATTACCGGGAAATTCACCCCGGTTACGATTCTTGTGGATATTTTAGGACCGACGTTTTTAATGTTTCTTTTAATGATAACGATTAAACTGCCGTCCAAGAACAATTTGGACGTGGTTATAATGGAAACCATGAAAGTTGTTTATCAGAGAGAAAAAGTCGATATTTATGAAATAAAAGTTCCTAAAAAAAGAGGCTTTCTGATAAAACTCTTTATCGGCATTATTTATCTTATAGGAGCCGGCATTTCTTTGGGAGCCATAGTCTGGATTTTTGAACTGGCCGGCTTCCCGCCGACATCAGTTATTATAAACATCATGTTTGTGGCCTTAATCGCCTTTGCGGGATTAGCCGTCAAGAACAGAGCGGAAGAACTTACGGTTGAAGAAAAAAAGACGGGATTTTTCGAATTTCTTTTCGACATCTTTTTTATGCCTCTTGTGGGATTGGGACGCTGGCTGTCCAATAAATGGAAGAAATATAACGCCATAACCGCTTTCTTTAACGCTTTGATTGACATGCCGTTTACTATCTTCGTTGAATTTCTTGAACAGTGGAGATATTTCTTGAAAGAGAAAAAAGAAGAAATCCATTAATTATTAAAGGTCGAGATAATAAAAACCAATACTTGATCTGATTTATGCAAAATAAGATTTTAATAACCCTGACAGCCGTATCTTTAATTTTCGGAGCCGGAATTGTTTTGGCTCAGGAAGGCACTTCAACCGCAACTTCAACGACAGACGAAAATATAACGGCGGAAGATTTGGGGGTAGGGACTCCTAATATTCTACCCGACAGTCCATTTTACTTTTTGAAGAATTTGGGCCGCCAAATTCAAAATCTTTTCACCTTGAATCCGGTGGCGAAAGCCAAACTCAAAGAGAAATTCGCCAGTGAAAAACTGATTGAATTGAAAAAATTAGTAGAGGCGAAGAAAAACCAGAAAATTATTGAAAAAGGGATTGAAAATTATCAAAAAGGCATAGAAGAAGTTAAAGCGGCTGTTGACAAAATAAAAGAAAAAGCCGAAGAGAATACCCAGGTTGGCAGTTTCTTGGATAAGTTAGTCCAACAACAGACTCTTCACCAGCAGATTCTTCAAAAGCTGGAAACCCAGGTGTCAACCACCACTTTTGAAAAAATACAGGAAGCCAGAGAACAGCACCTTGAGAGATTCGGCGAAATAATGAACAAACTTGAAGACAATAAAGAAAAAATCCAAGAAAGACTGGAGCAAGGTTTGGAAAAGGTAGGCAGCTCAACATTGGAAAAAGTAAGCACTTCAACGAAAGAAACGATTATAAAAATCAGAGACAGAATTATGGAAAAAGTCCAGCAAAAAAATACCGGAAAATCTGCAACGGGAACTTGTATTACTTTGTGGGATCCAGTTTGCGGTAAAGACGGGAAGACTTACAGCAATGAATGTTTTGCAAAACTGGCGGGCATAGACGTTGATTATGAGGAAAAATGCCAGGAAGAAAAAGAATGCCAGACTGATGCCGATTGTCCTCAGCCAAAATGCACATCGACAAGTGCAACGTCTGCAAACACAAAATGTATAAATATTCAAGCCAAATGCGTTGAGAAAGAATGTAAGACTATTTCGGTAACTCCATTGATCCAACCGTAAAAAAATAAAAATCTGGAGAAAAGCGGCTCAAAGAACATTCGTTCTTTTCAAGCTTTCGTCGTGACTCAGCTGCTTGAAGAAGCCGCTTTTCTATTTTAAGATATGTCAAAGAGAATTTGATTCTCTTTTTCACCTTCATTTTTATTTCATAAAAATTTGGTAGAAGATGAAATACTTCATTATTACCTACGGATGCCAGATGAATAAGGCGGATTCTGAGAGAATTGCGGCGGATCTGGAAAGGAAAGGCTACAAACCCGCCTCAAACGAAAAAGAGGCTGATTTAATCATGGTGAATATGTGTTCCGTCAGGCAATCGGCAGTCGACAGAATTTATACTCTTGCTCCCAAATTAAAAAAACTGAAAGATAAAAAACCCGGACTAAAAACTATTCTGACCGGCTGCATCGTAAAATCCGACAGAAAAAAGCTTATTGAAAAATTTGATTTGATCACGGGTAAAGAGAAATACTCGAATTGTTCCCCTAAATACGAGAGTCAACTTTTGGCCTATATTCCCGTATCCAACGGCTGCAATAATTCCTGCACATATTGCGTTGTCCCTTTCACAAGAGGAAGGTTGGTTTGCCGCAGTCATGAAAAAATCCTGAAAGAAGTAAAAAAAGCGGCTAAAAATAATATAAAAGAAATCTGGCTTTTGGGCCAAAACGTGAATGATTATGCTTCCCCGGACGATTCTTCCATTAATTTCGCAAAACTTTTAAAACGGGTTTCTGACGTCCCCGGCGATTTTAAGATAAAATTTATTTCTCCCCACCCTAAAAATTTCTCCGATGAATTAATCGAAACCATGGCCAATTCGGAAAAGATTGCCCATTATCTTAATCTGCCCTTTCAGTCAGGCGATAATAAAATACTGAAGGCGATGAACAGGCCATATACCGTAGAACAGTATAGAAATCTGGTTGAAAAGATCAGAAAAAAAATGCCGGATATTGTTTTATCGACCGATGTGATAGTGGGCTTTCCGGGTGAAACCAAATCCCAATTTGAAAATACGCTGAAACTTTTTAAAGAACTTGATTTTGATATGGCTTATATCGCCAGATTTTCCCCCCGCCCGGGAACTGCGGCCGCCAGAATCAAAGACGACGATCCCAAACAAGAAAAAGAAAAAAGGTGGAATATCTTAAATCGGATTATCCTGAAGAAATTGAAAGAAAGAAAAGAAATCAAAAAAAGGAAATTAATCGTTGTTTTAGGGCCTACGGCATCGGGAAAATCAGTATTGGCCGTTAGACTTGCCGGTAAATTCGGAGGCGAAGTAATATCGGCCGATTCGAGGCAGATTTACAGAGGCATGGATATCGGGACGGGTAAAATAACCGAAAAGGAAATGAAAGGCATCCCCCATTATCTTTTGGACGTAGCTTCGCCGAAAAAAAGATTTACCGTCGTCCAATACGGAAAATTGGCGACTGAAGCAATAAATAAAATTTTTGATAAGAAAAAAATCCCGATTATTTGCGGCGGAACCGGATTTTACATTCAGGCCGTAATAGACGGGATAATAATCCCCGAAGTCAAACCTGACTGGAAATTAAGAAAAAAACTGGAATTGATTACGACTAAAGAACTTTTCAAAAAATTAAGGAAACTCGACCAAAAAAGAGCAAAAACAATAGATAAAAACAACCGCAGAAGGCTAATTAGGTCTCTGGAAATCGTAATTAAAACGAAAAAACCTATTCCCAGCTTGGAAAAATCTCCTCTTCCCTATCCGGTTTTAATGATTGGAATTAAAAAGGAAGGCGAAGAGAATAAATTCTCTTCTTCACCCTTCGCTACGGCTCGGGTAAAAGAAGAATTAAATAAATTAATTACCAAAAGAGTAGAAAAAATGTTTAAACTGGGGCTAGAAGAAGAAGTGGGAAGATTAGTAAAAAAATACGGCTGGATTGAAGCCCTGCAAACAATCGGCTATCAGGAATGGCAGGAATACTTTAAGAATAAGATTAACAGAGACGAGGTTAAAAATTTAATCATACGACATACGATTCAGTTTGCCAAAAGGCAGATGACTTGGTTCAAAAGAGACAAGCGTATCAAGTGGGTAAAAAATCAGAAAGAAGCGGAAAGATTGGTAAACCCCGTTAGAAGTCTTAGCCAGAAAAAATTTAAATAAAAATTTTTTCTGCTCTGTAATAATATGGTATTACCGAAAACAAAATTCTGTCTGAAATTAGGTGTCAGCCATATTAAGACAGACTTCTAACGAGGTAAAAAAATTTTTCGAAAAAATAAATTAGGGGAAGCTATTGAAAGCCTCCCCTTTAATCCTTAGGACTTTTCGATCCTAAGGATTTTGTGGGTCCGGCGGGCTGGCCCTATCCCGACGACAATCTCGTCGGGGATGAGGCTAAAACTCGCCTGGCGGAGGATCTCCGCCTCTTCCACCGAGATACTATCGGCGGTTAAGGCATCCACCGCCCCCTCCTTGATCCAGTGGATCAGGAGGGAAAATTGAGACCTCACTATGTGGCCCCAACTCCCATCCATCCGCCGGAATGCAATGTGAGCTAATAACATTTTGCTCACCTCCTTTCTACCCATATTGTAGCGCTTTCTCTAAATTTTGTCAAGAGGGTATACTGGTTTATGTAATTAGTCAAAGAATTTTTAAGAAAATAAACAGAGCGAGGTACAAACGAGCTAAATAGCTCTCTCTCCCTCGCCCTTTTCGTTCCTCAGTTAGATCAGTTAGACTGAGGATTTTGAGGAAAGTCG
>Ga0100401_1004091_pt1 | contig 10903 bp, 13 predicted proteins | sample CryGeymeta201525_FD_80421 | JGI IMG/M metagenome (GOLD analysis project Ga0100401, IMG submission 80421) | Groundwater microbial communities from Crystal Geyser aquifers in Utah, USA - Crystal Geyser metaG 2015-25 | ecosystem: Environmental > Aquatic > Deep subsurface > Groundwater | place: USA...
ACCCAAAGAATAAGCAATCCAGCCATTTTTGTATTGTTCAAAATCTTGGATCACGTGAGGATGATGGCCAACCACTAAATTCGCGCCAGCGTCAATGGCTGTTTTGGCAAAAGTTTTCTGTTTGCTGTTGGGATGCGGCTGATATTCAACGCCAGTGTGCATTTGCACGACTATGATATCGACGTTTTGCTTGGCAGACTCAATATCTTTTTTAAGCTGGGTTAAATCCATATTAGCCACGCCCGACTGATTTTCTTTAGCAAAAAGCGGGGCCGCCGCAATGTCTGTGTAGCATAAAAAACCAATTTTAGCTGAGCCAGCTTGGCGCACAACCGCCGTATGTGCCTCGTCAAAATTAGCGCCAGCGCCACAATTGCTAATGCCCGCATTAGTCAAACGAGCCGTAGAATCTTCAAAAGCCAAACGGGTCCAATCGCCCACATGATTATTAGCCGGATCCAAAACATCAAAACCAGCAAAAGTTAGACCCTCAAGCATGCGCGGGTCTGCCCGAAAAGAGTAAATCGAGCCTACATTATGCCCCTGATCAGAAATCACGCTTTCTAAATTGCCAATAGTCAAATCCGCTTGCGACAAATAATCACCGATTTGTAAAAAAGGCCAGCGCCAATTGCCTTGTTTAGCGGTTTTAGCGCCGACCCGACGACTTAACATCATATCGCCAGTGAACATTAAAACCGCCTCTTTGGGTTGTTGAATCTGGCTTGCGGGTTGTGGAATATTAAAATACTCATCAACATTTTTATTGTTAATACTAAACGCCTGCTGTTGAGAATTATTTGTTGCTTCCAATTGTTGCCCCGGTAAAAAAATCAGGCCGCCTAAAATAGCGCCCGCGGATACCAAAAACAAACTAATTAGAATCAAAAACTTAGAAAGAGTATCCAAAGTAATGACCAGAAAAACAAAAGGCAAAAGTTAAAAATTAAAAAAAATTAAAATTTAAAACCGCGTTTATGCCTATTTGTCATCCTGAATTTATTTCAGGATCCAATAGGCGATCGTGTTTATGCACTGGATGCTGAAACAAGTCGGAGACACTGCTGACTTCATCTCCGCTTAGTATAAACTTAGCGCATGTGTTCAGCATGACAACTCCTCCTCATTATTAAACTTCTGGCTTAACTTCAGCTGGCGCTTGAAGGATAGCCGTGGCTGCAACCTTAATAGCTTCTTCTGCTTTTTTCGCCTCGTCTTTCTCGTGGTTATACCAAACTTTTTGTTTGGCTCCTTTAACCATGCCTTGTTTAATCAACATATTATTCACTGTGGCTGATGGTTGAGCGCCATTTTTTAACCAATGCAAAATCCGCTCTTTTTCAAGTTTTATTTCTTTGCTTCGTGGATTATAAGAACCAAGCAACTCTAGATATTTTCCTTGAGCGCTGGTTTTTTTCTCACACACCACTAAACGATAATATGGCTGATTTTTTTTCCCAACTTTGTGTAATCTAATGCTTAACATAAAATAATATAAAATTCCAAAACTCAAATCTCAAATAACAAATAAATTCCAATAATCAATTTCCAAATACGACTAAACGTCTTGAGACTTTGAATTTGAGATTTATTTGTGATTTGATATTTGTAATTTGAAATTTTTATCTATTACCATTTTTTAACTTCTAACGCTCGACGAGCTGCTTCTTGTTGGGCTTCTTGCTTGGATAGACCTTGACCAGTTGCCACCATTTCTTTGTCTAAAAATACGCCGATCTCAAATTGCTTAGCGTGGTCAGGCCCCCACTCTTTTAAAACCTCATAAACCGGCGTGACGCCCACCCGATCTTGCGCTTGTTCTTGAAAAGCGCTTTTAGCATCAACATACAGCTTGTCTTCAAGCACGCGCGGCAGTTCTTTTAAAACATGGCGCGTGATAAAATCCGCGGATACCTTATACTCCGCGTCTAAATACATCGCGCCAATAATTGCTTCCATAGCGTTCGCCAAAATACATTCTCGCGCCTTACCCGTATCCCGAGCTTCACCACGGGACAACAGCAAAAAATCATTAATCCCAAGTTCTACGGCGATTTCAGAAAGCATATGACTATTGACTAAGGCCGAACGATAGCCGGTTAATTCGCCTTCGGGATTGGGATAATTTTTAAATAAATATTCTGTGGTCACTAACTCCAACACCGCGTCCCCCAAAAACTCCATTCTTTCGTTATGCTCCAAACCACAATCTGGGTTTTCATTTAAATAAGAACGGTGGACTAACGCCTGCCTTAGTAAATCTTGATTATTAAACTTAACGCCCAACTTCTTTTCTAATAGAGAAAAATCTTTCACCATACGAAAAAAGGATAGAGAATCAAGAATAAAGAATTAAGCGCCTATTATCTTGCAACTTTATTCTTTATTCTTAATTCTTAATTCCTATTATTCTTGTTTTTGAGTTATTTCCCGATAAACCGCTCCCAAGACCCCATTAACAAATTTACCAGAACTTTCACCGCCAAATGATTTGGCTAACTCAATCGCTTCGTTAATCGCCACTTTTGGGGGCACTTCATCGTGATTACCAAATAACAATTCATAAAGCCCTAATCGGAGAATATTACGATCAACTATCGTAATTTGATCTAACGGCCAATCAGGCGCGTATTGCGTGATCAATTCATCTAATTTTATTAAGTTTTCCAATACACGGCTAACTAATGTGCGAATGAATTGATCGTCTTCTAACCCCGCAGCCACGCCAAATTCTTGAACATTACGTTCAATAATCTCAACCAATTTTTCTGGGTCGCGATTCTTAAAATCCCATTCGTAAAGAATTTGCAAAGCAACTGATCGCGCTAAGTGACGTGATGACATGATTTTTTATACTCGTTATCCTGAGTCGCAGACGAAGAATCTGACGCCTTGCGTCATCCTGAGGCATCAAGCCGAAGGATCTCTGGCGTGAGATTCTTCACTACGCTGCGCTTCATTCAGAATGACAATGCGTGAGATCCTTCGGGCTTCGCCCTCAGGACGACACTAAAAATTATTCACGCAAAAACATCCATTATTTTTGCGATAAATCCGCCGCGTTCAGCCCTTTGGGCGATTTTGCCTGCTTCTCTTGTGTTTTTTCTTGTTCCGCGATTTCTTTTTGCCTAATCTTACGCTCCTTTTTTTCTAATTTAGCCAAAACATTAACCACTTCTTTGCCTTTGTAATAACCGCAATTCAAACACACCCGATGAGGTAAAGTCGGTTGACTGCATTTAGAGCATTTAGACAGCCCTATTTTTTTGAGCGCGTGATGGCTACGTCGGCCACCCGTGCGATGTCTTGAAGTTTTTTGTGTCGGGACCATATCAGTTTTTAGTTCTATTGTCATCTCCTTAGATCCTGTGAGCTCTTTTGGAGCCTACACGGCCTGAATTCATTTCAGGATCTAGTAGGGAACAAAAATTTTTGTTCCCTACGTTTTATGGACTGGATGCTAGAACTAGTTCAGTGCCCTAACGGGCATCTTCGACATAACGACATAAAGGAAAATACTCCAGCTCAAGATAATAAAGATAGCAGATTTATTTGCTTTTGGCAAGAGAGGGGGGTAATGTCCACACACATATGGCGGTTTTAGGCTAATTTAGGTAAAATCTGCTTCGGTAGTAACAAAACGACCCTCGACGTCTAATCTACGGGCAACAACTTCGCGATAAGTTTCTTGCGGTAGATATTGATTAGCGATTTCAAAAGCTGCTTCGGCGGTTTCGTTATCGCCCAGCTCTTTGGCCTTATCGCCAAAACCGTATAAATGATAAATTAAATTACCAATTCTTGCTTGACAAAAATTAATAATTTGCCTAGACTCATTGCCATTAACTGATTTTTGATATCGTTCAACAACCTCTCTAATCCTATCACCCATGCCTTTAAGATAGTTTTCATTGGAAATTAAAGGCAAGTTTAACTTTTCATTACCAGTTAGCGTATTGAGATTGTTAATGTAGCCATTGTTCAAATTCGTATTATCCATTTGGTGAAGCCAAAAAAGTTTATCGCGCGATGACCAGCTCCTTCTGTAAAACTGACTATCGTTTACAATAAAATATTCCACGGACTTATTGCCAATTTGTTTAATTTTCGCAATCTTTTTTACTTTTTCATCAGGCGCGAATCTTATGCCGCAATCTTTAATAAAAAAATTCGGATCAACTTCTTGACCCAAAAAATCATCTTTTTTAATTAAAGCATTAATTTCTACATAAGTGCCTTCACCAGAAAATTTAGAATTAATGCACTCTGCTTCGGGAAAAGTACATCTAAATGGCGGGTCGGTAAACAGTTTTTGTTTTATAATATTTTTTTGCTCATCGTCTAACTGAAACTGACTTTTACGAATCTCTTGGGGCATAATTTTCTTACCCAGTATACTATCAACATATTCCTCATAGCTTTCTTCTAATTCTTTTTTAAGTTTTTCTCTCATAGCTTGTTCTTGACTAACCCTGACGCCAATAAGTTGACCGCGAATCTCCTGTTCTCGCTGTATTTCTACTTTTTTAAGATCGGGGTCATAAAGCGATTCATACAACAAGCCATTTTTTATTACATAAAACGGCAGGCCCAATTCTTGACAGGTTTGATAAATTTCATCCAAATCCACCAAGTCATTTTTAATCAAATTTTCAGTCCGGTCTAGACAAAAATAAAAACCAGCGGTTTGACATTCGTCAATGTTTAACTCGTTATAACCACCATCAGCTCTTTCTGTAATTGCTTCTTCAATTTGTCCGGAAACTTTTTCTGGCATCAACACACCGCTTTCGTATCTCTTTTTTATGGTAGTAGCCACAGTGCCCAAATCTTGTGGATATGCTTTAGTAACCTTGCCCCCTCTGATTATCGAGCCCATTCTTGCCCACATGTTTCTATTTGAGTCCCCCTCCTTGATAGTAGAAGCAGCTAAGCTTGGTTCAAGTACTAAAGCAATTTTTAGTTTAGTTTGCCAATCAACATCAAGATTAAGCAAAGAATTTCCCACAGGCACGAAATTTGGGTGAATACCATGAACAATTAAAACATCATATCTCTCAATCACTTCTTCAACTTTGGATTTTTCTTGTTCTACAAGATATTCATTCCATTTTTCGAAAGCATCTTTATAAAAATCACTAATGGTCTGTTTGGCTTCGACTAATTCTGCCTTATTGTTTTTGTCTATATTTATCTGCTCAAGTAATTCTTGAGTTTGTTGAAAATGCTGCTCAAAATTTTCTTTAGTGGTTAATTTTTCTGACCGCGATTTTTTAAGCGCTTGGCTTTTTTTATCGGGGACCCTGAAACGATTTAAGAATTTTCTAAAAGCGTTATTATTGCGCTCGTCAATCTGCTGGCTAATAACTTCTATCTCGTCAATAACCCTATCAAGATTAGCCTCACTATCTTTGGTTTCTTGAATGATTTTTTCTGTTTGCGTAAAAAGGCCTTCTTGGTGATCAAAATACTGCCGTCTTTTTTCTATGACGACGCCAGCAGTTCTTCGTCTTTCTTCTGATAACTGTTCTTTAGAAAATTGTTTTATTTCTGATCCTTTTTCCATAACATTTTAACTTTTATTCAGATATTATAGCACGGAACGCTTTTTGATGTCATTGTGCGGCACGAAGTGCCGTGGCAACCTCAAAACCCAAGCTATCTCAGAATTCGAGATTGCCACCCTTCGACTTCGCTCAAGGCAGGCTATCCTCGCAATGACAACGATTAAAAAACCCTCGATTAAAACCCGTCTAAAAGATGCTCATTTTGTTTGAGCCAGACGCGGCACGAACGATAATCTGGCAAAATTTGCTCCACACTTTGCCAAAATACTCGCTGATGATTTTTTATTTTTAAATGCGCCAGTTCGTGCACCACCACATAGTCAATCACGTCTAATGGTGCCATTATTAATCGCCAAGAAAAGTTGAGATTACCTTTTGGACTGCACGATCCCCAGCGTTTTTTAGCTTGAGTAATTTTAATTTTAGCATATTGAAAATCAAACTGCTTTGCCAAGTCGCGAACTCGTTGACTGATAATTTTTTGCGCCTGCGTTTTATACCAACGTTGCCAAATGCCGCGGGCACTGGCGCGGGCTGATTCAACTAACAAAAATTTATTGCCCGTGAATTGTAGGGAACAAAAATTTTTGTTCCCTACTAAATGCTGAATTAATCTCAAAGGATAAGTTTGGCCTAAATACAAAAAACCCTCACCAGAAACAAATTGTTTCGCTGGCAAGAATTGTTGTCGCTGAATAATTTTATTTAAATGCTGATTAATCCACGCTTGCTTACGTTTAATTAAATCATCAAGATAAAATCGACTAGCACGCATTGGCGCACGCACAATTAGACAGCCCTCACGGCTGATTTCCAAGGCAATGGTCCGACGACGTGAACGAATTAATTGATATGCTTGCATACTTTTATTTTAACACGTCGTATGCATTAAAGCATTGGCTCGCTGGCCGGCTTTAATTTTTTCGTTATAAACCTCAAGCGCTTCAAAAGTTTTGCCAACAATTAACTCAATGCCTCGGCCAGCCATTTGTCGCTTAAATTCTTCATCAACTTCCAACAAACCATCTTGGCCAGTGCCGATGACGATGGCTTCGGGATTGTTTGACAGCAATTGTTCAATTTCCCAATCAGCGATTTTGTGCGCGGTGCCAAAAAGTTTTTTCAGTTTATCGTAATCACGTTCGACAATTTTGTCGCCAATAATTAAAACCTGGCCGTATTTTTTGCCGGCAATCACAATTTCGCCAAATTTTGTGGAATCAATTTTAGGCATAAGATTAAATCAAAAACTAAAAGTGGTGAGCGCAGTCAAACCATCAAAAATACAACGTCATCCTGAATACATGCCACGGGCAGTACCTTCGGTTTATTTCAGGATCCAGTTCGTATTTGTCATCCTCGGGCTTGACCCGAGGATCTCGCCGTAGATGCTGAAACTAATTCAGTATGACAACTACATTTAATCATCCCACATTATTATACCAGATTCCAGCTTAAACAAAAATAAAATCAGCCCAAAAATTTTATACTTTTAGGCTGATAAAACGATATAAGTTAGTCCAAATATGGACTAACAAACTACCAAAAGAAAACACCAAACTCACTATCAAAAAATGCAACCCTAAAAACATGGGGAAAGCATGGTCTAAAACTATCAATTGAGCACTTATAATCCCCAAACACTGAAAAAAAACTTTTACCTTGCCAAAGTAATTAGCCTCCACGTGGACATGGCGCCAAGCCGCGTAACCTCTCAACAAGATTAACAGAAAATCTATAATAACAATAAATAGCAACAAAAGACCCGTCTTAATAAACCAAGGGCCCAAACCCAAAAGCAGAAACTGCATTGGCGCCAAACAATAAACTATCCATAAATTTGGCAAAACCAATAGCTTATCCGCGATATTGTCCAACCAGGCACCCAAACGAGAGCTACTCCCAGTTGCTCGGGCCACCGCGCCATCAAATAAGTCTGTTAAAAAAGCAATCACATTAATCAAAATAATTTGAATCAAATACTCTCGCCAATCAGTCAACACAAGCAACCACCATAAAGTTAGACCCGCCAAGACCCTTAACCCAGTTAACGTATTGGCTGAAATGCGATCAGTGTAGGGCACGCTTTTTCTGCTCCATGCCACTAGCCACCATGCCAAACCATGAAGTTTTTTGTAACCATGTTCCGGGAGCCAATAGAAAATTTTTAAGAACATCATCAATCCCTCCTCAACTATCGATACTCCCCAAGTAACTTTTTCGTCATCCTGAATACATGCCGCGAGCAGTACCTTCGGTTCATTTCAGGATCCAGTAGACGAGCTATGTTTTATACACTGGATGCTGAAATAAATTCAGCATGACAACTATTTTATAATCGCTTTTAACCGTTTCCTTCGAATATCATCCGTTTATAAATCAATCGTGTGGTCTCAACGTCCCGCTGACAATATTTGACAATTTCATCCAATCTGCCTTGCTGGTAAAACTCAAACACGCGCGAGCCGTCAATGCCTTGCTTGGGCGTTGGAATGCCCAAAGCCAACGCTAAATATTCCAGGCCTACAGTGGCCCCACACCACTTGGCCCATTCACGCATTGTGTCATAAATCGGATAATCACGATATCTGGCAAAACTCAAATTATGCGTTGGTCTGACCTTATGCACTATAGACCTTTGATAGATAAAACGCAAGTCAAAATCCATGACATTATGACCAATAAATAAATTATGACGCCCTGCGATTGACCAAAATTGGCGCAGGGTTTCTGCTTCGTCAGGGTCATAACATAACGATTTTACAGGATCGTCATTAGTCGCGTAAGCAATACAAATGATACGACCATAAGCCCCATCAAAACAGGTGTTTAAAAGAAATTGCTCAAAATCCTCGTGCACCACGCCATTTTTGGCCTTTTTAACTCTTTTATCATAAAGCATTTTTAAGGTCTTACGCGCCTTTTCCTCGGCAGGGATTGTCTCAATGTCTAAAAATAATTTTTGCATATATTTATGTTAATAATTACTTGGTCAGCTCTTTGCTTGCTTCCGCGAAATGTTGATGCAAAAGAGAGCCAATCAAGGTTTGATAGGGCAAGCCCTTTTCAACTGCTTTGGCTTTAATTTTTTGCAAGTCGCCGTTTGAAATCCTAATGTTGATATTCTTTGTCTTATTCAAAGAATCCTTAGCCGCCAGCATATATTCTTTATTCTTCTTCTCCTCATTTTTTATGGACTTTAGTTTGCCCGCCTCAAAAGCATCTAAAATTTCTTGCTCATATTTATTTAACTTATAGTTTTTCATATTTTTTATTTTATTTTTTAGAAAGATATTTTTTAGTTTCTTTACGGCTTGGGATTATTGTCTTTAAAAAATACTTTTCATTGTCTTCACCAAACGGAATCACAAAAACATAATTATTAATATTAATGATAAATAGTTTTTGATTGGGATACTTTTCTTGATTTGGATTTTTACGAGTATTTAAAAAATTACCGCTCTGTATGGCTAAGATTGCTTCTTCAAAACTTACGCCTCGTTTTTCTTTTAATTCTTTATTTTTCTGGGGGTCCCAGTCAAAATACTTCATATTCTTTACTTTAATTACATTATAGACATTTCATAGACATTGTCAATAGTCGCCTACGGAAAAACAAATTCCGATACCGGATGAAAAGATCGACGATGAATAGGCGAAGCGCCACATTGAGCTAATTTAGCAAAATGTAATTTTGTGCCATAGCCCTTGTGCTGATTAAAACCATATTGAGGATAAATTTTATGCAAATCAGTCATTATTTTATCTCGCGTTACTTTCGCAATGATAGAGGCACAGGCGATAGAAAAAACTTTTTTGTCGCCAGCAATGATTGACCGCTGAGGCATTGAGGCGCGCCGCAACTTATGATTCGAGGTTGCCACGTCCCCCGCACTTTTAGTACAAGGTGCGGGATCTTCGCAATGACACCCCCCGACTAACGGCAACAAAAAATTACCGTCAATCAACAACCAATCAGGCCTGCGCGATAAATTCGCCACTGCTTTCATCATCGCGAGTTTTGTTGCTTCTAAGATATTGAACTCATCAATTATTTTTTCGGAAACAATGCCAATGCCCCAATCAATTTGCGGATGAATGATAATTTTTTGATACAAAATTTCGCGCTGGCGCGAAGATAATAATTTAGAATCGCGAACAGCTAAATCTTGAAAAGAATCACGCGCGCGGGTCGTCGGCCTACGACGGCCTCCTCCCGCGAGATTGCCACGTCGCTCGGCCACTGCCTCGCTCCTCGCAATGACAATTTTATTATATTTTATCACTACCGCGGCGGCCACAACAGGCCCGGCCAAAGGCCCACGGCCAACTTCATCAATGCCTGCCACAAAACGACATCCCTTGCGCCATAAATTTTTCTCATATCGTAAACTCGGCTTTTGCATAAATGTATTATAGCACAAACAATTAAAAAGCAGCGAGTATTTTACCCGCTGCCAATTTTATTTTAGATTCTTGATTAATCCAAAACAATTCTTGAGGCGCTTTCAAAATATAGCTTAAGCATAAACCAGTTACCACCACGATTTTTTAAATCGGGCATATTCTCATAACGATCATAGTCAACCTTAGCCAGTAAAACCACTTCATCACCTTGCCGGCACTGATAGCGAACTTTAATTGGCATCACTTCGCCAACTTCCGGATGCTGGTAAAAAGTATCAGGAATTACTAATTTAATTGATTTCACATAAGCAATTTTAGCCTCAGATAGATCGGGTCCAGACGCCTGACTCAACTGATAAATCCTACCAACTGCTTCGTCATATTGCGGACCGTATGGATGGACGGTCAAACGATAATCAGCTGTTTCTAAATAAAGTTTTGGCAAACCAACATATTTTATTACCCGACGTCTCCTGTGCTTTTCCATTATCATTCTCCTTTGTGGCCAAGCATCAGCATCAACAATATTCACATCAACGACGCCTAAAGAGTCTAAGGACAGTTTTAGTAGAACCTATGGCTCTAGTTTCATAATCACGCCCTCCTATCTAAATTTTAAGAACACCGATAATAAACTCGTCTATAGCATAATCCAAAATAATTTATCGTCAAGTTTTTTGCGCTATTAAACGTACGCGAAAAACATTTGACTAAATTCTTATTTTTAATTATACTACTGATGACAAGTTAATCTGGTTAGCTCATCAACAATTCAACATAGGAGGCACAAATGCAAATCGCAATTATTGATTTGGGTTCGCAATACACCCAACTAATCAGCCGCGCTTTGCGCGCACTGGGCGTACGGTCAATCATTCTGGCGCCTGATCAAGTAAACGCTTGGCTAAAAAATAATCGGCCAAAAGGCA
>Ga0100401_1004104_pt1 | contig 10883 bp, 10 predicted proteins | sample CryGeymeta201525_FD_80421 | JGI IMG/M metagenome (GOLD analysis project Ga0100401, IMG submission 80421) | Groundwater microbial communities from Crystal Geyser aquifers in Utah, USA - Crystal Geyser metaG 2015-25 | ecosystem: Environmental > Aquatic > Deep subsurface > Groundwater | place: USA...
TGCCCAGTTAGGCGTATAAGCATCGTCAGCCTGATTACCCCAGACAGACAGCCCATTCTTTTCGAACACCTCTTGAGAACAGTTCCAAATATGGGCCTGGGGAACAGGACTCGATCAACCGATACTGCTCGTCAGGTTTTCGGCGGTGCTCGCGTTTGCGGGACTGTATCATGTTCACCTGCGAACGCCCCGGCGCAAGGGTTCGTGCGTTTTTTCCACGAACGCCAAAAAGCAGCCCTGCGGCGAGACGATTGAGTGGTGAATGAAAGGATCGTATACGCCAAGCAGGCTCAAAAGGATGCGAAGAAAATATCCCGCAGTAATTTAAAGGAGAAAGCGCTTGAACTGATCCAACTATTGCGAGAAGACCCATTCAGGAATCCCCCGGATTTTGAGGCATTGGTTGGTGATTTGGCGGGAACTTATTCCAGACGAATCAACATTCAGCACAGATTGGTGTATCACTTCCTGGCAGCCGGCTGAAGCAGACTGCCTACGAGGAGGGGGGCGATCGAGAGGGGGTCAGGATCGCCGCGCAATGGCAGGCCACCGGGCAGAGGTCTGCATCGGCTCAGCGCCAGGAGTAAATCATCCGGGTATAGTAGCGGGTATCCAGTTTTTCGGGAGTCGTGCTTTCGCTGTCGTATTCGTTGGTGATGCCCATGCGGATCTTCCAGTTTTCACTGCTGCCAATGGGGATCTCAAAGCCGCTGTCATGCACAATCAGATAGTTGCTGAAGTCATCGACCGCCGGAACAAAGGTAATGTCATTCTGCATGACAAAAAAGCTTTTAAACTCGTAGTCATGGGCCAGGCCAAAGTCTATCGTCGCACTGGATTCATCCGGTGAGTTATTGGTGAATGCAGTGTAGCGGTAACCCACACCGGAACGGGCGACCAGACTCTGCCGGTCCTTATTGATCAAACGATAGGAAAGACCACCTGCCGAGGTGGACCGGAATTTGATGTCGTCGATTCGGTCGGTCTCCAGTTCGGTGCGGATATACCAGCCCATGACTTTACTGAAGAAGGATTCATAGGATGCACCACCGGCAAGGCGGTCTTCTGTTTTGAGTTTTTCTTCTTCGGCCTGCTCATGCTGGAAGAAAAAAGCGAGCGCATCGTTGGGGCCTTTGAGCTGAGCATTCATATTGGTGCCGAGCCGGAATTTATCCACGTTGCCGCTGCGTCCGGTCAGATCGAGACTGGCATCGTAGCGCCATTGGCGCCGGTTGCGGGCGAGTTGCGGATCTTCACTGCCGGGCACCCATGTCGCCGCGACCTGGGCGGTGTTGGTTTCGAGCACACCATCTTCGGACTGGATCCGCAATTTGCCGCCGCTGGATGACGCCACCGGGCCGGACATGATGGTGCCGCTGGCCAGGCGCACGACCCGCGGCTCATCGGTGCTGAAGGAGGCCACTTGTTCCTGACTGATCTTCAGCGTGCCGGCGTAGCTGGTTTCAAGGTGGATGGTGCCTTTGTCAATTAAGGTAATGTTGCCCAGCAGTCTGGCGCCGTCGGTGGTGATGACTTCATCGGCAGTGACAGTTTGGTGGGCCAGTAATATGCCTAGTGCGAGGATAATCAGGTAGTTGTGCGTCATAGGTCTTGTGACAGGTTCAATAAAAAGCGGACTCGCCCAGAGGAGAGTCCGCTGTGGAAAAATTCAATCTTTATTCGGATTTTATCAGGATTTCCTTGGCGGAGAGCCCCTGTTTGATCATCGGCAGCACGTGCTCCGTGTGCGGGACAATGACTTCCAGCACGTAGGGACCGTCGTACTCGATCATCTCTCGGATCGCTGCGCGGAGATCCTCACGCTTAAACACCCGGCGTCCGGCGACGCCGAAGCCCTCTGCGATCTTGATGAAATCCGGGTAGATGGCCTCTATGTTGTCGGGCCCGCCGATATTGTTCTTGTCGCAGAGAATGGTCTGGCCGCGCACACTTTCATACATCAGATCTTCCCACTGCACCACCATGCCGAGGTGCTGGTTATTCATGATGATGGTTTTGGCATGGATATTTTCCATCTTGGCGGTTGCGAGTTCCTGCACGTTCATCAGGAAGCAGCCATCGCCGTCGATATTGATGACCAGTTTATCCGGGTGGGCGACCTTGACGCCGAGAGCAGCCGGCAGGCCAAAGCCCATCGTGCCGAGGCCGAGCGAGCTGATGTAAGTGCGCGGCTCGCGGAATTTGTAGAACTGCGCGGCCCACATCTGGTGCTGGCCGACGCCGGTGGTGATGATGGCTTCGCCCCTGGTTTCCTCGTAGAGCACCTCAGTCGCTTCCTGCTGGGTGATATGCCCGGAATTATCGTAGCTGAAGGGATACTCCTCCTTCCAACCGTTGATGGTCGCAAACCATTCGGACAGATCGGGTTGCTTGAATTGCCCCGTTTTAGCCAGCTCGCACAGGCGGGTCAGTGCATACTTCACGTCCGAGTGGATCGGGTAGTGGACCCGTTTGTTTTTATTGTGCTCGGAGACGTCGATATCAATGTGCACGATGACGGCATCCGGGGCAAATTTATCCACTTTGCCGGTAATGCGGTCATCGAAGCGGGCACCGGCACAGATCAGCAGGTCGCTGTCGCAAACCGCCCAGTTACCGGCCACAGTCCCGTGCATCCCAAACCAGTAGAGCGATTGCGGGTGCTGCGCGTCGAAGGCTCCCAGGCCCATCAGCGTCGAAGCGACCGGGAGGCCGGTCAGCTCCGCAAACTCACGCAGTTCGCGATGCGCCTCCGCAGAGATGATGCCACCGCCCGTGTAAAGCACCGGGCGTTCCGCAGTTTCGATCAACTCCAGCACTTTGGTGAGTGATTCGTCGGAGGCTTCGGGGTGAGTGACATCGCCGACGTAGCCGGGCAGCTCAATCGATGCCGGGAATACCGGCTTTACAATGGCTTGCTGCACGTCTTTCGGGATATCGATCACCACCGGCCCCGGACGGCCCGTCTGGGCAATATGGAATGCTTCCTTGACCACCCGGGGGAGGTCTTCCGGCTTCAGGACCAGGTAGCTGTGCTTCACGATGGGGAGCGTCATCCCGAAAAAATCGGTTTCCTGAAAAGCTGACTTCCCGATGAACTCCTGAAAGACCTGTCCGGTGATCGCAATCAGCGGCACACTGTCCATAAATGCATCCGCAATACAGGTGACCAGATTGGTCGCCCCCGGCCCGGAGGTGGCCATGCAGACGCTGGCTTTACCGGTTGAACGGGCATGGCCGTGCGCCATGAAGCCGCCGCCCTGTTCAAAGCGCGGCAGGATGGTGCGAATCGTCTTGCTGCGGGTCAGCGCCTGATGCAGCTCCAGCGAAGCCCCTCCCGGATAGGCATACACCACGTCGACACCCTCGCGCTCAAGAGAGGCGACAAGGACATCCGCACCCTTCATTTCGGGGCCGATTTCGTCCTGCTCGGGGAATTCGATAGCTTGATCTGTTTTCATTATTCTGCAGTGTTTGTTGTGGTGTGGGTATGAGGGCCGCGATGGCATTGCGTTGCGGCGAAAGCGGTCGATCATTAGTGGAAAGTGCCTTTGAATCAAGCCTGTAAACAAAATGGATTTTTTAGCAGATTAAATTTGCTATATTCTTGACCTGAAACAGGGAAAGCCTGTTCTATGCTAATTTTACTAATCTAATATGAAAATTGTTCTACCCCTTGTTTTCTCTCTAACGCTGGCCACTGTTTTTGTGGGTTGTGAACACATGCGCAACGGTGTGCCGCAGGAAGTTGTGATCCTTTCGTTTCCCACCGAGGCGAATGTTTTTATCAACGGTGAAGCTGCCGGCAGCACGCCGATGACCGTGGCACTGCCCCGTAAAACCACGCACCAGATTCGCCTGGAAAAGAACGGTTACAATCCGGCAGTTAAATACTTTACACCTGTGCCCAATGAAAAAGCCGAAAATTTCATTCGTTTCGGGCTGTCCGAAGATTTAGGCTACTATGTGGACCTGGAGCCGGGGAGGATGAAAGCGAAGATGCAAAGTGATCTGGTGCCGGGTTCGCTGGGCGCGGATCCCTTCGAGAAAATGGCATTGCAGGCGCTGAAAGCTGATGAACGCCTGGAAGCGGGTGAGCTGACTCCGCTGGAGCACAAATACGTGATCGAGCAGATTATTGAATTTTTTGAATCCCAAAGCTAACCTGCCGCAGGCATTACAAAATACATGAACAACGTTCCATCGGATCTTCTCTATACCAAAGAACACGAATGGCTGCAGGTTCACGACGATGGCTCGGCCACCGTGGGGATCACTGATTACGCGCAGGAGAGTCTGGGTGACATCACTTTTGTTGAATTCCCGACAGCGGGTGAGTCCTTTGCCGTAGGCGATACTTTTGGTGTGGTGGAGTCGGTCAAGGCGGCCTCCGATCTGTTTATGCCGGTGGATGCCGAGGTCATTGAGGTCAACGAGGCGGTGGACGCCAATCCGGAACTTTTGAATCAGGACCCCTATCAGCGGGGCTGGCTGCTTAAGATCAAAGTGCAGGATCCCGCGCAGTTGGATGCGCTGCTCAAAGCGGAAGCTTATCAGGCGATCATCTAGCCTGCTTATTTTTGGTTCTTGCTGGGATTTTGTGAAGACTCTGCGTCAGTTGCCCCGTTAGTCGGGGTGATTCATCCCCCGACCCGCTGGCTCAGACAGTAAGCAATGCACAAAAAGGCCACTGCCCCGCACGTGCGCTCCACCCGCAAGGGTTTCAATTACACCTTTTCCGCTCCGGTCGGGCGATGAATCGACCCGACTACGGACCGCTGTTGCCACAAAATTTTACGTATAGCCCTTCTTTTCTGTGTATTTGAGGCGTTTCTGCGTTTGCAAGATGGTAAAGATGCGGCTCAATTATCGTTCATTATGATATCTGACAGCGAAAACGCACCACAACTGCATAAGAATGAAGGCATCAAGACCCGCAGCCAGTATCTGCGTGGGACGATTCTTGAGGGTTTGGCTGACGTCTCGACCGGCGCAATTGCGGCGGACGACCAGCAGTTGACCAAGTTTCACGGGCTGTATCAGCAGGATGACCGTGATGTGCGGGCCCAGCGCCGGCAGCATAAGCTGGACAAGGCCTACACCTTTCTGGCGCGGATTTGCCTGCCGGGGGGCGTCTGCACTCCAGAGCAGTGGCAGGTGGTGGATGAGCTGGCCAACTTCTGTGCGTTTAACACGATCAAGCTGACCACGCGGCAGGCCTTTCAGCTGCATGGCATCCTTAAAGGCAACCTGAAGGAGGTCATCCGGTCCTGCAACGATGTGGCAATGACGACGCTGGCGGCCTGCGGCGATGTGAACCGCAACGTGATGTGCAATCCGAACCCCCCGGCTTCGGAGGTGCACGCCGAGGTGCAGCGGATTACCGCGCAGATCGATGCCCACCTCAAGCCGCAGACTCCGGCATTCTCCGAGATGTGGCTCGACGGTGAGCCGATCAAACTCACGGTTGAACAGGCCGCCGAGCGCTCCAAAGACTGTGGCGGTGACGCCGTCGAACCGCTCTACGGGCCTACCTATCTGCCGCGCAAGTTCAAAATCGCGGTGGCGATCCCGCCGCACAATGACGTGGACGTGTTTGCGCACTGCCTCGGCTTCATCGCGATTATCGAGGACGGGAAGCTGGCCGGGTTCAATGTCACCGTGGGTGGCGGCATGGGGATGACGCATGGCAACGAAAAGACTTTTCCGCGGCTGGCTGATGTGATCGCTTTTTGCACCCCGGAACAGGCGGTGGCGGTGGCCGAAAAGATTGTGACGATTCAACGCGATCACGGCAACCGGGTGGACCGCGCCAATGCCCGCTTCAAATATACCGTCGAGCGACTGGGGCCGGACTGGATCCGGCAGGAACTGGAAAAAAGGCTGGGCTACGCGCTGGAAGATCCACGCGACTACCAGTTCACCAGTACCGGCGATCGCTACGGCTGGTCCGAAGATGTCCACGGTAAGTGGAACCTCAATCTCTTCATCGAAGGGGGGCGCATCGTGGATACCCCGGAGAAGTCGCTCAAGACGGGTATGCTGGCGATCGCCAGGGTGCACCAGGGCGAGTTCCGCCTGACCGCAAATCAGAACCTCATCATCGCCGGTGTGGCTCCAGCAGACCGCGGGCAAATCGATGCCCTGGTTGCGCAATACCAACTGGACGCCTACAAAACCGCCAGCGGCATGCGGCGCAGCCAGATCGCCTGCGTCGCGCTGCCGACCTGCGGGCTGGCCCTGGCGGAGTCCGAGCGCTATCTGCCGAATCTGGTCAGCGATCTGGAGGTCATCCTGGAGGAAGCCGGCCTGCAAAAGGACGAGATCATCATCCGCTCGACGGGCTGCCCGAATGGTTGCGGACGTCCCTACCTGGGCGAGATCGGCCTGGTCGGCAAGGTGCCGGGCAAATACAATCTCTATCTGGGAGCGGGCTTTGACGGCGAGCGTTTGAACAAGCTTTACCTCAGCTCCATCACCCACCAGGAGATTATTGACGCACTCAAGCCGATCCTGCTCGCTTATGCCGGGGAGCGGCAGCCCGGTGAGCGCTTCGGTGATTTCACCATTCGCAAGGGCTATGTCAAAGCGACCACGGCCGGGAATAATTTCCACGCTGAAGTGGCTTGCTAATTGCTGCTGGGTTCACATTAGAAACGACTCCCTTATTAACCAAAACCAACAAGGATTATGACTGATACTGTAGCTAAAGTTATTGATGCTCTTGCCAGTTACGGACTCAAAGTTCTGGCAGCTCTGGTTATTCTCTTCGTCGGCCTTTGGCTGGCGAAGAAGATTCGTGTCTTGTTTCAGACTACCTTGTCCAAGCGCAATGTGGATGCGACGCTGATCGGCTTTTTCTCCAGCCTGATCCATAGCGCACTTGTGGTCTTTGTGGTGATTGCTGCGGTCAGCAAGCTCGGCATACAAACGACGTCCTTTGTTGCCGTCATCGGTGCGGCCGGCTTGGCGGTTGGTTTGGCGCTGCAAGGTTCGCTGTCGAATTTTGCATCCGGTGTATTACTGATTTTGTTCAAACCATTCATCGCCGGTAACTTCATCAAAGCGGGTGGGGAAGCGGGCACGGTGGTTGAAGTCGGTATCTTGACTACGGTGTTGAAGACCCCGGACAATGTAAAAATCATCATGCCGAATTCACAGATCATGGGTGGCTCCATCACCAACTTTTCGGGTTATGATACCCGCCGCTGCGACATGACGGTCGGAGTGAGTTACGGCGATGATCTGAATAAAGCCAAGGCGATTATTGAAGGTCTGCTGGCTGCCGATGCGCGCGTGCTGCCGGAGCCGGCACCACAAGTGGCCGTTGCCAACCTGGGTGAAAGCAGTGTGGATTTTGTGGTCCGTCCCTGGGTGAATGCGCCGGATTACTGGTCGTTCAAATTTGATTTCACCCAAGCGGTTAAAGAGAAATTTGATGCTGAAGGGGTCAGCATTCCCTTTCCCCAGCGGGATATCCACGTCTATCAGGAGAACGCCTCCTAGCCGAAATCATGCCACCTTATATTTACCACATTCTTCATCTGACGGGAATCATCATGCTGTTTCTCGGCTACGGTGCGTTGCTCGGCCGCAGCCTCTGCGGCAGCGATGATGCGCGGGTCAAAAAACTTGGCTCCATCACCAGCGGGATCGGTCTGCTGCTGATGTTTATTGCCGGATTTGCACTGATTTCCAAGCTGGGTTACAGCTTCGCCACGCCCTGGATTCTGGTCAAACTCGTCATCTGGCTGGCGCTGGGTGGCCTGATTGTTCTGATCAACCGCAAGCCCGCACTCGCCACACTGCTGTGGTGGCTGCTGATCGGACTGGGTCTGCTGGCCGGTATTATGGTGTATGCGCGTCCGTTTTAATCTTCGGTCATCGCATCCATTCGCTGCCTGAGCAAGGCCGCTGCGGTGTGGGGGTCTTCACCCAGAACAGCCGGTTGATGGATGACTTCAATCCGCACTTCGATTAAACTGAAGGGCAAGGGCAGATAAAAGCGGTCCCAACTCTTGAGCCGCCAGGCACGTCGAAAATTCAGGGACAACAGCACCAGCGGCGCTCCCGTCTTTAATGCGATGCCGATCGCACCCGCTTTGAGTTCATACATCGGCCCGCGGGAGCCGTCAGGCGTAATGCCGATATCATAGCCCTGCTGGTGCACCGCCAGCATCTCACGCACCGCCTGCGGACCACGCTTGTGGCGTGAGCCCCGGATCGGAAACATCCCGAGCTGGCGCATAAATGCAGCCAGCCAGGCACCGTCGCCGCTGGCACTGACCAGGGTGGCCAGTTGCCGCTGCGCGAAGCAGCGGCGAAAAAACTCCGGCGCAGCGAAGAGCCGGTTGTGCCAGAGGATGACCACCGCCGGTGCGGGTGGTGCCTCGATCAGTGCCTGCACCTCCGGTCCCCAGCGGAAGCGCAGCGTGCGCGACCATATACGCAGCACCGCCGCCAGCACCGTGAGTAGCAGGTGTTGGTGCCAGCGTAGTTCATGTGGACTGGTGGCAGGCTCAGACATATCAAGCAGTCAAAGCGGAGAAAGCTGAATTGAGAAGATTAATTCTCATTTCCAGCGTCCTGCTGCTACATTCTGAATTTGCCGTTCAGCGGCACTGCGCTCCCGTGTGCACCTTCCGCCCCGGCGACAAGACCGGGCGCAACGCGAGCCGGAGCAAATCCGGTTTGGTGCCGGAGAAGTCGTGGTATTATGAATTGACCCATCCCCGCCCAACCGCCACACCTCTCTGTTTTTAAGCAGGCGGAGGGTGAAGCCGGCAGGGGCTCGCTTCAACCTTCCCAATCTACACATCACTATCGACATGACAGTTCCCACCGTATCCAACGAAAGTCTTATGGAAGAAATCGTCGGCCTGTGCAAACGCCGCGGCTTCATCTTTCCCTCCTCCGAAATCTACGGCGGCTACAATGGCTTCTACGACTACGGTCCGCTCGGGGTGGAACTGCGCAACAACATCAAGCAAGCCTGGTGGCGTGACTTCGTGCAGCGTCGCGACGACATTGTGGGCCTCGACTCCAGCATCATCATGCACCCGAAGATCTGGCAGGCCTCCGGCCACGTGGACGGCTTTTCCGATCCGCTGGTGGACTGCAAAGAGAGCCGCAAGCGCTACCGCGCGGACCAGCTTTTCTGTGCCCCGGTCGTGCTCGATGCTGAGCCCTGTGGCTACGTTGCCTATGTCGAGGGGGCCGACGAGGCCAGCATCATTAAGCAGGCCAAGAAGCTGCGCGACTCGCTCGACAAAAAACAGTCCAAGCTCGACGAGGGCCAGCTGTTCGGCAGCGCCGCCGATTTTACCGAGGTCAGCGATGCCGTGCGCGAGCAGACGCTTGGCCCGGACGCGAGCAAAGCAGGCACCCTGACCGCCCCGCGCGCGTTCAAGTTGATGTTCGAGACCAAGGTCGGCCCGCTGGCCGATGAATCGGCCATCGCCTACCTGCGCCCCGAGACCGCCCAGGGCATCTTCGCCAACTACAAGAACGTGGTCGATACCGGTCGCGTGAAGATCCCCTTCGGCATCGCCCAGATCGGCAAGGCCTTCCGCAACGAGATCACCCCGCGCAACTTCATCTTCCGTTCGCGTGAGTTCGAGCAGATGGAGATCGAATACTTCATCGCCCCCGATGCGGACTGGCCGTCACTCCACCGCGAGTGGCTCGACCAGTGCATCGACTGGCTGGTCTCCATCGGCCTGCCGCGCGAATCGATTACCGAAGACGTGCACCCGCAGGAGAAACTCGCCTTTTACTCGCAGGCCACCACCGACCTGATGTTTCACTTCCCGCACGGTGAACAGGAGCTGTGGGGCATCGCCTGCCGCTCCGATTACGACCTCAAGCAGCACCAGCAACACTCCGGCAAGAGTATGGAGTTTTTCGACGAGGCCAGCAAGAGCAAGTATGTGCCGCACGTCATCGAGCCCTCGCTCGGCGTGGACCGCACCCTGCTGGCCGTGCTCACGGCCGCCTACTGCGAAGACGAAGTGCCCAACGATAAGGGCCAGGCGGAGCAGCGCACCCTGCTCAAGTTCAGCCCCAGGATCGCGCCCTACAAGGCCGCCGTCTTTCCCTTGCTCAAGAACAAGCCCGAGCTGGTCGAGCGCGCCGATGCCCTTTACCGCAAGCTGCAGAAACGCTGGAACGTATTCTACGATGCCTCCGGTGCCATCGGCCGCCGCTACCGCCGCCAGGACGAGATCGGCACCCCCTGGTGCGTGACCATCGACTTCGACACGATCGAGAAACCCGGCGACACCTTCACCCTGCGCGAACGCGACTCGATGGCCCAACGCCGCATCACCCAAGCTGAGCTCTTCGCTATGCTGGACGCGCAGGTGTATTGAAAGCGGAAGATGAAAGTCCGCGATGTCTTGAAGCTCTTGCATCGCGACGGCTGGTTTGTCATCCGAACGAAGGGCAGCCACCGCCAGCTTCACCACGCAAGCAAGCCGGGGACCGTCACACTCTCCGGACATCCGTCAGTTGACATGCCAACGGGAACGTTGAACAGTATTCTCAAGCAAGCAGGCCTGAAATCATGATCTACCGTTACACCATCGTCATCGAAAAAGGACCCAAGAGCTTTGGTGCTTTTGTCCCGGATCTGCCCGGCTGCGTAGCGGTCGCGAAGACCCGGGCGGCAGTCGCCCGCCTGATCCGCAATGCGATTCAGCTTCATCTTGAAGATATGCGTGACCGCGGCCAGCAGGTCCCGCGACCGCGAGCCATCGCCGATCTGGTGGAAGTTGCCGTTTGAGCCACCCGCGCAGCACCTTCACCCTCCGCGACCGCATGAGTCAGAAACGTATTACCGAAGCTGAGCTCTTCGCTATGCTGGACGCGCAGGTGTATTGAAA
>Ga0100401_1004105_pt1 | contig 10879 bp, 9 predicted proteins | sample CryGeymeta201525_FD_80421 | JGI IMG/M metagenome (GOLD analysis project Ga0100401, IMG submission 80421) | Groundwater microbial communities from Crystal Geyser aquifers in Utah, USA - Crystal Geyser metaG 2015-25 | ecosystem: Environmental > Aquatic > Deep subsurface > Groundwater | place: USA...
CTTTTTATCTTATCGGGCCAGGAGTGAATACGAAATTGATTTTTATATGCTCCGCAAGGGCTGGTCGGAGGAAACAAAGAAAGCTGTTAAAGACAAATTAAAACAGTTAAAACTGATTGATGATGAGGATTTTGCCCGCCAGTGGATTTCTTCAAGAAGTAATTCCCGGCCGGCGGGAAAATCACAGATAAAGTTTGAGCTAACCAAAAAGGGAATTGATAAGGAAATAATAAGTAGACTTTTGGCTGAAGAAAGAACCTCAACCGCTGAAGGATTAATGGCGGAAAAACTTTGCCAAAAAAGGCTGGAAAGATTAAAAGGTCTTCCTTTAAGAGAGAAGAGAGAAAAATTGTTCGGACTTTTGGCCCGGCGGGGTTTTTCTTCCCAAACGGCGATCGGTATAATTGATAAATTGATTAAAAAGGAGTAAAATAGTTGCCAACTGAGGAAAAAATAGCAGAAAGATATTAGTTATGAAAAAACAGCATAAAACTATTTCTTGCTTCAAAGAACAAGCGTCCTGAAAAAAGGGCGGTTTTTCTGCATATTTACCCCAGATTTACTTTTAGTGATTTATTGGAGGAGTTATGTCAATAATCGATAAGATTTCCGAACTGATACGGAAACAACAGCAGTTGGAAGAAAAAATTGACCGCATTGTTCAGGAGAAAGCGCCGGCGGAAACCGCTCAAAAATCTTCAGTTTCGCCAAGTCCAAGAGTCGATTTGTCGGTTTATGAGGCTCAGGCGAGAGAGATTTTGGCTTCGGCACGCGAGGAAGTCGCTAAAATCAAAATGGAAGCGGTGCGGAAGGAAGCGGAGGCTGACCGGAAAGTGGGGTCGGTTGAAGAAAGAGAAAAATTGGTTGCCCAGCAGAGGGTCGAGATTGAAAAAAAATTGGCCGATTTGGACCAGTTGCGTAAAGACCAACTGCAAAAGTTGGAAAAAATTGCTTCCCTATCCCGGGAAGAAGCTAAAAATTTAATCATTCAAGCGGTTGAAAAAAGTCTTTCCGATGAAGTGGCCCGCAAGATTAAGGATGCAGAAATCGAGACGAGGGCGACCGCTGAAGAAAAAGCCAAAGAAATTTTGGTTGATGCCATGAGACACGGAGCGGTAGATATTGTTCCCGAGTATTCGGTTTCCACCCTTAAACTTCCCGACGAAGAAATCAAAGGCAGAATTATCGGTAAAGAAGGCCGGAATATCAGGGCGATCGAAGTGGCGACAAAAGTTGAAGTCGAGCTTGACGAAACTCTCGATATCCGTCTTTCTTCTTTTGATCCGATTAGAAGGGAGGTCGCCAGAAGATCCTTGGAAGAATTAATTAAAGACGGTCGGATACAACCCCAAAGAATCGAAGAGATTGTCCAAAAAACCCAAACTGAGGTGGACCGGGTTTTATTTGAAGAGGGAGAAAAACTTTGCCATTCACTGCAGGTTTATAACCTTCATCCTGACTTAGTTAAAATGTTGGGCCGTTACAAATTCCGGTTTTCCTACGGGCAAAACATGATTGTCCATACGCTTGAGGAAACAAAAATCGGAGTGGCGATTGCCAGTGAGTTGAAAGCAGATATTCCGATCGTTAGATTGGCCTGTTTACTGCACGATATCGGTAAGATTGTGACTGAAGAAGAAGGCAACCATATTCAGCTGGGAGTTGATTTACTTCGGAAATACCGGATACCGGAGAGGGTGGTCAATTGTGTGGCCGAACATCATGAAGACAAGCCTTTTTCTTCGATTGAATCAACGATCGTTTGGATTGCCGATGCGATTTCCGGCTCCCGTCCCGGAGCGCGGTATGAACCGCATGAGGATTACATTAAAAGAATGACCGATATTGAAGATACGGCAAGATCTTTTCCGGGAGTCGAAGAAGCGGTTGCTTATCAGGCTGGTCGGGAAGTAAGGGTAATTGTGAAGCCGGACAAAGTCAGTGATAATGAACTGACGGTTTTGGTTGATAAGATTGCCAAAAAGCTGGAGGAGGAAGCCAAATGGGCCGGCCAGATAAAAGTTACCGGTATCCGGGAGATAAGGGCTATCGGTACGGCCAGGTAACTTGACTTTGTCTTTGTTTTTGGTAAACTGGTTATGCATGAAGAAAATTGATTTGATTGCGGTTGTTTCCAATAAAGCCCATTTAACTAAAAAAGCCTCAAAGGAAGCGGTGGAGACTTTTATAAACGAAGTGGAAAAGGCTTTATCTAAAGGAGAAAAGGTAGTTTTGTCGGGTTTTGGAACATTTAAAAGCGTTTTGGTTAAAGATAAGGCGGTTATTAATCCCAAAACAAAATTAAAACAGATTGTCAAATCCCACCGCGCCGCCCGTTTTACTCCCGGCAGAAGTCTGCGAAAATCAGTAAAATGATTTTTCTTCGGTATAAATGAAAAAATATTTTATCAAGGTCTTTGGTTGTGCCATGAATGTAGCGGATACGGAAAGAATTGCCGGATGGTATGAGGCGAGAGGATATCGGAGAACAGAAAAACCAAGAGAAGCCAATGAGGTAGTTATTGTTACTTGTTCGGTTAGGCAAACGGCAGAAGACCGCGTTTATGGTCTAATTAATAATTTAGCAAAATACAAAATACCTGCCTTGCCGGCAGGCAGGCAAAATACTAAATACAAAATAATATTGACCGGTTGCATGCTTCGTTACCCGTTAAAATATTTAAAAGAAAAACTGCCAAACGTTGATGAATTTGTAAAAATTTCAAATTTCAAATTTCAAAATTCAAATTTGCACGAACATTCTTCAAAAGTTTGTGCGTTGGTCCCCATTATGGAGGGTTGCAATAATTTTTGCTCTTACTGTGTTGTTCCTTATGCCAGAGGTCGGGAAGTTTCAAGACCATTTGAGGAGATTGTGTGTGAGGTGGAGGGGTTAGCAAGAAGAGGATATAAAGAGATTACACTACTGGGTCAAAATGTGAATTCCTACGGTAAAGATTTTCCTCCGGAAGAAAAAAGGCGTTTTCTTAATTGCTTCAATGATTTAAATCATTGTATCAAAAATTTGTTTGCAACTTTGTTAAGAACTCTTCATAAAATTGGAGGATTAGAAAAAATATCATTTTTAACTTCCAACCCCTGGGATTTGGATGATAACATTATTGAGGCAATGGCCTTGCCGAAAATTGACCGCTATCTGCATTTGCCGGTGCAGTCGGGAGATGATGAAATTCTTCGCAAAATGAACCGCCACTATACAGCCGAAGATTATTTAAAATTGGTGAAAAAAATCAGAACTAAAATTCCCGATATTAAAATTGGGACCGACATTATTGTTGGTTTCCCCGGGGAGACGGAAGAACAATTTCAAAACACGGTTCAGCTTTGCAAAAAAGTTGGTTTTGTCAAAGCATATGTTGCGATGTATTCGCCCAGATTGCAAACAGCGGCATATAAATTGGTTGATGAAATTTCTCATAAAGAAAAAAGAAGGAGGTGGAAAATTTTGGATGATTTGATTAATAAGAATCCGGCTCAAAATGACAAATTTTTATCGTATGTACGATAAAAAACTGTATGCCAGAATAATGTTATATAATACATTTTAAAGAGAAGATAAATAAAATTTAGGAAATAACAGTATGTTTCTTTATGATAGGGTCTACGGAAAATTTGAGATTAACGAACCGGTTTTGAAAGCATTTCTGAAAACTCCGGCCTTACTGCGCTTGAAAAATATTTCTCAATTTGGCGTTCCCAACAAGTATTATCATTGGAAAGGTTTTAGCCGTTATGAACACAGTGTTGGTGTAATGCTCCTTTTAAGAAAACTTGGAACTTCTTTGGAAGAGCAACTGGCGGGCTTGCTTCATGATGTTTCTACCCTTGCGTTTTCTCATGTTGCCGATTGGGTTTTTGCGGAAGGGACGAAAGGGAAAGAAAGCTACCATGACCAAATCCACGAAAGTTTTATTAAAAGGACTGAAGTACCTAAACTTCTCGAAAAGTATGGTTTTTCTTTGGAGAGAATTTTGCAGCAAAACAATTTTACTTTATTGGAACAGGAAGTGCCGGAATTATGTGCTGACAGAATTGATTACTCAGCCAGACAGTGGAAAGATTATTTGAGTAATCAAGAAATAGCTTTTTGTTTAGGAAGTCTGACAAACTTTAATGGAGAAATAGTATTTTTGGACAAAAACGCCGCTTTTAAATTTGCCCATACCTTTTTAATGTTGCAAACGGAGTTTTGGGGAGGAGAAGAAGCTGTCAAGAGATATTATTTATTTTTTCAAACACTGAAAAGGGCCCTAAAAATTAAGATTTTAAAGAGAAAAGATTTTTTTAAAGATGAAAAATATGTTATGAAGATAATTAGTCAGTGTGAGGATGCCGAAATTATTAAATCTTTAAAAATGTTGTCTAAAAAAAGTGTCCCTAATTTGGAAACTAAAAAATCATCAAAAATTTTTAAAAAATTCAGATATATTGACCCGAAAGTCTTGGAGAACGGGAAATTATTAAGACTAAGCAGACTAATGCCAAAGTTTGGCAAGATTATCAATGAACACAGGAGAATAAATAAAGTTGGTGTTAAAATATAATATATGAGTGGATTGTTTGGGGTGGTTAGTAACAGAGATTGTGTCGAGACGCTTTTTTACGGCACCGATTATCATTCTCATTTGGGAACACAGAAAGCAGGCTTGGCGGTTTTTAACCATAAACTTCAAAGAAGTATCCACGATATTACCGTTTCTCAATTCAAATCAAAATTTGCCGAAGAATTGGCAAGCTTTAAAGGAAAAATGGGGATTGGGGTGATCAGTGATCATGATCCTCAGCCGATAATTATTTCTTCTTCTTTTGGTAATTTCGCTCTGGTGATGAATGGTCTTTTGGCGAACAGGGATAAACTGATAAAAGAAATTATGAACCGGGGGAGCAGTTTTTCGGAATTGAGCAGTGGTGAAATTAATGCGGTGGAAGTAATCGGTAAATTGATTGCCCAAAAAAGCGGAATCCTCCAGGGAATTGAAAATGTTTTGGATAAGGTGAAAGGGTCGGCTTCATTTCTGGTTTTGACAAAAGAAGGAATATACGCTGTTAGAGATAAATTTGGCCGAACTCCGCTTACGATAGGGAAAAACGAAGGAGTTTTGGCGGTTGCTTCGGAATCATGCGCCTTTCCAAATTTAGGTTTTAGAACAGAGAAAGAGCTTGGACCCGGAGAAATTGTTTTGATCAACGAAAAGGGCTTGCAAAAAATAAAGGCGCCGTCTAATAAAGAAAAAATCTGCGCCTTTTTATGGATTTATACCGGTTATCCGGCTTCGGTATATGATGGCATTTCAGTAGAGACAGTAAGAGAGCGTTGCGGTGCTAATTTGGCAAAAGATGATAAAATCAAAGCCGATTTGGTTACCGGAGTTCCGGATTCGGGTATTGCCCATGCGATTGGTTATGCGGCGGCGGCCAAAATTCCCTATCGTCGGTCATTGGTGAAATATACGTCCGGTTATGGCCGTAGCTATACTCCTCCGTCACAAAAAATCAGAGATAAAGTGGCCAAAATGAAGTTAATTCCAATTAAAGAAGTAGTCGGCGGAAAAAGTATTGTCATTTGTGATGACTCGATTGTACGGGGAACACAGCTGAAAAATCAGGCGATTCAAAAACTTTGGCGTTGCGGAGCGAAAGAGATTCATGTCCGAATTGCTTGTCCGCCGTTAATGTTTCCCTGTTCGTATTGTCTTTCCACCAGGACAAACAAGGAATTGGCGGCCAGAAGGGCGATCAAAAAAGCTTTTGGGGAAAAAACCCTGCCGCTTGAGGATTTTTTAGATTATAAAAACTGCCGGTATCAGAAAATGGTTGAAGCCATTTGTAAAGAATTAGGGGTGAACTCTCTTAGGTATCAAAGCGTGGAAGATATGATTGAAGCGATCGGTTTACCAAAAGAAAGACTTTGCCTTTACTGCTGGACCGGCAAGGATTAGCTTATTTCATTGATGTCTGGAAATAAAGCCTTTATTATTACGTTTTCCATTTTCTTTTTGTCAACGGTTGCAGTAATATTTGGATTAAAGTATTTCATTAATAAAAAAGTTAAAGCCGATATTGTCCCCGAAAAAAAAATGATTATCAGAAAACCAGCCGTTGCCGGCAGTTTTTATCCGGCCGATTCGGAAGAATTAAATTCTCAAATTAGTGGATTTTTTGATCAGGCAAAAATGTTGGACACCGAAAGTAATTTGAGAATATTAATTGTGCCCCATGCCGGACTGGAGTATTCCGGTCAGACCGCTGCTTGGGGATTTAGGCAGGTTGAGGATAAAAAATATACTCGAGTAATTTTATTGGGCGTTTCCCATAAGAACTGGTTTGATTATGCCGCCGTTTATAATGAGGGAAAATGGGAAACGCCGTTGGGGGAGACACCAATAGATGAGGAGCTGGCAACGGCGCTGTTGGGAAACAAAACTGTCGCAGATACGGTTTCCCATAAAGAAGAACACAGTCTTGAGGTTGAACTGGTTTTGTTACAAAAGATTTTAAGTAATTTTAAAATTGTACCGATTTTACTCGGTCAAGTATCGGATAAAGTTATTGATGATTTGGCGGGAAAAATCAGCCAAAATATGGATGAAAATACTTTGCTCGTTGTCAGCTCGGATTTGTCCCATTACCCTTCATGGTCAGTTGCCAACGAGGTTGACGGGGAAACAATAAAAGCGATAGTTAGCGGAAATAAAAGCACTTTTGAGAGAAAAATTGGTGATTTGGAATCAAAAAATTATCCCGGTTTAGATACTTGTGCCTGCGGGCAGCAGGCGATTAGTGTTGCCTTAAAAATAGCGGAGATTTTGTCAATAGAAGACTTTAGGAAAATACATTACGAAAATTCCGGAGATATCAGCGGTGATAAAAGCCGTGTCGTGGGTTATGCGGCCATCGGGGCATGGCAGGAGAGCGGCCAGGATATTTTGGGGGAACAAGCAAAGAAAGAAGCCCTATCAATCGCCCGAAGAACATTGGAGGAATACTTAAAAACTAATAAAGTTTTGGAAATTATTCCAAGAGAGAAAGTCCTGGAAAAATTTTTAGGTGCTTTTGTTACCTTACAAAAGGCCGGTCAACTGCGGGGATGTATCGGCTTATTTGAGCCGGAAATGCCGCTTTATAAAGTCATACAGGAGATGGCAATTGCCGCCGCTACGGAGGACGGCCGGTTTTTGCCGGTTGCCGAAAAAGAACTTAAAGAGGTAAATATCGAGATTTCCATCATGACACCAAAAAAGAAAATTAATGATTGGCGGGAAATTCAACCGGGAAAACAGGGGGTGGTAATTCAGAAAGGCCCAAATTCCGGCACCTTTTTGCCTCAAGTGGCAACCGAAACAGGATGGTCAAAGGAGGAGTTTTTAGGCCAGCTTTGTACACAAAAGGCTGGATTGCCAAACGATTGCTATAAAGATCCCTTGGTTAGTCTTTTTGTCTTCGAAGCCCAGGTTTTTGCAGAAGATTAGGCTTTTTAAGGGAATATGAATAACATGAATAAGCTTTTAATCATTTGTGGACCGACGGCGACCGGAAAAACTAAGTTAGGGATTGATCTGGCCAAAAAATTTAACGGGGAGATTATTTCGGCGGATTCGAGACAGGTGTATCGGGGGATGGATATCGGAACGGGGAAAGACGATTTAAAAACCTGGCTGATAGATGTGGCTAAACCTGACTTTCGGTTTAATGTGGCGGATTATAAAAAGTATGCAGATATAGCGATAGAAGATATTCTTAGTAGGAACAAATTACCAATTATTGTTGGGGGAACTGGTTTTTATATTAAGGCGGTTACGGAAGGGATTGAGACGATTGGGGTAGAACCGGATTGGGAACTGAGAGCAAAATTAGCGAATTATCGGATTAACGAATTAAGAATTGTTCTTGAAAAAATAGACCCGAAGCGTTGGCAAAAAATGAACGAAAGCGATCGGCAAAACCCAAGGAGACTGGTAAGGGCGATAGAAATAGCGCAAAACAAAAAACAAAATACAAAATACCTGCCTTGCTCGCCCCGCGGCGTAGCCGGCCGGCCGGCAGGCAAAATACAAAATACAAAAAAGGACACACTTTTTATTGGACTTACCTCACCGTACAAATTTTTATATCAAAGAATTGACCGAAGAGTGGAGGCTCGAGTAGAAGCAGGGCTTGAGGAAGAAATAAGAAGTTTATTAAAAAAGGGCTATACTTGGGAAAATTCTGCCTTGGGAACAACTTTGGCATACAATGAGTGGCGCCCCTATTTTGAAAATCAAAAAAACAAGGAAGAAGTAATTAAAAAATGGAAATTTGACGAGCATGGCTATGCCCGGAGGCAAATGACTTGGTTCAGAAAGCAACCAAAAATAAACTGGTTTGATATAAACAAACAAAATTTTCAGGAAGAAGTGGAAAAAAAAGTGGGAAATTGGTATAGTTAGTAGATGGCCAGAAAGATTGAAATTTCTCATCGGACGATAATTTTTATTGCTGTTTTCGGTGTCTTTTTGTGGCTTTTGTTTCAAATCAGGCAAATTATTCTGGCGCTTTTTGTTGCCGTTATTCTGATGTCTTCTTTAAATCCTTCGATTGAAAGGCTTGAGAAGAAAAAAATCCCCCGCTGGTTGGCGATTACCTTAATTTATTTACTGGTTTTCTTATTTTTGTGTTTTGCCGTCGGCGGGCTGATTCCGCCTTTGCTTGAACAAACCTCGAATTTAATAAATCGGATTCCCGAGTTTTTTCGCCAGTTTAGCTTTTTGGGTATCGACGAAAAAATTATTGCCGGACAACTTAGCGGTTTAACTTCGGTGCCGGCTAATATTTTTAAATTTGTGGCGGGAATCTTTTCCAATATTGTGGGGATTTTTGCCTTGGGAATTATCACTTTTTATTTGCTTTTGGAGAGAAAAAGTTTAGACCGTTATTTGACGGTTTTATTCGGGGGAGACAAAGAAAAACAGACTGAAAAAGTAATTGACAGGATTGAGAATCGGCTTGGTAACTGGGTTAGAGGACAGTTTTTTTTAATGGTGATTGTTGGTGTTTTAAATTACATCGGCTTTCGAATAATCGGCATAAGTTTTGCCCTGCCTTTGGCAATTTTGGCTTTTTTGTTTGAAATAATTCCCAATATCGGTCCTACCGCCGCCGCTTTCCCGGCTATTCTTATTGGTTTGACTGTCTCTCCGTATCACGCCTTGGCTACGGCCGGCTGGTGTTTTCTTGTTCAGCAAGTAGAAAATTCAATTTTAGTGCCGAGAATTATGAAACAAGTCGCCGGAGTAAATCCACTGGTTTCGATTTTATCCTTGGCGGTAGGTTTTAAAATTGCCGGGATAGGCGGGGCGATTTTGGCTATCCCGACTTTTATTGTTCTTGAGATGGTAGTCGGGATAATTTATTCTTCAAAGAAAAATGGTTGAAAGCTCATAAGCCGGATTCTGTTTAAGAAATATCTATCTAATGCTCTTGACTTCGGTTCTCGGGAAAGCATCCTGATAACGAACCTTTCGAAGATTGCAGCAGGGAGGATTGCCCGTTTCACCCGAGCATTACCTCGGTTCGTCACTGTTGCTCTAACTGTCTCCTCGCCCGCCGAATCGGCGGGCGGGATCTCCACCTTTCGGTAGACACCTTGCTTTCTGCTGTCCGGACTTTCCTCCCACCTAAAATCGCTCCTTGAGCCGTGTACGAATAGTACAAGAAGGCTAAAGGTAAGATTTGGTGGGTTATTTCCCGGCTTTCAACCAAGCTTGATTGTAGCATTTTTTAAGCGTAAAATCAATTTCAAGAATTTTAAGGAAAAATGTCTTTATCTCAATCATTATTATTAGCGATAGTTCAGGGATTAACTGAATTTCTGCCGGTTTCTTCTTCCGGCCATTTAGTTTTGTTGCAAAAATTGTTTGGAATTGAAAAGCCGCCGGTTTTTTTTGATACCCTGCTTCATCTTGGAACCCTGGGGGCAGTTTTACTTTTTTTTAAAGAAGAAATATTTTCTTTGTTTGATAATTGGAAGAAAAAAATTAAACTCTGGCGGCTGATTTTTTTTGGGACAATACCAGCGGCGGTTTTTGGTTTAATTTTAAGCCCCAAGATTGAATTGATTTTTAACTCTTTAAAATTAGTCGGTTTAATGTGGATCGTTTTTGGGATTTTATTATTATCAACCAAAAAACTTATTAATAAAAAGTCAGGAAAAATAGAAAAACTGGAAGAAATCAAGTTGTCGGACTCATTGGTGGTTGGTTTTTTTCAGGCGTTTGCTTTATTTCCCGGAATTTCCCGTTCCGGCTCTACTATTTTTGGAGGTTTAAGCCGCAATTTTTCGCCGAAGCTTGCTTTATTGTTTTCTTTTTTACTTTCAGTTCCGGCAATTATCGGGGCAGTAATTTTAGAACTAAAAAAAGTTGAGTTAGGCGAAATTAATATTGGCATAAGTCTTACTTCGATGTTAATTGCCGGCTTTGTCGGTTATTTTTCTCTGAAAATGTTAAAAAAAGTTCTAGAGTCGGAAAAATTATTTTATTTTGGTTTTTACTGTTTGTTTTTGGGGCTAATTGTTTTAATCTTTAACTTAAAATGAAGATAAAAAGTCTTTTTTTTCATTGACGGTGGGGTAAATAAAATTGTCAGTAATGCGCTGATAAGAAAAATTTGTTTGACACGCTTTTGATGAATAAAAATAAGGTTTATTTTAATGTGGTTTTTATAAGTTTCTGCACTTCTGTTCTTTTTAATAAAATCCCTATTAAAATTTAGCCTTACTTTTTCTAGTTTTGTGTCTGTAATATTCATTACGCTGGCGTAATGAATATATTGAGGCTAAAAGTTAAATTTACATGGCTGAAAACTAATATAAATAGAGACA
>Ga0100401_1004106_pt1 | contig 10876 bp, 9 predicted proteins | sample CryGeymeta201525_FD_80421 | JGI IMG/M metagenome (GOLD analysis project Ga0100401, IMG submission 80421) | Groundwater microbial communities from Crystal Geyser aquifers in Utah, USA - Crystal Geyser metaG 2015-25 | ecosystem: Environmental > Aquatic > Deep subsurface > Groundwater | place: USA...
GAAAATGGAGGAAGTAATCTATATCAAACATCGTTTTTCCAATCTCTTTTAGATAAGTTGCCCATTCAAAATTATTCTGAAGAAATAAAAATTATCTTAGATCATTCAAAGGCGTTAATTTTTATTTTGACTGAAGAATTAATTTTTCCAGGATTAAAAGATCGCCGTTGGATTATTAAAAGATTAATTAGAAATTTACTTGATTCATTCTATCTTCTAAAACTGGATCCGAAGAAATACTTATCACGATTAATTGATGAAGTTATTAAAATATATCGAAAGAATTATCCTGAAAAAGAAAAATCAAAAAATACCGTACTAGATGTTATTTTGAATCATGAACTGGTTTATAGAAGAACCCTTGAAGATGGAATAAAATTAACAAAACAATATTTAATTAAACATAAGATAAAGAGAATAACACAGAAGCATGAAGAATATATTAAGGTTAAATTCGGTATTCGGCCAAAAATATTACATTTTCTTTTAAATACGAATAATAAATTAATAAACTAGACTGATTTTTCGCAATTTTCCCAAAGTCTTTCGAAGATCATTCGCATTGTATCAGCGAAATAATGACTTTCAATCAATATCCCAAAAGGCTCTCCTGGAGTAATTATAATTGTCACCTTATTACTAAAAATAGTAAATCCGGCGCTTAATTCAAAGTTTTTCGGAACAAATCTTTTCTCTCTTAACTCTCGTTCATCATATTCGGGTACATAAGCAGTTTTTATCTCTTTTTTTCTCATCACTCTAAATTTGATATTTTTACTTATTCTCATATCTCTAAATTTTAATACATCTTCAACCGGTAAAAGTGAGCATAATGAATCAAAATCGATTAAACTAAGTATTTCTTTAACTCCCTGTGTATAAAGTGGCATCATCCATAATTCTGAAATTGCTTTCTGCCCCTCAAAAAGTCTTACCTTAGGATGATCCTTTCTTGTGGCAATAGCAGTCAAATCTGGTAATAAATTTGAAATAATTTCCAGGGCTTTTTTCTTTTTTATTTCTTCTTCTTTTATTTTTTCCAATAGTAATTTTGGATCTTCGGCGACAAAAAAGGTTCTCCCGTCTTTTTCTATTTGGGAAACCAGGTTTTTGGACTCCAGCCGGCTGAAAATTTTATAAAGAGTGGCCCGCAGAATATTGGTCTTTTTGGAAATCTGCAAAACAGTTGCCGGGCCGAGTTTAAGACAAATCAAATAGACTTCTGCCTCATCCTCACCTAATCCAATTTCCGCAAACATGAGTCTGAGTTTGTCGATCATAAAATCTCCTTTTTACGAATCGTCATGCTGTCTGCCAGTCGGCGGATCAGCATCTGGATCCTGAATTAAATTCAGGATGACGCTAACTACTTAAAAGATAACTTCTTAATTGCTTTTAGAACAAACGTTTTGCTATAATATTTCCATTATGCAAACAACCGTAAACATCTTACCAAAATCTCAAGTTGAAATCAAAGTTGTAATTCCGTCACAAAGTATAGCTTTAAAATACGAAGCAGTCTATCAAAAATTAGCCTTGAGTGTCAATATCCCGGGTTTTAGGCCCGGTAAGGCTCCGCGAAATTTAATTGAAGCTAATCTGGGTGAAGAAAAAATCTATCAGCAGGTTTTTGATGACCTTCTTTTTGAATCCTACCGCGAAGCCATTAAAAAACACGATCTTCATCCAATAACCTACCCTCAATTTAAAATCGAAAAATTCGCCAAAGGGAAAGACCTTGAGGTCGCGACCACGGTTTCTCTCAGACCGAAAGCTAAAGTGGGGGATTACCAAAAGATTAAGGTCAAGAAAAAAGAACCTTTGGTAACTGCAGCTGATGTAAAAAAAGTACGGGACGATACTTTTGAAAATTGGAAAAAGACAAAAACAGGCCAGCAGAAAACCTCTCAGATTGAAGTAGCCAAAACTTTATCCGAAGCCGAAAATAAAGCCCTCCAAGATAAAAAATTAACATTTGATGAGTTTATGCGGGAAGTTGGCGTCAAGGATGAAGAAGGGCTGCTGCAACAGATAAAAATTGAACTTGAAAAACAAGCTCAAACCAAAAGTGAACTCGATTTTGAAAATGCAATTTTAGATGAGCTTGTCAAAATGACCGCCATCGACCTTCCGGATGTTTTAATCGAACATGAGCTTGTCTCCATGATGAAAGGTCTTGAAACTCAGCTGGTTCCTCTGAAAATAAAACTGCAGGATTATCTGAAAGAAAAAAATGAAACCGAAGAAAAACTCAAAGAAAAATGGAAACCTGTCGCAGAAAAGAGAGTTAAGCTGGAATTTGCTCTTGCAGAAGTAACCGCTTTGGAAAAAATTGAAGTTACCGAGCCCGAGATTGAGGCTGTCGTCCATTCCGTTGCAGACCAAAAAATAAGAGCCGAGCTTGAGAAACCGGAACAAAAAGTCTATATTAAATATAGTTTGCAACGGGAAAAGACGCTCGAAAAGCTTAAAAAACTGGCTTCTGGCAACTAGCCTCTAGCTTTTAATAGCAAGAATTAACATCCAAGGGGAATAATAAGAATAATGGCTTTTAGATTTCGCAACTTTACAATCTATCAAGAAGCAAAACAATTCATTAATAACGTATTCAACATTACTGTCAATTTCCCTCTAAATCAAAGATTTGAACTTACAACACAGATCAACCGAACGGCTCTCTCAATTATTTTGAATATCGCTGAGGGCTCAGATAAAAATTCTGACAAAGAATTCGCTAAGTTTTTGAGAATTTCACTGGGTTCACTTAATGAGTTGGTCGCTGGTTTCGACTTTGCTAAAGATCAGGGATTGATTAAAGATAAAGAATTTAATAATATTTTAGAAAAAGCAACGGTCTTATCCCGTAAACTAGCAGCATTCATCAAAACTCTTTGTAAATGAATTTTGCCAGTTGCCAACAGCCGGTAGCTAGTAGCCAAAAGGGTGGTTAGCTCAGTTGGTTTAAGAGCGCTTCAGTGACATTGAAGAGGTCAGAGGTTCGAATCCTCTACCACCCATGAGAGTTTACAGGCTTGCGTGCCTTGACAAGATAACATATAATCAATACAAAGAAAGTTAAAGCGTTATCACATAAGTTACCAAAGTTAGCCGGACCTGCCAGCGAGGGGAGATCTAAGAACTGAAAATCTCTCTCAGGAAAAACTAACTTCAAAAACCAGCTTATGAAGCTTTGACGCCGTAACCCCGGTTGATTTAGGGGTACAAGTGACCCGCCGATTCGGTGGGTAATCAGAGTGGAACCGCGAAAACCTCGTCTCTGTCAAGAAGCGAGGTTTTTTTAATGACCAAGAAGGAGAACATCATGTCTGACAAGAAAAAAGAACATCTTTGGGCGCTGCGCCATAGTGCTGAACATGTTATGCATCAAGCCGTCAAAGAACTTTATCCGCAAGTACTACTGGCCATGGGACCCGCCACGGATGAAGGATTCTATAACGATTTTGACAGCTCACCTGCCGGAGTCCAGGCAGTGACTATGACTGAGGAGGATTTCCCCAAAATCGAAAAGAGGATGCAAATTTTAATCGATCTTGATCTTCCCATCATTAAAAAGGAAATTTCTGAGAATGAAGCCCGTAAACTATTTAAAGGAAATCCTTACAAACTCGGGTGGATTGACGAAATCACAAAGAAAGGTGAAAAGATCACTGTCTACTGGACCGGAAAACCAGGAGCAAAAAACTCCATGGTTGACCTCTGCTCCGGCCCCCACCTTGCCTCAACCGGCGAAATCAAGGCTTTCAAGTTGCTTTCGGTTGCCGGCGCCTACTGGCACGGCGATGAAAAAAATAAAATGCTGACGCGTATTTACGGCACGGCCTTCGAAAACAATAAACAGCTGGAACATTTCCTCTGGGTGCAGAAAGAGGCTAAAAAACGCGACCACCGCAAATTGGGAGTGGACTTGGACTTATTTACTTTTTCCGATCTCGTAGGTAAAGGACTACCGATGCTCACCTCTAAAGGTGCTACGATCCGACGCGAGTTGGAGCGCTTTGTGATTGATGAAGAGCTGAAGCGTGGCTATCAGCATGTGATAACTCCGCCGTTGGCTAAAACCGCGCTCTATAAAACTTCTGGGCACTATCCGTATTACAAAAACACAATGTATCCAGTTATGAAAGTTGATGACGATGAGCTTATTCTTCGTCCAATGACCTGTCCTCACCATTTTATGCTCTATAAATCACGACCTCATAGTTACCGAGAATTACCGCTGCGCTATGCCGAACTTGCTCCACAATTCCGATATGAAAAAAGCGGAGAGCTTTCAGGTTTGATGCGGGTACGAATGTTTTGTCTGGCCGATGCTCATATTTTTGTTGAGGCAAACAAAGTTAAAAGCGAAATCAAAAAGGTCTTGGAACTTATTGATTATATGAACCGCGTTTTGGGACTCATCAAGGGCGTAGATTACCGATATCGCTTATCACTAGGAGATAGGGCCGATAAGAAAAAGTATTATAAAGATGACGCTGCTTGGGATAAGGCCGAAAGCATCTTGCGCGAAGTTCTGCATGAATCAGATGCTCCCTTTTTTGAAGCCAGCGGGGAAGCTGCATTTTACGGTCCAAAAATTGACATTCAAGTCCGAAAATTTAACGGGGCCGAGGAAACGGCCTTTACGGTCCAGTACGATTTTGTCATGCCCAAACGTTTTGCCCTAAGATACATTGATGGTGATGGACAAGAACAAGAACCAATTGTCATTCACCGCTCTTCAATTGGCGCTTTTGAGCGTACTATGGCTTTTTTGATCGAAAAATATGCCGGCGCTTTCCCGGTTTGGCTTTCACCAATACAAGCGGTCGTGATTCCGATTGCGGAAAGACACGTAAAATATGCCAATTCTGTGGCCGAGTTTTTAATGAAAGATGATATCCGTGTGACTGTTGACGCTCGGAATGAAAAAATGCAATCCAAAATTCGCGACGCGCAATTGCAAAAAATTCCATACATGTTAATCGTTGGAGATCGGGAACAAAAAAAGAAAGGTCTGGCGGTCAGACTCAGAACCGGCCAAGACCTGGGTTTAATGCCGTTTCAAAAGTTTGTTCAGGTGATAAGAGAAAAAATCGATAAGAAAACCATCGATCTCTGAGCTTAAACCTGCTGGCCATTGCTTAAAAATTACATTGACCACATCTGTTTTTTTTGTTATGATACAGGAAATCAAAGCAAAGGATTAAAACAGTTTACACTCATCAATTGGACAAAAGTCGAATATTCACGAGGATAAATTATCAGATTAAAGCCGAAAAAGTGAGGCTTATCGATTTCGATGGCAGCCAAATCGGAATCGTTGTGTTAAATGAGGCTTTAAACAAAGCTGAGGTTGAGGGAATGGACTTGATTGAGATTGCACCTCAAGCCAAGCCGCCGGTGTGTAGAATCTATCCTTATGATAAATTTAAATATGAACAGCAGCGTAAATTAAAAGAGTCTAAAAAGAAACAAAAAGAAGTAGAAATTAAAAAAATCAGAATTCGACCTAACATTTTTCGCGGTGATCTTGATCAAAAAATTCAACGCATCAATGAATTTTTGGGAAAGATGTTCCGCATCAAAATCGTAGTTGCATTTCAGGGGAGAGAACTGGCTCATAAAGATATAGGTTTTGCTCTTATTAACAAAGTTGTGCAAAATCTCGACCATGCGGTTAACTTCGAACGCGAACCTAAATTTGAAGGACGGAATTTAATCGTGATTTTAACTCTTGAAAAAGGAAAAAAATAAAGATGCCTAAATTAAAAACTAAAAAAATAGTAGCTAAAAGGTTTAAAATAACCGGAAGCGGAAGAATTTTCAGACTTCACTCAAAAACTTCTCACCTTAAATCAAAACAGTCATCTAAAACGAAAAGGCGGAAGAAAGGTTTTGTTGAGGTTCTTAAAAGCGATCTTAAAAAAGTTAAGCGTTTAATGCCTTATCGTTGAGATTAATCAATAAAAAAGACTGATCGGGGAAAAAATGACCAGAGTCAAAAGTTCAGTTTACGCCACCAAAAAGCATAAAAAACTTCTCAAAAGAGCCAAGGGGTTTCAGGGCAGACATAAGAAAATTTTACGCAGCGCCAAAGAAACGTTATTAAAAGCCGGTACGCATGCCTATCGAGGAAGGAAAGAGAAAAAGAGAACTTTTAGGAGACTTTGGATTGTACGGCTTTCGGCGGCGCTTAAAGAACTTGGATTGAGTTATTCTCAATTTATTAAATTGCAAAAAACGAAAAAAGTCGAGATTAACCGTAAAATACTAGCTGAAATAGCAATTCAAAATCCAGTAGTTTTTGCCAAAATAGTCCAAGAGATCAAGAAATGAAGCTCCACGAACTTGAGGTCTGTGGTTCTTCTTTTACTCGCCCCGCCCATGGCGGGACGAGCTTCGCGAGGAATTTTGGCTTTAAATTGCTTTCGAGCAATTTCGTTGATATCCACGGGCTTGAGTCCCGTGGTATTACGCTCGCAAAATAAGCGAAAATACCATCATGTCTTTTCTTGAAAGTATTCTTTGGGTAGTCGGAATTACGTTATTAATCTTTGGCGCGGTCGAATTTAAAAAGGACCCCGATATTATTAGTGTTTTTCAAAAAGTATTTACCCTAAAATACCTTCTCCCCTTAATCTTTGTTATCGTCGGTTTTGTGATCATAAGGTTCATCTTAATTTTACTCTCACCCTTTTTCCATTGGCTTTTTAACGCTTGACGCAAACCTAAATTTTTAAGGAGAATGGGCTTGGATCAAAATCTTGCCTCACAGTTAAAAAGTATTGAGGATAAAGTTGCCAGCGAACTGAAACAGTGCTCTGATCTTGACGCATTGCAAAAGATTAAGGCTTATTTTTTAGGTCGGAAAAAAGGTAAATTAACTCAACTTATTAAACTCATTCCCTCGCTTTCTATAAATGAAAGAAAAATCCTGGGTCCGAAAATAAATCAAACTAAGAATAAGCTTCTTACTCTTTTTCAAGAAAAAGAAAAAGCATTTGCGTCTTCAAATGTAAAATCTTTTTTTGATCCTACTCTGCCTGGAGAAAAACCTATCTATGGCCATCTGCACCCTATAACGCAAGTGTGTTATGAGGCGGAGGATATTTTTGAGAAAATGGGGTTTGAGATCGTCGAACCTTTCGAGATTGATGACGATTTCCATGTTTTTGAAACTCTCAATATTCCTCAAGGACATCCCGCACGTGACATGTGGGATACTTTTTGGACCGAAAATAATTTCATTCCCATCACCCATACTTCAGCCATGCAAAACCGAATTTTGAAAAGTGTAAAACCCCCCATCAGAGCTATAGTTCCAGGACGCTGTTTCAGACATGAGGCTACTGACGCCCGTCACGAACACACTTTTTATCAGATTGAAGGGGTCTATGTCGATCAGAATATAAGCCTGGCTGACCTTTTGGGAACGCTCCTTTCTTTTTTGGAAGCCTTCTTTCAGCAAAAACTAAAATACAAAATTCAGCCTTCCTATTTTCCGTTTGTCGAACCAGGATTGGAATTTTTGATAAGCTGTGTAATCTGTAAAGGCAGGGGTTGCGCAACCTGCGGACACTCAGGCTGGTTGGAATTGATTCCCTGCGGCCCCATCCATCCGAATGTTCTTAAAATGGGCGGGGTAAACCCGGAAAAGTATTCCGGTTTTGCATGGGGCATGGGGCTCGATAGGTTGGTGATGCTGCGTTTTGCGATAGAAGATATCAGATTGTTTCATTCCGGTAATTTAAGGTTTTTGGAACAGTTTTAATGATAAAGCCAGCTTAGTGACGATAAACTAATATGAAAATTTTACTTTCTTGGATTCAGGATTTTGTTGAAATAAAAACATCATCTGAAAAATTAGCCGAAAGACTTTCTGTCTCTTTAGCCGAAGTCGAAAGAACCGAAAAAATAGAGGATGAGATTCTTTTCGAAATTGAAAATAAAGCCTTGACTCATAGACCGGACTGTTTTTCTTTAATCGGGATCGCCAGAGAAATTGCCGCCATTACCGACTCAAAATTTAAGCCGCCGCAGATTGGAAAAGACGTGGATCAAAATGCAGTGAGTCTGCCACTCAAGATTGAGGTTGTCAATTCTGATCTTTGTCCTCGTTATACGGCGGTGGTGATTACCAATCTTAAAATAGGTCCGTCTCCAACCGACATCCAAAAGAGATTGCGACTTTCAGGAATTCGACCGTTGGGAAATCTTGTCGATATAACCAATTATATTATGCTTGAGTGGGGACAGCCTTTACATGCTTTCGACTACGACAAGTTGTCGGATGAAAAGAAAATCATCGTCAGAACCGCTCTTCCCCGTGAAAAAATAAACACTTTAGATGGTGTTGAACGCCAGCTTGATCCCAAAATGCTTTTAATTGCCGATTCTGTCAAACCTATTGGTATTGCCGGTATCATGGGTGGAAGTAATACAGAAATTTCAAAAACTACCAAAACTATCGTCTTGGAATCAGCCAATTTCAATCATTTCAACAACAGATACACCAGTTTGCATTTGGGGTTGCGAACAGAAGCTTCGACGCGATTCGAAAAGGGACAAGATCCAGAAAAGACTTTAACTGCCCTTTTAAAAGCTATCGAAATGTACCGCCATTACGCTTGCGGAAAGCCGGCATCGGAGATTTTTGATTTCTACCCTAAACCCGAAAAACAAAAGACGATTATTTTTTGCCCTCAAAAAGTATCAGAGAAGCTAGGTATCAATCTCGTCTTCGGGAAGATCGAAAAAATTTTTAACTCTCTAAATCTGCAAATTACGAAAGATGCCGAGATTTGGAAGATCACCATTCCAACTTATAGGCGTGATCTAACAATTGAGGCTGATCTTCTGGAAGAAATTGCCCGCATTTATGGATATGATCAAATTAAACCTTCTCTTCCGCCAAGAACTTTAAAGCCGCCGAAACAAAATGCCGAGACAATCTTTGAAAGAAAAATTAAAAATATCTTGTTGAGACTTTCTCTGTCTGAAATATATACTTATTCTTTTGTCGATCCGAAACTTTGGAAAAAATGTCTGATGAAGAGTGATGCTTTGCTAAAACTGAAAAATCCTCTCTCGCCGGAACTGTCGCTGGTCAGAAATAATCTTCTTCCGGCGCTTGTCGACAAAATAGCTTTGAATTCCAAGTATTTCGCTGAATTTTCGTTGTTTGAAGTCGGAAAGGCAATCAATCATCAAGCCAAAAATATCTTGCCCCTAGAAGTTAAAGAGGTGGCTGGCGGCATCTATTCACAGAATGAACTACCACTCCTTGCGCCGTGGTATCCTCCCCGCCGAATCCCTGTCTCGCCGTCAGGCGGGGGCGGGGCGGCGAGTTCGAAATCATTCGATTCATCCACGTCCGCCAGCTGGCGGACCGTGGTCTTCTCGAACGATTATAAAATGGACATTGAAAGAATCGGAAAAGTACTCGGATTTTTGCCCTTGGCCTTAAATATCATCCTGACCAAAATCCGGCAGGGAAAGAATGAATCGGTTTCCGAGTTGACCAAAATCCTGGAAAGAGAAAAATCCAGACTGGAGCTTTTGGCTTGTGAGGAAATCAGCATACGCTCTTCTTTTGAGATCAGTTTTACAACATTGGATGAAAAACTAAAGAGATTATTTGAGAGTTTGGCAGTTTTCAGCGGTGAGGATTTTTCGCAGGAGGCAGCTTCATTTGTCAATAAATTAGATTCGATTATCTGTCACGAGCTTCTAAATCAGTTGTGCGGTAAGTCGCTTCTCGATTATTCCCAATCCGGACGATTTTTTCTTCATCCCCTGCTGAAAGTTTTTGCCAAAGAAAAAATCATGACAAGAGAACCATACTTGCTTGCCGCCCAATATTATACCGATTTTTTAGAAAAGCGGGTGAGACAAAAACAATTCGCCAATTATGAATTGTTAAATCAAGAGTTGGATAATATGATAGCCATTTGCGATTGGACTTTTGAGAACAAAGAGCAGGATTTATTTCTCGGGCTTTGGAAAAACATTTCACGCTTTATTGCTGAAGTCGGCCTTTGGGATGAGCTGGAAAGGCTTGGCCTTTTGGTTTACCGATGCAGCGACCTTCCCCAGTATCAAAATATCAAAGCTGATTGTTGCATTAATGTTTTAAGTTGGATCAATTTTTGGAAGGGAAATTTAGAAAAGGCTAAAGGTTGGGCTAGAGAAGGCTACGAGATTGCCCAAAAGACAAAAAATTTGCATCTTAGGTCTTTGGCACAAAATCGTCTGGCTTTTATTTTTGACCGCGAAGGGAACGTTGGCGAAGCTGGCGAATTGATTGACCTTTCGCTTGAAGGATTAAAGAAAGTTAATGATTTATCCCAAATTGCCGAGACTCTAAGATACTTAACCTATATTCCATATATTAAACCGTCTCATTCATCCAAGATATAACTTCCAAGTGGTAAGTTAAAATTTTAGCGCATCCAGAATCTTAAACTGGACTACAATGGATTCTGGACAAGCCAGAATGACATTTTTAGTTGCTATTACGCATTACATCTAAAAAAGCATACTTTAAAGCGATAAGATAAATTCCCACAAAATTTGATAGAAAGTTCCCAAGGGTTCGATTTCAACCCACTCGTTGTCGGTATGACTGCCACTGCCGGGGGAACGTGAAAGAATGGTAGGAATTCCCAGATTAGTAAAAAACCTTCCATCCGAAGTGGTACAGCTTTTTTGAAACTCAATTTTATGACTTAAAATTTTTTCTTCAATTTTTTTATATTGCTGCAAATATAAATTGTCTTCGGGTGTATAGCAAAATAAACCACGGGCGATGACTTCAAGTTTAAGACCTTTGCATATTTTGCGTACTGTCCTCAAAATTTGTTCTTCACGATAA
>Ga0100401_1004112_pt1 | contig 10867 bp, 6 predicted proteins | sample CryGeymeta201525_FD_80421 | JGI IMG/M metagenome (GOLD analysis project Ga0100401, IMG submission 80421) | Groundwater microbial communities from Crystal Geyser aquifers in Utah, USA - Crystal Geyser metaG 2015-25 | ecosystem: Environmental > Aquatic > Deep subsurface > Groundwater | place: USA...
CGGTAACCCAATGTTCTTGTTCCATGTTCTTGGGTTGTTCTTGGGTTCTTGGGGTCGGACCGAGCCATGGGTTGGAATCATCATGAAAAAAACCTTGGTAATGCGCTCCGGTTGATCCCGTTCCGAGCCCCGGATCATGGGGTGCCGGCGCGCAGCGATTGCAATTCCGCTCGCGGGGTCGGGTCGGCGGGATCGATTGCGAGTGCCGCCGTGTAGGCGTGTTCGGCGGCGGCGCGGTCGCCCAGATGCCGGTGGGCGCGGGCCATGTCGAGCAGATAGCGGCTGTTGCGGGGGGCCAGTTCATGGGCCGCCTGCCAGGCTTCGAGGGCCGGCCGGTAGTGCTGCGATTGCCAGTGCAGAGTGGCCTGGAGACTGAAATAGCGGTCCTTGCCTTGGTCCACTTGCCGGGCGGCGCGTTCGGCGGCTTCCAGGGCGCTTGCGGTTTTTCCCTGGGCCTGCAGGGAGCGGATGAAAAGATCGTGGTAGAGGCCGTTTTTCGGGACGAGCACGGTCGCTCGCTGGCTCTCCAGTTCCGCCGTGTCCCAATCCTTCCGCCGCAGGGCCAATTCCGCCAGTTGGGCGCGGGCTTCGGCCGATTCCCCGGTTTCCAGATAACGCCGCAACAAGAGGGCGGCCGGTTCCGGTTCACCGGCGGTAAGGTAGCCTTGTGCTTGCAGCAGCGGGAGGTCCTTTCGCACCAGCCCGTCGAAACGCGCCGTTGCCTCGCAGAGTTCCAGGTAGAGCGGCAGCGCCTTTGCGTCGAGACAGGCGCGGAGCAAGCCTTGCAGGCCCTGCCGCCGGTTTGGGGCCTCCTTCAAGGCGTCCAGGAAGGCTGCTTTCGCCTGTGCGAGGTCGCCTGTTTTTAGATCATGGCGACCCAACTGCAAGAGCAGGCCGGAACGTTGGCCGGGATCGGTTTCGGCTAGGAGTTCGCGGGTCAAGCGGATCGCCCGCGCCCAGTCGGCCCGAGCGGCGGCGATGCGGGTGAGCACGGTGAGGGCGTCACGGCGGGTGAGGGGGGAGCGGGCCGCGTTTTCCAACTGGTTGCGGAAAATCGTTTCCAGGCTTTCATTCCAGCCTGGGAGTCGAGTGAGTTCCTGGTAGGCCCTGGGAAAGGCCAGCGCCAACCGTTCCAGGTAGGATCGGCAGCGGCCCGGGTCGCCCGTATCCAAACAATGACTCAGGGCCTGGAACAGGAATTTGCCGTTGTTGGGATCGATCTCCAGGGCATTTTCGAAATAGGGCCCGGCGTTTCCGCCTTCGTCCCGGTGGCCTTCGAACCGCGACAACCACCAGCAGGTTTGGGCCAGACCCAGCCAGGCGTTGCCTTCGAGGGGTTCCAGGCGGGTCGCTTCGGCGTAGGCGGAGCGCGCTTGCAGCAGAAGCTCCAGGCACTCGGCCGCGGCGCTGGTGTTTGCGGCCAGGGCGTAGAGCGATTCCCCCCGGGCGTAGTGACTGTCGGGATTCGTTGCGCAATGGGCCAGGGCGCGATCTAGCAGGACCAGGGCCTGGCGATACCGGCCGGCCTTCATTTCCTGGCCGGCCAAAAGGGTGTACAGGTCGGCCGCCCCATGGCGGTAAAGCGCCCCGCTCGCAACCGCGAACAGCGCCAGCACAAGGATACCGAGTCCGGCCTTTTTCAGCTTCGCGCGCTACCTTTCTTGGCGATCTGGTCGCGCCCCGGGCCCATTCGCGTCGACTCAGGGCCCATCCGACAACAGCCTGAAGCCGGCGCCGCCGCGGGTCTCCCAAGGCCCCCCGGCAGGCCGATCGGTGCCGGGAGGACCCGGGCGGGAGCGGCGGTTTGGCCGAGCGCCGCTTGCGAGCCATGGTTCAGGTCCGACGGCGAGGGCGACGAGGGTCGAAAAGAGGATGCCGTTGGCGGTGATCTGCAAGTTGAAATCGACCAGGCCGTGGACCAGAACGGAGACGATGCCGCCGAGGCTGCCGATCGCGATACCCGCTCGGAAGCGGCCGGCGGTCCGGAGAAAGATCGAGATGCCTCGCCGAAACACCAACCAGATGCCCCAGAGGAGCGGAATCAGCACCGGCAGGCCCAGTTCCGTTACGATCTGGACATAGTCGTTATGAGCCTCGCGAACCCGGTTTCCCAGTCCGGCCGGACGCACCGTCGGAAACGCCCAGGGAAAGGCGCCCAAGCCGCTGCCATGCAGGGGATGTTCGGCGATCAGCCGGGTCGAGGCTTGCCAGATGACCAGTCGCCCACCAAGCGACGGATCGTCCGGATTGCGCATGGACTGGAGGCGCTCGATCATCGGGTTGGAGGCGAGTATCGTGAGCCCGGCCACCAGCACCAAAGCCGCGGCGCTCAACCAGATCCCGGCACTGCTCGTCCGCCTCCTAATCAAGAATAGGACCCACATGAAGTCGAGGGCCGCGACCCCGCCGACCCAACCGCCCCGGGACAGGCTCAGCAGCAGCGCCACCAGGATGAGCCCCAGCAAGAGCGGCCACAGGAATCGCAGCGCTCCGGGTTTGTGGAAAAAGACCCCGAGGCCCAGGCACAAGACCATTTCCATGTACCCGGCCAGGTGGTCGTAATTTACAAAGGTGGAATTGAACGCGACCGCTTCGCCGCCGTGGTATTTCACGAAACCAATGAAGGCCACGCAAACCCCCGCGCCGATCACGGTCCCGATCAACAACCGGGCGCCACGGCGGGACCCCGCGAGATCTAGGGCGACATGGAAGACAGCCAGGTAAAGCAGAACCCGCAGGAACGCCCAAACGGTCGCCGTCCGATAGATGGAAAACACCGAGGATATGAGGGCTAAAACGATGAACACCACCAGGGGCGGACCCAGCGGCGACCGGGGCAGCAGCCGTTGGCCCGCCCAGAGGCGTTTGATGACGAGGGCCGAAAACGCCAGCAGCCCCAGCCACAGGGCGCCGCAGAAAGCCCAGCGGGGGGTCGAGGCCCGGGCCAGCGGGCTGGCGAACAAGAGCAGCAGGAGACTCGCCGCCTGCACCACCCCGGCGGACCTCGTCACCTTAACCACATGGGGCATCACAATTGTTGCATCACAGCCGTGGGTCACGGTGCGCTCGGCGCTTCCCGACTTGGGTGAAGAGGCACGGCGGTAAGATCGGCAAAGTGCTCTCGATGGTCGCACCCTGCCCTATCACGCCGCGGGCGTCACCGTGTCCTTGGCGCGTAACCGGTCCGTTTAGTTTATATACCTGTTTAGCTTGAGAAGTTACGTTTTGTGTTCCCGCGGAGGCGCGGAGAGCGCGGAGAAGAACCCTGAAATCAACCTCCGCGTCTCCGCGCGGAAATGAAACTTTATGGCCTTCACAAGTACATAAAAATTAGACACGATGCGCATCATTTCAGATGGTTGTGCGTAACCAAATGGAGCAACAAATTCGTAGGTCGGGTTGCGACCAGAGGGAGCTACCCGACGATTCGGCAGCGAGCCCAGGTCCGCGCATCTCCACCCGATCGTCAGGGAGTGCCGCGCACACCCTGACCTGCCATACTCGGAGCGGTATACCGGTTTAGGATCAGATGTTTCATTACCCAAAGCGGGCAAGATGCCCGCGCTCCCGGGAAAGAGCGCACGCGAAACGAAACTTTTTACCCTTAACCGGTATAACAACCTGAGCTTTTTGGGGTCATCGCGGATTAACGTGAAAGTGAACGAGTGGGGAGCCCCCCTCTCGCCCGTTTCTGGGGAGAGGGGACTCTCACCGGGTCTCCTTCACGCTAATCCGCGAAGAACCGGAATTTCTCGGGGCGATCCATGGGTCCCATGGGCCCGATCGCGGGTACGGCTCCGCCAACTCGGTTACATGAACCGGACCCGGCGGACCTTCCCAATCGTGTTCGGAGTTCCCTGCAAAAAGTACCCAATCAGCCGCGCTTATGCTCGTCCTGTTTGCCGTAGTAGCTCGCGTACTTGTAGTAGTAGCGGCCGTAATAGTAGGGGTCTTTCTTGAAATCGAGCATGTTGAGCACGATCCCGGCAATCGGGGCTTGCACCGCTTCCAGTTGTTGGCGGGCGCGGCTGATTTCCCGGAACTGGGTATCCGCCGCGCGCACCAGCAGCAGGGTCCCGTCGCACATGGGCGCGAGCACCGAGGCATCGCTCACCGCCCCGATTGGTGGGGAATCGATGAGGATGAAGTCGAATTGAGGACGGAGTAGTTCCAACAGCGCCCGCATCCGCGCATTCCCTAGAAGTTCCATCGGGTTTGGAGGAATCGGGCCACCCGGCAGCACCCACAGATTGCGGTCGGGGACCTGATAGAGGTGTTGGCGAACCTGGTGCAGTACAATGGGAGTGTCATTTTGCGCTTCGGTTGCCGGCGGTCCCATGGCCTCGATCAGGGCCCGTTCCCCGGGATCGGACTGGGCATGAACCAGGCCGGGTCCTTCCCGGAAGGAAAAACGAGCGTGCCGACAGCGATAGAGTTCATTGAGATTTTCCTGGATCTGCAGTTTCAAGGGCCCGGCCAGCCCTTCGACTCTCACGAATCCCAACTGGAGCAGCACCAGGCCCAGTCGCTGGGAGGTGGCCTGCTGCTTTGCGAGGGCGATCTGGGCCTGCTCCCGGGTGATCTTTCCGCTCTGAACGAGCACGCTGGCAAAACGCTTTTCCGGAGGACGCGTGGGCCAATCCACATCGACGATGCGGCCTTTTAAGAAAGCGACGTCGAACCTGTTGTTTTCATTCTCGTAGTGTAAGATTCCAGTTTTCTCCTGGATTTCCATGAATTTGTGGAGATCGGCCACGGTCCACTCACTGAGGCTCCCAGCGCTGAGATCGGTGCTGAAGACGTCCACCAAAATAGTGGAAAGTCCTTCATCGCTCGGGATATCGAGCACCTTTTTCATACCGGGGCGACGCAGGTCGGCTTCCACCAGCAGCGTGGTCCTGCCCATCCGTGCCAGGGTGAGGGCCAGATTGAGCGAGATGGTGGACTTGCCCTCCCCGGGCGTGCTGCTGGTGATGAGATAGATCCCGTTGGGTCGGTTCAGGTTGGAAAACCGCAGATTGGTGGCGATCTGCCGGAAGGATTCCGCGAAATGACCGCTGTCGGAGATTTCCAGCATGGTCGGCATGCGGCCATGGGAGCCGCTCTTGGCCTTGCCCGTCGGGTTTTCCAGCAGCGGCACCTCGGCCAGGACCGGCAGCTCGAAGTACCTTTCCACCTCTTCCTTGTTGTGGATGGTCTGATCCAGGTATTCCAGCAAATAGGCCAGCGCGGCCCCGCCCAGTAGTCCCAGCACGACGCTCAGAAGCATGTTACGGGCCTTCCGGGGCCGCACCGGCACGGTGGGGAGAGCGGCCGATTCCACCAGCCGCAGGTTGGTTTTGGTGATGCCGTCGGTGATATTGGCTTCCTTGATCTTGGTCAGAAGCGTGTCGTAGAGCTGCTTGTTGGTGTCCACCTCGCGTTCCAGAATGCTGTATTGGAGTTCTTTCCGGTTGGTGTGAATGGCCTGGGTTTCATAACCCTTGGATGCCTCATCGAGGGCGTTTTCCCGCGCCACCAGGACGGCCCGTTCCGCTTCGGCATTATTGAGGGCCTTCTGCAATTGTTGATGGATCTTGCTACGCAACTCGCCGATCTTCGAGGTCACCTTGACCATCTCCGGGTGCTTGTGCTGGTACACCCCGGAGATCCTTCGGTATTCCACTTCGGCGTTCAATAGCTCGGAAAAGAGACTATCCAGCAACTGGTTGTTGATAAAGGTGGGGACACTGCGGATGTTGCTTTCGTTGCTGATGGCAATAAACTTTTGCAATTGCTCGATTTTCGCTTCCACCTCGAGGCGCTGGCTACGCACCTTGATGGCATCGCTGTTCATGTCGCTGATCTTTTCCGTATTGATCTTCTGCTTGCTGTCGATGGTGAAGATGTTTTCCTGTTCCTTGAAGCTCAGAAACTCCTTTTCCGCGTCTTCCACCTTCTTCTTGATCTTGTAAAGCTCGTTGGAAAGCCAGGTCATGATGGTGCGGGAACTCTGCAACCGGGTGTCCGTATCATACAGGATGGCCGTTTCCGCAATGGCGTTGGCAAGGTCTCGGGCGGTCCGGGGATCCTGGTCCTGAATATGGATCCGGAGCAGGCGGGTGTCGAGGACCTCTTCGATGTTCACCTTATCCATGAGCTGTCCGACCCTGCCCGCGATCGCCGCTTCCTCGGGAGAGACCATCTGGTTCGTCTCGGGTGGAGAATAGATAAGGGATAACAACCGCTTGAGGTTCGCCTTGACGGTGACGGCAAACCGTTCGAGGGGAGAGCTGTCCACCGCCGGTTCGGGCAGTTCGATCTTGGCCAGGACCTTTTCCAGAATCGGTCGGGAAGTGATGACCTTGAACTCGGTTCGATAGGTCAATTGCTGTGATACGTAGTTTTCCGCATCGACCGCCTCGCCCGTTAGTGGCGACCGCGAGCTTTCCTTATCGATCAGAATGGTGGCGGTGGCTTGATAAATCGGTTTCATGGTGAAGGTGATGAGGGCGGTGCCGAGCACGCTGACGATCAAGAGGGAAAAGATCAACCCCATGCGCTTGCGGAACAGGTAGTAGTAGTCGCTCAGGTGCGGTTTCTTGATTTGCTTCTGCTGTTTTACTTGCTGCATGGCCATGGCGAAAACACCTTGAGGGTGAGGATCATTGTATCGATTATAAGCGAACCGCCACGAACGCCGAGGATCGAAATGGGTGAAGGCTTTTGCGCCTTGCCTTGAGGTCCTGGTCGCGCCAGCGGCGGGATGGGCGTGAATTGATACTCATGAAGGCTCAAAAATTTCATTTCCACCCGGACACTCGGAGATTGATCCCAGGGGTCTTCTCCGCGATCTCCGCGCCTCCGGGGTTTCTTCTTTCAGAACCAGGATTCCGGGACGTAGATCCGATCTCCCGGCTTGAGCGGAACATCCTTGTCGCTGCCCTTGCGGACGTTGTCCAGATTGACGGCAATGCTTTCCTGGTCCTGCCCGGGCTGGCGGCGAGTGATGACGGTCCGGTTGGGCGCCGCGTATTTGGCGAAACCGCCCGCCAAGATGCACGCATCCAGCGCGGTGAGGCCTTGCTGAAAGTCGTACACCCCGGGCTTTTCCACCTTGCCCATGACGTACACCTTGTATTCGGTGAGATCGGAAAAGTTGGTGGGAGAAAAATAGACCACATCCCCGGGAGTCAGGCGGATGTTTTCCGAGGTATCCCCCTGTTCCAGCAGTCGCTGCAGGTCCACCCGAACGGACTCGCCTTCGTTCACCAGTTTGGCGATGTCCTGGCCCTGGAGCTTGTCGATGGAACCCCGAATCACGTGGGCATAGCGACCGCGCTCCTTGGTGACCCCGCCGGCCATGGCGATCACGGCAAGGACCGTGGGGTCCTTTTCGAGATTGTACAGCCCCGGCTTCTGGATCGCTCCGGTCACGTAAACCTGTTTGCTTTTGTAATCCTTGATGTTGACGATCACCTGCGGGCTGACGAAATAGTCGCGACTGAGCGGGGCCGTGACCGCCTGCGTGAAATCCACCAGCGAAAGGCCCGCGGCTTTCACCTTGCCGAGGAACGGAAAATTGACGGTGCCGTCGGAGGCCACCGTGACATCCAGGGATTGCTGGCTGGTGCCGCCCGCGAAGATGATCACGCTGAGAACGTCGCCGGTCCCGATGATATAAGGCTGTTCAGCAGCAGCCCACAAGAGCGGGGGCCGGCAGATGAGCATAACGAAGACCAGGGAACAGGCCCGAATGAGCGTTTTCATCCTCGGATCAGCACCTCAGCGTTCGGTTTCGCGATTGAGTTCGAAAGCGAGATTGAGACGGCCGAGCAGCCGGTTATCGGTGTAATCGAAGCCGGACTCGTTGGAATTGCGATCGCTATGGCCGTATTCAACACCCAGTTCCAGCCGTTCGTGGAAAAACCGGTAGCCAAGCCCGATGGAAGCGTCCCAGACATCGTCCCGGCGCGGCGTGAATTCATAGTCGCTGTACTGATAATAGCCCCCCAGATAGAACCGGAACCGTTCCAGGAATAGGCGCTGAAAGAAGAGGTCCGCTCGGATCGCCTTGAAGTATTCGTTGCCCTGGGCGAAGTCGTTGACGTTGTATGCGAGGGTGCCTTCCAACCGGGTGCGATCGGATTTCCCTTGCGCGCCGATATGGAACACCGGCGAACCGATGCTGTCGATGTCGCCCTCGTCGAATTCACGGGATTGGTAACCGCCGCCGACTTCGCCGCTGAAATAGGTGTTGAATTCATGGCGATAGATGAGTTCGGTCTGAAGCGAGGTGTAATCGCTCTGGGTTGAGAGACCGGAATAGGTGCGTTCCCAGTACTGGGTGGCGAGGTCCAGGTGATTGGTGTCGTTCAAATGGTGGGTGAGGGTTAGAAGGCCCCGGTTCTCGTCCGAATCCGCCTTCGGCAGCTTGGGATCCAGGTATCTCAGGGCTTCGTTGCGATACCCCAATCGGACCTGACCTTTTTCCGAAATATCGTAGAGCAAGAAGGGCCCCATCCGGTTACGCCAGTACTTTTCAGGATCCACCGCGTTGCTGAAGGCGTCCGCGGAACTCGGTTCGCGCGTGAGGAAAAAAGTGTCTTCCAAACCGAAGACCAGCCGGGAAAATTGCTTGGTTTCCGCCGCCAGGTTGAGATTGTGGCCAGTGTAATCCAACTTGTTCGAATCGAAATCCTTTTCGCTGTCCTGGTAGAAGTAGTGACCGATATCATAACTGAAATTCAGCTTGCTGCGATCGGTCACGGCTTCCAGGCCGAGACCCGCGCCCGCCTGGGTGTACCAAACTGGAATCTCGTCCTTGGCCGACCGGAAAAAATTGTCGGTATATTGGCTATCGACCAGGACCCTCGGGGTGACATTCACGTGGACCTGCGCGGCCACCCGGTCGACCGTGCAAAAGGACAACATCAGGGCGGCGAGGAACACCCTTGCGATCTCGGTACCAGCCGAGTGGCCCGTAAACCATCTTATTCGACACATTGCGGATTACCCTCCCTGGTTCGGAGTGCCCAATGCGGGTACCGCGCGACTACTGCGATGGACTGACGGTCGGATCGTAGAAGTCACTGACTTGCGTCGGGGGCCGCGCCGGCGCCGCCGGCGCCGTCGGGGGCGCCGTGTAGGTTTCGGCGACCTCGGCGGCAAAAGCGGCGGGAATGAGGGCCGCCAGTTGCGCGGCCAGTTCGTCGCTCAAGCCGAGTCCCGCCACGCGCTGCTCAATCGCCGCCTGGAGCGCGGCCTGATCCAACCCGGCACGAGCGGCCGCGGCCCGCAGCCCCAGAATGCCGCTCGACATGGCCCGCAACACTTCCTCGGGAGGGACCTCCGCGGCCAGGAAGGCCGCCAGCAGACCCTCGGCGATTTCCGCTCCCAGGGCGACCCCGTCCCGGCCGGACTCGATGCCCGCCCGCAGCAAGGTTTCCGCCAGCGCTCCGCTGGTCCCCTCGACCGAAAGACCACTCGCCCGCATCGCCTGCACCGCATCCATGCACACCGGTCCGACGCCCGCGCCCGATTGCAACGACGCCCTGGCCTGCGATAGGACCTCCGCTTCCGAGGCGGCATATACCGCCGCGCCCGGGATCAGCACCACAGCCGCAAGCCACACCCAAAGCCGCATTCCGAGAACCTTGCCTCTGCTCATGAGACGCCTCCCCGAATTGGAACGGAATTGATAAAACCGAGCGGCAAAGGGAAACCGCCGGACCGTGACCTCATATATACCGGTTAAGGGTAAAAGGTTTCATTTCGTGTGCGCTCTTTCCCGGGAGCGCGGGCATCTTGCCCGCTTTTGAAAATGAAACATCTGATCCTAAACCAGTATAACCGCTTGCGCGCATGTTGCTGTCTTGTGGAAGCTTCCCTCTACAATGCCGCGGCGGGCATCATCTCGCCTGAAGCCGAAAATGCCGCGCCAACGTGTCCGTGGATTTAGGCACAAGCGAGATTCTACATGCCGGAGCTTGGTCTTGTCCATAAGAAAAATCCGCAATTTATCGGGTGGAAAATACCCCCTACGCCCGGGGGAAAAACCGACCAAAGCGTCAACACTCCGGGGACCCCGGTGAAGATTCGGGGCTTGCCCAGGGGGCCTGTCTCACCATCCATCCGGGTTGATCAGACCGGCCTTCAAGGCATACCGAACCAACTCGACCACGTTGTGCGGGTTCATTTTTTTCATGATATTACAGCGGTGCTTGTCGACCGTTTTCGGACTCAAGCACGGCAACCCAGCGATTTCCTTTCAGCTCTGCCCCTTGACCAGCATCTGGAATACTTCCCGCTCCCGTTTTGACAACTGCTCGTAACCTTGTTCCCGCACGGATTCCCCGCGCTTGTTCAGGTACGATTCGATGATCGCGGAATGAAGCGCTGGGTCCAAATAATACTGTCCGCCGCTCACCAGGCGGATGGCCTCGATCAACCCGGTTGTCCGCGAACTCCTCAATACGTAGGCACGAGCCCCCTCCTCGAGCGCCCGATGCACGCAAGTTTCATCCCCATGTTGCGAGAATATGATGATCTCGGTTTGCGGGTTTGCCTCCTTGATCCCGCGCGGGAGGGTGGCACAAGGCAGGTCCGCGAACATATAGGGGAGGATGACCAGGTCGGGTTTCAGTGCCAGGGTGTAGCTTATCAGATTGCGTCCGTCGCCGGTATCACCCAATACTTCCAAGCCGTCTTGCCGGGAAAGCACTTCCCTAAGCCCGATCCGGACGACTTCGGAGCCATCCCCCAAAAGAATGCGTATCTTGCGCACGCTCATTCTCGCATCCAATTTAGACCGGTTAAGGGTAAAAAGTTTCGTTTCGTGTGCGTTCTTTCCCGGGAGCGCGGGCATCTTGCCCGCTTTTGGTAATGA
>Ga0100401_1004119_pt1 | contig 10852 bp, 15 predicted proteins | sample CryGeymeta201525_FD_80421 | JGI IMG/M metagenome (GOLD analysis project Ga0100401, IMG submission 80421) | Groundwater microbial communities from Crystal Geyser aquifers in Utah, USA - Crystal Geyser metaG 2015-25 | ecosystem: Environmental > Aquatic > Deep subsurface > Groundwater | place: USA...
GATTTCGCCATGCACCGGATGGACCTGACCGAGGGCGCGGTGCTGGAAAAGGGCTGCGTCTATCTCGTGCCGCTGCTCGAACGGCTGGTCCTGCCCGTTGGGCTGGAGGCCGTCGCCAATGCCAAAAGCTCCACCGGCCGGCTCGACCTTCTGACGCGCCTCATCACCGACCACGGGACCGAATTTGACCGTATCCCGCCGGGTTACTCCGGGCCGCTCTGGGCCGAGATCTGCCCGCGCAGCTTTTCGGTGCTGGTGCGCCAAGGCATGCGGCTGAACCAGGTGCGGTTCCGGGCGGGCGACACCACGCTGGACGACGCGGCCCTTGCGGCGCTGCACGCGGCGACCGGGCTGGTGAACGGCCCGGCCCATATCGACGGCGGGCTGGCGTTTTCGGTGGACCTGCACCCGCGCGGCGACGGTGTCGTGGGATACCGGGCCAAGCCCCATGCGGGGGTGATCGATCTCGACCGGATCGGGGTCTACGCGGTGCAGGATTTCTGGGACGCAGTGACCAGCGACGGCGGCGGCATCATCCTCGATCCCGGCGCGTTCTATATCCTCGTGAGCCGCGAGGCGGTGCATATCCCCCCCGATTTTGCGGCCGAAATGGCCCCCTACATGGCGCTGGCGGGCGAGTTCCGGGTGCATTACGCGGGTTTCTTCGATCCCGGTTTCGGCCACGCAGCGGCGGGCGGCACCGGCGCGCGCGGCGTGCTGGAGGTACGCTGCCACGAAGCGCCCTTCGTGCTGGATCACGGGCAGCGGGTCGGGCGGCTTGTCTACGAACGCATGGCTGAACGTCCGGCGCGGCTTTACGGTGCCGACTTCGCGTCGAACTATCAGGGCCAGGGGTTGAAGCTGTCCAAGCATTTCCGGACGGACTGAGGCGGCGGTGTCGATACGACCGCTTGCCGCGCCACCCCTGCACGCGAAAACGGCGCCCCCATCAAAGGAAACGCCGTTCCAGACCTAGTCGCCGTGGCGCGGATCAGGCCGCTTCGGTGATGAACTTGACCGCGTCGCCGAAGGTCTGGATCGTCTCGGCCGCGTCGTCGGGAATTTCGATCCCGAACTCTTCCTCGAAGGCCATCACCAGCTCGACCGTGTCGAGGCTGTCTGCACCCAGATCATCGATGAAGGAGGCGCTTTCGGTGATCTTGCCCTCTTCGACGCCCAGATGTTCGACAACGATCTTCTTCACGCGATCTGCGATGTCGCTCATGTCATTTCCTCATTCAGTCTTCGGGGTCTTGCCCGCTTGGTGGTGGCCTTGCGGCCTGTTGCGGCTGAAAGCCTGTTAAACCTGCCTCTCAGCGGGGTCCAGCCCTGCCCCCGGGCAATCTTGGTGGCCTATAGCATATGGTCCTGTGAAGGCAAACGCTTTCGCCAAGGGGCACGGGCCACCCTGAAAGCCCCGTCAGATCATCGCCAGACCGCCATTGACATGCAGCACCGTGCCGGTCGTATACGCCGCCTCGGGACTGGCAAGATAGAGCACGGCGGCAGCAATTTCGTCCGGATCGCCCATGCGCCCGGCGGGCACGTTGCGCAGGATCGCGGTCTTCTGGTCGTCCGTCAGCTTGTCGGTCATGGCGGTCGCGACGAAACCCGGGGCGACCGCGTTGACGGTGATGCCGCGGCTGGCGACCTCATAGGCGAGCGATTTGGACATGCCCACCAGCCCGGCCTTGGCGGCGGCATAGTTGCCCTGCCCCGGATTGCCCGTGGCCGCGACCACCGAGGTGATGTTCACGATCCGGCCCCAGCGCGCCTTCATCATGCCGCGCAGCACGCCGCGCGACAGTTTCATCGCGGCGGTCAGGTTCACGGCGATCACGCTGTCCCATTCGTCGTCGGACATGCGCATGAACAGGTTGTCGCGCGTGATGCCCGCGTTATTCACGAGGATATCGACACCGCCCAGTGCGGCAACAGCGGCCTTGGGCAGGGCGGCCACGGCGTCGGGGTCGGACAGATTGCACGGCAGTACATGGGCCCGCGCGCCGAGCGTTGCCGCCAGGTCTTCGAGCGGTGCCGTGCGCGTGCCGCTCAGCCCCACCGTCGCACCGGCACCGTGCAGCACGGTGGCGATGGCCGCCCCGATCCCGCCCGAGGCACCGGTCACCAGCGCCGTCTTTCCCGTCAGGTCGAACATGGCTCTTTACTCCTCTGCCGCGGTTTTCAGCGCCGCGATATCGTCCGGGGTCGCCACGTTGGCCGTCGCCACGTCGCGCGCGATGCGGCGGATCATGCCCGACAGGGCCTTGCCCGCGCCCAGTTCCCAGATCTCGGTGACACCCTGCGCCGCCATGAAGGCCACGCTTTCGCGCCAGCGCACGACGCCCGTGACCTGCCGCACCAGCAGATCGCGGATCGTGGCAGGGTCGGTCACCGCGTCGGCGGTGACATTGGCGACCAGCGGCACCGCGGGGGCGTGGATCGTGACGTCGGCCAGCGCCGCCTGCATCGCATCGGCAGCAGGCTGCATCAGCGCGCAATGGAACGGCGCGGACACCGGCAGCATCAGCGCGCGCTTGGCGCCCCGTTCCTTGGCCAGTGCCGCCGCGCGCGTGACCGCCGCCGCGTGCCCCGACACGACCACCTGCGCAGGGTCGTTGTCGTTCGCCGCAGCACAGACCGCGCCCTGCGCCGCGTCCGCCGCGATTTGCGTCACGGCGTCGAGATCCAGCCCGAGGATCGCGGCCATCGCCCCCTCGCCCACCTGCACCGCCGTCTGCATCGCCTGCCCGCGCAACCGCAAGAGCCGCGCGGTATCGCCCACGGAAATGGCCCCCGCCGCGGCCAGTGCGGAATACTCGCCCAACGAATGCCCCGCGACGAAGGCACCATCCGTCACCCGGATGCCCTCGGCCTCCAGCGCGCGCACGGCGGCGAGCGAACAGGCCATCAGCGCGGGCTGGGCGTTGGCCGTCAGGGTCAGCGTGTCCGCGTCGCCTTCCCAGACCAGCGCGGACAGCTTTTCCCCCAGTGCCGTGTCCACCTCGTCGAACACGGCGCGCGCGGCCGGGTAGGCATCGGCCAGCGCGCGGCCCATGCCGATGGTCTGCGCCCCCTGTCCGGGGAAAACATATGCGCGGGTCATGGTCTTTCCTCCCATTGGCGGCCGGGGCCGGAACATGTTGCGGGGGTCTAGACCAGCCGGCGCCGCCGTGCAATCCGCGCCCGGCCACGCCCGTCACAGGACACCATCGCACGATTCGCACGCCGCCTGTGCAAGCCTGTGTGATTTGCGTTGCCGCCCGCACGGGTTAGCTTGCGACCAGACTCGCAGCAGACGGAGCCCCCGATGTCCCTTGCCGAACCGACACTGGGCAATTCGCCCCGCAGTTACGGCAGCGTCGCCAAGACCCTGCACTGGCTGACCGCGCTTTTCATTCTGACGGCCATCCCGCTGGGGGTGGTGGCCAACAACCTGCCCTATGACACGTCCGAACAGCTTGCGACGAAGGGCTGGCTGTTCTCGCTGCACAAGACCGTGGGCATCTCGGCCTTCGCCGTCGCGGTGCTGCGCATCCTTTGGGCCACGAGCCAGCCGAAACCGGCGCTGCTGCACCCGGACCGCAAGCTGGAATCCCGGGCGGCGGAAACGGTGCACTGGATGCTCTACGCGTCGCTCGTCATCGTGCCGCTGTCGGGCTGGCTGCACCACGCCGCCACGCAGGGCTTCGCGCCGATCCTGTGGCCGTTCGGTCAGTCGTTGCCGCTGGTGCCGGTCAATGATGACGTGGCCCATTTCTTCGCCGCGTGGCACTGGCTGTTCACCAAGGTGCTGGCAGCGTCGTTGATCCTGCACATCGCGGGGGCGCTGAAGCATCACCTGATCGACCGCGACGACACGTTGCGGCGGATGCTGCCGGGGCATGTGGCGGCGGGCGATGGCGCGGCCGGCCATCCGCGCGGACCCGTCGTCGCGGCCGTGGCGATCTGGGCACTGCTGATGGCGGGCGGATCCGCGCTGGGTCTGGCCGGTCAGTCCGACGCGCCCGCCGTCCCCCGCTTGCAGGCGCAGCCAACGGGATGGGTTGTGCAGGAGGGCACGCTGGCGATCACCGCGACCCAGTTCGGATCGCCCGTCGCGGGCCGCTTCGACGACTGGACCGCCGCGATCGCGTTCGACCCGGACGCGCCGGGACCCGATATGGGCACGGTGACCGTTCAGATCGCCATCCCGAGCATGACGCTGGGGTCGGTGACGAGCGAGGCGCTGAAGCCCGAATTCTTCGACGCCGCGACCCACCCGACCGCGACCTTCGACGCGCAAATCCGGGCGGTGGCGGGTGAGAACGCCTATGTCGCCGAAGGCAATCTGACCCTGAAGGGCGCGACGGTGCCCCTGTCGCTGCCGTTCACGTTGACGCTAGAGGATGGCACGGCGCGCATGGCGGGCGAGGTCGTCATGGACCGGCGCGACTATGGCATCGGCACGCAAAGCTATGCGGACGAGGCGACCGTGGCCCATGACGTGACCGTGTCGGTGTCGCTGGTGGCCGACCGCGCCCCGTCCGACTAGAGCGTGTCGCGTTCTTTCGCATTCACGCGACCTGCTCCAACCTTCTGATTACGCATGTTCGAGAAGCGCAAAACCGGTTCCCACTGTTGCGCGACATGCGCTAGCCGCAGCGCACCGGGGCGCGACCCCATGCCATCGCGCCCCGCCCTTCCCCAAACGTCACGGCACTGACCCGGATCGGCGCAGACGCGGCCTCTGGCGGGGTGCGCGGCCGTCAGCGGATCAGCGGCGGCCGTCTTTTGGGGACCCCATCACCACCCATGTGGTGATCGCGCTGACATTCGGCACGGTGCCAAGAACGTCGGTATGAAAGGCCTTGTAGGCCGCCAGACCCGACACCTCCACGCGCAGGATGTACTCGATGATCCCGGTCACGTTGTGACATCCACCACCTCGGGCGCGGCGGCCATGGCCCGTTCGAACGCGGCTTGCGCGGCCTTGGTATGGGTCGACAGGCCGACCCCGATATAGGCCACGACTCCATGCCCCAGGGCGACGGGGTCGAGCACCGCGCGATAGCCCGCGATCACGCCCCCGCGTTCCAGATCCTGTACCCGGCGCAGACAGGCCGACGCGGACAGACCGACCCGCGCCGCCAGTTCGGTATTGCTGATGCGCCCGTCGGTCCGAAGCGCCTGCAATATCCTGTCGTTGATCGCGTCTATCTTGGCCATGCCTGCGAAACTTTCCCGTTTGCGCCGCAAGATGTGCAGCACATTGCGCGGACACCGTGTCAATCATGCGGCGTCGGGCATGACAAGGGCACCCGACCGAGAGCGCAAGCGCACGGAAGAGACGCACATGACACCCGAATTCCTGCTGGCACTTGGCGGTTTCGCCCTTGTCACGTCGATCACGCCAGGACCGAACAACCTGATGCTGATGGCGTCCGGCGTCCATTTCGGATTGCGCAGGACCCTGCCGCATATGCTGGGCATCGCGCTTGGGCTTGCGGTGATGATCGCGCTGGTGGGACTGGGAGCGGCGCGCGCGATGGCGTCGGTGCCGTTTCACGACATCGGGCTGCGGGCCGGATGCCTCGGGTTCATCCTGTGGATGACTTGGAAAATCCTGCGCACCGACAGCCCGGACGGAACGCCAGCGCACGCCGTTCCCATGACATGCCTGCAGGCGGCGGGGTTCCAGTGGGTCAATCCCAAGGCATGGGCGATGACGCTGACGGCTATCGCCGCCTTTGCGCCCGACCGCAGCCTTATGGCCGTGGGCACGGTCGCGCTGGTTTTCGGCATGGTGTGCCTGCCGTCCATCTTCGTGTGGGCGGCGCTTGGCACACGGTTGCGCGACGGGCTGACCGATGGCCGGCGGCGGCGCCTGTTCAACGGTGCGACAGCGCTGCTTCTGCTCGCCAGCATGCTGCCAATGATCCTGCAGAGGGGCTGACGGAACGGGGCCGCCCATGATGACGGCCCCGGCCGGGATCACGACGCGGTTGCAGCGTCCTGTGCTTCGATGGAGATCATCACCTCGACCTCGTCCGACACGAAGGGCGCGAACTGGTCCACGCCGAAATCGCTGCGCTTGAGCGTCGTGCTGGCGTCGAAACCGAGCCACGGCGCGTTCGCCATCGGGTGGGTATCGGCCTTGTTCAGAACGGTGTCGAGCACGACGGATTTCGTCACCCCGTTGAGCGTCAGGTCGCCGGTGATGCGCGCGGTGTTCTCGCCCGTCACCTCGATTCCCGTGGACACGAAGGTCACCTGTTCGTCGGTGCCCGCCGCGTCGAAGAAATCGGCCGACATGAAATGGGTGTCGCGTGCTTCCCAGCCGGTGAACATGCTGGTCACGGGCATCGACACTTGCACCGAGGAATTGGCCGGGTCGGTTTCGTCGAACTTGATCGTGCCGGCGAACCCCGAGAACATGCCATAGGTGGTCGAGAAGCCAAGATGGTTGTAGCTGAACAGGATCTGGCTGTGGCTGCTGTCGAGCACATAGTCGCGCGGCTCGGCGAAGGCCGGGGCGGCGACAAGGCCAAGACCAAGGGCGGCGGCGATAAGGGTACGGGTCATGGTGGGTCACTCCTGTTGGGTTGCAAAATCGGATCGGCCGTAGCGTGGATGCCACGCCGCGTCGTGTGGATATTGGGTCGTGCAGTCATGCAGCAACTCTGCGAAACCCAACAGCGCTGGTGCGCGCGTGAACATGGCGCCCCGCGCGGCGCCGCAGCACTTGCCATCCACGCGCGGGCCTGTATAAGGCCCCATCTTCCGCACACCGCAAACCGGCGCAGTCTCTCGTGGACGGGCGCGGAAGCCTTGGCCCGCCCTATGAAATGCGCTTGAAAAAAGGACCCGATATGCCGCTGTACGAGCATGTCTTCATTTCCCGTCAGGACCTGTCCAACACGCAGGCCGAGGGCCTTGTCGAACACTTCTCCACCATTCTCGCGGATAACGGCGGCAGCGTCGTCGAAAGCGAATACTGGGGCGTCAAGACGATGGCCTACAAGATCAACAAGAACCGCAAGGGCCACTACGCTTTCCTGAAGACCGACGCGCCGTCGGCCGCCGTTCAGGAAATGGAACGCCTGATGCGTCTGCATGACGACGTGATGCGCGTTCTGACCATCAAGGTCGACGAACACGCCGAAGGGCCGTCGGTCCAGATGCAAAAGCGCGACGAGCGGGACCGCGGCGATCGTGGGGACCGGGGCGACCGGGGTCCGCGCCCTGACCGTGGCGACCGGGGCGATCGTGGAGACCGCGGTGATCGGGGCGACCGTCCCGCGCGCGACCGCTGATCCGAACCGGGAAAGGAACATAGATCATGGCCACCAAACCATTCTTCCGCCGCCGCAAGGTCTGCCCCTTCTCGGGCGACAATGCACCCGCCATCGATTACAAGGACACGCGCCTGCTGCAGCGGTATATTTCCGAGCGCGGCAAGATCGTGCCGTCGCGCATCACCGCCGTGTCCTCCAAGAAGCAGCGTGAACTGTCGCGCGCGATCAAGCGCGCCCGGTTCCTCGCCCTTCTGCCCTATGCCGTGAAGTAAGGAGCGCATCATGGAGATCATTCTTCTCGAACGCGTCGCCAAGCTGGGCCAGATGGGCGATGTCGTGTCCGTCAAGGAAGGCTATGCGCGCAATTTCCTGCTCCCGCAGGGCAAGGCGATGCGGGTGAACCCCCAGAACCTTGCGCGCTTCGAAGAGCAGAAGGCGCAGCTTGAGGTCCGCAACCTCGAGAGCCGCAAGGAAGCCGAAGCGATGGGCACGCGGCTAAACGGGCAGACCTTCGTCGTGATCCGCTCGGCCTCGGACGCCGGTGCGCTTTACGGGTCGGTCAGCACCCGCGATGCGGCCGATGCCGCGACCGAGTCCGGGTTCTCGGTCGATCGCAAGCAGGTCATCATGAGCCGGCCGATCAAGGAACTGGGCCTGCATGACCTGACCGTGACGCTGCACCCGGAGGTCGAGGTGACGATCACGCTGAACGTGGCGCGCTCGCCCGAAGAGGCGGAACTGCAGGCATCGGGCAAGTCGATCCAGGAACTGGCCGCCGAGGAAGAAGCGGCAGCCGAATTCGAGATCGCGGAACTGTTCGACGATATCGGCGGTGCCAGCTTCGACGACGAAAGCGGCGATAACACGCCCCAGCCGGGTCTCGACGACCGCTGAGCCGGCACGCCTGACAGGAAATGGGGGCCGCGGCATGCGTCGCGGCCCTTTTTCGTGCACGGGGATCACTCCGTGACCGGCCCCACGGCGCGGAACCGCGGCACCGGGTCGCTGGAGGCGGGTTGCGGCTCCAGCGCGGGCCAAGCCCCCATGGCTTGCGTCTCGTATTTCGGGATGTCCGCCACCCATCGCCGGGCGACGCGCCCGGTAATGTTCAGGAACAGCTTGCCGTCCTCAATATGCCAGTTGGTCGGGTTGGCGGGCACCTTGTAGCCGCCCGCGACCCCATACGCGCAATGCCCATCGTATTGCGGCGCGTAGCGGTCCGGATCGGCAAGGAACCTGTCCCGGTTGGCTTCGGTCGCGAAGGCGAAAGTGGCGCCGTTGTATTCGGCTGTGATGTCGGCATGGCCGAGAACAGGATCGCTGCCGGACGCAAGGTCGAAATACGCGACGACATCGTAACCCGACACGGCAAAGCCGGTCGTGTCCACGTATTGCGGTCCAGCCAGCGCGCCCAACGGCAGCATGCACAGAACGGTGGCAAGGGCAGTCTTTCGGAACATGGGATCCTCCGGCTTGTGATGACGGGACCCTACCGCAGAAGCCTGCCCCTGCGCCGCCCGGTCCCGCCAAGGTGATCGGCCGTGTGCCCGCCCCTTGATGGCGCGCACGCGCGGGTCTAGAACCCCTGCAATCCCCGGACAGGAACCAGACCCATGCTCGATCTCGCCTTCGACAGCCCCACGCCCAAGGTCATCGAAGGGGCCAAGTATGACTGGGAATTCGTGATCGGGCTGGAGGTGCATGCGCAGGTCGCGTCGAAGGCCAAGCTGTTCTCGGGCGCGTCCACCCGGTTCGGGGCGGAACCCAATTCCAACGTCGCCTTCGTGGACGCCGGCATGCCGGGGATGCTGCCGGTGATCAACGACGGTTGCGTGGCGCTCGCGGTCAAGACCGGGCTGGGGCTGAAGGCGCGGATCAACCTGACCTCGGCCTTCGACCGGAAGAACTATTTCTACCCGGACCTGCCGCAGGGCTACCAGATCAGCCAGCTGTACCACCCCATCGTGGGCGAGGGCGAGGTGATCGTGGACATGGCGCCCGGCATCGCCCGCCGCGTGCGGATCGAACGCATCCATCTGGAACAGGATGCGGGCAAGTCGATCCACGACATGGACCCGGGCGTTTCCTTCGTCGATCTCAACCGCACTGGCGTCGCGCTGATGGAGATTGTCAGCCGCCCCGATATCCGTGGGCCCGAAGAAGCCGCCGCTTATGTCGCCAACATGCGCCAGATCATGCGCTACCTGGGCACCTGCGACGGCAACATGCAGAACGGCAACCTGCGCGCCGACGTGAACGTGTCGGTCTGCCGCCCCGGGGCCTATGAACGCTACCAGGAGACGCAGGATTTCGGCCATCTCGGCACGCGCTGCGAAATCAAGAACATGAACTCGTTGCGGTTCATCCAGCAGGCGATCGATTTTGAGGCCCGCCGCCAGATCGCGATCCTCGAAGACGGCGGCAGCGTGATGCAGGAAACCCGGCTCTACGATCCGGACAAGGGCGAGACGCGGTCGATGCGGTCCAAGGAAGAGGCGCATGATTATCGCTACTTCCCCGACCCCGACCTCTTGCCGCTGGACATCGACCAGGCCTGGGTCGACGCCATCGCCGCCAGCCTGCCCGAACTGCCCGACGCCAAGAAGGCGCGCTTCGTGCTGGATTTCGGGCTGTCGGAATATGACGCCAGCGTGCTGACCGCCGAGGTGGAAGCCGCCGCCTATTTCGAAGCCGTGGCGGATGGCCGCGACGGCAAGCAGGCCGCGAACTGGGTCATCAACGACCTATTCGGGCGGCTGAAAAAGGATGGTGACCGGGATATCACCGAAAGCCCCGTCAGCCCCGCGCAACTGGGCGGAATCCTTGATCTGATCGCCAAGGGCGACATTTCCGGCAAGATCGCCAAGGACCTGTTCGAGATCGTCTATACCGAAGGCGGGGACCCGGTGCAGATCGTCGCGGATCGCGGCATGACGCAGGTCACCGACACGGGCGCCATCGCGGCCGCCGTGGACAAGGTCATCGCCGACAACCCCGCGCAGGTGGAAAAGGCGCAGGCCAACCCCAAGCTCGCAGGCTGGTTCGTGGGGCAGGTGATGAAGGCCACGGGCGGCAAGGCCAACCCGAAGGCGGTCAACGATCTGGTGACGGCGAAACTGGGGCTGTGAGCCCATGGCCAGCCTGCGCCGGGCCGTGGCCGTCCATAACGAGCGGGTGAAGCTGTTCGCGGGCTTCGTGAACGCCATCGGGCTGGGGCTGATCGGCTTCGCCGTGCTGCGCCCGCTGACCGAGAACATGGCCGCCATCGGCACGATCACCGCGGTCTGGGGGCTGGCGGGGCTTTTCCTGCACGGCATTTCTCACTATATCTTGGCTATGCTTCGGACGGAGGACAGAACATGACGGCTTTTGAAATCGCCATCCCCCTGATCGCCGTGGGCGTGGCCGTGTTGGGCACGGTGCTGCTCAGACGGGAAGCCACCCGCATCGACGCGCGCAAGCGCCGCGCACATCCCGCCGAATAAACCGCGACCCGGCGCCATCGCCCATCGCATGTCAGACCGCATCGCACGCGCGTCGAGTCACCAGATCGTCCGCAGATAAACAACGGCGAC
>Ga0100401_1004124_pt1 | contig 10846 bp, 6 predicted proteins | sample CryGeymeta201525_FD_80421 | JGI IMG/M metagenome (GOLD analysis project Ga0100401, IMG submission 80421) | Groundwater microbial communities from Crystal Geyser aquifers in Utah, USA - Crystal Geyser metaG 2015-25 | ecosystem: Environmental > Aquatic > Deep subsurface > Groundwater | place: USA...
AACGGCATTGTGCTCAGTGTGCGCGACCCCTTCGAGAAAGAAGTCCAGCCAGGCTTCCCAATCGCCCTCCGTTCGCGCCTGATCGAGCAATCGGTAGCACTCGCCGCAATGCTGTTTGAAGTAAGGGCTCAGGTACAGGAGCGGCTTCTGCACAATGCCTTCATGGTGCAGGATGAAGGCGATGAGCAGCCGTCCGATCCGGCCGCTCGATCGTCGATTGCTGTCCTGTCAACCCCACCATGGCGGTTGCGACTCCCAACCGATCTCACCCCGGGGCCGTTCGACCGCAGCCGCTGAACATCATTCAGCGCTCGGAACCGGCAGCCAATTTAGCGGCGATGTGTTCAACGGCCACAACCCCGTCGCGGACGGCGCTGAAGATGAGGTTGGAATGCTTGCATTCGCGCAAGCTTCCTTCCTCCTCGATCAACATGTAAGCGGGACTGATGGCTCCGCCGATGGCGTAAATCCCCTTGCTGGTGGTTTCGAAATGGCGCGTCAGCAGGATCAGCCTGGCGCCCTCCCGGCCGATCCGGCACACTCCTTCGGTACAGGTGATCTGCTGCAATCCCAACCGATCGAACGCCGCCGCCGGGGCCTGGGTGCCGATGCAGGCGATCACGTTGCGCATCGGGAAACTCATGCCTTGTTGCAGTTCAACCCCCTGTTCCACCGGGATCACCCGGGTCAGGATGAGCAACCGTTCGACGCCGTCCTCATCCACTTCCCCGATCTTGGGAACCGCCCCTTGCAGGATCTTGATGTGTCCTCCAAGGAGGATTTCCTTGCCCAGGTCCCGGGCCACGTCCTTGTCGATGGTGAAATGTTCCTTGCGGTGTCCCCAATAGACGGGCGTGGCATCGCCGGCCGCGCGTTTCGCCTTGGACAGGGTGGCAACCACGTCGGCGGCGGCATTACCGCCGCCGAGCACCAGGGTCGGAGCGCCGAGGTGTTGTTCCGGATTGCCCAGGGTCCGGGCCACGGTTTTGGCTTCCCCGTAGACCACCAGGTCCACGGGGATATTGCTGCCGAAGGCCAGAATCACGTTGCGCGCCCGGAAGCGGCCGGTTCGCGTGGTCACCACAAAGCCGCCGGCTTCCTTCACGACGTCCTGAAATTCTTCCTTCAGCCGACAGTCGATCCCGTATCGGTCGATGCAGCGCTCGATCTCTTCCAGGTACTCTTCGATCGGCGGGTGCTGATCGCCCGGTTCCAGCTCGGCAATCGGATAGGGGCCGGTATCGCCCTTGGGTATGGTGGGGAAGACCTTCTTGCCCCTGGGATAGGAATCGAGGATGCCCTGAAAGGCCCTGGCGCCCTTTTCCAGCACCACATAGCCGAGGCCCAGTTGGCTCGCCCGGATGGCCCCAGCGAGCCCGCCGGGACCACCCCCGACGATCACCACATCATAGGTTTCCATGTTGCCCTCCGCCTTCCTTGCCGACTGCCCCCGGATATGCACGATGACATCGTTTGATGGCGGAGATTCATTTGTCAATAGCTTTTACCTGGGCTGCCGGCGAAGAAATTGGGTGAAAAATGCGCTTCGGTGGGCGACAATGCCTATTATGATGATAGACTTCGTCGCCGGTGGGCGGGCGGGCTGCTCCTGGCTGCGGGACCCCAAGGGCTCAAAACGGTTCCATGGCCACCGGCGGATGGTGAAATGACGGCACCGACAGGAGTTCAGACGATGACTAGACACTCGATAATGAGGGCGGCGCGGCGGCTGACCCGGTGGGGGCTGTGGGGGCTGCTGCTGGTTCTGATGGCGGCGGTTCCGGCGGTTTCGTTCGCCCAGGAGCACGAGCATACGGCCCAGCAGCAAAACGAGGTGTCCTCGTCTGATGGGGAATCCGCGCGGGAGATCTGGACCTGTTCCATGCATCCCCAGATCCGCCTGCCCAATCCGGGCAAATGCCCCATCTGCGGAATGGATTTGATCCCGCTCAAACAGGAGGGCGGTGCCGGGGCCGGGGCGGCTCGATCGATGCGCGAAGTCACGCTCTCACCCTACGCTGAAAAACTGGCCGCAATCCAGGTGCAGCCGGTGATCCGCAAATTTGTTGAAACTTCGGTGCGGATGGTTGGCAAGGTGACCTACGACGAAACCCGGGTCGCCACCATCACGGCCTGGGTGCCGGGACGGCTGGATAAGATGTACGTGGACTTCACCGGGGTCCGGGTGAAGCAGGGCGATCCCATGGTTTACCTCTACAGCCCGGAACTGATCACCGCCCAGCAGGAATTGCTGCAGGCGATCCGTACCAGCGGCAACCTTGGCCAAAGCGGACTCGACAGCATCAAGGACAGCGCCCGCGCCACCGTCAACGCGTCCCGGGAAAAGCTGCGGCTCTGGGGCCTCGATAACGCTCAGATCGAAGCCGTGGTGAAACGCGGCCGCCCCACCGATCACATGACCATCATGGCCCCGATCAGCGGCGTGGTCATTCGCAAGGAGGGGCTGGAGGGAGCCTACGTGAAAACCGGCAGCCTGATCTACACCATCGCCGATCTCAGCCAGGTGTGGGTGAAGCTGGACGCCTACGAATCGGATCTGGCCTGGGTTCGGCAAGGTCAGCCGGTCGAGTTCCAAACCGAAGCCTATCCGGCGGAAGTCTTCACCGGAACGGTGGCCTTCATCGATCCGTTCCTCGATCCCAAAACCCGAACGGTCAAGGTGCGCCTGAACGCGCCCAACCCCGCCGGCAAACTGAAGCCTGAACTGTTCGTGCGAGCGGTATTGAAAACGACGCTCAGCGCCGACGGCACTCCGCTCGCCCAAGCGGACGCCGGCCACACCCCGCCCCTGGTGATTCCCGCCGGCGCTCCGCTGATCACCGGGAAACGGGCCGTGGTCTATGTGTCGGTACCTGACCGCCCGGGCGTCTATGAAGGCCGCGAAATCGTCCTGGGTCCGCGGGCCGGAAACTACTACCTGGTCGTCCGCGGGCTCGAAGCAGGGGAACAGGTCGTGACCCGCGGCAACTTCAAGCTGGACAGTGCCATCCAGATCCTCGCCAAACCCAGCATGATGACCCCGGAAGGCGGTGGTGGTGGTGGCGGCCATCAGCATGGCGACGCCGCCCCGAAGCCGCAAGCCGGCGCCGCGCCGACCCGAGGGCTGGAAGCGCCGGCCGCGTTCAAGCAGCAACTGCGACAAGTGGTTTCCGCTTACAACCAGATGGCGGAACCGGTTCAAACCGAGGACCTGAACCGGGCCCGAAGCGCATTCGCCGCGTTGCAAAAAGCACTTCAAGCGGTGGACATGAAGCTGGTGACCGATCACCCCCACATGGTATGGATGGAACTGGCCATGTTGCTCGAAAACGATGCCGTGATCGGGCATGGCGCGACCAGCCCGAAGGCCGCCGCCCTGACCTTTCGCGACACCACGCTACACATCGAACGCTTGCAACAGCAGTTCGCCCTGGATCACGGCGCCCACGCCGGGCAGCCCGCGGCATCCGCTTCGAAAACCCCGGTCCCGGAAGCGCTCCGCCGTGAAGTCGGGCGCCTCCTCGACGCTTACCTGGTGGCCCAAAACGCGCTCGCCGAAGACCGCTTCGAACCGGCTCGCAACAGCATGCAAGGGCTGCGCGGCGCCATCCGGGCGATCAACCTCGAGGGCCTCGACGCCGCGGCCCGCGGCAAGTGGCAACCCTTCTTGAACGACCTGGAGCAGGCCCTGGCCCAACTGGACGCCTCCGAAAACCTCGATCTGCTGCGCCGCTGCTTCGCGCCGCTGTCGGAAGCCATGGCCATGGTGGTGGAAACCTTCGGCGTGCAGCCGCAAACCACCGTCTACCAACTACGCTGCCCGATGATTTTCGACGGCAAGGGCGCCACCTGGTTGCAGCTCAGCACCGAAATCCACAATCCCTACTACGGGAATGCCATGCCGGGCTGCGGCGAGGTGCTCCGCACCATCGCCTCGAGCGGCGGGGCGGCGCACAAGGAGCACCCGCATGACTGAGCACCCGATACAACCGGAACCGACCGAACGCTCCCTCATCGCCGGGATCATCCGCTTCTGCCTCGATACCAAGATCGTGGTGTTCCTGATGATTTTGTTCTTTGTGGGCTGGGGCATCATGGTGGCGCCGTTCGACTGGAAGGTCGGCGGTCTGCCCCGGGACCCGGTGCCGGTGGACGCCATTCCGGACATCGGTGAAAACCAGCAGATCGTGTTCACCGAATGGATGGGCCGCTCGCCCCAGGACGTGGAAGACCAAATCACCTACCCGCTAACCGTGTCGCTACTGGGCATTCCCGGGGTGAAAACCATCCGCGGCTACTCGTTCTTCGGGTTTTCCAGCATCTACATCATCTTCAAGGAACAGGTCGAATTCTACTGGTCGCGCTCGCGGGTGCTGGAAAAGCTCAACAGCCTCCCGGCCGGCACCCTCCCGAGCGGGGTCCGACCGACCCTGGGGCCCGACGCCACCGCGCTTGGTCAGATCTTCTGGTACACCCTGGAAGGCCAGGACCCGCAAGGGCGTCCCACCGGCGGTTGGGACCTGAATGAACTGCGCACGGTCCAGGACTGGACCGTACGCTACTCCCTGCTGGCCGCCGAAGGGGTTGCCGAAGTCGCGTCAATCGGCGGTTTTGTCCAGGAATACCAGATCGATGTGGACCCGGACGCGATGCGTGCCTACGGCGTGGATCTGGGTCAAATCTTCGGTGCGGTGAAGACGTCCAACCTGGACGTGGGCGCCCGCACCATCGAAATCAACCGTGTCGAATACGTCATCCGCGGGCTGGGTTTCATCAAGGACCTCAAAGACATCGAGGAAACCGTCATCGCCCAGCGCGACAACGTACCGGTTCGGATCAAGGATGTGGCTAAGGTGAGGCTGGGCCCGGCCCTGCGCCGCGGTGCCTTGGACAAGGAAGGCGCCGAGGTGGTGGGTGGTGTCGCGGTGGTCCGCTACGGCGACAACCCGCTGGCGGCGATCAAGAGCGTCAAGAAAAAGATCGCCGAAATCGCTCCGGGACTGCCGAAAAAGGTGCTGCCCGACGGCACCGTGAGCCAGGTGACCGTGGTGCCGTTCTACGACCGCACCCGCTTGATCTATGAAACCCTGGGCACCCTGAACTCGGCCCTGACCGAGGAAATCCTCGTCACCATCATCGTCATTCTGGCCACGGTAGCCCATCTTCGGAGTTCGATGCTGATTTCCGGACTGCTGCCCCTGGCGGTGCTCATGTGTTTTATCGCCATGAAGCTGTTCCACGTGGACGCCAACATCGTGGCGCTGTCCGGGATCGCCATCGCCATCGGCACCATGGTGGACATGGGCATCGTGATCTGCGAGAGCATCCTCAAGCGTTTGGACGAAGCGGCCCCGGAAGACAATCGGCGGGACCTCATCTTCCGGGCCTCGCACGAAGTGGGCAGTGCCGTGCTCACCGCCGTTTCCACCACGGTGGTGAGCTTTCTGCCGGTGTTCACCATGATCGGAGCGGAAGGGAAGCTGTTCAAGCCGCTCGCCTTCACCAAGACCTTCGCGCTGATCGCCTCGGTGGTGGTGGCCCTCACCATTATTCCACCGCTGGCGCACCTGCTGTTCACCTCGAAACGAGCGCCCCGGAACCGGTCGGTCATCTTGCGAAGCGTCCTCTATTTCGCGCTGGTGGCGTTCGGGGTCGTATTGATGTTTCGGACCACCTGGTGGATGGGCGCCATCGTCACCGCCATCGGGCTCTACCACCTGGTCGAGCGGTGGATCCCGGCGGCGGCCTTGAAATGGATTTCGCACTTCACCAACATCGCCATCATCGCCCTGGTGGGTTTCGTCCTCACCGACCATTGGATGCCGCTCGGCCCGGGGCAAGGCATGATCCGCAACTTCCTGTTCGTGGCCGTGATCATCGGCGGGTTCATCGGCTACTTTCGAGTGTTCCTGTTCTTCTACCCATGGATACTGCGCTGGTGCCTGCGTCACAAGCTCCTGTTTCTCAGCGCGCCGCTCACGATGATCTTCCTCGGCGCCATGATCTGGCTGGGATTCGACACCTTCTTCGGGTGGCTGCCGCAAAATTGGCGGCAGAGCACCGTGGTGGCTTCGGTCCGGCACCGGTTTCCCGGACTGGGCAAGGAATTCATGCCGCCGCTCGATGAAGGGTCGTACCTGTTCATGCCCACCACCATGCCCCACGCTTCCATTGGCGAAGCCCTCGAGGTGTTGTCGAAACAGGACATGGGGATCAAGACCGTGCCGGAAATCGATTCGGTGGTCGGGAAACTGGGCCGGGTGGATTCCCCCCCTGGACCCGGCGCCCATTTCCATGTTCGAGACGGTGATCAATTACCAACCGGAATTTCTAGTGGATCGCGACGGCAACCGCTTGGAGTTCCGCTTCGATGACACGGTCGACGATCACTTCCGAACCGAGGAGGGAGTGCCGGTCGCGGCCCCGGACGGCCGGCCCTACAAGGTGCGCGGCCGCTTTGAACGCGACGCCGACGGTCGACTCATCGCCGATTCGGACGGCATCCCGTTTCGGCTCTGGCGCCCGCCCCTGGACCCGGCCCTGAACGAAGGCCGCGACCCCTGGCCCGGGATCCGTAACCCGGACGATATCTGGAAGGAAATCCTCAAGGCCGCGGAACTGCCCGGCACCACCTCCGCGCCCAAGCTGCAACCGATCGCCGCCCGGCTCGTCATGCTGCAGAGCGGGATGCGGGCGCCCATGGGGATCAAGGTGAAGGGCCCGACCTTGCAGGCGATTGAAAAGGTGGGGTTCGAACTGGAACAATACCTCAAACAGGTCCCCTCCATCGAACCGGCCACGGTGATCGCCGACCGGATCGTCGGCAAACCCTACCTCGAGGTTGAAATCGACCGCCAGGCCATCGCCCGCTACGGGATTCAGATTCAGAAGATGCAGGAAGTGATCGAAGTGGCGATCGGCGGCAAGCAGATCACCACCACCGTCGAAGGGCGCGAACGCTATCCGGTGCGCGTGCGCTATCTGCGCGAACTGAGGGATTCCATGGAAGCGCTCGAAAAAATCCTGATCCCGGCCGCGGACGGCTCCCAGATCCCCCTGATCCAACTCGCCGATATCCGCTACGTGCGCGGGCCCCAGGCGATCAAGAGCGAAGACACATTCCTGGTGGGCTACGTGATCTTTGATAAGAAACCCGGGTTCGCCGAAGTGGATGTGGTGGAACAGGCCCAGGCGTTCCTGAACCAGAAACGCGACAGCGGCGAATGGCAACTCCCGGCCGGGGTGAGCACCACCTTCGCCGGCAACTACGAAAACCAGATCCGGGCGCAAAAGAAGCTGGCCGTGGTGCTGCCGCTGGCGCTCTTCATCATCTTCATGATCCTTTATCTCCAGTTCCGTGCCGCCACCACCACCCTGTTCGTCTTTTCCGGGATTCTGGTGGCCTGGGCCGGGGGCTTCATCATGATCTGGTGTTACGGCCAGCCCTGGTTCTTTAATTTCCAGGTGTTCGGCACCTCCATGCGGGACCTGTTCCAGATGCACCCGGTCAATCTCAGCGTCGCCATCTGGGTGGGATTCCTGGCCCTGTTCGGGATCGCCTCGGACGACGGCGTGCTGATTGCGACCTTCATCGACGAAAGCTTCGCCAATCGCCGGCCGACCAGCCTCGACGAAATCCGCCAGGCCACCCTGGTCGGGGCCCGGCGCCGGATCCGCGCGGCCCTGATGACTTCGGCCACCACCATCCTGGCCCTGATCCCGGTACTCACCTCCACCGGGCGCGGCGCCGACATCATGGTGCCCATGGCGATTCCCTCCTTCGGCGGGATGCTGCTCGCCCTGGTGACCGTGTTCGTGGTGCCGGTCCTGTACTGCGCCCGGGAAGAACTGAAATTCAAGTTCAGGCGCAAACCGGAGTCGGCGTGAAAACCCATTTCCTAACCGAGCCGGGCCAAAAAGCTTGCCGGCCGCGACCCCTGTTACCGCCGGCCGGGGTGCCCCGGCCGGCGGTCGCTATCCCTGGCTTTGAATCCCGACACGCGGCAGGGTTTCACCCACCAGCCGGTCCAGTTCCGCCAACCGCTCGGCCCGGTCGGTGAGCGCCCGTTCCAGGGATAATTCGAATTCCAGCAAGGTCCGCTGGGCATCGATCACCGCCAGGAAGCTCCCGATTCCGGCCTCGAAGCCCTGGAGACTCACCTCCAGCGATTGGCGGGCCTTCGGCAGCAGACCGTCCCGATAGAGATCGATCTTACGCTCGGCGTCTCGGTACCCATAAAGCGCCATCTTCCCATCGGCGATCAGAGTGTTGCGCCGTTCCGTCAGGGCCTGCGCCGCCGCCGCATGGCGGGCTTCGGACTCGCGCGCCCCTGCCCGGTATTTGCCGAGCCAGATCGGTACGTTGATGGAAAAGGATGCGGCCACCGGGTCCTTGCCGCTATCCGCCGGCGATCCCATTTCGGCAGGTCCCGTGTCGACGGCTTCCAGCCCGAGGGTCAGGTCCGGATAATATTCCTTGGCGGCCAATTCAATGGCCTTCTTTTCCTTTTCCACGGCAAAAGCCAGGGCCTTCAATTCCGGACTGCTCCGCACCAGAAGATCGATCACCTGAACATCGTCAAGCGCCATTTGCACCGCCGGAACGCTCTTGGGCCAGGCCACCGGAGCATCGGCCGGGCGACTCAACGCAGCGTTCAGCATGCTCGCGGTCGGCGCCTGCAGATCATCGAGGGTCCGCAACCGGTCCTCCAGTTTGCCCAGTTCCACCTGCACCCGCACCACATCGGAATAGGGGCCGAGGGCCGCCGCATATTGAGTCCGTCCCACCGTTTCCAGAAACTTCAACAACTCCAGATTTTCCCGGGTGATGACGATGGATCGCCCCAGAAAGTAATATTCGAAATAGGTCTTCTTCACCTGGAAAAACAGCTTTTCCCTGGCCGCCTCGTAACGGGCCCGTTCCACGTTGGCTTGTTGCGCGGCCACATCTCCCCGCAGGCTCAATTTCGACAGCCAGGGGAAGGTTTGGGCCAGGGCGAATTTCTGCCGTTGCGGGCCGACCCGGGTTTCCACCTCTTCGATAAAATAGGCGTAGGTGAATCGCGGGTCCGGCAGCGTCTGGACTTGTGGGATTTTGAACAGCGCCGCCTTCCAGTTTTCGAAGGCGGCTTTGAGCCCGGCATTGTTGAGCGCCGCATACCGGAGAAAATCCTCCAGGGTCGCCGACTCGCCCAGTTCGGGCAATTCTTCGGGTCCCGGATCGGGCTTCAGCACCTCTTCGGTCAACCGATACAGTTCCACTCCCGCGGCCTCGGGCACCACGGTGCCGGAATCGGTGGCACAGGCCATGAGCCCGACGCTGCCCCAAAGCACCACCAGTCCCGACAGAAGTCCCCGAAGATTTCCCCAACTCCCGGCAGCCATCGGACGCCTCCTTTGCTTTCCATTCACGATTGCCATGGTATCGGGAGGATTATCGCACGAAGACCCGCTTAGTTTGTATTGGAAATTGCCGTGGCATTCGAATCGGTCACCCGAGTATCGCCCAAGCCGGTTTGACCGACGAGGTGGAACCGCGGGTACAGGACGGAGCGCTAGTGATCGAGTCTGGTTCCACCCCGAGAACCGGCGCGGACTTAAGCTGCCGTGGTCATTTTGTTCCATTACACCACCATGGAAACGGCGGTCCCGTACCACAGCCTGGATCCGGATCAGGCCGAAAGTGCCGGGGAGGGATTCGATCCCGGCCTTGACTTTCGCGGGTATTTTCAATATATTCCTATTCGACGATATATGGGGACGGTTGTCGATTGCGATAATCGCTTCCGCACAGCCATACCGCCAGGAGATAGGGGATGCTGGATCCGGCGGAGGCATGGACCAGCGGCGATAAATTCTGGTTCGAGGCCGGTATTCGAAGATGCAGAGTGATCACACCATTCTTAAGATCAACGGTCGCGAGGTCGGGATCACCGGGCTCGGCGCCCTGTTCGAGGAACAGGGTGCGGAGCTTTTGGCGCTGCCGGAGGACCAGGCGAAGGACCGGATCCTGGCGGCCATGGCGGCCACCAACTACATCGCTCCGGCGGCGCGAACGCACTATCGGGAAGCTTTATGGAGGGAATTTTGCCGCGTCGGCGGTCGAGCGGTAGCGGCACCACCGGAAGCCGATCGTTCGGGGCTCCAGATCCAGGTGGTGGGCCCCGGCTGTGCTCAATGCGATCGCCTGGAACAGAGCCTCTATCAGGTGCTGGCGGAACTCGAGATCGCCGCCGCGGTGGATCACGTGCGCGGGATCCATGAAATCGCCGCGCTCGGCATCATGGGGACTCCAGGTCTCATTATCAACGGCAAGGTATTGGCGGTGGGCAAGGTGCCGCCGCCGGCACAGCTGAAACAATGGATTGTGGCGGCGACGTCCGGCGACTGATCGGGAGGTTCTCGATCGGTCGGTGGGCCGTTAACGAGGCTCCGCGGGGAGATCATTTCAGGGAGGACAGGCAATGGAAATCAAGGTGTTGGGTCCGGGTTGCAAGAAGTGTCAGGAAACCGAACGAGTGGTGAAGGAAGCGCTGGCGGAAACGGGAGTCCAGGCCGACCTGGTGCATGTGACCGATACCATGGAAATCGCCGCGCACGGGGTGTTTGGAACGCCGGCCGTGGTGGTGGACGGCAAGGTAAAATCAGTCGGCAAGATCCCCAGCAAGGCTGATGTGATTTCCTGGATCAAGTGACTGGATCAAACTGGATCAAACTGGATCAAGTGATTTGAGATGACGTTATACTTGGTTAGCTTGGGAAATTACGTTTTGTGTTCCCGCAGAGGCGCTGAGAGCGCGGAGAAGAGCCCTGAAATCAACCTCCGCGTCTCTGCGTCTCCGCGCGG
>Ga0100401_1004142_pt1 | contig 10830 bp, 9 predicted proteins | sample CryGeymeta201525_FD_80421 | JGI IMG/M metagenome (GOLD analysis project Ga0100401, IMG submission 80421) | Groundwater microbial communities from Crystal Geyser aquifers in Utah, USA - Crystal Geyser metaG 2015-25 | ecosystem: Environmental > Aquatic > Deep subsurface > Groundwater | place: USA...
ACGCGACTCCGCCCCGTTACTATGCGTATTTGTGCAATCACGCGAATACCACATTTACTTTGTACGCGAACATGGAAAGCACTACATACGCAAAGGACGGCACAGGAGATGTGGAAAACAAAGACGGGGGCAGTATCTCAACCCTATATGAAGTCGGAACTGCGTTTTTGGGGTCAACAACGTCTGCTGCTTTCTACTCTGGTTCGTAAGATAGCTTCTTTTGTTTGGTATATCAACAAAACCTCGGTCTTGGGCCGGGGTTTTGTTGTATATTAGGTATATCCTAATCAAATCCTAAATTCTAAGCACTAAACTCTAAACAAGCACCAAATTCTAAATTTTAATATTCAAAACAGTTTAGAACTTGTGATTTGAGATTTAGAATTTGTTTAGAATTTATAATTTAGGATTTAGAATTTTTTATGTTATGTATACTATACTGATAATATTGAAATCCCGTGGCGATTGAATGGCGAAAAATAACTTGGTATTCCAAAACCGCTCCAAGCGGTTACAGAGCCACCTACCAAAAGTGGAGGGAGAATCTCTAACGGGGTATACTATATGCATTAATATTCATACGATGGCAAATATCATTATTCAGATAAGCGCCGTGCTTGCAAGCGCAGTGCCGTTTGTGTCAATCGCGGCAGTATGCGTTGCCGCTGTGTTGCTTGTTGCGTATGTGTTCAGTGGTATTTCTCATCCTGTTTTGATGCGAGCGCTTGGATGGTGTTTTGGTATTGTCGTGGGATTGCAGATTTTTTCCATTGCGATGCTCTATATAGGCCAGTATGCTGTATGGAGTCAAAGCCCGGTATCTCAATATTTCTTGCCTCCGCGCCAATCCATTGCGTATTTTATGCGGTACTCGTGGTTTCATTTTGCGCGTGGGCCTGCGGTAACTTTTGGCGTTGGCATGTTGTTTTTTATACTTTTTCACATCGGATACAAAATATCCGCAGGGCGGTTTTTTTACCAAGATGAGGAATATACCGGCGCGCTGGCAATTCTTGCGAATCCATGGCCGCAAAATATATTGGTTATTGGATGCGTGCTGGTATTAGGGCTGGCAATTGCGTGCGTTCGGGTTGGCGTGTCGTGTATCAGGCGAGCCTACGTCCCGCAAACGCTTTTTTCCTTACGTATGCTATGGCCGCTTGTCGGATTATTCATGGTGTTTTTTGGGAATCGGGTGACCGCGATGTTGGGTCTCGATATATTAAACCTGTAAGGATTTTGATTGAATGTAGCAGAAGTTTTTACAATACAACTGTATCATTCATTAATTCACTCTTTATTTTTGGATTCTGAATTGGATTCTGAATTGGATTCTGAATTTTGAAATTTTGATTTGTCTCTATTTGGGACGATCGTTCAAAATAGGGACAAATCAAAATGCGGTGAAAATTTTGAAAAGAAGTTGTGTTTTGATTTATAATATACATATGGGAAAGCAAAGTCCAAAAGCGTGTTTGAGGCAAGGAACACGAGAGTGGAAATTGTTGCGCGTTTTGAAAGAAATCGGGTCCTTGTCGCTTGACAGCATGTTGCCAAAACAATACCCAGAAGCGCGGTTGTGGCGCGTTGTGTTTGGTATCGACAAAAACGTGAATATTCCCGAAGAACGCAAAAAAGAATTGCGCCTCGTCATTTCCAAGACCCTTTCCCGATTGAAAGAAAAGGGATTGGTGGTAAAACAAGGAACAACGCGCAATGTGTTATGGAAAGTAACCGCAAAGAGTAAAGAAGTTGCAAAAGAGAATAATTTTCTTCCCGAAGATGGAAGGTTGCGGATAGTTGTGTTCGACGTACCTGAATCTCGGAAATACGCGCGGAAATGGTTGCGAGATGAACTCATCGCTGCTGGTTATGCTTTGTTGCAAAAGAGCGTATGGGTGGGGAAACGTCCGATGGCAGAATCATTTTATAATGAGATATCTGACCATGATTTATTTGAAAATGTGCATATATTTGAAGTGAAAGAACAAGGAACATTAATGAATATTGATGTGTGAGTAATTATCATATAAATAACAAAATGATTTGATTTGTCCCTATTTGGGACGATCGTTCAAAATAGGGACAAATCGGGCGATGGTTTGAATGAGTAAAGTGAGCGCTGGATTTACCCTTTTTAAACTTTGTTTTCTTTGAGTTATACACAACAGCGCATGTGATTTTTCTGGTATACTATGTATATCTCTTTATGATTCGGATTCCGTTGGATAACTTAAAACAACTTTTGATTGAAAGCGGGCTTGTCAAGGACGTTGATTTTTCGTCCAGCCAGCGCGAAGCAGAGCGAACTGGCAGGGATGTGACGGAAATATTAGTGTCGCGCGGGTTTGTGACGCAGGAGTATTTGGACCAAATTTTGTCATCGTATTATCATGCGCCGTTGGCAAATCTGGTGGGCGAGGAAATCAGCCCTGATGTGTTAAATATCATTCCTGAAGACATTGCGCGCGCGCGGAACGCGGTTGTTTTTGCGCGCGACAATGACAAGTTGAAGGTTGCGGTTATGGACCCGAGCGATTTGGAAACCATCAAGTTTTTGGAAGGGTATACGCAAAAACAATTGATGATTTATTTTGCAACCGAACGCGATTTGCAATATGCGTTTTCGCAATATCGCAAGGAAATTTTGGAAAATTTCCAGCGATCGTTAGAAGACCAGATGCGTTATGTCAACCGCATGCAATTGGGGCAGGTAAGCGATTTGGCAAAAGCAGCAACAGAGGTTCCGATTGTCGCGATTGTGGATAATTTGATTTCGTACGGCGCGGCGCTGAACGCTACCGACATTCATATTGAGGTGTTGGCTGACGCATTACTGATTAGATTTCGTATTGACGGCATTTTGCGCGAAGTCGCGCGGCTGTCGGTTGAAATTCACCCCGCGATTATCGCGCGCATCAAAATTTTGTCTGGTATGCAAATTGACGAGCACGCCAAACCGCAAGACGGACGCTTGAAATATAAACGCGGCAACGAAATGTTTGATATCCGCGTGGCGACCATGCCTACGTTTTACGGGGAAAAAATTACCATGCGTTTGCTTCTCGCGGGGGCAAAACCTTTGTCCTTTGCTGAACTTGGCATGACCCCTGACCAAGTGGCGACCATTGAAAAAAATATCAAAAAAACCTTTGGAATGGTACTTTCTACCGGCCCCACGAGTTCAGGAAAAACAACCACGCAATATTCCATTTTGTCGTTTTTAAACAAACCAGAAGTGAATATCGTCACTATTGAAGACCCGATTGAATACGAATTGCGATTTGTGAATCAAACGCAAGTGAATGTCAAAGCGGGCATCACCTTCGCGTCCGGGCTTCGCGCGTTCCTGCGCCACGACCCGAATATTGTTATGGTTGGTGAAATCCGCGATAATGAAACAGCGGACATTGCAACCAATGCCGCTTTGACAGGCCACTTAGTGCTCTCAACTTTGCACACCAACGATGCGTCTACGGCGGTTCCGCGATTGATTGATATGGGTGTGCCGCCATTTTTGGTTTCCGCAACACTCAACGTCATTATGGCTCAACGTTTGGTCAGAAAAGTATGCGCCGAGTGCATTGAGTCATACACGCCGGAACAGACCATGGAAGATTCTATTCGCGAACAACTTGCGGTTGTCGCGCCCGATACGGCAAAATCATACAAGTTGCCAACCATTTTGTATCACGGCAAAGGATGTAAGGCGTGCAACTGGAAAGGATATCTGGGGCGTGTTGCGATTTTTGAAATTTTAGATGTTGATGCGGATATTCGCACGTATATCGCCAACAAAGATTTCACGCTTGACGGGTTGCGCAAACTTATGGCAACCAAAGGCATGAAAACAATGTTTGAAAACGGATTGCACAAAGCAGAAATGGGCATGACCACGCTTGAAGAAGTATTCCGGGTCATTAGGGAATAACGAACTACTAACAACTGATTACTAACAACTAACAACGAACAACTGATAACGTTTTGTCGGATTATGGATAAGTTTAGGTTTTTGAAATGGCAAGTATATCAGGACGCAAAGGATTTATTTTCATGTATTATTCGAATAGGAGGACGATTACCAAAAGAATATCGTTTTGAACTGGGGAGTCAAATTATCAGGGCGAGCCTTTCAATTATTTTAAACATAGCAGAGGGGAGTGGCAAAAACTCGGATAGGGAATTGAACAGGTTTATAGATATTGCTCTTGGCTCAGTCAATGAATTGGTTGCCGCACTTGACACGCTGAAAGATAATCAATTAGTGACGAAAGAGGAATTTGATACTATGTTTAGGCGTTTGGACAATATTTCTAATCAACTCGGCGGGTTTAAGAAAAAAATAAAAAAGTCGCAACACGTGAGTCATTAGTCATTAGTTATAAGTTATCAGTTATCAGTTAAATCTATGCAATTCCACTACATCGCGGCAGACGCTTCAAACAAAACCCGGGAAGGGGACAAAGAAGGCAAATCAACTGAAGAAATTCTTGCATTTGTTTTTTCGCAAGGATGGAAACCAATCAGCATCAAGCCCCTCAAACAAGTGATTATGGTTAAGCAAGTGACCTTGTTTGAGCGCGTAACGCTTCAAGATAAAATTTTCTTATTTAAGTATTTGTCGCTGATGCTGAAAGTCGGCACTGATTTGTTCAAAGCGATTGATGTGTTATTGGAAGATACGGACAAGCCCCTGATGCGCAGTTTATTGCTGGAAATTAAAACGAATTTGGAACGCGGCAATCCATTATATGTTTCGTTTGAAAACCATCCTGACATATTTTCTCTCATTGTGGTGAATTTGCTCAAAGCAGCAGAAGCGTCGGGCAATTTGGAGCAAAGTATGGAAGACATTTCAGCAACATACGCCAAAGAAGCAGAGGTGAAAGGGAAAATTCAATCCGCATTGATTTATCCCGTTTTGCTTTTGGTGGTTGCTTCTGGCGTGGTTGGCTTGATGGTAACGTTCGTGTTGCCGAAAATGTCAACCATGTTTGAAGGAAGCGATGCGAAAATACCGCTGTTCAGTTTGATTGTGATTCGGGTTGGACAATTTTTAAACGCGAATATCGTATGGATTGTTCCATTGATGCTTGTGCTTATCGGTGGTCTTGCGTATTTTTTTATCAAAGTTCCGGCAGGGCAAAAAGCGTTGGATACGATTATGCGCAAAACCCCGTTGGTGAAAACGCTTTTGCAAAAGATTGCGTTGCGCAGATTTGCGTCTACATTCGGGAGTTTGCTTAAAGCCGGCATTCCATTCATTCAAGCATTGGAAATTACGGCAGATGCCGTTGGGGAAATGGAGTTCCGCGCGGCGATTTTACGCATTGCGCGGGAAAACATCGCAAAAGGCACTTCAGTCGCAGACGCGTTTCGCAAAGAAACAGTATTTCCCAAAGTGGTTACCAACCTTATCAGTATTGGCGAAAAATCCGGGCACGTAGAAGAGATTTTGGGAACACTGGCGAAGTTTTATGAAGATGAAATTGACAGCGCTCTCAAAACTCTTGTTGCGATTTTTGAACCAGCAATGTTGTTGTTTATCGGATTTATTGTTGCGGGCATTGCCATATCGGTTATTCTGCCGATTTACCAACTCGTAAACCAATACTCGTAATCGTCATTAGTCATGAATCTTGAATCATGAATCTTGAATCATGGATTATGGATTATAAGTTGTAAGTCAATGCGTCATCAGTCATAAGTCATTAGTTATAAGTTATCAGTTATTAGTTGATGCGTCATCAGTCATACGTATGAATGCCGGCATAAAGAAAAATGTAAAGAAAAAAATATGCGCTGTTTTTCAGATACCCAAATTGCATAACGGGTTTATCCAGCACCAGTTTTGTTATGACAAAACTGGTGCTGGGTTCACGGTTCTGGAATTGCTCATTACTTTGAGCGTGATTGCCTTGCTTGCAGCTATTGGAACATATAATTACACTAGTTCGTACCGCAATTCATTGCTTGCCGATACGACAAATGCATTGGTGTCGCTCGCGCAGCTTGCGCAGCAAAAAGCTGTTGCGCAAGAACAAGGAACTGCATGGGGCATGTTTATTGATAATACAACTGGCACTGACCCGTATGCCGAGGTGTACGGAGGAGATGCATATGCAGCAGGAGCAGTTGTTGAGCATTATCAATTGCCCAAGCAAATGAAAGTGATTACGCCCGAGCCCGGAACAACGCAAGATGTTCATTTTCAAAAATTCTCTGGTCTTCCCAGCGCGTCATCAACTATTGTGATTGGACTTCGGGGGTCTTCTTTTACCAAAACTATTACCATTACCGATGCTGGCGGCATATCAAATAACTAGTATATCCTTGACTTACGAAATTCCAAATAACAAATTCTCCGCCAGAGCGGACCAGCCTCGGGCTGGCAAATCACAAATAAATTCCAAATTCTAATGACCAAAATTCTAAACAATGATATTTAACGTTTTGATTATTTAAATTTTGGTCATTGGTGCTTATTTGTTATTTGATGCTTGCCCCGTTAGAAAGTCCATAGCTGTTCTTAAAATAACATTTATTCATTGAGTGGCGCTTGCTGTGCGCAAGACTTCTAACGGGGCTTGTAATTTGGTGCTTTTCTTGAATTACATTTTGTAATTCAAGGTAGTATAATTTATTATGTAACTGCTGATTAATGCTGATTAATGGTTTCGTCTTCGCAAGAACAAAGTTCTTGCGAAGACCCTAAAGTTTTTTCATTGGTTTGCTGATTTATACGGATTTTGACTGATTTACGCTGATTAAAAGACGCTGATTGATACGGATAATATTTATACAATCTAATGCGCGTGAAATTGAAAACAAAGAAATATACGTGTTCCGCGTCTCAGTCGCTGATTGAGATTTTGATTGGCATTGGCATTGTGGGCGTGGTATTTAGCGCGGTTGCGGGAATTGTGTATGTTTCACTTCAGGGCGCGACAACATCCAAGGAACGTTCGCTTGCGCAATCTTTGGCAAATGATATGTACACATCGGTTCAGAGCGTTTCCAGTTATGATTGGCATGCATTGTGGTCGTCAATCAGCGGGGTTGCATATTGGCCGTTTGATGAAGGAGCTGGCGCAGCTGCGTCAAATTTGACAGGCATTGACGAGATTTCTGGATATAACGCAGTAATGTCTTTGGGTTCTTCTGGGAATACGTCTATCGCAAATGCGTGGCTCTCGGGAACTAGTTGCAAATCAGGGTCGTGTTTGAGTTTTGACGGCACGGATGATGTGGCAACAGTTTCTGTTTCTGCCACGAGCACGTTGGACTTTACTACGGCATTTAGTTTTTCAGCTTGGGTGTATCCAACAGCTTCATCAGGCGCGATGATGGCAAAAATTCCCGCAGCTGCGAATTCAGGGTATGAATTTTTGCTTTCATCAAATGTATTGCGAACCATTATTCACGGAACATCAACATGCGCTTACGCATCAGGAACATTGACACCCAACGCGTGGCAGCATATTGTGGTAACATACGACGGAACATATATCCGCCACTATGTCAATGGACTATCGGTTGCAACTACTACGTGCGCGTATGCGCCGGTTGCCAATACAAACAATTTGCTTATCGGAGGGCGCGCGTCAGATACGTTGAAATTTGCGGGCCGTATGGATGATGCGCGTTTGTATGCGATAACGCTTTCCAGTGCGCAAATACAAGCGCTTGCAACTGGGATAAACGCTATGTATACGAGCAACACAAGCGGCATACGGTCAATTCAAGAAGGAACAGAACAAGTAACATCTGGCGGTATAGTATTCACCCGTTCATTTTCGCTTTCTGGAGTCCAGCGCGACGCGTCAAATTCCATTGTTTCGTCTGGTGGCACAAACGACCCATTAACTAAAAAACTGACATTAACAGTCAGTTGGAAAAGCAGGACGCTTACAGAGCAAACATACATCACGCGCACCGTAAATCCGGGTTCATTCGTGCAAGCTAATTGGTCTGGCGGTCCTGGCCAGACTGGTGTTGTGTTTACCGCGCCATCAACATTTGACAGCGCAAGCTCAACAGTCATATACACAACAGCAAATCAATTAACCACACAACCAAGCGGGTCCGGAGGTTCAATTGATTCGGTATATCGGTATGCGTGGAACGACATTGCAGGTTGGTTTGATTTTTATGCTGTTGCATATTCATCGGGCGCGGGAACGTTTGCAGGTTTTGCTTCGTCGTCTATGGGAAGTATGAGTATGACCTGTATTGATACGAGTTGCGCGTCTTCAAATTATACGGTGTATCAGGCAACGAGCACGGGAGCGGTGTACACGCAAGGAGATGTGTACGGATACGGGTGGTCTGACGCATACGGATGGGTCAGTTTTAATTGCGACCAGCGCGGGGTTGGTGGTTCAACTTCCTGCGCAACTTCAAAGTACAAAGTGTCCATCAGCACGTCTACAGGAGATTTTGCTGGCTGGGCATGGAACGATGTGCTGGGATGGATGAGTTTTAATTGCGACCAAACACGGTTTGGGGGAACTGATTCATGCGCCACGGTTTCGTATAAAGTCAAACTTGTCCAGACCACGGGGTTTCTGGATGGCATATTAACATCTGCTATTTTTGATACCCAGCGTCAGCAAGGCGTTGCGCCTGTAAGTATGGTATGGCAAGGGACTCGGGGGGCTGGAACAGTCAAATTTAAAATCGCGTCGTCGCGCGCAGTTACAGGGCCGTGGAATTTCGTTGGCGCTGACGGGACAACCGTGTCATGGTATCCGCTAAGCGGAACATCACTGCCTGATACAAGCATTCCGATAGACGCGTCAAATCATTACAACGCTCGGTATCTTCGGTATCAGATATACATATTGGGAGCAACCACAACCGCCATTACCATTAATTACTACCAATAACTGCATAAATCCTGAATCATGAATCATGAATCATGAATCATCTCAAACCACAAATTCCAAACGGCAAAACCCCTTGGCATTTAAGCATTTGACATTGATTTGGCATTTGGATTTTGACATTTGAAATTAATAACCAGTTTTGTGAAAAATGCACAATTCTGATGGCCTATAGTAAAATTTGATTGCTCGCTTTTATTCTGCCAATAACCTTAGATATTAGAATTTAGAAATTGGTGTATAATATATACAGCGCTACAAGCACAGTCCCAGATGGCCAAATTGGCATCTTGCCAGCTGCGTTTACTTCAATATAACGTCGCCCCCCGCCATTTTCGGGAATAAGCGGCTTTGACAAATAATAGACATTTTAGTATATTATCTGTTAATGAGATATTTAGATTTAAGAAAACAAATTAAGGGGAATTTTTTCAAGATTTTGGATGTGGCAAAACTTTTCCCTGACGAAAAATCGGCGATGGTCCGAACTCAGCTTTACCGTTTAGCCAAAAAGGGGTTCATTTTCCCCATTAAGCGGGGATTATATTGTTTTGATAAAAGCAAGGTTGATGAACTTGAGTTGGCTGGACAATTATATTTTCCGTCCTATGTCAGTTTGGAAACAGCCCTCAATTACTATGGGGTAATCCCGGATATTCCTATGAAGGTCAGTTGTGTCACGCCCATAACCACGAAAAGAATTGAAACGAGCCTGGGGAAGTTTTACTATCTGAAAATTGACAGGAAACTCTTTTTCGGTTTTTCCCAAACGCCATTTAACATTGCTTACAAAGAAAAGGCCCTTTTAGACTATTTTTACCTGCGCCGGATAAGAAATGTTTCCAAAGAGTTGCGTTTGCGACTGAACGATTGGGATTGGAAACGTTACGATAAGTATGCTGCTGCCTATCCATCATGGGTGCGGCAAATTAAACTGCTATGAATAATATCATTGCTAATTTTGAAGAAATCCTTGCTTTTGCCAAAAACTATGGTTTGCCGCATGAGAAAAAACGGGCGATCGTAAGGGAATTCTTACAAACAAAAATTCTTTGTTTAATCTATCAGGAAAAAATTTCCCAAAATCTGTTTTTTGTCGGCGGAACAGCTTTACGGATTTTGCGAGGGCTGGACCGTTTCTCTGAAGATTTGGATTTCGACGCAGGAGAAATTAATTCCGTTCAAATTCAAAAATTGATTAAAATTGTGGCGCAGAGATTGCAGCGAGAAAATATTGCCGTCGAACTCTACCAAAATACGACCATGAAGAAAAGTTTTTACGAATTGCGCTTTGGGAATTTACTTGCCCAACTGAAATTAAGTCCCAACACCAATGAAAAACTGATGGTGAAACTAGACATTGAAAGTTTTTGGCAAGGGCAAAAAAGGGAAACAATTTTTGTCAGCCGCTACGGTTTTTTGGCAACTATTGTCACAAAACCTTTGGAGCAAATGGTAGTGGAAAAGCTGGCCGCTTATTTGGGGAGGGAAGAAACTCAGCCTCGTGATCTTTATGATTTGGTTTGGCTTCTGTCGCGCGGCATTAAACCCGATCTAAATTTTGCCAAAAAGAACCGTCTGCCATCTGATTTTTTGGAAAGAGCACGGAAAAAGTTTGTTCAAGAACAGAAATTTTTGGCAAGGTATAAAACCAAACTGCGGCCGTTTCTTTTTGACGAAAAGCGATTGATGGACATAGACTTTTTTCCGAAATTGGTGGAAAATATAAGGTAGATATTTTTAATCATAACCCTCTATGCCCAACTTTGGTAAAACAGGTGTTCCTAGTTTATGAAAATTTTAGGCTCTATTTTAGAAAAATCAAAATAAAATTTGGTTTGTAAATTTAGGATTAGAATTTGTGATTTACGATTTGTAATTTGTGATTTGTTTAGAATTTTCCGCCATAGGCGGATCAGCCTCTGGCTGAAGATATTAGAATTTA
>Ga0100401_1004146_pt1 | contig 10828 bp, 13 predicted proteins | sample CryGeymeta201525_FD_80421 | JGI IMG/M metagenome (GOLD analysis project Ga0100401, IMG submission 80421) | Groundwater microbial communities from Crystal Geyser aquifers in Utah, USA - Crystal Geyser metaG 2015-25 | ecosystem: Environmental > Aquatic > Deep subsurface > Groundwater | place: USA...
AAAGAAAACGTAAATACGGAATTTATTACCGTGAACAACGGCAAAAAAACAAATTACCACTATGTGCTTTGGTATGAGGATGACAGAACGATTTTAATAAAGCATCAGGAGTTTGACTATCGCCTTCCGTATTTTAACGACCCCAAATGGGTTTACTTTTCTTCAATGGGAGAGAATTCCTTGCCATTTCACGAAGTGTTTGAAAGATATATGTCCGAGCATCCGAATGTGAAGCTGGTTTTTCAGCCGGGAACTTACCAAATAAAATTCGGGAAAAAGAAACTTGCCGGTATTTATAAACGAACTGAAGTTTTCATTTCTAATAAAGAAGAGTCGCAGAGGATTTTGGAAACTAATGAATCGGATATTAAGAAATTAATGAATGAAATAATTAAACTCGGCCCGAAAATCGCCGTGATTACCGATGGCACAAAAGGCGCCTATGCTTGCGACGCCCGCCTGTCGGCGAGGCATGGGAAATCCGCATGGTTTATGCCTCCTTATCCCGATCCAAAGCCTCCTTATGAAAGAACGGGCGCGGGAGACGCTTTTTCTTCCACTTTTGCCGCGGCATTATGTATCGGGCTTAGCATTGAAGAGGCATTGCGTTGGGCGCCGATAAATTCAATGTCTGTCGTGCAGTATGTCGGAGCGCGAGAAGGGCTTTTAAACCGTTATCAATTAGAAAAATATCTAGCCGAAGCCCCGGCTGATTATATACCGCAACTTATATGATTTTAACGGAAATTTTTAAAAAAGCGTTGGATGGAGGATATGCCATCGGCCAGTTTAATGTTTCTAATTTGGAACAAATTAGGGCGATTTGCGAAGTTGCCAAAGCGCTGCAATCGCCGTTGATATTGGGTACTTCCGAGGGGGAAAGAAAATTTATCGGCTTAAAGCAAATTACGGCAATAGCCAAAGTTTGGCAAGAGGAAACGGGTTTGCCGATTATCGTTAATGCCGACCATTCCAGAAGTTTTGAAACGGCGAAGACGGCGTATGACGCCGGTTATACCGGAATCCATTTTGACGGTTCGGAATTTCCTTACGAAGAAAATTTAAAGATTACCAAGCGGGTTGTGGAATATGTGAAATCTAAAAATCCCGATGTGATTGTGGAAGGCGAATTGGGCAGGGTTCGCGGCAGCTCCGAAGTGCACAATGAAGCAATAGTTCTAAGGGAATCCGATTTTACCGATCCTGATTTGGCGATGCAGTTTATCAAAGAAAGCGGCGTCGACAGCTTGGCGATTTCTTATGGAAACATCCACGGGGTTTTCGGAGTTTCGCACTCACCAAGGGTAACCCTTGGCGAGCTGCATGGTGAAGAAGTCCCTAAGGACGGTCCTTGGAAGACTGAGAAATTAGATATAGAGCGGCTAAAGGATATCCGCGAAAAAGCGGGAGCGTTTCTGGTTTTGCACGGCGGGTCTGGAATTTCGGCAATTGACGTGAAAGAATCCATCAAGAACGGCATTGTTAAAGTAAATATCAACACCGAATTGCGCGTTGCTTACGTAAATACCCTGCGCGAGTTTTTAAATAAGAGCGAAGAAACAACGCCATATAAAATCTGGCCAGCGGTGATTGAAGCCGTGAAGAAGGTAGTAGAGGAAAAAATGCGTCTTTTTGGGAGTATTAATAAAATTTAATAAATAATTTATAATATTTATGTCAAAAGTATTTGTTACCCGGCGGATTCCGGAGATTGGTATAAAAATGCTCCGCGATAAGGGATATGAGGTTGACGTGAGCGATTTTGACGGCATTTTGCCTCGCGAAAAGGTCTTGGAAAAAGTCAAAGGTGTCGATGCTATTTTGTCGCTTTTGACGGATAAAATAAATGGGGAGGTAATGGACGCGGCTGGCCCGCAATTGAAGATAATTGCCAATTATGCCGTCGGCTACGATAATTTTGATTTGGCGGCCGGAAAACAACGGAATATTTTTATGACTAATACTCCCGATGTTTTGACCGAATCGGTTGCCGAACATACTATTGCTTTGATTTTTGCCATCAGCCGCCGGATAGTGGAATCCGATCAATTTATGCGCGACGGAAAATTTGCAGGTTGGGGGCCGATGATGTTTTTGGGAAATGACTTGACGGGCAAAACATTGGGTCTTGTCGGCCTTGGAAGAATCGGCGAAGCCGTGGCAAAAAGAATGTATAATGGTTTTGATATGAAAATTTTATATTACGACGTTAAAAGAAAAGAAGAAGCGGAAAAGAAATATAATCTGAAATATGTTGATTTGGAAACCTTGCTTAAAGAATCGGATTTTGTTTCCATCCACGCTCCGCTTTTAGAAACCACCCGTCATTTAATAGGTGAACCGCAATTAAAAATAATGAAAAAAACAGTTTATTTAATTAATACTTCTCGCGGGCCGATTGTCGACGAAAATGCGTTGGTAGCGGCGCTCAAAAGAGGTGAAATAAAAGGAGCGGCATTGGATGTTTACGAAGCAGAGCCGAAAATGGCCCCGGGACTGTCGGAACTTTCCAATACTGTTTTAACTCCTCATACCGCTTCAGCCACGGAAGAAACTCGAAACGCGATGAGTGAACTCGCGGCAAAAAACATCATCGCGGTTTTAAGCGGGCAGCCGGCCGTGACGCCGATCAAGTTTTAATTTTTGTCTTTTTAGAATAGCGAAAACTCCATGAAATAATGCCCGCCCAAGTTTTCTTCGAAGAAAACTTGGGCGGGCTTGTAAAATAAGACTTTTTGAATTACTATAAAAATATGTTCGAAATACAAACGGAAAACAGGAATATTTTTGGCAAAAAACTCGAACCCTTTCGCAAAAAAGGGAAATTACCCGCTGTTTTATATGGGCCAAAAGAAAAGGCCCGGCCTATTTTTATTTCCTTAAAAGATTTTAAAAAGATTTGGGATGAAGCCGGCGAATCGACTGTTATTCAGCTTAATTTGGGAGATACAAAGAAAGAAGTGCTTATTCAGGATGTTGCCATGGATCCCGTCAAAGGGGAACCCGTCCATGTTGATTTTTATGCCGTTTTAATGGATAAACCCATTAAGGCGTCCATATCGCTTGTTTTCGAAGGTATTTCTCCCGCAGTAAAGAATTTAGGAGGGATTTTGATTAAAGTTATGCACGAACTTGAAGTCGAAGCTTTGCCTAAAAATTTGCCCCACGAATTAAGCGTGGATATTTCCGCGTTAGCCAGTTTTGAAAATAAAATTTCAGCTAAGGATATTATTTTGTCCAAAGGAGTAAAATTAATCAGTAATCCGGAAGAAACCATTGCTTTAATAGAAGCGCCCAGAGAAGAAGAGGCGCCTGCCAGCGAAGAAAAAATCGCCTTCGAAGAAATAGAAGTGGCTGGCAAGAAAGAAAAAGAAGAAGAGGAAAAAACAGAGAAAGAAGCCGGAAAATAAAACAAAAGCTTAAATGGCCATCATAAAAAAAATAATTCAAAACTTTTGCAAAAGTGAATTTAAGGTTTTGATGGCAGTTTTTATTGCGGCGATTTTTTCCTTATTTTTTTTATCGCAAAAAATTAATGCCGAGGAAATTAATCCTAACGCCGTATTGGAGCGCAGACAGCAATTGGAAGAAGAACTTGCCAAGCTTGAATCACAAATAGCTTCTTATCAAGCCACTATCGAAGAAAAGCAAAGAGAAGCGACTACTTTTGAAAGAGATATCGCAATTTTAGACGCTGGAATAGCCAAAGCCAAGCTTGAGATTAAGGCTCGCGATTTGAATATCAATAAAATTGTAGCGGCTATAAACGACCGCTCTCAAATTATTGACGGTTTTCTGGGAAAAATAGATGAGGAAAAAGCTTCGCTTGCGGAATTTTTTCGCAGGATGAACGAATTAGATAATACTCCTCTTATTGAAGCTTTGCTCGGTTACGAAAAATTATCTGATTTTTTCGCCGATAGCGATAATTTCGAATCTATTCAAAAATCTATTCAGGAATCCCTCGCCGCAATAAGAAGCATAAAAGCCGATACAGAAACGGAAATAGAAGATCTGCAAAATAAAAAAGGTGAAGAAATGGAACTTCGCGCCTTGCAGACTTTGGAAAAGAAAAGGAAAGAAGAGGCGGAGGAGAATAAAAATAATCTTTTAAAGCTTACTAAGGGCAAAGAAAAAGAATATCAAAAACTTTTGACTAGCCGCCAAAAAGATGCCGCAGCGATTCGCAGCCAGCTGTTTCTTTTGACCGGTTCGCCGTCTATACCGTTTGAAAAAGCTGTGGAGTATGCCAATATTGCTTTTAGAGCGACCGGCGTACGACCTGCGTTTCTTTTGGGAGTAATCGCCGAGGAATCCAATTTGGGAGAAAATATCGGTCAGTGTTTACTTACCAATAGCCCCAGTAAGGGTGACGGCAAGGGTAAAAATACGGGAACTCTTTTCAGGAGAGTGATGAAATCGACTCGGGACGTGGATCCATTTATAAGAATCACGGCGAAGCTTGGCTTAGATCCGATGCAGATGCCGATCTCTTGCTCTCAATCTGGAGGTTATGGGGGAGCTATGGGGCCGGCTCAGTTTATCCCTTCGACGTGGAAAAGTTATGAGAGCAGAATCGCTGCTTTGACCGGCCATAATCCACCGAACCCATGGAATCCTTACGATGCTTTTATGGCCGCCGCTTTGTATCTTAGGAATTTAGGCGCCGCCGCGGGAAGATATACCGCCGAACGTACCGCGGCTTTGAAATATTTTGCCGGAGGAAATTGGAATAAATCCTCTTGGGCTTTTTACGGCGACGATGTTATGGCCTTAGCCGCAAAATATCAGGAGCAGATTGATATAATATTAAGATAAAAACTTCGAATAGAGCTACAAGGCACTTTTACCGAATTTATACGATCGTTGATTTTTCGTAAAGTTCAAAGTAGAATAAAAATCATGGCAAAATATAGCACATTAGGCAAAAAGATACTCCTGCTTTTAGGGGCGGGAATCGCTCTTAGTTTTGCCGGTACGCCGGGCAGACAATTTAAGATTTTAAAAGACCTTCCAAAAGAGTGGAAGAAAATTGACCAGGCAAGATTAAGGCGTCTGGTCAGAGAATTTTATCGCGACCGTTTAGTTGATTTTCAGGAAGAGAAAGATGGCCAAATCAAAGTTATTATTACTGAAGAAGGCAAGAAGAAAATTTTACGATATAAAATAGATGAGATGAAAATAAATATTCCTTCCAGATGGGATGGAATCTGGCGGCTGGTTATGTTTGATATTCCGGAAAAGAAAAGATTTGTCAGAGACGCTTTGCGTAATAAGTTAAGGGAGTTGGATTTTAAAGAATTACAAAAAAGCGTGTTTATTTTTCCTTATCGATGCGAAAACGAAGTAGATTTTATCGTTGAAGTTTTTGATATACGTTCTTATGTCAGATACGCCGAAGTTAAAAATATCACAAATGAAGCGGAGTTGAAACTTCATTTCCAGAAATTGGGGATTTTGTGATTTCTTGTCAAAACATCGGCTATTGATGGAATTGATGGGGTTGGTTAGAGTGGGATTAACGGGTTAGAATTAAAAGTTTACTGATTTTCTACGATCGTAGTTGAACCGTAAAGTCTTGGGGAAAAAAATAAAATAAGAATAATTATTGTAAGGATGAATAAAATTGTGCAGAATATAGTGTTTCGGACGTCGCACGTCAGAAAATTTCTTCTGAAAACTAAACGGTTTTTAGGCGGTCGGGCAAAGGTTCTAACTTTACGAAATAAAATATTGACATAAAAACTAAGCTATGCTAAGTTTATTAAAGACGTTTTTTGATAAATTCGGTTCCTAAAAAAACCAAATAAACGAAGTGGAAAGGAGATAAAGATGCAAAAATTAAGAGTTTCCAGAAAAAAGTTAAGGGAAATTGTAGCTGTTTCGTTTAAGAAATACAACGAAGAGCAGCTTAAAACGAAGAAAAAAATCCACGAATTGGCAGGTTTGCCCTTTGACTCAGGCAAAGAAGAGAAAAACGCGACAGCTATCATCGAATTAATAATTGAACCCTACACAGACAATCTTCTTGGAATGACAAGCGATGAAGAATTTTTTGAAATAATCGGGAGGAGTATTGTTGGCTATCTGGAAGAAAAGACATCAGATTTGCAAAAGTTAACTGAAAAAGAAAATCAAAAGATACAAAACGCATTTACTGATGTGATGGCCAACATTATTGCCGAATTCAAACCGCATGATTCCCGCAAAAAAGCATTACAATATTATAACTGCCTATTTAAACTTGCTAAACAAAATAAAGTTACGCCTCAGTCTATTTTTGAATCGGATGCCGCCTATAGAGAATTCATGCGAAAAGTGTATTCTCGCGAAGAGTACAAGGTGAATAGAGAAAAAGCCCTTGCCCTATTGAATCCTGACAAAATAATGGATTTGTTTCTCAAGCCTTTCCTGGGGGCGATGGAGGAAGACGAGGAAGAATACTCCGAACTTTATGCAGAGATGAAAAAGGAAATAACCACCAACCCAGAACTTCAAGAAAGGCTCGCCGTCGTTAAAACGGTTGTTGTCCAAGTTATGGAAGAAGAGCTGATCAAAATCTATGGAAATTAGAAATAAACAAAGAAAGTTATATGGCTACCCATTTGCGGTAGCCATTTTTCTTTGTTCATTTATGAACATTGTTGATATTATGAACATTTATAGAGGTGGGGCTACCTGAAAATCCGAAACTTTATTTTCTATCAGCGTCTAGCAGTTTTCTAGGGCGCGGCTAGCGCCTTCAGAGAGGTTCTAACTTGTTCCCCTAAAGCGCGGATTTTTGCGATTTTTCGAAGGTTTTGCAGGGGTTCTAACAAAAACCTACTAGTTGTTGATTTATTTTTAGTTTTGTAATAGTCTTGATAATAGAAGTTTCAAAAAACAAACAGAGAAGGAGGGACCGAAAGATGTTCGGAGTAGTCATCGCGGTTTTAATCGGACTGTTTCAGTACATTTTTATCACGAAGACGCCGGAGGCAATCTGGCTGACTTCCACGGGCTTTCTGTTTTGGTGGTACATAGTGTGGTCGTCAATCCTTGCCATCATCGTTTTCCTTGTGATGTTGGTCATCACTGGTGCCACGACATTCGCGGCTGGATCCACTGGATACGGTGCTGGTAGCAAGTTGTTGCGGGTTATTGGCGGTTTTGTTGGGGGCGGAGCTCTTTCATTGCTGGTCGGTGTTTTGTTCTTCATTTCCGCTGGCCTAAAAATCGGAGGCATATACTTGCTTTCAACTGCAGTTGCACTTACCGAGCAGGGCTATGTGTGGAATACTACGACTTTGATTTTCGGCGCTCTTGCTTTGGTCGTCGGACTCATTATGAGTAAATCTTCAGGTTCTTCATCCTCGTCAAAATCCTAGATTGGCGAGGCAAACAAGTTTGGCTGGTTGAGCGTATCAACCAGCTGTTTTTTTATGTAAAATCAGCTTAAGAGAGGTTCTAACCTGTTTCCCTAAAGTGCGGATTTTTGCGATTTTTCGAAATAATTTATAATTGAGTCGAGGTCGCCGGCGAGGATTTTTTCTATATTATGCCATGATTTTTTGAAACGATGGTCGGTGACGCGGTCCTGCAAAAAATTATAAGTTCGTATTTTTTCCGAGCGGTCTTGCGTTCCTATCTGTTCCCGTCGCATTTGGAGAGTTTGCGTTTGCTGTTGAATTGTTTGCATTTCCGCGAGTTTGGCGCGGATAACTTTCATTGCCTGCTCTCTGTTTTTTTGCTGTGACCGTTCTTCCTGCGAAAAAACCACAAAGCCGGTGGGTTTGTGCAGGATTCTTACCGCAGTTTCCACTTTATTGACGTTTTGTCCGCCTGGTCCGCTTGAACGGGCAAAAGTCATTTCCAGGTCGGACGGCCTGATGTCGATTTCCGAAACTTCAGGAATAGGCAAAATCGCGACAGAAGCGGTAGAGGTATGAATCCTTCCGCTTTTTTCCGTTTTGGGAATGCGTTGAATGCGATGGACGCCGCTTTCATATTTAAGCGCTTTAAAAATTCCTAAGCCTTTTATTTCCATGATTATTTCTTTATATCCTCCGATGTCGCTTGGCGAAGAACTGATGATACTCGCAGACCAGGATTTTTTGACGGCATATTTTGTATACATTTGAGCCAAATCAGCGGCAAAAAGAGCTGCTTCTTCGCCGCCCACTCCGGCGCGTATTTCCAAAATAATCGCGTTTGCTTCCTGCATTTTTATTTCTTTTTCGCTTTTGCGGCTCGGGTTTTGAATTTTTCGACGCGTCCCGCGGTATCAAGCAGTTTTTCCTTGCCGGTAAAAAACGGATGGCAAGCGCCGCAAACTTCTATTTCCAGCTTTTCCTTCGTGGAACCTACCGTGAATTGATTGCCGCAGCCGCATTTTACGGCCGCTTTTTTATAATATTTCGGATGGATGTCTTTTTTCATAGTTTAAAATCTAACAGATTAAAAGATAAAAATCAACCCCCAAGAAAGCGTACGTAGTTTTTTATCTTGACAAAATAAAGGGAAAATATAATATTGGCAGGTGAATAGTTTCTTGAAAAAATACCAAGAAAGAGGCGCAAAATGAACAGATGCTTTTTAAAGAGATTACTTGAAACGGCAAGTCCCTCGGGCTACGAGAGGAATGCGGCTTTATTATGGAAGGAAGAGGCAAAAGGTTTTGCTGATTTGGTTTATGGCGATATTCACGGCAATTCACGACGCGCTGGTGGAAACGGCGAAAGAAAATAACATTCCTTATCAGATTGAGGCAATATCGAGAGGAACGGGGACAGATGCCAATGTTATTCAATTAAGCCGCGCGGGCGCGGCAACCGGACTTATATCCATTCCCAACAGATATATGCATTCACCGTGCGAAATGGTGGACATGAGAGATGTCCAGCATACCATAGCATTACTGGCTCATTTTTGCGGTAAAAATATCGGAGAAATACTCAAGTCTTATTAAATAAATCCCCACGCTCATGCATGAGTGTGGAGGCAAAAAGGCGGATCAAACCGCCTTTTTTACTTTAATTATCCGTTAAATGGATTTGCCAGACAATTTCATTTTTGATAGACTGTAAAACATGACAAAAACCGCTAAAAAAGCAGACGAGATCGAAGAAAAAAAAGCTGTCTTAATTAAAGATGAGCAAGCTTTGCCGGCGCAAGACGCGGCGTCAAGAGATTTTTCCGGCGCATTCAGAAAAGATCTCGAAGAAATGTTTATCGCAGGTATTCATTTCGGTTATTCCCGCTCCAGCCGGCATCCGAAAATGAAACCTTATTTGTTCGGCCTCCGCAATAATGTTGAAATTTTCGATTTGGAAAAAACTTATGCTTGTCTTGAAAAAGCAAAAAAGTTTTTAGAAGAGCTTGCCAAAGAAGGAAAGAAGATTTTGATTGTCGCCACTAAGCCCGGCATGCATCAACTGGTGGAGGAGGCGGGTCGCGAGCTGAATATGCCTTATGTTTCCGAGCGTTGGCTGGGAGGAACTCTTACTAATTTTAAAATGATTAAAGGCCGCATAGACTATTTTATGAGCTTGCGCCAGAAAAAATCCGCAGGCGAACTGAATAAATATACAAAAAAGGAAATTAGCAGGTTTAATAAAGAAATATCCCGCCTTGAAAGATTTTTAGGCGGATTAGAATCGCTTACGAATATGCCGGTCGCAGTTTTAATCATTGATCCCAAAAAAGAGAAAACGGCATTCCGTGAAAGCAGGCAAATGTCGATTCCGATCATCGCCATTATAAACAGCGACTCCAATCCCAGCGGTATTACTTATCCCATTCCCGCGAATGACAATTCTCCCGCCAGCGTCAAATATCTGCTAAAATTTTTGGTAAAAGCGTACAAGGACGGATTGATTAAACCCGTTACAAGCGAAAAATCACTATGATCGCGTCCCAACAAATAAAAAAACTTCGCGATCAGACGGGCATTTCAATGATGTCCTGCAAAAATGCTTTAGAAGAAGCGGGTGGCGATGTCGAAAAAGCTTTGGCGCTTTTAGCCGCTAGAGGAGTAAAAGTGGCGGAAGCGAAATCCGAACGGATAACCAAGGCGGGCATTATCGAATCTTATATTCATCCCAATAAACAAATCGGCGTGCTTTTGGAATTGCGGAGCGAAACAGACTTTACGGCGAAGAATCAGGAATTTCAAGTCCTCGCTCATGATATTTGTATGCATATTGCCGCAAGTTTTCCTCAAGACGTTACCGAGCTTCTCGGTCAACCCTACATTAAAAATTCAAGCATTACCGTCGCCGATTATATCAAAGGTTTAATCCAAAAATTCGGCGAGAATATAGAGATCGGTAATTTTAAGAGATTTAATATATGATTTTTTTCTTAATTCTTTTGGCAATTTCCATTGTGGCCCTGGTTGCGCTTTTGGCGCCGGGTTTTTTTCGCATTAAAGATTTGAAAAAAGAAGAAATTCAGGCAAGCCTTAATTCTGCAAAGCCCTTTTGGCTTGATTTTCACAATTTGTTCGTGATTCCTATAGTTCGCGTTTATCAGGAAAATGTCCGACCAACAACATATAAAGAGATTGAGAAAATGGCGCGGCGGTTCAGAATTATTACACTGAGAATAGAATGCCTGCTGATGCGTTTTACTGAATATATCCGCGGCAAGCGTACGGTTGCCTGCAATGGCCACAAGTCGCACTATTGGGAACAGCTTAACAGTTGCAAAAACGGCGCGAACGGTAAAAAAGACGAGAGGCCGGTGTAGCTCAGTGGTAGAGCGACGCTTTTGTAAAGCGTGGGTCGGGGGTTCAAATCCCTCCATCGGCTCCAATAATAATTTTTCAAATATTCGGCATTGGATATTC
>Ga0100401_1004149_pt1 | contig 10824 bp, 12 predicted proteins | sample CryGeymeta201525_FD_80421 | JGI IMG/M metagenome (GOLD analysis project Ga0100401, IMG submission 80421) | Groundwater microbial communities from Crystal Geyser aquifers in Utah, USA - Crystal Geyser metaG 2015-25 | ecosystem: Environmental > Aquatic > Deep subsurface > Groundwater | place: USA...
AAATTTTCCAAGGTCTTGCCTAATGGATGAATATTATAGGTATTGGTCATCTTGGCTTTAGCGGTCAATTTCTCCAGTTCCTCTTGGGCGTGCGCCCGTTCGTTATCCGCGGTTTCTTCAAAAACTTTTGCCACCCACATCAATCCTTCTTTAACGGCAATTTCCGCAAAATACGTATATTTATTGCGTGCCATGGATTCGCCCGCAATCGCCTTTAATAAATTTTGATATGTTTGTTTCATATATTTTTTTTATAAATTGTTATTAAATTTTCCACGCGGTCTTGACCGCGGTTAATTTTTACTTAAATATTATTTAACTAAGGGGACGATTTCCTTACGCATAATCAATCCTTGCCGCTTGGCTATGCCGTTGGTAAATTTAACGCAAAAAATTCCTGTTAATATTTTTTACATATCTACATTATTGCTCACAAATATATTAAACCCATCTCTTAACTCTATGGCAGATAAAAATACATTATCTAAGTTTAGTCTCTTCTGTGCTTTTTTTAGTTCAATTAATATTTCGCCTTTGCGTTTTTTGATTAAATTATCAACGCCAATCATCTCTATTTGCGCAATGCCAATTTTACGACCTGCTAAATCAAACCAAGCGAAATTTCCATTAATCCTTTCTTGAAGTTGATCGCCACCCAAATCTGATTTTGCTAAAAACATTTCTTCGGCAAGATTCGTTGGCAATTGATGTTGTCGCGCTAACCATTGAACTACATTTTTATCACGCTTAGTCGTAGTACTAGATTGAAAATTCAAAGTGTTAGAAATAATAGCACCATAAAGCAAAACAACAGACTCAAAAGAAATACTAATTTTATGCTCAATAAACTTTTCCGCAATCAAAGTAGCGGCCGCACCCACCAATTCAATTTGGATTTTAGCGTTAGGAAATAAATAGGCATCATTTATTTGACGATGATCAATCCCCCCAACAACCTGTTTAGGATTAAGGCTTTTGTCTATTCCCCTTAAATCACTGGAATCAACAATAATGATTTTAACCGTAGACAAATCAATTTTATCATTTTTAAAATCAATTTTAAAACAATTAAGCAAATATCGTGCTTCTTCGTGTATATTGCCAAAAATCATTATACCCACTTCTTGCCCCATTTTTGATAAAAATTCCTTATAAGCATACACTCAAGCTAACCCATCTAAATCAAGATTAACATTACAGGTAACTAAAAGTTTTTCCAAATTTTTGTCTTGATTTAATTTTAAAAATTGATGTTTAAATGGCATATATTCATCATATCGCTTCATTTTAGCACATTAAACCCAAAATAAAAAGAGCATGACGATTTGCCTGCTCGTTGACGTTGTCAGCCAAAACTATTACTTTTCCGCCAAGGAAATTTTCAACTCTAAATCCATAGCGTCAGCAGTTTTTTGCAAAAAAGAAAAACTCGAATTATATGCGCCCGATTCAAGCCGAGAAATCGCTGATTGTTTTGTGCCAAGTTTTTTAGCCAACATTTCTTGTGTTAAACCCTTTTCAATCCTTTTCTTTATACTTGTTGTTATAAACTCAAATTCAGCTCCTAATGCCTGATAGTTCTTTTTGATTTCTTTATCTTTTAATAATCTGGCTTTAAGATTATTAAAAGTTTTTATCTGCATTTTATCTTGATTCCATATTGATGCTCTGCTTATATAAGGATACCAATTTCATCGATATTTGACAAGCGCCCCTAAAATTTTAATCCCCCACCCAGACCTCCCCCTACGGATAGAGGGAGAAGTAATACGAAAACAACCACGAAAAAAAACCGCGACTATTCTATAATATATAATACTACCCAAAACGAATATTACTGATTGGCAGAGCCATTAGGCAATCCTACTGGTACTAATCCTGCTGGTCTAATTTGAATAGTTTGCGCGGTGATACTGCCATCTTGATTAGCCGAACCGATAGCCATTACATTCGCGCCCATCTTAACGTCCTCCATTGTCCCATCAACTGATTTAGTCACTTTGGTTTCGCCAGAAAAAAATATAATTTTGGAACCGCCATCAACCAGCTTTAGCGTAACGCTTTGATCGTCTTTGGCAATAATTTCACCGTTGGTAAATCCACCGCCTCCGGCTTGCGCGCCTCTTTGTCTGGCGGCCCCGTTGACATTTACCCCAAACTGCTGCATTCTGGTTTGACGCTCTTCTTGCGAGAGGTTAGCCATACTAGCAAATCCACCACTGGGCAACGGGTTTTTAACCCGATCATATCTCATACCTCCATAAAACGCACCGCCAAGTAATAACAAAACTACTACACACGAAACGATAATTGATTGTTTTTTCATAAATATTAAATTTAAAATTGAAAATTTTAGTTACTCATATCTTAATGCTTCTATCGGGTTAAGGCCGGCTGCTCTCCTTGCTGGGTAGTAGCCGAAAATAATCCCAATAGCTGCTGAAACACTAAATGCCAAAATCACAGATGATAATGAAATTTTAGTACTAATACCGCCAAATTTATACACGCCAAAAGAAACCAGCCGACCAACAACAACACCGATAATCCCGCCAAGAAAAGTTAAAGTTATAGCTTCAATTAAAAATTGCGAATTAATATCTTTTCTTTTAGCGCCAATAGCTTTACGCAATCCAATTTCGCGCGTTCTCTCGGTTACGGTTGTTAACATCATATTCATAATACCAATGCCGCCAACAACCAAAGAAATCGCGGCCACCGATCCCAATAACATCGTAAAAGTATCAGTGACTGAAGAGGCAGCCGCGACCACATCGGCTTGATTAAGCGTGCTAAAGTCAGCCAATGTGGGGTCTGAAATGTTATGTCGCGCTAAAAGCAAATCAGTAATTTGCTGTTGCATATCTGTCATTAAGCTTTGATCAGCCGCTTGCACGCTAATAGTGCTGACTCGAGCACTACCTGCTAAAAATTGTTGAGCCGTAGATATGGGGATATAAATCGTATCATCTTGATTATTAAAACCACTGCCACCTTTGGCTTGAGTCACGCCAATTACTTGAAAATTTATATTTTTAATACGAACCGTTTGACCAATAGGGTTAGAATCAACGCCAAAAAGATCATCGCGAGTCGTTGGCCCCAAAACCGCTACCTTAGATAAACCAGCAACATTCTGGTCAGAAATAAAAGAGCCATTTCCAACTTCTACATTTCTAATAATCGGATAAGACGCCGTAATGCCAATAACCGAAGTATTGGAATTAGTACCTTTTGCTGTTATTTGATAACGACCAGAAAGTTCTGGAGCAACCCCCTGCGCCAAGGCAATCTCTTGACTAATGGCGTCAGCATCGGATTGAGTCAATGTTTGCGCCGAACCCCGACCTTGACTCACCTGCGCGCCCACGCCTCTTTGCATACCAGGCATCACTAAAATTAAATTTGAGCCCAATGATTGAATACTAGATTGAATCGCGCTTTGAGATCCTTGGCCAATAGCAATCATGGCGATCACCGACCCAATACCAATCACAATACCTAAAATCGTGAGGCCCGAGCGCACTTTGTTCGCGGCCAAAGCCGAATATGTTTCTTGGAATAAATCTGAAATGTTCATAAGTTTTTTAGCGATTCTTTTTTCTCGTCTTCAACAATAACACCGTCCCGAATATGAATAATACGTTTTGCGTGCTCTGCAACATCGTGTTCGTGAGTAATCAAAACAATAGTCCGATGTTGTTCTTGATTAAGTTTTTGAAAAGTCGCCAACACTATTTCTCCGGTTTTCGTGTCTAAATTACCCGTGGGTTCATCTGCTAAAATTAAAGATGGATCATTGACCAAAGCGCGCGCGATTGCCACTCTTTGCATTTGACCGCCTGATAATTGATTGGAAAGATTATTAAAACGAGTTTCATCCAAACCGGCATTTCGTAAAGCCATTCTGGCTTTCTGTTCGCGTTTTTCTTTAGGAATACGCGCGTAAACTAATGGCAAAATAACATTGCGCAAAACAGTGGCTCGAGGTAAAAGATTATATGACTGAAAAACAAAACCAATTTTATTTTTTCTAATATCTGCCAACTCGTCATCGGATAAATTAGCGACATTTTTGCCATCAATAAAATACTCCCCACTCGTTGGCGTATCCAATGCCCCAAGTATATGCATCAAGGTTGACTTACCAGAACCAGATGGATCCACAATAGCCACAAACTCACCGTTATTAATCGTTAATGAAACCTCTTTTAAAACAACTGTTTCGCCGGCAACACCTTTATATATTTTGGTAACATTTTTACATTCAATCATATAGACAATTTTAATCTCTAAAAAGGAACTCTGGTGCCGCTAGCAGATCCGCTTCTATTCGCGCCTGTGGCCTGAAGCATGCTTTGGCCTTGCGTTGTTGCTTGACTCTGACTAGTTGTTGGAGCAATAGTCCGCGTCACTACCCGATCTCCTATTTGTAGATTGCTAATAATTTCTGTCATAGAATCATTTGACAAACCGATTTCTACGGCTTGTTGTTTTGGTGGCGTTGCCGAAGTAATTCCGCTACTGCTCAAGGCACTAGCGGATAATTGATTAGTAGCTAGTTCATCAGCCAATACCTCAACATAGTTCGTACTGCCTTGTGATTTGATTGCGGCATTAGGTACCATCAAAACATCTTGCCTAACATCTGTAATAATAGAAGCAGTCACGCTCATGCCCGGTTTGACTCGGTCATCTTGCGCATCAAAAATGATTTTAATGTTATAGCTAACTACTCCTTGCGTGGCTGTGCCCAAAGGATCAACTTCCGCGACTATGCCTGTCAAATTCAAATCGCTAACAGCGTCAAAAGTTAAATTTACTTTTTGGCTAACTTTTATTTTAGCCACGTCAACCTCATTAAGAGAGATTTCAGCTATTCGTTGTTTAGTGATTATCGTTGCTACCGCCGTACTGGCGCCAAGCGGATCCCCAAGCTTAATATCTGTATTAACGATAAGAACCCCATCAAAAGGAGCTCGAACTGTATAATCAACTAACTTTTCTCGAGCATCTGCCAGCGCGTCTTGTTTTTGATCAATAGACAATTCTTGAGATTTAATATCAAGAACATCGGCTCCCGCCAAAAGATCTGCTAAAAAAACTTTTTTATCTTTAATCGTTGCCTCCGCGGTTGCCAGATCAAAAGGATTATTTTGTTCCATTTCGTCTAAATCTTTTCTTGAACTGGCTACGGATTCACGACTATCCTCTAAGCTCGTTTCAATAGACAACAAACTAGACAGATAATTATTTGCTTGACCGATATTCGCGCTAAGACCAGCTTGATAATCTTTAATCTTAACAAACACAGGCCATTTTTGTTGACTACGATAATCAACCCAAGCACCCAAAAAACTATTTTCGCTTTTAGCGGCTTGAGCGACTGCTTTTACGGTTTCTATAGTTTCAGTTAACAAAGATTCTATAGTCGCTTGATTAGAGTAACGAGTAACTTTGTTATAATTTTCAAGATTAACATCATATTTTGAGCGCGCGATTTTATAATCATTTTCGGCGCTTGCCTGAAAAATCTGCAATTTTTCTTGATTTAGCGCGCTTACTGAACTCGCGAGCGCGACAATGTTGTTTTGACCATGGGTAACTGTAAGTTCGCCATCGCTAATTTCATTACCATAGAGTATGTCGTTTAATTTGGTGGTGATAGTCGGTAATCCCAAGAAAACATTAGTGATCGTATTCAACGCGTCTTCAACGGCCTTATCCATATTATCTTGATCTTTTTGTATAGTTTGTTGCGCTGTTTGGATAGCTGTTTCTTGAGAAAGCTTTAATTTATCTAAATTATGTTTAGCGCTATCCAGAGCATTTTGCGCTTGCCAAATAGAATAATCGCTGGCTGGCTGTTTTAATTTTTCTAAAGATAGTTGCGCGTTTTCTAAATTTGATTGAGCGTCTCTAATGGTTTTATACACATCTTTGGTATCGAGTCGGATTAAAACATCACCGGCTTTTACTTCTTGACCGTTTTTCATATCCACACTTAACACATCGCCAGACACTTTTGGTTTAATGTCCACCTGATTAGACGCTGAAATCTGGCCACTACCAGAAACAGAGGTTATTAATGTTCCTTTTTCCACAGCCGCCAAAACATAGCGCATTTCGCCTTTTTTATTGGTCAATATTTTATAACCCCAATAACTACCGCCTATTAATACTCCAATAATAATTGCTGAAATAAATCTGTGGTTTCCAAAAAATTTAAAGAATTTTTTAAACATAGACATAGAAATAGTCATGCTGAACTAGTTTTAGCATCCACGTCGTGAATTCCGGTTCGGCGGCCGGGATGACAATATTATTATTTTTTATCGCAACCGCGGACCGCCCGGTAACAGCATTTGCCGTGTCATATCCTTGGAAGACGCTGGCATCACTCTAATTAGCTTAGCTTCAATTTGGCCCGAATCATTGGCCTGGCCAATCACCACCACAGAATCATCTGCCTTAAGATCGCTTAATTTTATAGTATCTTGCAGCCGCTTAATTGTAGTTGCGTCTTTAACTAAAATTACTTTTTCAATATCATTACGGCCCTTGACGATTAAAGTTGAGCCATCAACTTTAATAATCTGACCAAATGTTCCGTTGGCCTCAATAAAATCTTGATCGCCAAAACCACCCGGGAAACCGCCTCTGGGCCCGCCAAAATTTCGTTGGTAATTATCGCTCCAACGACAAGAAAAATCAGCTTTTTTAGCGCCAACAATTTCGCCTACTTTAAAACCAAATAAAAGAATTACCAATGCTCCAATTCCCAAAATGATTACTATAAAAACTTTTGATTGAAAAAATTTATTTGTGTCCATAGATTTAGATGCTAAAATAACTACAAAATTGTCATGCTGAACTCGTTTCAGCATCCAGTGTATAAAAATGACCTAATTACTGGATCCTGAAATAAATTCAGGATGACTAATCGCGTGTATGTTAGCTATTTGAAAAAACCTTAATGTTTTTATATAAAAATTTAAGTGAGCCCAAAAGTGCAAGCAAAGAAATCCCAACTACCATCAAACCAGTTATCGGCAATGACTCCAATAAAGACAAAAGATAGTTTTGCCAATATGTCATCATTATTTTGGTATCAGAAAATGCTAAAGAAAATAATTGAACAAAGCCAGAATCCGCAAGATCCGTCCAAGCCATACCAAGCGCTGGGATAAATCCAGACAAAGAAACAACTAAAACAAATGAAAAAATAGCGATCTTCCGCCTTACAATCGCTTTTCTCTGCTCTGTTTTAATGCGGAGCATTATTTCATTAAATAATCGTTTTTCATCCATATATTACTAATACGAAAAAAAGATGCCTTTTGGTGCATCTCTCTAAAAAACTGCTTGCAAAAAGTCAGAAAATAATTCGTCTTAAGGCGATTATCGCCCTACGATAACGGCTTTTGACTGTATTAAGCGGCTCGCCAAGTTGATCGGCGATTTCACGAAAAGTAGAATGATCGTTATGCCGCAAAAACAGCACCGTTCGATATAGCGATGCTAGTCGCTTTAAAGCAACAGATAAAACCGCAGCTAAATCTTGCTGTTCCAAAATTGCCTCGGGCAATAAAGCATCGTTGCGCAAATTTTCCACTAAAAAATTATTGCCAGCGCTATCTTCAAATTCAGAAAATGGTATTTCTTTTTTCTTTCGTAAAAAATCTATGGCTGTATTTTTAGCAAGACAAAAAATCCAGGTCTTAAAATGTTTTCGTTGGTCAAATTTATTCAAATTTTTCCAAACTTTGACAAACGTTTCTTGAGTAATATCTTCAGCACTAGCGGCTTCACTAACATAACGATACACAAAATTATAAATTGGCTTTAAATAACACTTAATTAAAAACCCCAACGACTTTTCGTCGCCATGCAAATACTGTTTAATGAGTTTTTTATCGCTGATTTCAGGCATCATATTTAATTGTCATCCCGGGCATTGACCCGGGATCCAGTACCGACGTCGTAGATTCCGGCTCGGTGGCCGGAATGACAATGATATTATATTGCCTTTTTGACCGCGTCCGCCACGGCTGGCGCCACACGCTTGTCAAAAACACTCGGGACAATGAAAGTAGATGATAACTCTTTCCCATCTACAAGTCCAGCGATAGCAAGTGCCGCGCTAATTTTCATTTTATCAGTAATTGCCTTGGCCCGCGCGTCTAATGCCCCGCGAAAAATGCCCGGGAATACCAGAACGTTATTGATCTGGTTGGCGTAGTCAGAGCGACCGGTGCCAAAAACTTTTATCTTAGTTTTTTTGACGTCCGCGAAACTGATCTCTGGATTAGGATTAGCCATAGCAAAAACAATTGGATTGTCGGCCATATGTGCCACCCATTCTGGTTTTAAAACATCGGCCACAGAAACACCGATAAAAACGTCAGCTCCGACTAACGCTTCTTTTAACCCGCCCTGCTTTTTGTCTTTATTAATCAAGCAGGCAATATCTTGTTTATGTAAATTCATTTCGTCCCTACCCTGACACAAAATACCTTTGCTATCCACCATTATCATATCGTCTGCCGAAACACCATATGAAATTAAGAGATTGGCGATTGCCATCGCGGCCGCGCCCGCGCCATTAATCACAATTTTAATTTCGCTGGCTTTTTTATTAACCACACGCAAAGCATTAATTAAAGCGGCTAAAACCACAATGGCCGTACCGTGTTGATCATCATGAAAAACCGGAATATCTAATTCTTGTTTGAGTCGCTTTTCTATTTCAAAACATCGCGGCGCGGAAATGTCTTCTAAATTAATACCGCCAAAACTAACGCTAATTAATTTTACGGTTTTAATGATTTCTTCAACGTCTTGCGTGTCTAAACAAATTGGGTAGGCATCCACTCCAGCAAATTCTTTAAATAAAATTGCCTTGCCCTCCATCACTGGCAAAGCAGCCGCGGGGCCAATATTCCCTAACCCCAAAACAGCGGAACCATCTGTAACCACAGCCACCGAATTTGATTTAATCGTATGCGTAAAAATCGCTGATTTATCGCCGGCAATCAGTCGGCAAACTTCAGCCACGCCCGGAGTATAAGCCAACGATAAATCATTTTTATCTTTAATCTTAATCTTTGAGCGCACCTCAAGCTTGCCCTTTAATCTTTTATGTAAGTCCAATGATTTTTTTAAGTAGTCCATAAAATTATTAAATTAAAATGCCATTACGAGGAGGACTACGCAAGGAGCAGAGCGACTTGCGTAGGACGACGTGGCAATCTCGAATTACGATTGACCAAATACCCTCCTGTCATAGCCAGCTTTTTAATATTTAGAAAGTGCGGAAACCTTATCCGGTAAATGGTCAATTCCGCCAAACTCTTTTACGGGTCAGAAACATACGACTCATAATCATACACCGATTCTTCTTTTGCTTCAACCTGCCTAACAATCTCATCGCGAGTATGGCCTACCCCGTTTTTGTGCATAATTATTGTTCCTTCTGTAAAAATTAAAATTTTCATAATATTAGTTAGAAATTTATACTTTTTTATTTTTCCACAACTAATACCTTGACAATAATTTTTAAATTTGATACTATAGTATCTGGAAAAGGCTTTCGGCCGTAGTTCATAAACTACAAACTAGCGGAAGGTCTTTTTTATTTGTCCAAAGGGAATACTGACATAAGCCATTTTTGTCCAGTTTTTTTATCTTCCTTAATTTGAACAAAAAAAATTTCTTGGTCTTTTGTAGCGCCAGCAAAACGATGAAGTATTTCTGTGCGTTTATTGGGATTTTCTTTTGATGTTGGGTCGACCCAAGATTTTTGGATCAATTCAACCGCGCAAGGAAAATATTTCATACGCCTAATCTTATCTTTAAAATTCTCCTTTTCGTATAAATGACTCCAGAACGTTTCTAAAAATACCTTGTCTTTATTGAAATAAGTCGACCTAATATATGGTCGTCTTTTTGTTTTTCTTTTCAATCCCTTGTAAATATTAAAAGCCTTTTGATGGACCTCGCGATAACCCGTACCTGTAAGTTTTCCGGCTTTTATCTGATAAAATTTCATATACCGCCACCTTTCGTATATCGCCATCTTATTATAAAAGACGAAGCGACATTTATTTTAGTAAGTTTTTTATATAATCATAAAAAATAGTCAAGACAAAAGGAATTAGAATTAAAGACATAAACCCATATAACCGTTTTCTTTTAGTCTTTTCGATTTTTGTATATTCAGGTCCAAAATTGAATTCGATAACGGGGAAAAACATTCTAAAGAACCAGCCACAGGCAGGGAAAGATCCCGCTAATCCCACGATCCAGATCCACGCAACAATGAACACGACACGAATTGTCTGCTTTTTCTCGCTCATATTTAAGTCGGGGGTACCAATAATAACATCGATAATATCGATAAGCCCATAAAATATAAGCCCGATACTAAAAGCGAGAATGTTGACCAGTCCTTGATAAACTGAACCAGTAGGGTAAGGAAACTTAACGAGTTAAGTTTTTACAGTTTTGCCATAGCGTGCTATTGTAAAGCGGTAAAACATTAACTCAAAAAAGCATATGCCTTACTCAAAGGACAAACAATCAACCGGTTCATTTAATAAAAGAAAAAGCTATCCGCCCCAGTTGACATTTTATTTCACATTACAAAAGCAAAATTTTGCCTAACTCGTTATTATACGAATAGTTTTCGTAAATATAAACAATGTTGTATTTTGTACGAAACCAGAATATAGATGAGACCGTAGAAAAACACTAATAATTTTCAGGATACTTCTGTCATTGTTCTCAGATATTTAGAGCCAAGTTGCCTTGATTCCAAGTATT